>Ga0070741_10007115_pt1 | contig 23455 bp, 20 predicted proteins | sample Coa_R1_4_FD_66440 | JGI IMG/M metagenome (GOLD analysis project Ga0070741, IMG submission 66440) | Surface soil microbial communities from Centralia Pennsylvania, which are recovering from an underground coalmine fire - Coalmine... | ecosystem: Environmental > Terrestrial > Soil > Unclassified ...
CGCGCCGACGAATGGATCCATGGCTTCGCTAAACCTGGCGCTATCGAACGAATAAATGAAACCCGCGGTCGTTCTCTTGAGCGGCGGAATTGATTCGACAACAACGCTTGCCATCGCGCTTGCCGAAGGATACGACGCCTATGCGCTCTCATTCGATTACGGTCAGCGCCACCAGATCGAAACGGAAGCTGCTCGCCGCGTCGCTGACTCGTTAGGCGCAAAAGAACATCGTATTGCAAAGATAGACCTGCGGGTCTTTGGCGGCTCGGCGCTCACGGATGATGCCGAGGTACCGAAGAAGCGTTCGGAAACAGAAATCGCGCATGGGATTCCGATCACCTACGTCCCGGCACGCAACACAATCTTCCTGGCTTATGCGCTCGCGTGGGCGGAAGTGATTCCTGCCAGTGACATTTTTCTCGGAGTGAACGCGATTGATTACAGCGGCTATCCCGATTGCCGGTCGGAATTCATCGAAGCGTTCGAAACCCTGGCTAATCTCGGAACCAAAGCCGGCATCGAAGGCAGACGTTTTCATATTCACAAGCCGCTAATTAAACTTTCGAAGGCTGATATCATTCGCAAAGCAGTCGAGCTCGGCGTCAATCTTTCGCTAACGCACAGCTGTTATGATCCGTCACCAGAAGGTCTCGCCTGCGGCGAATGCGATTCCTGTTTCCTGCGGCTCAAGGGCTTTCGCGACGCTGGATTAAGAGATCCCATTCATTACGCGAAGAAATGAAACGGCTGCTCCGAATTTTCGAACTGTCGAAAAACGAACAGCGCGTCGTCCTCATCTTGACGCTCATTCTGATCACGATCGCGTTCGTCGGATACGAGCGTCGTGTTCATCGCATCCATATGGGCACTGCAGTAGCACCAGAGTCGAAGACATCGCCAAGCCCGGTGGGAATCGAGCACGCGCAATAAAGTTCAGTCTTCGCTTAAGCCGGGAATTCGGCCATAGCCGACAAAGACCGGGCTGATCCTGGCGTCGCCGCTATTCGGCGGGGGCGGCAATTTGAAATCGAAAACGCTGACGCCAAAGCGTTGTTTTCCATCGTATGTGCGGCCATCGCTTGATCCGACCATGACCCGTTTCTTAGTTCGCTTTTCACGCCCCAGATAAATCATGGTGTGCGTGACCGGCGGATCGCGATCAATGTTGTAGGTGCCGCTCCAAAAAAGCAGGTCGCCTGGTTTAAGCGCATCGAGTTCAAACGTATCCTCGTGCCGACTCAAGACTGCATTGAAATTTCCCGCTTTGCGCACCCAGACATATTGCTGGCTTGAATCGCGGGGCACATCTTTAAACCCGTTTTGAGTGAGAAGGTAATAAATGAAACCGGAGCAATCCATGCCGCCATTTGCGGGATCAGCTGAGCCGTAGTTATAACCCAAATTTTGTTTTGTCAGCTCCAGGCCCGCATCGATGATCTGGCGCACTTTCGGCGAATAATTGTCGTAGCCGGAAATCTCATCAGGCGAAAGAGTCACATTCGGTGCGCCTCTTTTTTCTGCAGCGGGATGCGGCGAACGTGAATGACTTGGAGTTTCCGTTGGGCTCGGGATCGGGCTTTCTTCGGGAGTCACGGTTGGCGTGGGAGACGCTTTTTTGCGCTTTGACTTTGTCTTCGGTGTGGCGGTTGGAGACGGTGTCGGTGAAGTCTTCTTGTGCCTTGGAGAAGCTGTCGCCGACGGACTGGGCGTTGGTTTCTTTGCTGGGCGTTTCCTGTGCTTGCGCGTCGGCGCCGGCGTTGGGGTGGCAAAAATCTTTCTGATCTTTGCGCCTAACGACTCTTCGGCTGCATTCGTTGCGTGCACTGCGCCAGACAGCATTGTAACGATTAGAAGACATCGAAACATTGTTTGGAGGACCATCAAGGTTGAATGGCGTTTGACTCGTTCGCTCTCGCTCTCTCGCCCGGATGGGCTGCCCGTCCATGTCGCTCGCCTCCCCCGGGCTCCATTCTGTGAGGCGCCACCCGGCAGGGCGTCTGGCACAGACGCCCTGCAATTCCCGACCTCGTTTTTGGCCGAATGAAAGTTAGTCGTGGGAAACAATCAGCGCGCGAGTTCTTGAAGAATTGCTTTGTTGAGGCGAATGCCGCCCTCGAAATTTTCCAAAGGAAAATTTTCGTTAGGCGAGTGGGCGCGACAATCGGGCAACGCGAGTCCGAGGAGCAGTGTTTCGATGCCCAGAATACCGCGGAATTGTGAGACGATGGGAATGCTGCCGCCTTCACGGATCAACGCGGGGTCGCGATTGAAAGCTTCGCGCAATGCGCGCTGCGCCGCTTCACCGATGGGCGAATGCGGATCGGTGAGATACCACGGGCCGCTGTGGCCGTCGGTGATTTCCATGATGACGCCCTTGGGCAGATTCTTTCGTAAGTGTTCCCTTGCCAGCTTCAGTATTTCATCGCCTTCCTGGTCCGGAACCAGGCGGAACGTCAGTTTCGCCATCGCATGGCTGGCGATGACGGTCTTTGTACCTTGCCCTTGATAGCCGCCACCAATGCCGTTGATCTCGGCCGTCGGTCGCGCCCAAATCCGTTCGAGCGAATTGTAGCCGGCTTCGCCGAAAAGTTCAGGCACGCCTGTTTCCTCGCGAATCAGTTTGTCGCCATCGACTGGAAGTTTGCGCCAGGCTTCGCGCTCCCATTTTTCCAGAGGCTTGACGCGATCATAAAATCCTGCAATCGCCACACGGCCTTCCCGATCATGGAGCGTGGCGAGCAATTGCGCCAGGGCCGTGATTGGATTTTGGACGGCGCCTCCAAAAACGCCGGAATGCAAATCCATTTTCGGGCCAGTCACTTTGATCTCGAGGGCTGTCACCCCGCGCAAACCGTAACTCAGTGTGGGTACGCCTCGCGCAATCATTCCGGTATCGGAAACCACTGCCACGTCGCTTTTGAGGGCGTCGCGATTTTTGCTGAGAAAGGGGCCGAGGTTTCCACTGCCGATTTCTTCTTCGCCTTCAATGACGAGATGCAAGTTCACCGGCAAATCCCCATTTTGTTCGATCGTTTCCTGGATGCCGAGAATGTGTGAAAGGATCTGGCCCTTGTTGTCGGTTGCGCCTCGCGCAAAGACGTATCCGTTTTTTAGAACAGGCTCAAACGGCGGCGAATCCCAAAGCTCCAAAGGATCCGGCGGCTGCACGTCGTAATGCCCGTAGATCAAAACCGTGCGCCGCCCTGGTTGATGTTCGTTGCGTGCCCAGATGATGGGATGGCCTTTTGTCGGAACCACTTTCGATTCCAATCCAATTGCTTCTAACTTTTTCGAAAGCCAATCCGCGCATTCGCGCACGTTGCCGGCATATTTTTCGTCGGTGGAAACACTCGGAAATCGCAGAAAACTGAAATACTCCTCGAGATAATTGTCGCGCATAGTTGCAAGAGCTAACCCAGCTTGTGCGGAACGTCCAACGCTCAACATCTTTAAGAACACGTTGCGCAACGTGGCGATGGAACATAGTCCTGTGGACTGTGCGTCCAGTGGACATCTTGTCCGCTGCCAGGTCAGCAGGTTTTAAATTCGCCACAGGACGAATCCGCCGTGGCGGACCTGCCGGGCGCACAGGGCAAAATGCCTATGTTCCGCTGCGCGCGGTGAATTTGCGCACAAAATACAAGACCGACGCGATGGCAAGAACAATTGCCGCGAGCCGCAGTCCGGCGCGCGTATCATTGCCAACAGAACTCTCGTTCACCGCCGCTTGGCCCAGCATCCAGATGATGGCGGCAATTGCCAGCACCGGCACGATTTTCATGCCCGGAAATTTGAATGCCGCGCTCTCGGGATCGATGCGGATATCGCGTTGCACCAAAAACCAGCATGCGGTGCAGCAAAGCAGATACATCAACAGAACGGCGACATTGGAGAGCACGGCCAGTCGTTCAAACGTTCCAGTGATGGACAACGCGAATGCGATCACGGCGTAGGTTACGATTGCAACGTCGGGTGAGCGATAACGCGGATGGACATGCGCGAACCATCTGGGCAAGACGCCATCCCGGCCAAAGGCAAAGATGATCCGTGGCGAACTGAGAATATCGCTGGTGACAAATCCGAACGCAGAGATGGTCGCGCCTGCGAGCAGAAGCGTGCGGCCCGCATGACCGAGGAATTTCGCTGCAGCTTCAGCGAGCGGCGCATCCTTGTAATTGGAAAGATCGGCACCGAGCGTTCCCTGCGCCACAAGTTGAATCATCATATAGATGATGGTCGTAATGACGAGCGCGAGATAAGCCGATCGAGGAACGGTGCGAGCGGGATTCTTTACTTCGCCGCTGGGAACCAATGCCACTTCGATTCCGACGAAGGCAAAAATCAGTAGAATTACCGCGTCGCCTAACGACTTACTATTTGGCCACGAGTGCCAGATGAGATTCGTTGGATGAATAAAAAAAATCCCGGCACAAATGAACACCAGTAGAGGGATCAATTTCGCGAATGTCACGAAAGTCACCGCGCCGGCGCCTCTGCGCACTCCGCAGACGTTGATCACGACGAGCGAACCGTAAACGAGGATCATCAGGATGATCCGCATTACCCCGCTGCCAAAAAACGGCGCGGCAATGGCGACTGAATTTACCAGCACGTTGACGACGCCCGCGATGGCGCCAAGCGCGGTCAGTCCGTAAAGCACACCGGCGAGAAATCCGATGTACCGGCCGAACGCGACTTCAACGTAGGCGTACAACCCGCCGGTCAACGACACACGACTGCCCGCGATCGCGAAACAGGTGACGAATAACACCATTGCAATTGCACAACAGATAAACGCCAGAGGCGCCGCCGGCCCAAGTGCTCCCGTCACCAGCGCCGGCAAGACGAAAATTCCCGCGCCAATTGTCGAGCTGACAATGTTGGCAGTTAGAGCCGGAATTCCGATGCCGCGGACCAGCTGATGGTCGACACGCTCCGCTTGTTGGATCGACAACGTCGATTCATCAGCCATTGGTGCATCCTGCGTGATTCAGTTGTCCAAAGCAAGAGTGCGAGCTAGGCTTCGCGACCGAGGGTCGAGCTTTTAGAATGGCGGGTAACTGTTGCTTGGTATTTTCGAAGGGACGCCTCTCCCTGGCGAGGGAGAAGAGACGGGTGAGGGGTGGTTCCAATGCGCGGCGAATTTCAGGCCCCCTCACCTTCATCCTCTCTCCTTGCGGCAAGCGGAGAGCCAAGAACGAGCGGACCAAACTTCCGGACCGCTTTCAGTGTGAAAAACTAACGAAATCTCCTGCTCAACCCAATATCCTGTGGTCGGACCCTGCCAAAAACCCTTCAAATTGTGTCTTTTTCACTTGTCACCCTCCAACGCCTGCTATATTCACCTGCTGAGGCCCGAGGTTTGGCCTACCATGCATTTACAATCGCTCGAGCTGCTCGGCTTCAAATCGTTCGCCGACAAAACGCTTCTTAATTTCCACGAAGGCGTCACCGCCATTGTCGGCCCGAACGGTTGCGGAAAATCGAACGTGCTGGATGCCGTTCGCTGGGTACTCGGCGAACAATCTGCCAAATCTTTGCGCGGCGACGAAATGGCGGATGTGATTTTCAACGGTAGCGAGACGCGCAAGCCCGTTGGGTTCGCCGAGGTCTCTCTGACCTTCACCAATTGCGCTGAAGAGCTTGGCATCGATTGGCACGACGTTCGCGTGACGCGTCGCGTCTATCGCGACGGCAACTCCGAATATCTGCTGAACAAAACCTTGTGCCGGTTACGCGATATTCAAAGTCTATTCGCCGACACCGGTATCGGCCGAGCCGCGTACTCGATGATGGAACAGGGAAAGATCGATATGATCCTGAGTTCGCGCCCCGAAGATCGACGCGCAGTGTTTGAGGAAGCGGCCGGAGTCACAAGATACAAAACGCAAAAACGCGAGGCGCTCCGCAAGCTGGAAGCGACCGAAGCAAACCTCCTGCGCATTGGCGACATTATTAAGGAAGTAAAACGTCAAATCGGTTCGTTGCAGCGCCAGGCGGGTAAAGCGCGGCGTTACCAGGCGTTGCATGACGATCTCCGCGTTCTTGACACGCATCACTCGCGCAAACAACTCGAGCTGCTGGAAGCCGATCTCGCGCAGTGCCATGCTGAAATGGCGCGTCTTGGCGATTCGGAGAACGCCACTCGCGCCAAAATCGATGGAGGGGAGAGCGATTTGGCCGAACAGCGCCGCGTATTGGAAGAAATCGACGCTCAAATCGCCAGTAGCCGCAGTGAACTCCAGCGGCTTGACAGCGAAATTAACGCCCATCGAAATCGAATCCAATTCAATCGGCAGCGGGCCGAGGAATTGAACGAACTGATTGAACGTTCTCGAAACGACATTGCTGCTGCCGAAACGAAACGCGCGCAGCAAGGCAAAGAAATTCAAGAGGCAAACGCGCTGATTGAAAAGACGAGCGAGGCTCTGCAGACCGGAGAAGCGGAGCTAAGCAGACTTACCGGGCAACTCTCGGAACTTCGCGCCGAACGAAGCTCGCATGAATCGAAACTTGAGACGCTGCAAAACGCGGCGTCGGAGATTGAGAGCCATATCGCGGATCTGGAAGAGGAAATTTCCGGTCTTAAAATTCGTCGCGAAACCACAGAGGAAAATCGCCGCGGTTTGGATACCGCGATTTCTAACATAGAAACCGCCCGCGCGCGAATCCAGAACGAGACGACTGCGGCACGGACGACGGCGGAGAACCTCCAGAACAAACTCGATCATTGCCGATCCGCTCTTCAGGCTGGCGACGAGAAGATGCGACAGCATCAACAAGCTATCGCTAGCATGGAAAAAGAGCTCGCCGCCATTGAGCGCGGGCAGGCAGAAAAGGAATCGCGCCTTGAAGTTCTTCGTCAACTCAATGAAGAGGGAGAAGGTCTTGGGGAAGGTTCGCAAGCCGTGCTCAAGGGCCTGCATCCCGACTTCGCGGGACGAATTAAACCTGCGCTGGCCGGCGCGCTGGTTGCACATCTCGACGTGGAGAAGAATTTCATCCCGGCGATCGAGGCAGCGCTGGGCCGGAATCTGCAGGCGATCGTGCTAAAAGACGCACAATTGGCGCCCGGAATTATTGCGGCTCTGAAAGAAAAAAAACTCGGACAGTCGGCGCTGGTCATTCCACAACTCGGCAATGGCACAACAAAAGAGCGGGGAAAACGGGCTCCCGAGAAATCGCTCGGGTGGGCAATCGACAGAGTGAAAGCGCTGGAGCCGCTCGCGTCGCTGGTCGCACAATTGCTTCACAACGTTGCAATCTTTGAGCATCTCGACGACGCCCTGATTGCCAAGAGAGAGCACGCCGAAATCGCAGCTGCGACACTGGGTGGTGAATTAATTTCGATCGAAGGAGTTGTGTTTGGCGGGAGCCGGGAAACCTCGGCAGATTCCATGCTCGAACGCAAAGCGCGAATTTCGACTCTGGACCGGGAATGTTCCGAGATTCGCAAGCAACGCGACGTTCTGCTTAAAAAATGTAACGACGGCAGAGCCGCACTTGAAAAAGCAAGCAGCGAGTTGGAAGAAGCCCGTCGAGCTTACGAAACCGCGAAACGTGAAAAATCCGATTGCGACAATCGAATTCTTTTTCTCACACGAGAACTGCAGGAAGGCGAACAAAAGCAGAACCAGGTCCGCTCTGAGCATACTACGCTGGCCCGACAAATCCAGGCGGCGGACGAACAGATTGCCAAGCTGGAAGATGAATTGGCCGGAGAACAGACGACTTTAGAAGCGAACCAAGGCGAGCAAGAGGTGCTGCAGGCAACGCAGGATGATTTCGCGAAGCGCGAAAATGAGGCAATCGAGCAGCTGACCGAATTGCGTCTCACCGTCGCCACCGAGCGACAGCGCTATGAACATCTTATCGCGCAGCGCCAACCGATGAGCGCCCGTGACACGGAACTCGCAGAAGCAATCGCAACGCGTCAGACTGAGATCGCTAATTTCGAAAAGCGGGTGGCCTCGCAGATTGAAGAGTCGCGAACGGCGGAATCCGCCATCGAGAAGCAAACAGGGCAACGTGCAGATGTTGAGAGGGCGCTCGCCGCGCTCACCGAGCAGCGCAGGGAGCGCTCAATTGCATTGAACGAAGCCGAGTCGAATCTGCGTACGATCCGAAACTTATTGAACGATCTGCGCGACTCGCGTTCCAAAGAACAAGTGCGCCAGGCGGAGCTACAGTTGAGGATCGATAATCTCACCGAGCGCGTTTCACGCAGGTACCAAATCAATTTGCGCGAATTTACTCCGGACCAGGCTGCAGTTGAAAAAACTCTACGAGCGCAGCTGAAGCGGCGGATCGATCGGTCCGCAGGCGATGTCACAAATGGTGGCGAAGCTGAGGTCGATTTACCATCGCGTTCGGAGAACGCGGTCGACTTCGCTGACGCCGATCTCGACAAATTGGTTGGCGACCTCCGAACCCAGCTCGATCACATGGGCCCGGTTAATCTCGACGCTGTTCATGAGTACGACGAACTGGAAGAGCGATACAAGTTTCTCGAAGCGCAAAACACCGATCTTACCAATTCACGTCGCGAATTGCTCAACGTGATTGCGCAGATCAACTCGACCACCAGAAAGTTATTCAGCGAAACCTTTGCCCAGGTACGGATCAACTTCCGTGAAATGTTCGAAGAGCTCTTCGGCGGCGGACGCGCAGACCTCGCCTTGCTTGATGAAAACGATCCGCTCAATTGCGGAATCGAGATCAGCGCCAAGCCTCCCGGTAAACAGCTACAAAGCGTTTCCTTGTTGAGCGGAGGCGAGCGCTCGATGGTCGCGGTGGCATTGCTCTTCGCAATTTACATGGTGCGGCCGAGTCCATTCTGCATTCTCGACGAAGTGGATGCGGCAATGGACGAAGGCAACATCAACCGGTTTATCCGTGTGCTGGACCGGTTCATAGAACAGAGTCAATTCATCATCATCACGCACAACAAACGCACCATAGCCAAGGCCGACGTGCTATACGGCGTGACGATGGAGGAGCGCGGCGTCAGCAAGCTGGTCGGCATGAAATTGACTGCGCCACACCAAATTTCCTCCGAAACGTTTGCGAGCGCAGAACAGAGGCCGAGACAACAACGTCTCGCGCTCGCAACGCGATAATTTTCCATCTGGGGAGGGCAGCTGCTAGCTTGGAGTTATCGGCAGTTTGTCCTCCCCAGAGACCAGGTCGCGAGCCTGCAAAATTTTTTTGCGCGGGCTGGCCGATCTCGCGTAAAATTGAGGGATGCTTCAGACGGCGCAGCGGCAATCTAAAACCAAAAAAATAAAGCCCGCGCCGCTGCACGAGCGCTTTCTCGAAGCGTTTCGTTGGATGCTGCTGGCGCGGACGCTGGAGGAAAAACTCGTTAGTCTCTATCGGGGAGGTCTGATCACCGGCGGCGTTTACATTGGCAAAGGCCAGGAGGCGGTCAGCGTGGCCTGCGGTTTGTTTTTGAAAAAAGGCGATATCTTTGCGCCATTGATTCGCGACCAGGCCGGACGATCCGCTTTCGGCGAACCGCTATTGGACGTCACGCGCACTTACCTGGGCTCGCGCCAGGGGCCAATGCGCGGACGCGACGGCAACATCCATCGCGGCCGGCCACAGGAGAACCAGCTCGCAATGGTTAGTCATCTCGGCGCAATGATTTCGGTTACTGTCGGCGCGTTAATGGCCAAACGATTTAAAGGGGAGCAAGGCTTCGTCGGCCTGACGTGCATCGGCGAAGGCGGGATGCAGACCGGTGCGTTTCACGAGGGAATGAATATCGCGGCAGTAGAACAAATACCGCTGGTGGTTGTTGCAACAAATAATCATTATGCCTATTCCACGCCGAACGAACGCGAGTTCGCGTGTCATGATCTGGTCGATCGCGCGATTGGTTATGGTTTTGAAGGCTACAGTCTTGATGGAACAGATCTCAGCGCATGCCTTGAGGTAATTGGAGGTGCAGTCAAACGCGCGCGCGCAGGACGTCCGCCGCAGTTGGTCGTCGCCTCCGTGCTGCGGCTTTCTGGACACGGCGAACACGACGATGCCAGCTATGTGACGGAAGAAATCAAGCGGGAACCATTTGCGCGCGATTGTTTGAAAGTTGCAGAGCAAACAATCGCTGATTTGAAATTGGCCGATGCCGAAACGCTGGCTGCGTGGCGCAAAGAAGCAGCAGCGAAGGTGGATGAAGCCATTGCCACCGCGCAAAAAGAGGCTCCGCCCGAAGGCGACAACGAAGATTGGTGCGCGTTATCGACACGCGACCTCGTCGATCAGGTGGAAACAATCGAATGACGATGAGGAACCGGCGTGATTCATCAAATCGTTATCCGCCTCAGACGGATTACATCGGTTTTCGATTCAACGGTTGAACGATTTAACGCGGCGAAGCCATGAGCATCACCTATCTCGAAGCGATCCGTGAGGCGCAGGCGAAGCTGCTCCGTGACGACGAACGCGTCTTTATCTACGGGCAGGACGTCGGCGGCTCATTTGGCGGCGCGTTTAAAGCAACAAAAAGTCTCGCTAAAGAATTTCCGGGACGCGTGCTCAACACGCCAATTAGCGAAGACGCGATCGTGGGGACCGCGATTGGGGCGGCGATTGAGGGAATGCGACCAATTGTCGAAATGCAGTTCGCCGATTTCTCAAGCATCGCCCTGAACCAAATTCTGAACAATGCCGGCACCCATTACTGGCGGACGAATATGTCGGTCCCCATCACCGTTCGTCTGCCGTCCGGCGGGACGAAAGGCAGTGGGCCATTCCACAGTCAATCGATGGAATCAATTTACGCTCATTATCCGGGGCTCATCGTCATGACGCCTGCCACAGTGGAAGATGCCTACACCATGCTGATCGAGGCGGTGGCCATCGATGATCCGGTTGTCTACTGCGAACACAAGTATCTTTATTATCATCTTAAGGCGGACAAGTTACCCTCCGAAGGCCTGCCTACTGGCAGGGCTCGTATCGCCCGGGAAGGACGCGACCTGACCATTGTGAGTTACAGCGCGATGGTGCACGAAGCGCTCGCAGTCGCGGACCAATTGGCTCGCGAGGGTTTCGAAATAGAAGTTGTCGATCTTCGTTCAGTTAAGCCGCTCGATACCAATACCGTTCTCGCTTCAGTCGCGCGCACGGGCCGGTTGCTGTGCGTGGGAGAATCCTTTCCCTGGGGCGGGGCGACCGCTGAGGTGATTGCGCGTGTTGCCGCCGAAGGTTTTCATTTGTTGGACGCAGCGCCGCAGCGTATCAACGCGAAAGACACACCGATCCCTTATCACCCGAATCTTTGGTCGGCCCATCGGCCTAATGCAAAAGAGATCGCGCGAAAGGCTCGCGCGCTGCTTCGAGAATAGAAATTTTATGCCGCAAGTCCCAATCATCATGCCGCAGCTGGGCGAATCGATCGCCGAAGCCACAATTGTCGATATTAAGGTGAAGCCGGGGGATGAAGTTGCGGACGACCAGGAAATCATCGATGTCGAAACCCAAAAAGCGGTGATGGGCGTGACGACGCCGTGCAAGGGCAAGATTGGCGAAATCACCGTACAATTGAAAGAGACTTACCCGGTCGGCGCAGTCCTTGGCTATGTGGAAGCGAGCGAAGCCGACGCCGCGAGATTTGCAAAACAAGCGCCACCGCCACCGCAGCGCGAAGTCGCGGAGGAAATTCCCGCGCGCGCTGATCAGGAGGTTGCTCCCGCACGCGAAAAGGAAATGGCCGCGCGTGACGGCGATGGTGCAGGCGCTGGTGGATTGCCTGTGCCAGCCGCGGCGAAAGGCGCCACATTCATGTCCCCTCGTGTTCGCGCGCGAATGGCCGAGCTGCAGCTGACAACGGCCGATCTGGCAGGAATCATGGGCACTGGTGCAGGTAATCGTGTCACCGTCAAAGATCTCGAAAGTTTCCTGCAGAAAATCGAGAACCAAACGATGCACGAAGCGTCTGCTATTCGCGCAGGTGTGGCAGACGCGATGCGACGAAGCTGGACACGGCCGCTTTCGACGATTGGCTCATCGGTGAATCTCGATCCCGTGTTGCAGGACCGACAGTCGCGCGATCCCAAACCCGGTCCCGGCCTGTACGCAGTGCGCGCGCTTGCGCTGGCCCTTGCAGAAACTCCAGGCGCAGCGGCGAAATTGATCGGCAATCGCGTTGTCCAATCAAACTCAATCGATGTCGGCATTGCGGTTGAAGCCGAGGACGGAATCATGGTGCCGGTCATCCGGGCGGCGGAAAAAACCTCCCTTGTCGATCTCACAACGAAATACAAGGAACTCGTCGATCTCGCGCGGCAACGACGTATCTCGCCGGACATGCAGGCGGGTGGCGTCGCCACCGTTTCAAACTTTGGAACTTTTGGAATGGAATGGGGCACGCCCATTCCGTTGCCGGACCAGACTTTGCTGCTCGGTCTCGGAGCGGGGAAAAAAGTTCCGTCGTGGGATGAAGAAAAAAAAGAATTTGTTCCCAGGACCGAAGCCCAGATCACCCTGAGTTTTGATCATCGTAGTATTGACGGCGGCGGTGCGGGCCGTTTGCTAAAACGGGTAATCGAGCTGCTGCAGGAACCAAAAACGTTGTAGAGGTGCGCGCCGCTTGCTAGGCGGAGTTCATGATTGGGCAAGCGAAGCGCATGCCCTACAATCATCTATTCCAACAGTGAAGCCGGCAACTTCTTACATCATTGCTTCCGTCCAGCGCAGCGGAACCCATTTGCTTTGCAGCATACTTCGAAGCACCGGCATAGCCGGGTCACCGGAGGAGCATTTTTTGTCGAAGGCGGGAGAAACCTGGGAACAACGCTGGGACGCGCCATCGCGCGTCGCCTATGTGCAACAAGTTTTACGTCAAAACACCGCAGCCGATGGAGTTTTTGGCACCGTCGTGATGTGGAGTTATTTCGAACGAATGCTCCAGATGCTGAAGGAAATTTCCGAATACAAGAATCTTAATGAAGCGCACCTTCTCGCGGCTGTTTTCAACAAGCCGAAATACATCTGGATGCGCCGCCGGAACCATGTCGAGCAGGCAGTTTCCTGGGCGATCGCATGCCAGACGGGTCTCTGGGCTCAAAAAGCCCAGGAGAAATCGCGGCCACGCGCCGTGCCCAAGTTTGATTTCAAGGTAATCGACGAATGGTGTAAACGCATCGCGGCGCACGACGAAGGTTGGGCGAATTATTTTCGTGAAAATCAAATTGAGCCCCTCGTTCTCTTTTATGAAGACGTCGTAGCGTCTCACCGCGCCGCAGCTGAGAGCGTTTTGGAATTTCTGGGGTTGCCGTTCCCGCCGGGCTTGGAAATCCCGCCGCCGACCGTTGAAAAACAAGCTACTCGAATCTCCGAAGAATGGACAGCGCGTTACCTCCAGCTAAAGAGAGCGAAGACACCGAGGCTTGGGCGTATCATTCGTCGCATGCGAGTCTAAATATTCATGGCGATGCTGCATCGCAATCCACGCGCAGTGGCAGCAAAAATTCAGTTATTCCGCCTGCGCTTTAAGATCAGTGCCAGGATCATTACCAGAACGCAGGCGGCCGCGCTTGCAGTTCCTAAAATCAACCAAACTGGTCGATAAATGAGAGTAAGCCGTCCATGAGCCCCAGCTGGGACTTCGACAATTGGAAATAATCCGCGATAAGACGTGACGGCGAGTGTTCTGCCCCCCAACCGCGCTTCATATCCACGAAAGTAGGGCCTTGAAAAAGTGAGTAGGGCCGGATGATCGCCATTGGGGACATCAACATCTGCTTCCACTCGATTTCGCGAATTATTGATTCGTGAAACAGTTGCCGTCGTAAATTGCTCCCCGGGCCTCGAATCAATAGAAGTTATCGAACGCACTCGGGCGAAGGGAGCGCCGCGCCGATGAAAGACTCGTCCTTCATCCGTTGTAAGAACTGCTTCCCACTCGGTAGCCGGCTGAGGCGCGATATCCAATTCTCGCGCGACAACAATTCCATCCACGCCCAACAAAGCCAATTCGCCATCCTTGCCGGCCTGGTTGCTGAGCAAATAACTTCCAACGTCAGGATTGATTTCACCGTGAATCGATGTGGCGAATTTGCGAGCCACGCCGGCCGGCCGAATCGGGCTGTAGCCATTGATGAAATGCAGTCCCGCCCACATCGGCGTGCTTCCCGGCCGGAGAACCTCGCCGACCGGCTGGGGTTTGTTTGCGGTGCAATAGGTGAGCTCCGCCCACGGATAAATGCTGAGATAAAGGCGCGCTGGATGGAGCGGCGAAGGTTTAAGCAGTTGCTGAGAGAAATTGTACCTGGGAACACCGCAGTTCGTCGGGATGTAGGTGTATGTCGCGAGTAACGCTAAGAACGTGATCGCCGCGGGCGCCCATTTCTGCAGTTCAGAATGGCGCAGCCCAATCTCCCAAAGACACCAAAACGCCGCGAGCCCAAGAAAGATCCATGTCAACGGGAAAGCGTACGAGCCAGTCGTACGCATGAGCATTGCAATGGCCGTAACGATGGCGAGAAGAGCCGCTCCTGTAGCCGGGATCGCCGGTCCCTGTCGCAGGTGCAACACTTCCGCTGCGCATATCGCGAGAACCAAATGAAAAAAGGGCAGCCAGCGGAAACTCCAACGGAAAAGCCCAGCCGTTGGGATCATGGAGAGCAGGAGCAAGAGCAGGAGCAGGAGCAGTTCCCATTTGATTTGCCTAACAAGCGTCCGCGCGTGCAAGACCAACCCAGCGATCAGCCCTGTCGGAGCGACAAGCCCACAAGCCAGTTCCGTTGCCGTGTGTGGCAGGTAGCGGTTGGAAAAATCGGCCCAATTAACGGTCCAGGATGGCAAGATGAGCCCAGGCAAAGCTGCTGGTGGAACAAGCCATTGCCAGTGCGCTCTCGCTGACTGTAATTCGCGGGCTGAACCCTGGACCAAATCAAGAAGCGCGAGAGACGCGGGAGCCGATAACCCGAAGCCAAGCGCAGCGCCACAGAGCATTGGCGTGACCTCCCAAACGCTTCGATCTTCGACCAGCGATTTGATTGCCAGCCAGGCAACCAGGAGAAGCAGCATCAAAACGGTGTAGGGAAATCCGCCGGTGACGACAAGGTAGACAAATGGCGCCGGCCAGAGAAATCTCAGTTTGCTTCGCTGCGGATCAAGAGCGCGCGCCGCGCCCCACCACGCCCAGGGCAACCATGTAAAAGCACCAAGTGCGCCGAACCAATCGGTCGCGCCCCAACAAATGATCCAACCGTTCAAAGACGCGATCAGAGCGACAAAGATCGACAGTGGGATTGAGAACTTTCGATCGCGCGCGAGCAAAAACGCGCCCACCGCCAAAGCGAAAAGATGCGCAATAGATACGGCAGCTGCTTGTTGAGGAAATGTGAGCGGAAATTTCCAGACGATGATGACGATTGCATTTACAAAAACCGAGAACACTCCGTACTGAAATTCTCCGGCGAGATTGCCGCAGACCCACGAGTATGGGCTTAACAGCGGCCAGTGGCCTTCTGACCAGCTGCGCGCCATGTCGGCGAACACGGGCAGAATAGACAATTCATAATCGTCGTTCCAAAAAACGAGCGGATTGTGCCAGAGAAGAAACAGGCAGAAAAAGACGACAAGGAGTCCGGCTGATGCCGCGCCAAGAATCTCTGAACGCGTACAGCGCGGAGTTGGCATTTAAGACAGGAAACGCCCAACGCCCAACGTCCAACGCCCAATCCCGAACTCAGCAGGCCAGCTCATAGTTTCGCGTTCCTTTCCGCTGTTCGGACGCTTGAGAAGAAAATTCTGATGAGCTCTTCAGTCTCATTAAGAATCGCGGCTATTTTCGGTGCCGGCATCATTGACGACTTGGCAACCAGTCGTAACCAGCGACGAGTCTCTTTTAGTTCCTTGAGGCAAACCTTTAGTTTGTGAATGAAATCCTTTCGCGATTCCGCGGCTTCGACTTCGCCATGGTTACCGTACGGTGAATTACCGCAGCGAAGAAGTTGACCTGCAAGATGGTTTGCCGCTCGTGTATTCGGCAGTGCATCAACAAGCCGGATAACCCGCGCGCTGAATTCCAGAAGTCGATCCTCTAGGTCAAAGTGCGAGTTATCTGCTGATTGAGCGTTGAGTGTTGAGCGTTGAGCGTTGAGCGTTGCAGCCTTAGACGCGTAAGCGCCCTCCTCTTCTCTGACCCCAAGCCATTCAATGTTCAGCGTTGGGCGTTCAATGTTCGGCGGTTTCTTGTTCACAGCACGACAGGTTTCCCCTCGGTCATCACGAGGACTTTGTCTTCAATCCCGTGTTCGCGTGCAGATTTAAGCAAACGTTGAGGCGGTTCGTGCAGCGGTTCAAAGCCCAGGCGAAAGGTTCCGTAATGCATTGGAATCAAGGTCTTGGCGCCGAGTTCGAGAAAAGCCTTGACCGCTTCTTCGGGATTCATGTGAACTTCGCGGCCAGTCGGCGCTTCGTACGCACCGATGGGAAGCAGCGCAATTTCGATGGGATAACGGTCACCGATTTCTCTAAACCCTGGAAAGTAAGCGCTATCGCCACAGTGAAAAATGGTGCGGCCATTTGCCGCAATGACAAATCCGCCGAAGTCCCGATGCAGGTCTGCCAAAAACCGCGCCCCCCAGTGAAGACAAGGTGTGAGCGAAATCTTGAGCGGACCCAGCTCGACTGTTTGCCAGTAATCGAGCTCGTGCACAATGTGAAAACCAAGATCGTGCACCAGATTTCCGACGCCCATCGGAACAACGATTGGCTGGTCGGCTGCTACACGGCGCAGCGTGCGCCGGTCGAGATGATCGAAGTGCGCGTGCGTAACCAGGACGAAGTCAATCGACGGCAAATGATGAATCTCGAAGCCCGGTTGCTTCAGGCGCTTGATTACCTTGAGCCACTTCGACCAGTTCGGATCGACCAGGACATTGACTTCATGGGTCTGAACAAGAAATGACGCGTGGCCGATCCACGTAACACAAACCTCGCCTTCGCGAATCTTTGGGAATTGCGGAGGCCGTGACGCCTGGTAACCCGCCCGTTTAACGAAAAGTGACGGAATCAGGACCTTTGTAAGAAAATTGCGCTTATGCCAGTCGGCTCGTGGACGCAGTCGTACTCGGGTGGAACGCTTGGCAATTTCACCGTCCCCCGACTGGCGAACAACGTTTCTCCGGCTCTTTTTTGGAAAGCGAATGGGCACGACGTTCAAACGATATGAGACACTTAAAGAGTTAAAAGGGCTAAAAAGCTACCATATTTAGCGAGGCCCCGCGATGGCGCGCCCTTTTAACGTTTTAACTTTGTAAGCTTTTTAACCCTTGTCACTTTATTCATTTCGGCTTGAGTTGTGCCCGTTATGGGAAACTGGAAGGCGTTTGTTCCTCTGTTTCTGATTTGTTCAATCGCGTTCGCGTCCGAGTCGCGCTTGCCGTTCAGGACTGTGTTCAAAGGACAGGATCAGTTCAATCGATTGGTCGCAAAGGCCAAGGCCGGGAATTGGAAAGCGTTGCCAATCGGGGAACGAACTGCCGCAGTGGGCCAGGCACTGGTGGGGACGCGCTACAAACATTTCACTCTTGAGATCGACAACCGAATTGAGTCGCCATCAGTAAATTTCCAGGGAATGGATTGCTGGACCTTTTTCGAGATCGCGCTCGGTTTCGCCCGGATGCTGAACGAGCCAGAATCGAATTGGACTCCGCAACGTCTGCTGCATTACATCGAGCTGGACCGATACCGTGGCGGAGAGTGCACTGGCGAGTATCTTTCGCGTCTGCATTACCTCGAGGACTGGCTGTACGACAATAATCGGCGAGGCCTTGTTAAAGATCTGACTCGCGACCTGGGCGGGCGCAGCGTCCCACATTCCGCGCGGGAGATGAGCTCCGGCTGGCGACATTATCGGTATCTGGCCGCGAATCGTTCCTTGCTCGGTCCGCTCGCGCGAATGGAAGCCAATGTTTCCTCGCGGCCCCTTTACCAAATTCCAAAAAGCAAAGTCGCAGGAATTGAATCGAAACTTCGCAGTGGGGACATCATTGGAATTATTTCACGTGACCGTGGTGGACTTTATTCCACCGCACACGTGGGGCTGGCGCTCCGCACAAGTGATGGAGTCTTGCATTTCATGCACGCTTCTTCTCCCAGCAATTACGGCCGCGTGGTCGTGGACTCGGAGCTTTCGAAATATCTTTATCGCTACGGCTCCGACAGCGGAATCCTGGTGGCGCGGCCTTTGCGCTAATCGGCTTCTTTTTCATGGAATTCCAGGAGTAACTTTTCCAAGTCCTCCAGGGCCTCACAAGCGTCGATGCCGTGTGCTTCCAGCGTTACCGCCGCACCGCAATCAAGGTTGGCACGTAGAACGTCAATAAGACTTGCGGCGGAGAATCGTTTGCCCTCTTTAACGAGCCAAATTTCCGAGCGAAAACTTCGTACGCGCTTAACGAATTGTGCGGCGGGCCGCGCGTGCAATCCAAGTTCGTTGGTGATGCGCACCTCGCGTTGCGCCGAGGTGGGCGCTCTCTTGTGCCCGGGTCTCATGCCTGGCTTGTTCCCCAGCGCCGATGCAGAAACCTTTCAATTGGCGAAAAGAAAATTTTGTCGGCCAGCAAACCGATCACCACGATAACAATCATAATCCCAATGACCTGCTCCATGGCGCTCAGTTCGCGGCCATAATGAAGGAGCTGTCCAAGGCCAAAACCGGTCAGGATTGTCACGAAAATCTCAGCAGCCATCAGGGAGCGCCAGGCGAAGGCCCATCCTTGCTTCATTCCACTGACGATAAAGGGAAGCGCAGCCGGCAGAATGACTTTGAACCACATGTGCAATCGCTTGGATCCCATGGTCAACGCGGCGCGGCGATAAATCGGCGGAACATTGCGCACGCCGGTCTCGGTGGCGATGACCACCGACCAGAGAGTTCCCATCACCACGACAAAAAGCATCGCCGTTTCTGTTTGGCCAAACCACAACAGCGCAAGTGGCACCCAGCAGACACTGGGCAATGTTTGTAGACCAAGCGCCAGGGTTCCGATCGTATCGCCAAACACTTTCCAGCGCGCCGTCAGGAGTCCGACGGGAAGTCCCAGGACAAGTCCAACGAAGTAACCCACCAGCAGGCGCCGCATTGTTATCACTGTCGCTGTCGCGAGCGTTCCGTCGGCAGCGGCGCCCTCCAGGTAGCTTACAACCTGCCCCGGGGATGGCAGCAGCACCGGCGACCAAAGTTTTGCGCGATACGCTGCTTCCCAAAGCAAAACGAGAACAGCAAAAAACGCGGCCGCCAGGAGAAACCGTTTCATTTGGCAGCAACAGTCTCCGTCTTACCAAGACTCTTCAGAGCCTTCGTAATTCGAGTGGCATGAGCAGCCAGATCGACGCTGTTGATGTCACGCGGTCGCGGTAGGTCCACCTCGAATTCCTCCTGAATGCGGCCGGGGTGAGGCGAAAAAAGCAGAACGCGATCGCCCAGACATGACGCTTCGCGAACATTGTGCGTGACAAAGACGATCGTCTTACGACGCGCTTTCCAAATCTCTTGAATGTCGCCGTAAAGCTGTTCGCGAGTGAGAGCGTCGAGCGCCGCAAACGGTTCATCCATAAGCAACACGCGTGGATTCGGTGCCAGCGCGCGAGCCAGCGCGACGCGCTGCTTCATTCCGCCGGAAAGCTCATGAATGTTTGCGTGCTCGAATCGACTCAGGCCCACGAGTTCGAGATAATATTTCGCGACATCGCGCCGGTCTTTGTTTGTCAAATTCGGCTTAAGCTTGAGTCCAAAGAGAACATTGCCAAAGACGTCGAGCCAGGGGAAAAGCGCCGGTTCCTGAAACATGACGAGCCGTTCGCGCCCAGGGCCCGTCACCGGCTTGCCGTCAGCCAGCACTCTGCCGGTGTCGGGTTTCTCCAGACCGGCAATGATGTTTAACAAGGTGGTTTTGCCACAGCCACTTGCGCCGACCAGGCAAACGAATTCACCTTCCGCGACGTTCAGGCTCACCCGGTCCAACGCCAGAACCGGACCCGATGCGCTTTGAAAGTTCTTTGATACGTTCTCAATAGCCAGCTTCGATGGCGGAATGACCTCGAGCTCCTCAGTTGCTGAGGAACGCCGGACTGCTCGACGCATTACGGAACTTCGATCAGTTTGGACGTGTCTGTCGAGCCTTTTAAGAAACCGGCGTCCTTGCCGTCCTGCACCGATTTGGCAATCAAATCGCGCGATACTTCACTCGTGAATTGGATACGCTTCCACGCTTGCGCGACTGCGTCTGGAGGGAAGTCGGCCCGTGTTTCGGCCTTCAATTCTTCTATCAATAACTTTTGCCCTTCCGCTTCATTCCGCTGAATCCATTTTGTTAATTCCACGTTTGCATCTGCGATTTTCTTCGCCAAATCGCGGCGGTCGCGCAGGAACTTCACGCTGGAGACAAGCCACGTAGTGATGGTGTCCTTGTCTTCCAGAAAAACGCGCGCCTTTGCATCGCGTTCCAGACGAGTCACCCACGGCTCCACTGTCCAAACAGCATCCACTGCGCCACGTTGCAAGAGTCCGAGCTGATCCGGGTTCGCGGTTGGGATCACCCTTACATCGCCGCCGGTTTGAGTGACCTTGAATCCTTGCGCCTTCAACCACGCCCGGCACGAAATGTCCTGCGTATTACCGAGTTGTGGCGTAGCAATCTTCTTTCCGCGAAAATCTTCCGGCGTTTTGATAGGCGAATCAGCCTTTACTACCAAAGCAGCGCCGGCATTGGCCGCACCGGAGATTACGCGAATTTCTTCGCCGTTGGATTTGAAGTACGCATTGAGCGCAGGACTGGGGCCGACGTAGGTGACGTCGAGCGATCTGGCGAAGATCGCTTCCATCGCCGATGGCCCGGCATTGTAAGTAAACCACTGAATCTCGACGTTTGGGCCGAGGCGTTTTTCAAACCAACCCTTGCCTTGCCGCGAGAACGCGTGGGCGATCACTCCCTGCGCATGAGTGATGTTTGGAAAATGCCCCAGTCGAATTGTTGTTTTCTCTTCCGCGGCCGCAAACGATACCCAAAAAAGGACTGCTCCGATTGCTGTTATTTTTATTTTCATAGTTTGTCTCCAACAATGGTGCTCGTATAAAATAGACCGATATGGGCGTCGTCCGTCTGAACAGCGATTGCTTAATTGCGGCTGCGTTTTGATTACGCAGTGCGACTCTTCTTGTGTCCTTGCTTTGGCTCTTTACGATCTCCGAGCTGAGCCCGTGGACGTGTATTTTCTTTCAGGCGTTGTAGCTAAAGTGAGGATCAAGCTCCATCAATGCATCCGCAGTATACTCGAGATCCTCGGCCGACAAATACTCCCGGTAACCCCCTACTTTTCCACGACGCACTTTGAAGGACTCCGGATCACGCACGTCGCCCGGTTGCAGGATTTTCGAATCAAAAACTCCGGCTGCTTCCAGTTTTTGCATGTTCTCGAACCGAGCAAATTCAAGCGCCTCCTGAAAAATCGACGTATCCGGCGTCGTTTCGCCGACTACGGCAAGCAAATCCCTGAAATGTTCGGCGGGAGATGCTCGCAAGGCCTCGTATCGGATGATCGTGAAATCCTTTCGCCCTGAGAATTCGTCAAGCCAGTCGTTCATCGCGCGAACAATGCCGCGGATCCCAAATCTCTTGTCGCGGAGGAGCTCACTGACTGATTTTTGCTTCAACGCTGCATCCGCGCTGGGGTCACGCCGGGTCATTTGTAAATAGAGGGAGACGAAACAATCCCGGGGGTCCCGCACCAGCAGGACAATCTTCGCTTTTCGAAGTTCTCGTGTCGGAACGAGATATTTGCCGCGCAAGCGGTCCCAGCGATTGCCTTTCGTTCGATGCTCAAAACGATCATGGGAGAATATTACCCGTGGAAATCCCGGATGGTCGTACAGCCCGGGCTGCAGGGTGAACTGAAGGCCGTGACGTTTGCATAAGTAAGCGCAAAGAAATGTCCGGATCCATGTGCGTCCGCTTTTTGGCGCTGACAGAATGACGATCTCGCCGCCTGAAAGCAGCTTCGCGCGACTACTGAAGTTCCGACGCGTCCACCGCAGGGAGCGCCGCAAAAATCGCGAAAACGGGACAGGCTTTTCAGGAACCCCCGAAAGCTCCCCGGGCTGAATGGCTTCACCGGAAGCCATATCCGCCTGGTGCGTATCGGCCAAGGATCGAGCTGTTATTTCAATCGCCATTCACGGAATTACTCTTTAGAGCCGCGCCTCTGCGAGTCTTGCGGTCTTGTTGCATAAGACGCTAAAAAGAGGTATTTGTTCAAGCACAAAAAAAGGGGGGCGTACTGGCTTCGACTCATCGTCGGAAGCGCAGACGGCATGCCGAGGATGGTTCGTTGGCCTCGTTAAAAACCGGACCAAAAAACAAACGCAGACAACGAAGGTCTAGCTCTCGCGGCTTAATTGACCGTGACGTTTGTCGTGGGACGCCTGCTACGACGGCAAACGTGGACAGCAGGCTGGCGAACCGGTGGAGCGACCGCGCCGGTTCGTGAATCGATTTCGTGGACGCTCGGGAGGCGGCAATGTGCCGGCGCATGGCTTGTCTCCTCAGAATTCATCGTCGGATAAACATGTAGATGTTTGCGCGGATAGCGAAGAGGACAGGGGTTCAACTCCCCTCGCCTCCAGCCCGAAAGCTTTATGGGTTGTCACGCCGGAGCCTTGGCGAAGGCGGACACAGTGTCCACGGAATAGTTTGTGCGAGCTACGCATCACAGGACGACAAAGACCGAGCTCGCGGTCACTGCTCACTTCCCGGAGATTTGAGCCATTCACTCCAGAGCTGCGGCCGGCCGTTCGGATTAGTGCGAGCATAGTTGTAGAACGCGCGAACAAACGCGATGCGGTCCTGCACGTATGGCGCCTTCCAATTTCCGGGGCCAACTGGACGCAGGACATCGTAGCCGTATCCCAGTAATCTCTGACGGCGCACAATGTCTTCCAGCGATACACGAGCCGCATTTCGCAGCATGTCGTACAGCACCATGAACGTGGTTGTCCGTCCGAGTCCCGCTTCGCAATGAAAATGTGCCCAGGCGTTCTCTGGAAGTGCGCGAACGGCAACAATAAATCGATCGACCGCCTCGTCGAGCGGCCGGGTATGATCCGTCACTGCGACCCGCACATAACTGGTGCCTGCGGACGACGCAAGATCGCGTTCGACACTGACTTCTTTTACAATCACTTGTTGCGGGACAACGGAGTCAGCGTTGCCATGTTTGACCAGCCGACCCGGCCGGAGAGCAATTTCACTGCCCGGCGCAAGCGATTGAACCCATGCAGCTTCGGCCTCTTCGATTTCTTTTTGGCTGCGACCGACGTTCGCCCAATCGCGCGTCGCATACCAACTAACGGGCAAGCCGTTAATAAAGATGTGTGTTTCCTGGCGGAGATCGAAAATGGTGACCGCACCATGCATTCGCGCCAGCAAAAGCTTGA
>Ga0070741_10007116_pt1 | contig 23453 bp, 24 predicted proteins | sample Coa_R1_4_FD_66440 | JGI IMG/M metagenome (GOLD analysis project Ga0070741, IMG submission 66440) | Surface soil microbial communities from Centralia Pennsylvania, which are recovering from an underground coalmine fire - Coalmine... | ecosystem: Environmental > Terrestrial > Soil > Unclassified ...
TCGCGCTCATCGCCGACTACACGCTCACCACGTAGTCACGACCGATCCAGCCGCAGCCACCCACAACACCAGCCAGGAAGCCAAAAACAGCCCGCCCACTCAAGGGAACTTCGGGCTAGGAGGCGCCGTGAGCTCGCAAGCCTTCGCGGAAGCCCTGCCGCCAGCTCGGCCACATCGGCTGCCAGCCCAGCTCGCGCTTGGCCTTGGCGTTGGAGGAGCCGCGGATCTGCGTCATCATCGAGACGACGGTCTCTCCCGCGACGAGCCGGGCAAGCCAGACGGGGACCTGCCGCGGCGGTTTCGCGCCGACGATCTCCGCCAGATAGGGCAGCCATTCGGACACGGGCGCGGGCTCGTCGTCGGTGACGTTGAAGACGCCGGTGACGGTCGCTTCGACGGCTGCGACGGTCGCCGCGGCGGCGTCGTCTGTGTGGATCCACGACCACATGCCCGTTCCCTTGCCGACGAGGGGCAGCTTGCGCCGGCGTACGGCCTCGACCAGCTCGTCCCAGGCGCCGGGACCGTAGAAGCTACCGTAGCGGAGGACGACCGCTTCCAGCCTCGCCCGCTCGAGCAGCTGCTCCTGCCGGCGAAGCGCGCCGAGCGTGCGCTCCATCGCCGCGGGCGGGTTCGGGTCAAGCGGGTCGTCTTCCGTCTTGACCGGCCCGCCCTCGCGCGCGTTCGGCCAGCCGGTGTACCCCTGGGCGACGAAGCGGCGGACGCCGACCGCGTCGGAGGCGGCGAGCAGGTGCTCGGTGCCGCGTGTCCTGAGCTCGTTCGTGGTCGCGAACGTCCGGTCGAAGTGCTTCAGGTCGGTCGTGCCGGCGAGCGCGGTCATCTGGTGGACGACCACCTCAGGCTCGGCTCGTGCGATCGCCTCGCCGACCGAGCCGGGGTCGAGCCCATCCATCACGACCGCCTCGGCGCCGAGCGCTCGCAGCTCGGCGAGCTTCTCCCGCTTCCGCGTCGTCGCGATCACATCGTGGCCGCGGTCGGCCAGCCGGGGAACCAGCCTGCGCCCGATCGCGCCGCCCGCGCCCGCAACGAATACCCGCATCGTCTCTGCTCCTTCCTTCGAGTTGCCATGCGGTCAACGAGACGAGGCACCGCCGGCTGCTGTGACAGCGGCCGGCGCCCGGACGGCGATCCGACCCCCGCTCTCCCCTGCTGAGAGCGCGAGCAGGCGGAACTCGGTTGGGATGAGGCGGGCGATGGTGTCGCCGAGACGAGGGTGAGCGCGACGGGGTCGAGGCGCAGCGCGCCAGCCTCGAGCGTGCCGTCGCTGCCGGGGCGGCGCAGCAGCGCGTGCAGGCGGACGACGAGCTCGGAAGGCGAACCGTTTCGTCAGGTTCGTCGCCGCCGGCGTCGGAGCCGGCCGGACGCGGCACGCTTCGAACGCTCTTCGACTAGCAGCCGCATCTCGCCTTCTGCTTGCGCGCGAACTTGCCGATCTCGGCGAGCGCCAGCGCTCTCGTCAGGACCTTGACGCCGTTCGGCTTCAGCGAGAGCTCCCACATCAGCGACCCTTCGCGCACCAGCAGGTCCGGCTCGGAGCTCTCGCGATCGACGACGGCGAGCTGCTGGTCGCCGTAGCGGGGTAGCGTCGCCTTCCTCTTGGACGGATCGGCGAGCTCCTTGGCGAAGGCGGCGTACGCCTTGGCCGCCTGCGCCGGGCTTCCGGTCGCGACGACGAGGAAGGTCAGGGTCAGCGAGCCCGCCGCCGCCCGGGCGTAGTCGCAGGCGCCGTAGACGCCGTCGCCGTGGACGCCGATGCCGCGGAGGCCCTGCAGGACCTGGTCGGGCAGGGCGCCGATGCTGTACTTCGCGCCGGGGGGACAGTCTCGCCGCTGGAGGGCGAGGGCGGTCGGGTTGCCTGCGGCGGCGGCCGCCGACGCGGCGAGGGTGAGGGCGGTCACGGTGATTGCGAGCCGCATGGCTTCTCCTTTCACGGGCCGGGACAGGGCGCGCCGCAGCCTTCGCCGGTGTCGGGGTTGCAGCAGGCGCAGCAGACGTAGCCGAGCTGGTTGTCGTCGGGTGCGGGGCAGCACTTCGCGCCTTCGAGACAGACTGCGCAGGGGCCGTACTTGCCGCAGGGGTCGAAGCCCGGGCAGCCCGGCTGCATGCAGTCGAAAGCCTCGGCCTTCTGCCGCGTCATCGCGAGGTCGAGGCAGTTGGTGTATTGGGCGAGCTGAAGCCAGGCCGAGAGCGCGCCCAGGTCAGGATTGATGAGGAGCATGATCGGGAGCGCGACGCCGTACGAGATGTCGTATTCGGCGTCGCAGCCGTCGGAGGTTGCGAGGAATTTCTTGTGAGTGGCGTAGAAGCAGCCGGTTTGGCATGCGTGCGGGTTGTTGCTCGTCTCGGCGCTGCAGCCGAGATGGGTGGCACGCGCCGCCGCGGTGCGGACGAGCGGCAGCGCGAGCGCGATCGCGCCGAGCGCCCCCGTCAGCACCTGGCGTCGCGTCGCGAGCCGGTCGAACCAGTGCTCCTCCGCGGGCGCTGTCAACTCTCGGCATCGTGACTCCCTGGAGCTCTCGGCGCGTCTCGTCGAGGACCTCTGCGATCGCGTCGCAGCGGTCGGCCGCCTCGAGCACGGGGGGAGCGATCCTCCCCGTCGCCCGGATCAGCCAGTTCGGGCCGGCTCCTGCCTCGATGCGGGTGTCGCCTGCGGGAAGCGGCCTGGTCCGGTCGAGGTTCATCAGTACGTCGATGCTCGAGAGGTGCGTGCGGAGCTTCGCCAGGCGCTTGGGCTGGTACAGCACCTTGCGCACTGCCAGGACTGTGTCCTCGCGGGCCACGTCAGTTGAGCGCGGCCAGGTGCGCGCCGTCGCGATGCACGATGGGGAACGTCGTCGCGAGCAGTCGTTCGATCGCCGCGACGCCGGTCACGGTCTCGCTCGCGATCAGCCCGTCGGCGTCCACGAGGACCGCGCTCGGCAGCGCCCGGACGCGATAGGCGGCGAAGGCCGCTTCGTCGCGCTCAACGAGCGCGATCTCGAGCTCTCCCGGCCACTCGAGGCGCAGCCGCGCGAGCCGAGGGAGCAGCTCCTCGCACGCGCCGCAGCCACGGTCGGTGAACACGACCAGGACGGGCACGCCGCGCGGGATCTCCGGTACGACCGGGGCCGGCTCGCCGATCCGCCGCGTGCTCGGCGCCTCGAGCGCGCGGACGCGGTCGAGCAGGCGGCCGTTCTGGCGGAAGAGCTGCCAGCAGAACGAGCCCAGTCCGACCAGTCCGAGCGCGAGCAACCCGAGCACGGTCTCGGTCGCGTCCGGCCGCGGGAGCGACGCTCCGGGCCCGGCCGCGGCGACGAGAGCGGCGGCGCCGGCAAGAGCGACGTTTCGCCCGACCGCGCCGGGGCCGGCCGGGCCGGCGTGGAGCTTCCCGAAGCAGCGGCAGTCGTGCCGGCGCCCGCGCAGCACCGCCCGGCCGATCGCGGCGGCGAAGAGCGCGAGCAGCGCGGCGGCAGCGGCAGCCGCGAACGGCGCGGACTCGACCGGCAGGAGCGCCGCGGCGACGGCGAGCTCGGCCGGCGGCAGGAGCGTGCCGACCCACCCGGGCGCGCCGAAGTCGCTCGCCGCGCGGCGCGCCCCCTGCCGGTCGGCGAGCTTCGCGATTCCGGCCACGGCGAAGACCGAAGCGACGAGGAGGCGGAGGGCGAGGAGGAAGCCGGGCATGGGGCGGAGGATTCCTCAGCCGCGTTGCAATAACGTTGCAAGTCCGCCGGGCCCGAACATCTCGACGGCGCGGCGCCAGCAGCCGTTCTCATCCCGAGCATGCACGTAGAGGTAGTTGCCCGTCTCGGCGACAGGGCTCGCTTCGGCCGGACGGAGGCGAAGCTCGTAGGATCCCACCTCGTAGGCAAGCTCCTCCCCGCCGCGGAGCGCGGAAACCTGCAGCGAGAGTCCGGCCACCCCCGCCTGGAAGCCGGCGCGCCAGAACGCCTCGATGGCAGCCCGGCCGCACATCGGCTCCGCGCCCGGCGGCAGCAGTCGCGCGTCCTCCGCGTAGACCGCTGCCGCGGCCGACGCGTCACCGGCGGCGAGCGCGGCGAGGAACGCGGCTCGCATCCGTTCGAGCTCGTCGTCGAACGGCATGTGCCGTCGAGCATCGCTGCCGCGCGTTGCAAATCCGTTGCAGCGCGGGCTCAGCCGGTGACGACAGCGAGCGCGCGGTCGAGCGCGTCGGCCTCGGCGAGAGCCGCGCCTTCCGCGCAGGCCGCGGCGAAGCGCTCTTCGCCGAGCCCGGCTCGAGCCGCCGCGAGCTCGCGGTCACGGAGGCTCGAGGCGACGGTCGGCGCCTGCCCGGTCCGCTCGCGCAGCGCGCCGCCGGCCGCGAGCAGGCGGGCGGCCTCCGCGGCCGCGCCGCGCGCGCGAGCGACCGCTGCGGCGCAGTCCAGGCATTGCGCGGCGTACTGGAGGAAGCGCATCTCGCGGAACACGGGCATCGCGCGCGCCACGCACGCCGCCGCATCGTCGGTGCGGCCCGCCTCGGCGGCGACGAGGCCGCTGTAGAGCTCGCAGAGCGCGACTCCGTACTCGTCGCCGTTCGCCTGGTAGAGGGACCGTGCCTCTGCGTACAGCTGCGCGGCACGCTCGAATGCCCGCTCGCCGTAGGCGACCGAGCCGAGGTTGTGAGTGCAGACGGCGATGTTGGACGACGGCCCTCGTTCTCGTGCGAGCCGGCGGCTGCGCTCGAACAGCGACTCGGCCGCACGGAACTCCCCGCTGTCGAGCGCGACGTGCCCGAGCAGGATGAGCGATCCCTGCTCGCCGCGGACGTCACCTGCCGCTGCGAACAGCGGCAGCGCTCGCTCCGCCAGCTCACGGGCGCGATCCACGTCGCCCTGCGCCCATGCGAGTCCCGCCGCGCCTTCGAGTCCCTCTGCCCGCAGTATCGGATCGGCGTCGCCCGCGCCGGCGAGCCCGGCCTCCAGCCAGGCTCGGCCCTCGGTCAGGTCGCCGCTGATCCACCAGAACCGCCAGACCGACGCGACGAGCGCGAGCAGGGTCTCGCCGTCCCCTGCGTCGCGATACCAGGCGAGCGCGCCGCCGAGATTCCCCCGCTCGTACTCGACGCGCCGGACCCAGCGCTGGAGGTCGTCGTGCTGGCTCGCCCGCGTGCTCTGCACGAACGCCAGCAGGTAGGAGGCATGCCGCTCTTCGATCTCGGCCCGCTCGCCGTGCTCCGCCAGCCGCGTGGCCGCGTACTGCCGCACCGTCTCGAGCAGGCGGTACCGCGTCTCGCCTTCGTGCTCCTCGGGGATGACGAGCGAGGCGTCGACCAGCCGCTCGATGAGCTCGAGCGCCCGCTCCGCGTCGCCGTCGAGACAGACGCTGGCCGCGGCGGCGCGGGTAAAGCCGCCCACGAAGACCGACAGGCGCGCGAGCAGCCTCTGCTCCTCCTCCGAGAGGAGGGCGTAGCTCCAGTCCATCGCCTCGCGCAACGTCTGGTGGCGCGCAGGCGTGAGACGCCGCCAGGAGACGAGGAAGCGGAAGCGGTCTCCTACTCGCGCGGCGATCTCCTCGAGTGAGAGTGCCTTCGCACGGGCCGCCGCGAGCTCGATTGCCAGCGGCAGGCCGTCGAGGTCCGCGCAGATGCTCCCGGCGGCCGCGCGGGCGGCGTCATCCAGCCGAAGATGCGGCCGGACCGTGCGGGCGCGCGCAAGGAAGAGCGAGACGGAGTCGTGGGCCGCGAGCGGCGGCACCGGGTAGTCGACCTCGCCCGCCGTGCCGAGCGACTCCCGGCTCGTCACGAGCAGGCGCACTTGCGGGCATGCCGAGAGCAGCGTCGTCGCAAGCCTCGAGCAGGCTTCGCGCAGGTGCTCGCAGTTGTCCAGGAGGAGAAGCAAATCCGCTTCGCGAAGCCGGTTCACGAGCGTCTCCGAGAGGTCGACGCGTGCCCGTTCGTGGATCCCGAAGACGCGCGCGACCGCGCGCGGGACGAGCGACGCTTCGGTCACCTGAGCGAGGTCGCAGAAGTAGACGCCGTCTGGACGGTCGAGAAGCGCGAGGGCCGCGACCTCCAGCGCGAGTCGGGTCTTGCCGACTCCGCCCACCCCGGTCAGCGTCACGAGCCGCGACTGCGCGATCAGCGACCCCACCTCGGCGAGCTCCGTCGCGCGCCCGACGAAGCTCGTCACCGGCGCCGGCAGGTTGTGCCGCTGCTCGGGCGGCTCGACCCGTGGCACCTCGTGGCGCAGGATGGCCCGCTCGAGCTCCTTCAGCTGCTCGCTCGGCTCCAGCCCGAGCTCCTCCGCGAGCAGCGTGCGTGCACGGCGGTATGCCTCGAGCGCATCCGCCTGCCGGTCGGCCCGGTAGAGGGCGAGCATCAGGTGCCGCCACAACCGCTCGCGGTAGGGATGCCTTTCCACGAGCGCCTCGAGCTCCTCGACGAGCCCGTCGCTCCTGCCGAGCCCGAGCTCGGCCTCGATGCGCTGCTCGAGCGCAGCGAGTCGCAGCTCCTCGAGCCGCTGTGCTTCCAGCCGCAGCGTCCCGTCGTCGCTCACTCCGGCGAGCGCAGGGCCGCGCCACAGCGCGAGCGCCTCGGAGTAACGGTCGGCCGCGCGTCCGACGGCGTCGCGAGCGAGAGCGTCGGCACCCTCCTGCACCAGACGCTCGAACCGGGTGACGTCCACCGCCTCCGACGGCACCTGCAACGAGTACGCCGCGCCGCCCCCCACGAGCGCGACGTGGTCCCCGAGCGTGCGCCGCAGCCGCGAGACGTACGAGCGCAACGTCTTCTGGAACCCCTGCGGCGGCCGGCCCTGCCAGAGCTCGTCGGCAAGCTCGCCCGTCGCCAGCGGCTGCCCGCGCGCGACGAGCAGCAGCGCGAGCAGTGCCCGCTGTCGCCGCCCGCCGAGCGGCACGACCTCACCGTCGAGGAACGCCTCGACCGGCCCCAGCAGCCGAAGCTCGAACGATCGTCTCCCCAAGCCCCGCCGCACATGATGCCCGAGTCGAGATGGCCTCCGGCGAGGTGTCCGAGCGCGAGCTGTCGGACCGGCTTCGTGCGACCTCGCGGGAACTCTAGGAGTTGCGGTCTCGGCTTCGGGCTTGAGCCTGACATCGAGATCGCCGCGATCTCGGGCCGGAGCGTGAGACCGAAGGGTTCGAAGACGCCGGCGGTGATTGGGAGCGCGAGCGATGTTGTCTCTTCTGTAGTTCAATTGCTCGTGCTCCGGCGGCGACGTCACCGTCCGCGGGCTCGTCGTCGCAGGCGAACCGCTGCGGAAGCGTGGTTGATGAGGCTCGCGAACGGAGCCAGATTCTCCGCGTGCATGCACCGAAGCCGGTCGTCCGAGGGAGAGGACGCGCCTTCAACTCCGCAGAAGTTTGGGGCGCTGAAAGCCCGGAGGGTCAGGCGGCCTCTGCGGTCGCGCCGTGCGTGTCGATCGTCTCGTCGAGGAAGCGAGCGATGGCGGCGGCGGGGTGGGCGCCGACGAAGCCGGTGACGGGCTTGCCGTCGCGGAAGACGGCGACGGTAGGGATGCTCTGGATGCCGTACTCGGCGGCGAGCGCCGGGTCGGCATCGACGTCGATCTTGGCGAGCTCGAGCTTGCCTTCGCGCTTGGCGACTTCGGCTTCGATCGCGGGGCCGAGCATGCGGCAGGGTCCGCACCAGGCGGCCCAGAAGTCGACGACGACCGGGAGCTCGTGAGAGCGCTCGATCACCTGCTGCTGGAAGGTGGCGGTGGTGACGTCCATGGTTCGGGTTCTCCTTATCTATTGGGTCGCGCTGCCGCCGATGAGGGCGGCGAGGGTCGAGAGCTGGGACTGAAGTGAGCCGCAGACCTGCTCGCAGAGGGCGAAGACGCCCTCGTCGGCGATCCGGTAGTAGACGTGGGTGCCCTCCTTGCGGCGGGCGACCATGCCCGCGTCGGCGAGCACGGCCAGGTGCTTGGAGACGTTCTGCTGGCCGGCACCGAGCCGCTCGGCGAGCGCGTTGACGGTCTGCTCGTCGTCTCGAAGCAGGTCGAGGAGGCGGACGCGCAGCGGGTCGCCGAGGGCGCGGAAGCGGCGGGCGATCAGCTCGGCGAGGTCTTCGGGGAGCGGATGGGGGATCGGCATGTGCTATACACTAGCAAACAGTTTAGTTGTATAGTAGTCGATCGAGGAGGAACCTGCTGGTGGCTCTCGCTGGAGTCCGTCCCCTCCCGACCGCTGTGCCGGTCGAGCATCCCGAAGCTGTCGGCCCGATCGGCCGCCTCGGCGGCTGGGCCGCCGACCACGTGCGCGCCGTTTCGATCGCCTGGGCGGTCGTCGCGCTCGCGCTGGCGGTGTTCGCGCCAAAGGTGGAGACGGCGCTCTCGGGTGCGGGCTGGCAGGCGGACGGGTCGCAGTCGGTGCAGGCGCGGACGCTGGTCCAGCGCAACTTCGGCGGCCTCTCCAGCTCCGCGCCGATCGTGGTCGTCCACTCCGCGACGCTGACGGCGAGCTCGCCCGCCTTCCGCGCCACGGTCGCGAAGGCGGAGGCGATCCTCCGCTCCGACTCGCGCATCGCGACCGTCGTGCCGCCCCGGCCCGGCGTCTCGATCTCCCGCGACGGGCACACGGCGCTCGTCGTCGCGGGCGCGAAGAAGGATCCGACGGCGATGGTCGCCGCAGCCGACAAGCTCAAGGGCAGGCTCCACGCGCTCGGGGCCCGCGACGTCAGCGTCTCGCTCACCGGTGCGTCGGGGATGTGGTCGGACTTCAACGCGGCCAACCGCACGGCGATGATGAAGTCGGAGCTCTTCTCCTGGCCGGTGACGATGGCGATCCTCGTGCTTGCCTTCGGCTCGCTCGTGGCGGCGGGACTCCCTCTGCTCCTGACGATCGTCGGACTGCTCGCTTCCGCCGGCCTGCTGACGTTGCTGACGCACGGCTTCGAGATTTCGATCTGGGCGATGAACTTCGCGCTCATGTTCGCGCTTGCGCTCGGGATCGACTACGCGCTCTTCGTCGTGCACCGCTTTCGTGGCGCCTACTTCGGCTCGAAGCAGTCGGTGCGCGACGCCGTCGCGATCACGATGGATACGGCCGGCAAGGCCGTTCTCTTCTCGGGCCTCACCGTCTTCGTCTCGCTCTCGGCGGTGATGCTGGTGCCGAGCCCGGCTTTCCGCTCGATGGCGCTCGGGATCATGCTCAGCGTCGCCTTCGTGCTCGCCGCGACGGTGACACTGCTGCCCGCGGTGCTCGCGAAGCTCGGCCCGAAGGTCGACTCGCTCTCCCTGCGCTGGGTGCATTCCGGCGAACATCGCTCGGCCCGCTTCGCCCATTGGGGCGAACGACTCTGGCGCCGCCCGTACCTGTACGGCCCGGCGGCGACGCTGATCCTTGTGCTGCTCGCACTGCCGGTGGCCGGCCTCAAGACCGGCATGCCGTCGATCAAGGTCGTCCCTCAAAGCGACGGCTCCCGCGTCGGCTACACGCAAGTGCAGCAGGCGTTCGGGCCGGGCGCACCGGGCTCGCTGCAAATCGTCGCGCGGCGCGTCGAGGCCGAGCGGGTCGCCGCTGTAGCAAGGCGCGACCCTGGAATCGCGAACGTGTCGCAGCCGCAGCCAGGCCGCAGCGGGCTCGCGCTCCTCCAGGCAACGCCGACCACAGATCCGTCGAGCAGCGCAACCGGCCGGACGATCGACCGCCTTCGCTCAACGCTCCCGACCGGCGCCCTCATCGGCGGTGCCGCCGCCGAGAATCACGATCTCGAGCGGGCGCTCGCGGCGAAGACGCCGCTCGTGATCGGCGTCGTGCTCGCGCTCGGCTTCCTGCTCCTGCTCGTCGCGCTGCAGGCGCCGCTGATCGCCGCGCTCGGCGTGCTCACGAGCCTGCTCGCGGTCGGCGCAGCCTTCGGCGTTGGCCGGCTGATCTTCCAGAACGGCCACGGCGCCGGCCTGCTCGGCTTCCAGCCGCAGGGGTTCATGGACGCTTGGGCACCGGTGTTCTTCTTCGCGATGATCTTCGCGATCTCGATGGACTACACCGTGTTCCTGCTCTCCTCGGCCAAGGAGCACTGGGACCGGGCTCGAGATCCTAAGGAGGCGGCGGTCGGAGGGCTCGCGCACTCCGGCCGCGTGATCTTCGCCGCCGCCGCGGTGATGGTGGCCGTCTTCTTCACCTTTGCCCTCTCCGGGCCGCTGCCGCCGAAGGAGATGGGCGTCGTCCTCGGCATCGCCGTCCTGCTCGATGCCGCGCTCGTGCGGCTCGTCCTGGTCCCAACCCTGCTGCGCGTCTTCGGCCGCCACGCCTGGGCGCTACCGCGCTGGCTCGCGCGGCTGCTGCCCGACGTCCGCTTCGGGCACGCGTGATGTACGAGCTCTGGCAGACCGAATGGTGCCCGGCCTCACGGCGTGTCCGGCAGCGGCTGACCGAGCTCGGGATCGATTACCTGACCCGTCAGGTGCCGGTGGAGAAGGACGACCGCGTATTGCTGCGCGAACGCACCGGCACCGAGACGATCCCCGTCCTCGTCGCGCCCGGCGAGGTGCCAATCGTCGGTGAGGAGGCGATCCTCGTCTACCTCGCCGACCACGAGCCTGTTCCCGCGGAAGCGCGCGCTCACCGGCTGAAGGCCGAGAAGGCACGCCGCCGCTACCTCGAGGAGGAGTGCGAATGCCCACCGCAACCGGCTACACGCTGACCGCAACCACGACCGCACCGTTCGCCGACGCCGTCGAGCGCGTCCGCGCCGAGCTGAAGCAGGAAGGCTTCGGCGTGCTCTGCGAGATCGACGTGCAGGCGACACTGCGCGAAAAGCTCGGCTCCGAGCAGGAGCCGTACACGATCCTCGGCGCTTGCAACCCGCCGCTCGCCCATCAGGCGCTCTCCGCAGAACCGGAGCTCGGCACGCTGCTGCCCTGCAACGTCGTCGTCTACGAACGCGACGGCGCCACGCACATCTCCGCAATCGACGCCGAACGGATGCTCTCCATCGTCGGCAACCACGCGCTTGTCCCGATCGCAGCGCAGGTGCGCGAGAAGCTCGCGAACGTCGTCGAGCGCTCAGCGGCGTAGCTCTCGCCGAGTCAGGTGCATCGCGTGTCTAGGTGAAGAGCGCAACGGCTTCTTCGTTCGTGACCGCGTTGGACGCATATGAGCGCTCTGTTTGCATCTCGACGAGACCGAGGCCACAAGCCGTTCATGTGGGGGTTGAACACTGATGTAGCCACGGCGATCGGCATGCCCATCCCAGCGCTTGGCACCCCCAAGCGCTGGACGTACCGAGCATCACCTTCTGATGCAAATACCTACTAGGACTTTGTTACTCGCGTCTCGCGAAGAGTTGGAGCTGCTCGAGGTCGACGGGCTGGTTGCAGGTGCGGCAGCGGCCGGCCCAACAGCGCAGCACGGGCTGCAAGAGCAACACCGCCTGCGGCAGCGTCAGGCCGGCCGCGGGGCTTTTGGGTCGAGCCGCTCCAGGGTGAGGAAGGCGTGCGCGCAGGTGACGAGCGCGCGCGACATCCTCGCGGCGGCGCCTGCTGCGAAGATCCTCGTGCTCTCGATGCAGGACGACTCCGCCTACGTCCAGGAAGCCTTCGCGGCCGGCGTCGGTGGCTACCTGCTCAAGGACGCCGCCGACATCGACCTCCTCACCGCCGTACGGGAGGTTGCCGCCGGCCGGCGCTACCTGCACCCGGCGCTCGGTGCACAGTTCGCCTCCCCCGACACGTCCAGAACCGGCCTGCCGCCGGACTCGTTGTCGGGGCGCGAGCGGGAAGTGCTCCGTCTCCTCGCCCTCCGGGTATGCGAACCGGGAGATCGCCAAGCGGCTCTACATCTCGGTCCGCACCGCCGAGACGCACCGCGCGCACGTCATGCAAAAGCTCGGGCTCGGCACGCGCGCCGACCTCGTCCACCACGCACTCCGCGTCGGCCTGCTCGACCCGACCGAGCCGCTGAGTGACTGACCCGCACCGCGCATCTGTCCCACCGACGACCGGTTCCCGCCCTGGTCGGGCGAAGAGGAGTACGCTGTCGGTACCGGCCCCGCACGAAGGTTCCGGCCAGAGCCGCAATCCACCGACGCGCGACGCGCGCGAGGCGAGAAGCTCCAGGCGAACGGACCTCATCGCGGGGCCGGCTCCACGCAGCGGCGACTCCGTCGTCGGTCAGTTGCGCACCGAGTTGCAGCTCGCCTCCGGCTTGGCGCGCCTGCTCCTCGAGCGCGGCGACGATCGCGCCGAGCAGCGACCACGCGACTGCGTCGTCGGTCCACGGATCGACCTCTCTCCCGTCGGCCGCGCGGGCGCCCGCTGCCTGCGTCCAGCCGGTGGCGACCAGCTCCCGCACGCACCAGGAGAGCGGCTGCACGTGACATGGACGACCGTATCTCCTCTCGCCGGGCGCCGAATCCTTCGCCCGGCGAGGACTCTCAGCCGGGAGGGGCGGCGAGCACGGCGTCGAGCAGATCGTCGAGGTGCGCGGTGGCGAGGCAGATAGAGGTGTCCGCGGCGCCGTAGTAGAGGCGGACCTCGCCGCTGGCCGCGTCGTGGAGGAGACCGCACGGGAAGACGACGTTGGGGACGTCGCCGGCGCGTTCGTAGGGTGCGAGCGGTGCGAGGATCCAGCGGGGGAGGCGGCGGAGAACGCGTGTCGGCTCGTCGTGGTCGAGCAGGGCGAGGCCGACGCGGTAGACCTCGCCGGCCACGGGGCCCTTGACGCCGTGGTAGACGAGCAGCCAGCCGTGTTCGGTGCGAAGCGGCGGCGGGCCGATGCCGATGCCGATGCGGAGCGAGTCCCACCAGGCGCCGTCCCGGGGTTGGAGCACCTGCTCGGGTGCGCTCCAGCTGACGAGGTCGTCGGAGCGGGAGAGAAGGATCTCGCCGTGGGCGCCTCCGAACTGGGTCTTGGGCCGGTGCAGGAGCACAGCGGCCGAGCTCCTCGACCCAGACCGTTCGCGGGTCTTCGAAGCCCCACTGCTCGCTCGTGGTCGCGTCGTCCGGTGCGAGCAAGCGGTTCCGGGTCGATCGTCCAGCCGTCGATGCCGTTTCTCGAGCGGGCGACCACGAGGTGCGAGTTGCCCCTGGGATCCTCGACGCGAGCGAGCAGAACGGTCGAGCCGTCGAATGCGGCCGCGGCCGGGTTGAAGACCGCGTTGACCGGATAGGGCCAGTCCTCGGCGGTGAGGATCGGGTTGTCCGCGTGGCGGTGGAAGAGACGAGTTCGCTCATGCGGCCGCCGGCTGGAGCGCGTGCTCGCGCACGGCCGCGCGGACGCCGGCGGCATCGAGGAGGAGCGCCGCGCGGTGGAAGGCGAGCGTCGACTCGGCGCCCTCGTTCTGGTTGAGCGCCTCGCTGCCGAGCCCGTCGCTGCAGCCGCCGGTGGCGAAGTCGTACAGCGGCTTCTGCAGGGTGTTCCGTCCGAGGAACCACTCGAAGGCGCGCGTCGCCCTGACCCCGTGCTCGGCGCCGCCGGTGATCGCGAAGGCGGCGAGCTCGGCCTCGACGAGCGCGGCGGCGTCGAGCGGCTGCTCGTCGCCGGTGCCCGCGGTCGGCTCCTCGCGGCGCCGCCCGCGGTGGCCGGCGAGGCGCAGCAGGTCGTCGCGCAGGCCCGACTCGTCGCCGAGCCAGCGGAGCGACTCGAGTCCGAGCTCGGTGAGATCGTCACGGTCGAGCGCCGCGCCGCCGCTGATCAGGGCCTGCGAGAGTCGTGCGTTGTCGTAGCTGAGCTCGTCCTCGAACCAGCTCCAGCCCTCGGCGGCGGTGCTGCGGTAGGCGGCGGCGAGCTGTTCGACGAGCCGTTCGAGCAGGCGCCGGGCGCGGGGGTCGAGGCGGTCGGCGTCGAGGCGCGAGAGGCCGAGCACCGTGTAGGCGGCCGTCCTCAGCGAGACCTCTCCGGCGAGCGTGCCAACGAGCTGGGCGAGCAGGTCACGGGTCGGGGTGACGACGGCGGGAATCCAGGCGGTGGCGAGGATCTCACCGAGCGCCCAGACCGAGCGGCCCAGGTGGTCGCCGACGTGCGGCTCGTCGAGCCAGTGGCGGTCGTAGCCCATGAAGTTGCGCATGCCCCCGTCGGCGGTGGCCGCCGAGAGGAACGCGAGCGCGCGGTAGAGGATCGAGCTCCAGAGCTGTTCCTCGTCGCGGTGCGCGAGTGCGAGCGAGACGACGGCGAGCCTTGCGACGTCGTCGACGCAGTAGCCGCTGCCGCGGTTGGGGATGATCCCGTCGGCGTGCTGCACGATGCCGACGTCGTCGACGAGCGTGAGCAGGTGGTCGCTGCGCAGGCTGGTCAGGTGCAGCTCGGCGACGCCGGCGGGTCGCCTCCGTGGCGAGGACGCGAGGGCCTCGTCCAGTACCGAGGCCGTCGCGCCGGCGACAGACGGCCACGCGAGTCCGGAGCCGATCCGGCGGGCCTCTGCCCGCGCCGCAACGAGCGTCTCCGGCTGCTCGATGTACTCGCAGACGGCACCTGCGAGCGCGGCCGGGTCGTCGAAGGGCACCAGTCGGCCCGCGCCCGAGGCGAGCATGTCCTGCGCGTACCAGTACGGGGTCGAGACGACGCCGCAGCCGGCGGCGATCGCGAAGGTGAGCGCGCCGGAGGTGATCTGCTCACGGCTGTGGTAGGGGGTTACGAACACGTCGGTCGCCGCCAGCAGGTCCGAGAGCTCCTCGATTGCGAGGAAGCGGTCGTCGAACTCGACCTTGTCGCCCAGGCCGAGCTCGAGCACGCGCCGCTCCAGCATCAGCCGGTAGCGCTCCCCCTCGCGCCGCGCGACGTCGGGATGCGTGCGACCGGCGATCAGGTAGACGATCTGCGGGTGGCGCTCGACGATTGCAGGTAGGGCCTCGATCACGGTCTCGAGACCCTTGCCCGCGGAGAGCAGTCCGAAGGTGGAAAGCAGGAAGCGCTCGCCGTCGGCGGCGTACGGATTCGGCTCGTCGAGCGCCGCCGCTCGAGCGGCGAGGTGGGCTGGCGCCCCATGCGGCACGACGCGCACCTTCTCGGCCGGGCAGCAATGCGACCCTACCAGCAGTCGCAGCGCCGTCTCCGTCATCACGATCACGAGCTCTGCCTCGTCGCACAGCTCGGTCAGCACCTCCGCCTGGTGCGGCGTCGGCGCCGAGAGCACCGTGTGCAACGTCAGCACCAGCGGCTGGGACAGGTTGCGCGCGAACGAGAGCACGTACTCCCCGTCCGGGCCACCGAAGATCCCGAACTCGTGCTGGAGCAGGACGACGTCGACATCGAGCCTGCCCAGCATCCGGGCCGTGCGAGCGTAATCGCCGCGAACGTTCTGCGCGATCGTCCCGAGCAGCCCCCGCCGCTGCGGGCTCGACGGCTCGTTCACCACCGCGATCAGCTCGATGCGCTCGACGTCGGGAACGCCGAGCAACGTCGATCGGACGTCGGCCGCGAAGGTGCCGATCCCGCAGGCCCGCGGCGGATACGTCGAGACGATTGCCGCCCGCACGGCGCCGACGCCTACGGCCGCACGCCGAGCAGGCTCATCCGCTGCGGCTCCTGCAAGCCGCTCCGGGTAGCCGTCCGGGTGCGGAACGCGTCGTTGGTCCTCGCGCGAAGCCGGTCGAGCACGCGCTTCAGGGTCTTCCTCATCATGTCGCTCCCTCTTGCGACTCCCCGAAACGGCGAACGGCGGGCTCGTGTGGGAGTCAGAACACGGGGACGCTGCACCCAGCATAGCGGAGCGCAGGAAGGTTCGGATTCCCGACGCGACGGCTAGAGTTGTGCTTTGCGCCTTCCGTCGCCCTGCGATCGTCAGTGGCGGGGAGCGGTCTCAACTTCCCCTCGCGCGGGCAGCGGGCTTGGGACGGACGGGAGGGTGCGTGGATCCGGAGAGCTCGAATCTCTCGAATCAGGTCAGGTGTTCGCGCTGCCGGCGTGCGCCGCGCGACGATGCGGACTACGTCGTCTGGCAGGCGCTCGACGAGGGCACCGTGTGCCCGGGCTGCTTGACGATGCTCGAAGTGGAGGCGCGCCGGGCCGGCGGTTGAGCGCCCCGTCCCCGCGCGCAGATCGCGGCGGGGTCATCCGTCCGGAGTTGCGACTCGATGTCCGCGCCCTTCATCGACCGAAAGGAGTTCCATGGCGATCAAGGACAAGAACTCGAAGAAGAGCATGGAGAAGAAGAGACCCCAGAAGACGCTGAAGGAGAAGCGTCAGGCGAAGAGGGACAAGAAGTAGCCATGCGCGATGTGCCGAGTGGCGGTAGCGCGGTGAGGCTCCTCGCGCGCGGCCACGCGGTCCGAGGGGTGGCGCGCCCCCTCCGCCGCGTCGTCGACCGGCTTCGCGCCGAGGGCCGCCCGTCCGTCGGCTGCGGTCGTGAAGGATGAAACTGGCGGTCGGCGAGATCGTCGTGTACGGAGCGCACGGCGCCGGGCCGATCACCGCGCGCGAGATCCGAAGCGTCGGCGGCGAGGAGCACGTGGCGATCGTGCTCGCGCTCGCGGACGGATTGTCGGTCGAGCTTCCGCTCGAGCGCGCCGAAGAGCTGCTGCGTCCGCTCGCCGACGCCGAGGAGATCGATCGTCTCCGGGTCGTCCTGCGATCCGATGCGGCGCCCGATCCGGATCCGTGGCTGAAGCGGCAGCGCGCAGCGCGCGCCAAGCTGGGCACAGCGACCGGTCTCGCCGAGATCCTCAGCGCGGGCGCCCAACGCGGGTCGCTCTCCCCGGGCGAACGCGATCTCGTGCGACGCGCGCAGAGCCTTCTCGCCGACGAGATCGCGCTCTCACGCGGAGAGGACACGAGCACTGCGTCGGCTTGGATCGACGAGCAGCTCGCCCGCCGGTGATGCGGCCGCGTGACGCGTGCTACGTGCGCCATCCAACTCGTCGGCTGAGACGCTCTTCGTTGCTTCGTAAGGCGAGGCGCCTGCCGATTTCGTCCCCAGAACCTGTCCCCAACGGTGTGGCCTCGCCGGGCAAGATCGTCCGCGACCTCGAACCGGCAAACGATGCCTGATGCTCCACTAGCTCAGTTCGGCAGCCGCGTGTGATGATCGCGCGATGGAGCGCGTGGTGATTTCCCTCCTGGGCCGTTTCGAGGTGAGCGTGGACGACGAAGTGGTGCCGGCGGAGGTGTGGAGGCACGGGCGCGCTCGGGATCTCGTCAAGCTTCTCGCGCTTGCGCCGGGCCACCGTCTCCCCCGGGATCGCGTGTTGGACGAGTTGTGGCCCCAGCTAGGCGCCGACGCGGCGCTGGCCAACCTGCACAAGGCGGCCCATCACGGCCGCCGCGCATTGGGTCGCGCCGACGGCGTCGTCCTGCGCGGTGGCCTGGTGATGCTGGCGCCTGGGGCGCACGTGGAGACGGACGTCGAGCGGTTCGAGGCATCGTCCGACCCGAAGCTCTATCCGGGCGAGCTGCTTCCCGACGACCGGTACGCGCCGTGGGCCGAGGAACGGCGGCGGGCGGTTCGTGCTCGCTACCTTCAGGCTCTCCGGGCGGCCGGCCGTTGGGAGGAGCTGGCCGAGGAGGATCCCGCCGACGAGGCCGCTCAGCTCATGGTGATGCGGGCGCGGTTCGCGGCGGGCGACCGGCCGGGCGCGGTTCGCGCTTTCGAGCGGCTGAGCGCTGCGCTCGGGGAGCTCGGCCTTACGCCGGCCGTTGAGACGCTTGCCCTGCACGCGCGGGTCGCCGGCGGGGCTGCCTTCGACAAGGCGCTGGCCGCGGTCGAGCTCGAGCTCAGGGACGCACCGGTCGCCGAGCGCGCCGGTCTGCTCGCCACGCGCGCCAACCTGTTGATGGCGATCGCGGATCGCGGTGCGGCGGCCGCGTACGCCGAGGCTGCGGCGGCGGCCGGGTCCGAGGGCATGGCGCTTCGGATCCGCCAGGCGTGGGCCCAGCTGGCGGGCGGGGACGCGGCGGCGGCGCGGGCGACACTCGCTCCGCTCGCGCCTGCCTCGGACCCTGAGCGTGTCGCCCATCTTCTGGCGCAGGCCGCGGCAGCCTGGTTCAGCGGAGACCTCGCCGAAGCGGGCCGCTGTGCGGCGGAGGCCGAATCGCTGGCGCTCGCGAACGGCCTCGCACGCGAGACGCGTATGGCGGTGCAGATTCGGGCGGCGGTCGCCCACAGCACCGGCGACTGGCCGGCGGCGCTGCGGAGCGGCCTCGACGCCTCCGTGCTCACGCCTGAGCTGGCAGACATCCTGTTCGACGGCCACACCTGTGTTGCCGAGTTCACGCTGACGAGCGGGGAGCCGCTCGACCGCGTTCGCGCCGTCGCCGAGGAGCTGCACGCGACCTCCGTCCGCTCGGGGGCGCGGCGGGCACAGGTCTTCGCCGCGACGCTGCTCGGGGAGGTCGCGCTCGCCACGGGGCTGACGGACGAGGCCGAGGCACGGCTCCGCGAAGCGGTGCGGCTGAGTCGCGAGATCGGCGCCGTCTCCGCCGAGGCGCTCGCCAGCCTGCGGCTCGGCGAGGCAGCCCACGCCCGCGGCCAGGCCGCCGACGCCGACACGCTGCTTGCCGACGCGCTCTTCATTTCCCGGTGGACGCCGATGAGCGGCCACCTGATCCCCCTCGGGTATGCGGCCCTACTGCGGGCAACCGAGGACTCCGAGCTCGCGCGTGCGCGTCTCGACGACGCCGGCGCGTACCTCCGCGAGCAGGAGCTCGTCTGCGCCTACTGCGGAATGGCATTCCACGTCGCCGCGGCGATCGCAGCCGTGCGTGCCGGGCAGCTCGAGCAGGCGGCGGTGTTCGTCGCCGCGGCCGAGGCAACGGCCGGCCTGTGGCCTGGCGGTCCGTGGCTCGCGGCGCTCGACGAGGCTCGCGGCGAGCTCGCCTGGGCTTCCGGCGACCGCGCAGAGGCGGAAGCGCGGTTCCGGGCGGCACGGGAAGCCTTCACGTATGACGGGCGGCGGCTCGACGCGGAACGGCTCGAAGCTCGGCTCGCCGCCATCGCCTGACAGCTACCAGGGAAGGTCTTGGGAAGGTCGCGGGCTTACCTTCCCGGGCCTATGAGCACCTATGCAATCCGATCCGGAGCCGAGGAGGCGAGCAGCGCATGACGATAACGAGCGGACCGATCGAGATCGCGTCGGGAGCGGGGGAGGCGGACCTAGAGTCTGCGCTCGATCCCAGGCGCTGGTACGTCCTCGCGCTGCTTTGCGGCGGGTTCTTCATGGTCATCCTGGACGCCGCGATCGTAACGGTCGCCCTCCCGTCGATCCAGCGCAACCTCGGGTTTTCGGAGGAAGGCCTCCAGTGGGTTGTGAGCGCGTACGCGCTCACGTTCGCCGGGCTGCTGCTGCTCGGGGGGCGCGCGGCCGACCTGCTCGGTCGCCGCCGAGTGTTCATGGTCGGCATCGTCTTCTTCACCGCGGCGTCGCTTCTGTGCGGGCTCGCCTGGTCCCCGGCCGCGCTCGTCGGCGCGCGGGCCGTGCAGGGAATCGGGGCCGCCATCATGACCCCGACCGCGCTTTCGATCATTATGAACACGTTCCCGGAGGGGTCGGAGCGCAACAAGGCGCTCGGCATCTGGGGGTCGCTCGGCGGGGTCGGCGCAACCGCGGCCTGGCTGATCGGAGGCCCGCTCGTCTCCGGCCCGGGTTGGCAGTGGATCTTCTTCATCAACATCCCGCTGGGTGTGGCCGCGCTCGTCCTTTCGCCGCTGCTCCTGACGGAAAGCCGCGCCGGCGCGGCCGTGCGCAGCTTCGACCCCATCGGCGCCGTGACGATCACCGGAGCGCTGGCGGTGCTCGTCTATTCGGTCGTCGAAGCGCCGAGCCACGGCTGGACGAGCACCCGCACGATCGGCGGGATCGTGATCGCGTCGGCGCTGCTCCTGGCGTTCGTGCTCGTCGAGCGAAGTCATCGCTCGCCGCTCCTGCCGCTCGGCGTCTTCCGCCGGCGCTCGATCATCGGCGCAAACACGGTCATGATCTGCCTGGGCGCGTGCATGTACGGGCTGCCGTTCATCCTCACGCTCTACACGCAGCAGGTACTCGACTACTCGCCGCTGAAGTTCGGCGTCACCTCGATCGTCTTCCCGCTCAGCGCGGCCGCCGGGTCGATGTGCGGGCAGCTGATCGTCCTGCGCGCCGGCTTCCGGCCCGTCGCTGTCAGCGGCATGGCGCTGATGGCCGCGGGGGCGATCGTGTTCACCCACGTCTCCGTCGGCGGTAGCTACTTCGGGGACATCTTCTTCGGGCTCGTCGTCTTCGGCCCGGGCGTCGGCCTCGCGTTCGTGACCGCCTCCATCGCCGCGCTCGCTGGCATCCGCGAGGAGGAATCGGGCCTCGCGTCGGGCCTGTCCAACACGGCCCTCCAGATCGGCGCCGCGGTCGGCACCGCGATCGTCGCGACCGTCTCGGTCACGCGTACGAGGGACTTCGTCGCCGCGAACCCGCACGCCGCACCGCTCGCCGGCCTGAACCACGGGTTTCAGTCGGCCTTCTTCGCCTGCGCCCTGATCGCGGCCGTGGGGGTTGTCGCCTCGCTCACCCTCCTCGGCCGGCACGGAGTACAACCCGACGCGCAGCTCGAGCCCGCGGCCGCGACGGCGGGCGACTGACCTTTACGCCGGGGTAGAGCGGCGGGCACCGCAGCTCCGCCCCTCCCACGAAACCAACAACCCGAAAGGGGGTTCGTTCGCATGAACATCTACGCAATCCTCCGCCGCAACGGCTGGCGGACGCCCGAGGATCTCGAAGCCGCCGCGCTGCGCTCCAAGCAGGTTGGCGACGAGCAGATGCCCGATGACGTCCGCTGGATCCGTAGCTACGTGCTCGTCGAGGACGACGGATCGCTCGGAACGGTCTGTATCTACGAGGCCACGGACCTGGAGGCGATCCGCCGCCACGCCGATACAGCCGACCTGCCGGCCGACGAGATCCTTCCCGTCGCCGACACGGTCATCGTCCGCCCCGACCCCGAGCTCGCGACCGGGCGAGCAGGCTGAAATGGCTGACAAGATCGTCATCAACCTGGCGACCGGGCTCGAGGATCCCGAGCGCGTCACCGTCGCGTTCCTCGTCGGAACGGCCGCGGTCGCGAAGGGCAAGACGGTGTCGATGTTCCTCACCAAGGAGGCGGTGCGTCTGGCGCTCCCGGGCTACGCCCAGGGTGTCGCCTGCGAAGGCTGCCCGCCGTTGGGCCGGCTCTTCCAGCAATACGCCGAGGGCGGCGGCGAGCTGCTTGCCTGCCCGTACTGCTTCGACGCACGGAAGCTCGACGCAAGCGTCCTGGTCGCGAACGCGAACATCGGCGGCGCAACCCCACTGCTCGAATGGATCGGCGACGATGACACGATCGTTTTCAGCTACTAGCGCCGAAGCACCGCCCCAGGCCGACGCCAGCTCGCTCGTCGACGCCGGGGAGCTCGAGGCGAAGGTCAAGGCGATGTACGGCCGAGTCGCGCGTGAGGAAGCGGCCGAGCTTCACTTCGAGATCGGGCGCGGCCTCGCCGAGCAGCTGGGCTACCCGTGCCCGCTCCTCGACGCAATCCCGGACGAGGCGGTGGCGTCGTTCGCCGGCGTCGGCTACCACCTCGACCTCGCCGCGCTCGCCCCGGGCGAGGCCGTGCTCGACCTCGGCTCCGGGTCGGGAACCGACGTCTTCTGCGCAGCGGTCGAGGTCGGCCCGACGGGACGTGCCGTCGGCGTCGACTTCACACCCGAGCAAGTCGGCAAGGCAACCCGGCTGCGTGAACGCCACGGGTTCGCGCAGAGCAGCTTCAGCGAGTCGCGCATCGATGAGCTGCCGTTCGAAGACGCATCGTTCGACGTGGTGATCTCGAACGGCGTGATCAACCTGTCGGTCGTCAAAAGCCGCGTCTTCGCCGAGGCGGCGCGCGTGCTTCGGCCGGGCGAACGGCTCGCCCTCGCCGATATCGTCAGCGGGAAGCCGCTGAAGGAGAAGACCAGGCGCAACGTCGACCTCTGGGCTGCCTGCATCGCCGGCGCAATCCCGCGCAGCAACTACATCGACGCGATCGAGGCTGCAGGCTTCGACGTCCATCACGTACGTCGCAACGATTACCGGTTCGTCTCGGAGCGCGCGCTCGAGGCCTGCAGCACCTACGAGGTCGAGAGCGTCTCGCTGGTCGCGTCGAAGCGCCGCTGAACTGAGGGAGCGTCGGTTTCCCGGACGCCGGGAAGCCGACGCCCTCCACTTCGTGTCATCCGCGAACCGCTGAGACAATCCAGCCATCGGTCGGGCATCTGTCTCCCTCGAGAGGCCGTAGCGTGATTCGGCGGCGCGGGTTTCGACAGCATGGTTGAGCGGCGGCGAGTTGAGGGGCCATAGCGGCCGTACGGGGGAGGTCGTGGGAGGTTGAACGGCGGCTCCTCCTCGTTGCGATCGTCGTCGGCCGAGCGTTCCGCGACTGGTGCCCATCGTTGCGTCGGCGCGGGGTCCCACCAGTCGCGGAGCTCGGAGGGCGCGGCCGCATCGACGAGTTGCTGCGCGCGGTCGAACACCTCATCCGGCTCGTCGGTCTCGCTCTCGAGACTGACGCTGACCGAGCCATCCGGCGGATGCGCCTCGAGTCGTCCTGAATGGCCCCGGATGTCCCGAGATGTGTCCCCAAGACCTGTCCCCAGACTCAGGCGCAGCAACTCTCTCGAGCAGACGGCGGAAGGGAGCTGGCATGTCTGATCTGACTACACGGGTCGATTCGTCGGCGGAGGCGGAGAGCGCCGAGCCGACCCGTCGAGGAGGCGCTCGCTCAGGAGCTGGTGGAGCGGGTGCGCTCGGGAGGCGTCGAGCTGGTTGGGCCGGGCGGGCGGCTGAGGGGGTTGACGAGGACGGTGCTGGTGACGGCGCTCGAGGCGGGGCTGGATGAGCGGCTCGGCTATCCGAAGCACGCAGTCGGGGGACGCGACACGGGCAGCTCGCGCGACGGCACCAGGTCGAAGGCGGTGCTGGCCGAGGTCGGCGAGGTCGAGTTGGAGGTGCCGCGCGACCGCGGCGGCTCGTTCGAGCGCAAGGTCGTCAGGAAGCGGCAGCGCAGGATGAGCGGCGTCGACGAGCTGGTGATCTCGCTGGATGCGAAGGGGCTGACTACGGGCGAGATCGTCGCGCACCTGCGGGATGTGTACGGCGCCGAGGTCTCGAAGGACACGATCAGCCGGATCACCGAAGCGGTCGTCGAGGAGCTCGCCGCCTGGCAGTCGCGGCCGCTCGACAGGGTCTACTCGGTCGTGTTCATCGGCGCGATCCACGTCAAGATCCGCGATGGCAAGGTCGTCAACCGGCCGGTGTACACGGTCGTCGGCGTGGCGGTGAGCGGTGAGCGTGACATCCTCGGGCTCTGGGTCGGCGACGGCTCGGACGGTGCGAAGTACTGGCATCAGGTCCTCTCCGAGGTCTTGAGTCGAGGCGTGGTCGATCTCTGCATCGTCTGCTGCGACGGCCTGCGCGGCTTGCCGGAGGCGATCGCCGATGTCTGGCCGCAGGCGATCCGTGCAGAACCTGCGTGCTGCATTACGCCGACCTCCTGGTTATGCCGACATCGAGCGGCGAGCCCGCTTCGGAGGTGGGGATCGTGGTGATGAGGGCGGCATAAT
>Ga0070741_10007117_pt1 | contig 23451 bp, 18 predicted proteins | sample Coa_R1_4_FD_66440 | JGI IMG/M metagenome (GOLD analysis project Ga0070741, IMG submission 66440) | Surface soil microbial communities from Centralia Pennsylvania, which are recovering from an underground coalmine fire - Coalmine... | ecosystem: Environmental > Terrestrial > Soil > Unclassified ...
AGCTCCACGCGAAAGCCCGGCGGGAGGCGGAACGTCTTGGCTTCCTCCACCGCGGAGAAAGGCGGCTTGCGTTTGCCGCAGCCGATGGCACACATCAGGCACACGGCACTGACACACAGAAAGATTCTTCGAAACATCTCCCCTACTCAAAGAGTCGCATGAAACCGCGGTAAAACTCGAACGCCTGTTCTACCTGCTCGCACTCGACAAACTCTTCGGCCGCATGTGCCTGGTCGATACTGCCCGGACCGATGACCACGCTCGGCACCCCGGCACGTGACAGCTTGCTGGCGTCGCTGCCGAAGGGCACGCCGACGAATCCGTCATCCAGTCCGAGATCGCGGAGTACCGCGGCCGAGACCGCCGCCACGTTCGAATCGGGCGCGGTTTCGAGCGGCACGTCTTCGAGCAGAACCGTCATGTCCGTCTCGAACGGCTGGAAGCGCGCGGCGAGCTCATCGAGTATGCGCTGGTAGCCCTGCTTCACGGTTCGCAGATCCTCGCCAGGGATCAGCCTGCGGTCGAGCGCGATCGCGCAGCGCTCCGGCACGATATTCACCTGCGTGCCGCCTTCGATCATTCCGATATTGCAGGTAGCCGCCCCGACGAGCGGATGCTTCACGGCCGCCAGCTTCGCGGTATTCTGCTCAATTGCGTCAATGACCCGGACCATGCGGCTGATCGCATTCACGCCGAGCTCGGGCTTGGAGCTGTGGGCTGCGCGGCCAAGGCACTCGATCCGCAGCCGCAGGCAGCCCTTGCTGGCAATGACAGCCTTCATGCCGGTGGGCTCGGAGACCACAGCCGCCGCCGCGTTCAGGTTTTCACATAGCTTGAGCACACCCCGGTAGGAAAATTCTTCGTCGGCCGCGGCCACCACCCATATTTCGCAAGCCGGAGTAATTTTATCTTTGCGCAGGCTCGCCAGCGCCTCCATCATGGCTGCCAGTCCCGCTTTCGTGTCGCAGGCGCCGCGGCCATAGAGTCTGCCGGCGTGGATGGCCGGATCGAACGGCGGCACGGTCATTCCCGTTACCGAAGCTGTGTCCGTGTGCGCCTCAAAGATGATGCGCCGCCCTTGTTTGCGCCCCGCGATTCGCGCAACCAGATTGGGCCTCTCCGGAAACACATCCTGCCGGAATGTCTCCACACCGCGAGCCGCGAAGAAGTCGTCAATAAAGGAAACGATCTCCGACTCGGGCCGGCCTCCCTCATATGCCGGGTTTACGCTGTTGATGCGGACCAGGTCGGCCAGCGTCTCAATTACCTGCGAGGACATTCCCTGGAAAGGTCTCCTGCCAGATGACCACAGAAACGATGCGCACAGAGGTGAATACGAAATCTTACGACAGCGGCGGCATCCGGGGCAAAGCCGCGGTCAGGCACGCTCGGAGCACGCCTGGATCAGGTGGGCGAGGAAGACTCGCTGCGCACGCGTCTCGAAGTGCTGGCGCATAGTGATAGCTCCGATCCTGCGGGCCGTGCGGTCGCTGGCGATACGCACGTACCGGCACCCATCCACCGCTTGCACCGCCATGGCCGGCACTGCCGATACGCCCATGCCGGCCGCCACCATCGCCAGGATGGTCGCGAACTGTCCGCTTTCGAATACGACATTCGGGGTCATATGCGATTTGCGGCACGCAGCAATCGTGCTCTCGCGGAAGCAGTGTCCTTCCTTCAGCAGCAGAAAGGGCTCATCCTTGAGCTCATCGAGTTGGATCGATTTGCGCCTCGCGAGGGCGTGCCGCGCCGGCAGCACGGCGAAGATGGATTCGCGGAACAGTTCGACACACCGGATCTTTTCTTTCGGCACAGGCAGGGCCACAATGGCCAGGTCGATGCTGCCTTCCCGGAGCAGATCCAGAAGGGCAGGGGTGATGTCTTCCAGCACCTTGATCACGATGCTCGAGTGCTCGCGGGAAAAGCTGGTCAACACCCAGGGCAGCAGATATGGAGCGATGGTTGGAATCACTCCGATGGTGAGCTCGCCCCGTTCCTTGCCGGCCATTTCGAGAATTTCTGTCTTCGCCTCGCCTAAGTCGCGCAGAATCTGCTCGGCCTTCGGCAGGAAGGCCTTGCCGAAGGGTGTAAGCCTCGCCCGCTTGGGCATCCGGTCGAAGAGCCGCGCGCCCAGCTCGGACTCCAGCTTCAGGATCTGCTGAGAGAGCGAGGGCTGCGCCACGCGCTCCGCCAGCGCCGCCCGCGTGAACGTGCCATAGCGGGCCACCGCGCAAAAGTATCGCAGTTGATGAATCTCCATTCGCTATCGGGGCATACCGCCAGTCTTTTCGCCTATCGGAAAAATAGGAAACATATATTTGACCTATGCCCGTGCAGCCGCTAGTCTAGCACCAGAAAGGAAGAGCTTGTGGCAAACCAAGACGTAGTCAAGCCTGGAGATGTGACGCAGCGCGTCGGCGTGGAGGTGATTAAGGCGCGCGGAGTGGATGTCGACAAACTGATCAAGATGCTGGTTGCGAATGCAGCCGCAGAATTCGCCAGCACCTACTACTACTACACGATCCTGCGGATGAACCTGGCCGGCCACGAGGACTACAAAGAGATCTGCGAGGACGCCCGCCTGGAAGACCGCGCGCACTGGGAGCTGATTGTGCCGCGGATCTACGAGCTCGGCGGGAGTCTTCCAAATGATCTGAAGGCCTTTCACGACCAGGCGGGCTGTGTGGCGGCGAAGCTGCCCGATCCGCCGACAGTGGTGAATATTTTGACTCTTCTGCTCGAATCGGAGCGCTGCGCGATACGGAGCTGGAGCGCGGTTTGCGATATGACCTTCGGAAAGGATCCGCGGACCTACGATCTGGCTGCGCGCATTCTCAATGAAGAGATCGAGCACGAAGCCTGGTTCATCGAGCTTCTGGCTCACGAGCGTGACGGAAAATCCGTGCCCTCCGGCCACTTCCGCCGGGGCGAGCCGGGCGAGGCGCCGTACAGCAAGAATCGCGGCTTCTACAATCCGTAGCGCGCCGCATGGAAACGGCCCGTTCCTTCCGGGTGTCTCTCGATACGCCGGAGGGACGGCGTACGATCGATTGCGCCGAAACGGAGTTTATCTGGAATGCGGCGGCCCGGGCGGGAATCGCGTTGCCCGCGATCTGTCATCAGGGCCGCTGCCTGACTTGCGCCGCCCGGCTGGTCAGCGGGGAAATCGACCAGACCGCGGCGGCTTCTTATTTCCCGCAGGATCGCGAAGCAGGATTTGTTCTGCTGTGCACGGCGCGGCCGCGCAGTGATCTGCTGCTTATCACCCACCAGCAGTGGGTCATGCGCGGCCATCGTAAGGCGGCCGGGCTTCCGGCGCCGTATGCCTAGCAACGGAGCCCGCGATGAAACACCCGCGCTGCTGAGACCGCGCGCAGCAAGCGGCATCTTCGACTTCGCCCCGTTTTCGGATACACTGGGCACGGGAGGAGTCCGTATGCCTCGTCAGCAACGGTCTCGCAATGGCAGCCGGGTTCGTGCCGATCTCCTCGAAGCAGACCTCGATACGGGCTTTGTTCTCGTCGGCCTCGCCGAGTTTGGCCAGGATGCGCGGAGGGCGCTCGCCGAAGCCGAAGTCGCATACATGGACGGACAGCGGAGGTTGCTGGGCTTGGGAGCCGGTGCGGTTCGCCGCTTTGGGCCCCAGTTCGAGTTGCTGCGGTGGGAAATTGAAAGGGTAAAGTCCGGCCTTGGCTCCCTGCCGTAAATGGGTTGAAACGAGCGGGACCCGCGCTGCGTAACAAAGCTCAGAGCAGATCACAAGCATCCTTGGGCACCCCGCCCGGAAAGAGAATGCCTATGAGCCGCAGTATTTGTCTCCTGCTGCTGGCCTCCGCCGGAGGGGGCCTGCCGGCGATGCGAGGCGCCGACGTGGTGTTTCGCAGCGATGTTTCCCTGGTTCGCGTGGATGCGCAGGTGGTGGATCGGGACAACCGTACAATCACCGGCCTCGAAGCCAATGATTTCGTCCTGCGCGAGAGCGGCGAGCAGCGCCAGATCCGAAACTTTGCCAGCGAAGAAATGCCCGTCGACGTCCTTCTGCTTCTGGATGTGAGCGGAAGCATGGGTCCGCACGTTGCACGGATCGCCTCCGCCTCGGACCGGGCGCTCCGGGTGCTGCGGGACGAGGACAGGGCCGCGGTAATGGTGTTCGACCGTAAGACACGTCTCCGCTTACCGTTCCGAAGCAGCAAGGAGGATGTCAGGCGTGAGTTGCACGCGGTCATGGAAGATGAAATGTTCAATGGCGGTACGGATATTACGGGAGCGCTGCTCTCTGCTGCCGATTACGTTAGGCGGGAAGCACGGCCCCAGGCGCGGCATGCGATCGTAATTCTCACTGACGATGAGACCGAGCGCGAGCGGGACGAAGCGGCCGTGAACCGGGCGCTCTTGAGAGCCGATGCCGTGCTGATGGCGCTACTGGCGCCCTATGAGCCGCCCGGACGTGCTGCGCCGATTCCGCAGGCTGGAGGCGGCGGCGGGCCGTGGGGCGGCAATCCATGGCCTGGAGGAGGGCCCATGGGCGGTCCGGGAGGGGGGCCGTTGGGCGGGCCGCTTGGAGGAATCATTCTGGGCCGCAGGGGCCCTTATGGCGGACGGCGCGGCGGTGGCGGAGGCCCTGTCATCGGATCGCGAACTCGCTCCGCGGGCACCGCGGAGATTGCCCGGCGTTCCGGCGGCGACAGCATGCCTGTTGACAATGCCTCCGCCTTCGAAGATACGCTGGCCCGAATCCGCCAGCGATATGCTTTGTATTTCTATTTACCGGAGGGCGCTAAACCCGGCGAGGAGCGAACTATAGAGCTGGCGCTGGCGAGCGCAGCTTTGCGCAAGCATCCTGATGCGGAAGTGCACTACCGGCAGACGTACATGGCCCCCACGGCACAGAGCGAACCGGCAACCTCTTCGACCAGCGCGCCGGCATCTTCTGCTCCGACAGCGCGGCCTTCCGATCAGGCGCAACCCGCACAGCCCAGCCAGGGAGGCTGGCGGAAGCTCAAACCGGGCGAGCAGCCGTAACAAGCCCCGCTCTGCGCTACTCCAAAGCGGCAATCGGCCGATCGCTAAGTTGCCTTTTGGGCAAGGGCAGCAGCCTTCCGATTGCGATGCGGCCCGGTCCCGCAACCAATACCGCCGCCAGCAGGCCAATCAACGCGAAGTTGAATTCGAATCCTGGTCTCTGGCCCAAAAAGAACCCGTTTTTCCAGTGCACTAACGCGATGGCGCCCAGCATCACGCCAATGAGGGAAGCTGCTGAGAATCGAGACAAGAAACCCAGAATAAGCCCAAGCCCTCCGAAGAACTCGGCTGTCGCGACCAGGTAACCGATCGGGCCCATCATTCGCGCGACACCTCCGAGCCCCGGTCCGCCAAAAGCTCCAAACATTTTCTGCGAGCCGTGCGCCATAAAGACGACTCCCGCGGTGATACGCACCAGGAAGAGCGCCCAATCGGCGCTCGTCAATCCAGCCTGGCTCATAGACTGTGACTGCATTTCCTCTACTCCTGAAAGGGTTCTACTATCTTAATTCTTACAATGGGCTGGTGAAGAGATGATGAGAGCGGTGATTGGTTGTGCCGCGGCACTGGCGTCAGCCGCGGTCTGCGCAGTTTTGGCGGTGTCTGCGCAGCCGGCCGGAAAGCCGGTATTGCGCCGGGCCGAGTGGGTGAAGCGCGGCATTGTCATGGCCAGCAACATGGAGGCGCTTTCTTTCATCCGCCGCCGCGGCGGGCAGGCCGAGTACATGGCTGAGGAATGGCACAAGGATCACACCGAAGCGGCGATTCTCGCGCTGAAGCGGCAGGGCATCAACGCGGTGATGATCAACCTGCACAAAGGCGCCGGGTTGAAGGCCGAAGCCGAGGATATCGAGGAGGCGCGCCGGTACGTTGAGCTGGCGCACCGCCAGGGCCTGAAGGTGGGAGGCTACATCGGGGGCAGCATTTTCTATGAGACGCTGTTCGCGGAAGAGCCCGACGCAGTGAACTGGGTACAGAGGGATGAATACGGCCGGCCCATTTATTACACGGACACGCAGACCTTCCGGATGATGCCGGACCGCAATCATCCCGGATATCGGGAGTTCATGCGGCGCGTTCTCAAGCTGGGCATCGCCGACCTGAAGATGGACTTCATTCACTTCGATCAGCTCATGTGGTGGCGCGTTCCGTACTCCTCGTACACGAAGCTTGACGACGAAATGTTCCGTGATTACGTGCGGGGCAAGTATTCGCGGGAGGATATGAAACTGCGCTTCGGTTATCCGGAGATGCCCGGCCTGGAGCTTCCGCGCTTCGGGCCGGTGGCTGCGCCACTGACCGGGTTTTCAGAAATCCGCAATCCGTCGCTGCAAGAGATGGCGCTGTTCAAGGCATCGAGTCTGGCGGCGCGTTACGGCGAATACGATGAGTACATCCATACGTTCAATCCCAACGCAATGCTCATGGGCAATCCCACGATGGACCTGGAAAGCAACAACGGTCTGGTATACGGTGTGGACCTGGCGCAGCTTATGGAGCACGGCGACATGCTGTCCAGCGAAGATGGCAACGAGCCACACTGGACCGATGATGGACGGCTCATTACGCGCATCCGCACCTACAAAGCCGGACGGGCGCTCGGCCAGAGCATCGTGTGCTGGCAGCAGGACCCGCGCGTACTTGGGCAGCCCGCGATCCAACACCTGAAAGGTACGCCGGCGCTGCGGCTGGCCGAGGCTCTTGCTTACAACGACCGGAATCTGGGGTTCGTCGCAGGGCTCGACGTCGGAAACGAACCGCTTCCGGCGGATGCGCAGCGGTACGTGGACTTCTTCTGGAAACAGGCGCCGCTGCTCACAAATACGCGACCGCTCGCCGATGTGGCCGTGCTGCGCTCCTTCGCGTCGGTGGAGTTCAATGCACCCAAAGTGATCCCCGTCGTAACGCTGTTCGAGCAGTCTCTGATCCAGGCCCAGTTGCCGTTCGGATTGATCTATGACCGGCACTTGAGCGATTTGAGCCCGTATAAGGTCGTCGTGCTTGCCAACCAGGATGCCTTGAGCGACCGGCAGGTGGAGGCGCTGCGCCGGTACGTTCAGAGGGGCGGAGGACTGGTCGCGACCGATTCCAGCTCGCTGATGAACCACTGGCGGCAGCGGCGGCGGCAATTCGGCCTTGCCGATGTGCTCGGTATGGACGAGCCGCCTCCGGAAGGCGCAGCTAATACTCCGGTCCGGCATAACTTCGGCAAAGGACGCGTGGTTTACATTCCACGAGTCGAGCCGGCCGTTGCGCCGCCGCGCGCTGCGTTCCATTTCCGGTTTCCCAATTCGTATTGGAAGCTGCCGCGAAACCACGCCGATTTGATTGCGGCCGTACGCTGGGCCGCATGGGACAAGCTGCGGGCTGAAGTAGACGCTCCGGCATGGGTAACGATGGAGCTGGCCGAGCAGCGGCCCAGCGGAACCTGGCTGCTGCATCTGCTGAACTACCGGCCGGAGGCGCCCGTTTCCGATATCGTGGCGCGGCTGCGCCTGCCTGAGGGCGCAAAGTTGAAGACTGCGCGTCTGCTCACACCGGACGAAGCCGGCGAGCGGAAGCTCACGTCGTCCGGCCACGGCGAGGCGATCGTGCTGAAGCTCCCGCCGCTGAAACTGTACCAGCTTGCCGTGCTAGAGTTGGAGCACCCGTGACGATCCGGCTTGTCACAGTGTTCATTGCAGTATCCGGAGCGGCCCTTGGGCAGGCGACGGCGAGGTCTGTAGAACAGCAGGTGAAATCGCCGCTTACTCACGCGGAGACCGTTGCGTTCCAGCTTCGCCGTTACGTGGCCGCGCGCGTCCCGAGACTCCGCGCCCCTGCGTCGGCCGCCGAGTGGAAACGACAGGCTGCGGAAATCCGCGAAAAAATGCTGCGGGATGTGGTTTACCATGGCTGGCCAAGAGAATGGATCGACGCCCCGCCGGACTTTCGTCTGGCCGGAGAAACTACGGGGGCCGGCTACCGCCTCAAGAAGTACCGCTATTCCATCGTGCCCGGATTCGAAACTACCGCCCTGCTCTATGAGCCGGCGAGATTGTCCGGGAGAGCACCGGCGATTCTCAATCTCAATGGGCATGAAGCCGAGGGCAAATCGACCGAATACATTCAAAAACGATGCATCAACCAGGCGCGGCAAGGTTACTTCGCACTGAATCCGGAATGGATTGGCATGGGCGAGCTTCGGCACCCGGAGAACTTGCACTGGAATGCAGCGCACCTGGACCTGGCGGGATTCAACGGGCTAGGACTGTTCTACCTGGCCATGCGCCGCGCGCTCGATTTCCTGGCTTCCTATCCGCAGGTGGACCCGAGCCGCATCGGGGCTACCGGCCTCTCGGGAGGCGGATGGCAAACGATCGTGTTGAGCGCGCTCGATGAGCGTATCAAGGCCGCTGTACCGAACGCCGGTTACTTTTCCGACCTCTCGCTGGGAGCCGCGGAGAACATCGGCGACAACGAGCAGTCCGCCACCGATTTCCTTACCGTGGCCGACTATGCGCACCTGACGGCGATGCGCGCGCCGCGTCCGACCTTGCTCATCTACAATGCCGAAGACGATTGCTGCTTCCGCGCCGCGCGCGTCCAACCGTTTCTATTGGCACCCGCGCAATCCGTCTTTAGCCTGATGAATGCCGGGACTGCGCTTCAATGGTATGAGAACACCGACCCGGGAACGCACAATTATCAGTACGACAACCGCATGCAGTCGTACCGGTTCTTTTCGCGGTATCTTGGCGCTTCGGCTGTCGAGGACGAATCGCCGGCCGAAAGTCAGGTGCGCACCGCGGAAGAGATCGCCGCCGGGCTGCCGGAAGACAATTTGACCATCGTCGGCCTCGCCGCCAAGCTTGCTGCCGGGCAGCGGCCCCGAACTACGGCTGACGATCTGGAAACGCGGCGCGATGAGCTGCGGTCGCTGGTCCGCTACCGGCCGGTGCGCGTCGCCGAGGCATGGCCGCTCGCAAACTCCCGGCGGTTGGGCGTCGAAGCCGTAGGCTATCGGTTCGATTTCGACAATGACCTGAGCGCCGCAGGTTACCGGCTGCGGGCTGTGCGCACGCCGGTTACCGCGCCCGCGAGCATCATTGTGCGGGACAAAGGCCGCAAGTCCGCGGCGGGCGAAGCCGCCGACCGGATCGACCGCGGTGAGCAGGTGCTGCTGCTAGAGCCGGTTCTCACGGGTGATTCCGCTCCACCGGATATCGGTTATCCGAATTTCGAGCGAATGCTGGATCATGCCGGCGAGCGGCCCGCGGCGATCGAGGCCTCGCAGATTGCAGCATGCGCGCGATGGCTGCGCGAAGAGCAGCGTGCGGCTTCAGTCGCTCTTCGCTCCACCGGCCCGCGGTCGCAGATCGCCTCCCTGGTTGCCGCTGCGCTCGAGCCCTCGCAGTTCCGCGAAGTGCGAATCCGCGGCGGTCTGGAAGCCATAGACGACATTTTCAGCAGGAAGATCCTCTACCGTGACATGCCGGAGTGGTTCATTCTGGATCTCCACAGGCAGTTCGATCTCACTCTGTTAGGCGCGCTCGCGAATTCCGGTACCAAGCAGTAACATCGAAAGTTCATAGATGACCGCACCATCGGAAGTCTTACTCTCCCGGGCCGACTGGGTGATCCTTATTACTTACCTGCTGGCAGTGGCGGCGATCGGCCTCATTGCGAGCCGCAGGGTGAAGGACACGAGCCACTTTTTCCTCGGCAGCCGCGGATTCAACAAGTGGATCATGATCGCCCAAAGCTTCGGCAACGGCACGCATGCCGATATGCCGGTCTCGCTCGCGGGCGCGGTTTACGTGGACGGAGTGCCGGGCATCTGGTACCAGTGGAAGAACCTCTTTGCGACGCCCTTTTATTGGATGATCGCGCCGTTCTTCCGGCGCGCGCGGCGCACCACCACTGCGGAAATACTGGAAGACCGCTACGGCTCGTGGATGGGAACGGTGTACACCGGGTTCGCGCTCGCTTTTTTCGTGATCGGCATGGCAGGCATGCTGAAAGGGGCGGGAAAGGTGATCGGGCAGGCCTTGGGAGCGGCCATCCCGGTAAATGCAATCGTGGTCGCGATGACTCTGGTCTTCGTCCTCTACAGCTTCGTGGGCGGCCTCGTGGCGACAGCGTGGACCGAGGTGCTCCAGGGAATGCTCATTATCGTGCTGTCCTTTCTGGTGATCCCGATGGGCTGGTCGCTGATCGGCGGGCTGGAGGGTCTACGCAGCACGCTCGGCGACAATCGCCTGTCGCTGATTGCGCCCGAGGGTATAGGGCCATGGTTCGTCTTCGTGCTGACGATTAACGGCCTGATTGGAATCGTCGCCCAGCCGCACATCGCCGCCACGGTGGGCACCGGCAGAAGCGAGCAGGCATGCCGCGAAGGCATGCTCTACGGGAACACCGTCAAGCGTTTTTGCACCATCGGCTGGGCGTTGATCGGCCTGCTTACGGCGGCCCTGGTGGCCAAGGGCACGTTTGGCGTGACGCATTTGCAGGACCCGGAGGATACGTTCGGATTCGCATGCAGACACCTGCTGTTTCCGGGCGGTGTGGGCCTGCTGCTGGCCAGCCTCCTAGCCACCAACATGGCCGGCTGTTCCGCCTTCATGGTGGATAGCGGCGCGCTGTTCACACGCTCGTTTTATCAGAAGTTTCTTGTTCGCGGACGCTCGGACCGCCACTATCTCTGGGTCGGACGCATCAGCGGCGTGGCTATCGTCGCGACGAGCGCGCTGTACGCCGTGTTCTTCATTGATCGCGTGCTGAATACGTTTCTGCTGACCGAGACCATGGCCACCTACGTGGGAGTGACCATCTTCGGAGGCGTAATGTGGCCGCGCGCGACGCGATGGGGAGCGCTGGCCGCGATCGTCGTCGCGATGGCAACGAACTTTGCGGTGTATTCCATGCGCGGCGAGCGCCTGGATCAGTGGCAGCCCGATGCATTCCTCATTGCGCTCGGTGCCGGCGTCGCTGCCTTCGTCGTCGTCAGCCTGGCGACTCCGGCCGAACAGCAGAAGCGGCTCGACTTCTTCTATGGAAATCTGCAAACCCCGGTAGGCGGCAAGCCCGTGCCGTCGCGCGAGCCGGGTCTGGACGCGGCGGCAAACGGAGATCAACTGCTGTTTGTGAACCTGCCGCAGCTTCGTAAGGGCGCCGCGGGTCTCGGCTTCCTTCGCGCTTACAGAACGGATGTTCGCGGATTCGCCGTCGGGTGGGCGCTGGTCGCGGTATTGATCGGCTCGGCCTGGCTGATCTTTTCCGTTCTCTGAACAGCGCTGTCGCGAGAGTTCTCGAACAGCCGCTGCCTCGCGGCAGCGCTCACAAAGCCTAGGCGCGCGCCGCGGCGGCTTTCGTTGGCTCGCCGATCGGTAAAACGGTCCTCTCGAACTTTTCATTTAGGATCTCGGCCGCGGCAAGATACATCGCGCTGAGGCCGCAGCCTATGCCTTCCCATCCCGCTATTTGACCGATCAGCGCGGAGCCCGTCCAATCGCGCGCCGCCAGCAGGAAGAACAGGACGAACAAGGACGCGAACACCACCTGTAATGCGCGATTGCCTCGCAGCGTGCCCAGATACATCGCAAACGTGAACAGGCCCCATAGAAACAGGTGCCAGCCCATGTAAGCCGAGGGCGTTGCTTCCGCCCAGCCCAGTTTTGGAGCCACGATGAGCGCCACCAGCGTGAGCCAGAAGAAGCCGTAGGAGATGAATGCCGTTACGGCGAAGGTGTTGGCGCGCCGGTACTCGAGGATGCCCGCCACGATCTGCGCCATGCCGCCGTAGAAGAATCCCATGGCCAGAATCATCGCGCTGATAGGAAAGAATCCGGCATTGTGCAGATTCAGCAACACGGTAGTCATTCCAAAAGCCGTAAGCCCCAACGGAGCCGGATTGGCTGTCTTATCCATACTCTTGGTCCTCCCGTCGCGGAAAACCGCCTGACAAGTTAAACACAAACTTCGCAGAGGATACAATCTTCCTACAGGACGCGCCCGGTGGAGATCTGGGAAGAGTTCGAGCACGAGTGGCGGGAAAGGACAGACTGGCTGACCCGGGAAGCCGGCGAGGCTTGGCGCAGCCTTCAAACTTTGGCCCTCCAGGTAGAGGACATCTTCCTCCACATGGAAGCTCCCGCCGGGGCTGAACCGCGGGTCTCTTACCTGGAACGCCTTACTGACGAGTTTGCGTCCCGGCTCCTGTTCGCGCCTCTGGAGACATATCGCCGGGAAAGTCCGCACCTCCGTTTTGCGAATGCCATTGCGGAGTTCGATGCGGGGATGGAAGAATGCATCACGCGGCTGAGCATGAGCTTTCCTACGGTGCGGGAACGGATCTCGAGTGCCTTACTGATCGAGAGCGAACGGCGGCTTAGAATGGAAGCGCCCTTGCACCTTAGTTTTTCGCAAGGGTCGCTCGATCTGGTGGCTGCCTGGCAAATTTATCGGCGACACTACCTTGCCGCAATCTCGGGCGCCGGGTTTTCAGTCACCTCGATGCAGGCGGAGCGGCAACGATGGGTGCACGATCGCGAGCGGCGGGATACGGCGGCCGCGCGGCAGCTCGCGTCTCTTCGAGAATGGCGCGAGAGCGCGCTCTCGCGCCTGGCTTCGAGCTGGGAGCGGGCCGCAGGACAAATGGCGGCCGCTCGCACATCAAAGCTCTTCGCAGCTCGCCGGCGCGCCGTGGATCGGTGGTCGCGCCGGCAGAGCGCCGTGGAGGCCGCCCTGGATTTGGAGCAGCGCCTTGCCGTAGCGGCGGCACGCGTCACCGCCGTTACTGTGAGTTGTCTTGAAGACTTGGACAGCGAAGGCCGCGCATTGAGTGCGGAGCTCGATCACGCGATTAGCTGGCTCGATGCGGCTCCGCGCATCGGTGAGCATGAGCCATTTCCCGCTCCCGAGGCAGCGCTCGTTTCCGCCGAAGAGCGGCTCTCGGAGTGGTCCCACCGTGTGACCGACGTATTTCGGGCCGAACTGCCGGCCGGAGTGGAAGTGGCCGACCCGAGCGCATTGCGCTTCCGCTGGCGACGGCCGTACCGCCGGCTGGAGCCGCTCCGCGTAGCGCTACATTCATTGCATGAGATGGCGCACGCTCCCGCCCGGGACGGGCTGCGCCAGGCAGAGCTGGCACATGGCGTTATCGTGCGCGAGATTGAGCGCGCGCGAGAGGTTGTGGCATTCGGCCAGGAGAGCGCACGCACCGAGCCCGGCGAAGCCCGCCGGATTCTGGAGCAGACCAGGACTAATGCCCGGAATCTGCTCGGATATCAGAAGAGCGTGATGACAGATCCCATGCCGATCGCGGAACAGGATCTTGTCCGGGCGCAAGCAGCGGCCTTCCTGGATCTGCATGTCCGGCTGGAAGAGAGCCAGCTTGGGATTCTGGCGCACGCCTTGCGCCGCGGCGGATCCGACGCGGCGTCACGTCTTCCAAGTGCGGGCATGGCGCTGGCGCGCAGGGCTGCTCGGGAGACCTCGGTACGAGCGCGGCGCGCTACCGATTGGACGCTTTACAAGCTGGGATGGGTAGCACCGCCGAGTCCTCGGGTCGCTGCAGTTGTCGAACGCGAACGTTTGAGCCGGGTTCTCGAAGTGCGGCTTGGCGAACGCAATCTGCCCCTGCTGTACCGCCGCCTGTTCCGCCTGGCGCCCGTGGAAGACCCGCGGTTTCTGGTTGGCCGGGAATCGGAAATGAAAGGCCTCGCCGCCGCGGCAGCCGAATGGGAACGGGGGCACGGCGCCGCCGTCCTGGTCATCGGCGAGCGAGGCAGCGGAAAGACCAGCTTCCTGAACTGCGCCGCGTCCGCCCTGTTCGGAAAGGCGCCCCTCGTTCGCGGCCAGTTCTCGCATCGCATTGTCGGAGCCGGCGAGTTGCATGGATTTCTTGGTTCGCTGGTGGAGGCTCCACAAAACGCCGCTCTTGCCTCCTTTCTCAGTGCTGAGAAGCGCATCGTGGTCCTGGAGGAGCTGGAGCGCACATTTCTTCGAGCTCCGGATGGCTTCGAGGCTCTCGGAGACTTTCTGCGTCTGGTTGAGACAACCTGCTTCACAACGCTCTGGATTCTGAGCATTAATGCGACCGCTTTCCGGTATTTGGACCGCGTGCTGGGACTCGGCCGCTCCTTTACTCATCGCATCAATGCTATGGCTGTAACGCAGGAGCAGATCATGAACGCGCTGCTGCAGCGGCATAATCTCTCCGGGCTGAGGCTCGAATTTGCGCCGTTGCCGCCGGGTGATCCGCGGGTCAGCCGCGTGCGCGCCCTTTTAGGCGTCGAGCCGGATCCAAAAGAGGCGTTCTTTCGAGCGCTCTATTCTCATTCGCGAGGAATTTTCCGGGCAGCGCTGGAGTTGTGGCAAGGCTCCATCGATCGCGTAGAGAGCGGAGTAGTACGCATGGCTCAACCGCTCGACCCGGATTACCAGCCACTTGCGAAAGAGCTGAATCAGGACGATGCATTTGCAATTCAGGCCGTGCTGCAGCACGGGGGCCTGACAGAGCCGGAGCTTGCGCACGTGCTTTGCCTCGGCGCCCAGGAGTGCCGCCGCCGCATCGCGCGCCTGATGTCGCTAGAGCTGCTCGAACCCGAACCATCGTTCCCGGGCTTCCGGGTGCGACCCGAAGCGGGGCGTTTCGTCAGAGAGGTGCTGCATGCCCGAAACCTGTTGTAAGCCTCTAGCGCTCTCCGGAGGTGATCGATGAACTCGAGCAACCAGTCGCCGGAATTCGAAGTTTTTCAGTACTTCACGCTCACGCGTATTGCTACCGTTCTGCTTGTCTTGCTGGCGACGTGGATTCTCATCCGCTACATTTCGCGAGTGCTCGACGCCGTTGCAGCGCGCGGAACGCGAGTGCGGTTCATCGCTAAGCTGATCGAGCCTGTCGCCCGCATTCTGCTGTGGTGTATTGCCGTTTTTATCTGCTTTAGCCTATTGGCTCCCAGCAGGGAAACTTTTTTCGCGGCGATCGGCTCGCTAGCGATAGCCATCGGGCTGGGAATGCAGGAGCTTGTCAAAAACATAGTGGGCGGTCTTGTCATTCTGGCAGATCGTCCATACCAGATCGGCGACCGCGTGAGAATCGGCGACGCGTACGGGGAGATTAATCATATCGGGCTCCAAAGCACCAAGCTGACGACCCCCGATGATACACGCGTGACCATCCCGAACTCGAAGATTTTGGACAGCCTGGTATTCAATGCGAACTCTGGCGTTCCGGACTGTCAGGTGGTGACCGAGATGTTTCTTCCGATCACGGCCGACCCGGACGAAGTGCTGCGAATCGCCTATGAGGCAGCGTACACGTGCCCGTATCTCTATGCCGGCAAACCGGTGGCCGCGGTCCTGAATGACGGGTACTCGGATGGGCCGTACACCAGGCTGCGCATCAAGGCATATGTTTGCGACCATCGCTTCGAGGCGGCCATGCAGACCGACGTCGCCGTACGTGCCAAGCGCGAGTTCTTGAACCGGGGCCTGCTACGGGAATGGGAGCAGGAATCTGCGGTCGAGAAGTAGACCACAACAATGAGCGAGCAAGCGCCCGGCAGTCTGCTCCAGGTTCAGGAGCTCACGGTCTGTTACGCCGGCAGTACCGACATGCATCCCGCGCTCGACAGTGTGACGTTCGCCGTGGGGCGGGGAGAAGTGGTCGGGCTGGCGGGCGAATCGGGCTCGGGAAAAACGACACTTGCTCTGGCGTTACTAAAGTTGCTGCCGCCATCCGCACGGATTCTTAGCGGCGCGATCCGGCTGAACGGGCACGAAATTCTTGCGCTCGGCGAGCGGGCAATGGAGAAGATTCGCGGGCGCATGGTTTCAATAATCTTTCAGGAACCGGAGATGGCCCTCAATCCGGTAGTGAAAGCCGTCGATCAAGTGGCAGAGCTCATCGCCGTGCACCGTGGCTGGGACGCGAGACGATGCCGCGAGGAGGCGCGTCGCGTCCTGGCTGACGTGCGGTTCGGGGATAGCGAGCGGCTGGTTTCTGCTTATCCTCACCAGTTGAGCGGAGGCCAGCGGCAAAGACTCGCGATGGCGCTGGCGCTGGCGTGCGGTCCGGCGCTCCTCATTGCGGATGAGCCCACCGCCTCTCTCGATGCGCGGCTGCAAGCCGAATGGATGGCCCTGGTGAAAGATCTGCGGGCACGGCTTGGCCTGGCGGTTCTGCTGATCAGTCACGATCCTTCGATCCTCGCTGGTGTCGCAGACCGTCTGATCGTTTTGCATCGCGGCCGAATTGCCGGAGAGGCCGAGTATGGGCGCCTGCGGCACAGGCCTTCCATATTCTCAGCCGCTGCGCCGGCGAGCCCGAGAGCGCAGGCAGAAGAACCGCTCCTCGCGGCTTCGGACTTAAGGAAGACCTACAGACAACGCCGCTGGCTCTCGCTTAGCGGCGGACTTGCCGTACCGGCGCTTCGGGGTGTGAGCCTGTCGATCGACCGCGGCCGAACGATGGCTCTGGTAGGCGAATCCGGATCGGGTAAGTCAACACTGGGGCGCTGCCTGGCGGGTTTGGAGCGGCCCGACGCCGGCGAAGTTCGGCTGAACGGCCGGAATCTGCTCGGGCTCGGCTCGCGAGAGTTCCGCAAGACGCGGCGGCAGATCCAGATTTTGTTTCAGGGCTCGGCAGCGACCCTGAATCCCCGTTTTTCGGCTCTGGAGATTGTGGCCGAACCACTCAAAATCGTCGGTGTGGCAAGCCGGCGTGAACAATGCGAACGGGCGCTCGCACTAATGGACGGCGTCGGTCTTCCTGCGCGGTGGTCCGGACGCAAACCGGCGGAGTTCAGCGGCGGGCAGCGGCAACGTTTGGCGCTGGCGCGAGCGCTCGCGTTAGAGCCGAAACTGTTGATTCTCGACGAGCCGCTGCGAGGATTGGACCTGCCCATTCAAGCTCAGTTGATCAAGCTGCTCCGTGATCTTCAGGCGGCGCTCGCACTCGCCTACCTGTTCATTTCTCACGATCTGCGCCTCGCAGCGGAGCTCGGCGACGATCTGGCCGTCATGGAAGCGGGCCGCATCGTCGAGTATGGGCCGGCAGCCGAGGTCGCCCGCAGCCCGCGGCACCCGCACACGCGCGCGCTGCTTGAGGCAATGCCGTGAGCCTGGGCAGATGATCCGCTATCTGGGACGGCGGCTACTACGAGCATCGCTACTCCTGCTGGGAGTCTCAGTGCTCTCGTTCGCGTTATTCGAGCTGGCGCCCGGAGACTATTTCGACGAGCTGCGGTTAAATCCCGCCGTCTCTAGCCAGACCATTTCAACATTGCGGCAAAGGCATGGTCTCGATGCGGCGATGCCGCTGCGGTACGTGCGGTGGTTAGGCTCAGTATTGTCAGGTGATTGGGGGATTTCGGTCGCGTACAACACCGCGGCCGCGCCGCTTATCTGGCAGCGCGCGGGGAACACATTGCTGCTGACCGCGAGCGCCGCCTTTTTTGCCTGGGCGATTGCGCTACCGCTGGGGATTTGGGCTGCGGCAGGCCGACGATGGCGCGGGATTTCCGTTACGCTGCTGACGGTGACTCTGGTGGCCGTTCCCGAGGTGCTGATCGTGCTGCTCCTGATGCTCCTGGCGTCTGAGTTCCGTGCTGTGCCTCTAGGCGGAATGCACCTGGCCGTCCCCGGCACCGCTCTGATGCTCTCGGCGCTTCCCGTTTTTGTGGCGCATATCCGCACGGCAATTGCCGAAGTGCTGGATCTCCCGTTCATCACGGCCGCCCGCGCGAATGGCGTGCCGAGGCTCCGCCTGCTGATCCGCCACGCTCTGCCGGCAGCCGCGAATCCGCTCATCACACTGCTGGGCTTATCGATCGGGATGCTTCTCAGCTCCGGCCTGCTGGTTGAGGCCATTGTGGGATGGCCGGGACTCGGCCGGCTCCTGTTCGAAGCCATCCTCGAACGCGACCTCTACGTGGTGGTAGGCGCGGTGATGCTCTCAGCGGTTCTGCTAATTGCCGGCAGCCTTATTGCAGATCTCCTGCTCTATGCCGCCGACCCCAGGATCCGCGAGGAATCGTGAATGCGTAAACCGGTTCTGCTTCCGCTCCTCGCGCTGATTCTGCTCCACGTCGTCGTCTTGTTCGCCGGTTTTTTCTCGCCGTACGATCCGGCAGCCCAATACCGCGACATGCCATTTGCGCCGCCGACCCGAATGCATTTTTTCGATGGGGCCGGCGAATTTCATCTCCGGCCATGCGTTTTTCGATGGCGGGCTGATCCCGGCGCGGCGGATGTGTACGGCGAGGATCGCCGCCGGTGCTATTCGGTCCGTTTTCTTGTTTCGGGCGCCCAGTACCGTATCGCCGGGTTGTGGCGCTCGCGGCTTCACCTGTTCGGGGTCGAGGAGCCGGCGACCGTATTTTTGATGGGCACCGACGAATACGGCCGCGATCAGTTGACGCGGCTGCTATTCGGCGCGCAGATCTCGCTTGTAGCCGGGCCTGTGGCCGCGGCTTTGGCGCTGGCATTCGGGACCACCCTTGGCGCGCTTGCCGGCTACTACGGCAGGTGGTTCGACGAGGCGCTCATGGGCGCGGCGGAACTGTTTCTGGCGCTGCCGTGGCTGTATCTGCTGCTGGCCGCGCGCGCCTTTTTGCCGCTGCACCTGGATACCCGCCGGGCTTTTCTCGTGCTCATATGCCTGCTTGGCGCCCTCGGCTGGGCGCGTCCGGCCCGGCTCGTTCGCGGTGTGGTGCTTAGCGCGAAGGAGCGCGAATACGTTCTCGCCGCGCGCAGCTTCGGCGCTACGGATCTGTACCTGCTTGGCCGCCATGTGCTGCCGCAGACGCGCGGGCTGCTGCTCACGCAAGCTTCGCTGCTAATTCCGCACTATATTCTCGCTGAAGTCACGATGTCTTTTCTTGGGCTGGGCGTGAGTGAGCCGGACGCAAGCTGGGGCCTCATGCTGGCAGGCCTGAAGCAATATCACGCCATGGTTGCCCACTGGTGGATGTGGATTCCAGCCGTCCTGCTGGTGCCTGTATTCCTTGCTTATTATGCGCTCGCCCAAGCTATCGGCGGAATCGAGGACCCTCGTTTAAAACGGCCGGTCTGATAGCCCGGCGGCATCACCCGCCGCAATTTCGGAGCCATTCGTGTCCAATTAGAGCGAAAACTCGCCTTTTTTTTAGCCCCAGCAGCTCATTTGTGATATATGACAGGGATAATTAAGAACGGAACCGCACGGTATCATGATCGGTGGGCAAAATTTTGTGCGCCTGAAGCCGGGTCGACGCCTGATCGTCTTTCTTGCGGTCGTGGCGCTCGGTCCGGCCGCACACGCGGGCGGTGGTGTACTCCGCGTGCGACCCGGCGGGCGGCTGATCACGGCGCAGCGAGCGGAGCCGAAAACGTTTAATCCGGTTACCACAATAGACGCCGCATCTCGCGAAATCCTGGATCTCATGAACGCGGATCTGGTCCACATAAATCGCCGGTCGCTTCAGACCGAGCCCGCTCTGGCCAGAGACTGGAATGTTTCACGGGATGGCCGTACTTACACGCTACATCTGCGCCGCGGTATTCGCTTTTCCGACGGTCATCCGATGGATGCTGACGATGTATTGTTCACGTTTGCGGTGTGCCTGGATGAACGGACCGGCGCGCCGCAGCGTGACCTGCTGATCGTCGATGGCAAACCGATCGCAGTGCGCAAGATTGATGCCTACACAGTTCGCTTCGATTTGGCCGCTCCGTATGCAGCCGCAGAGCGGATTTTCGATAGCATCGCCATTTTGCCGCGGCATTTGCTGGAGAAAGCGTACGAGGATGGGCGGGTCGGCCGCGCATGGGGTCTGGACGCGACGCCTGACCAGATCGCCGGTCTCGGGCCTTTTCGCCTGAAAACGTACGTTCCGGGTCAGAGGGCCGTTCTCGAGCGCAATCCATATTATTGGAAAACGGATCAGGCCGGGCAGAAACTGCCATACTTGCAGGAGATTGTGTTGCAATTTCCGCTCAGCGAAGAATTGCAGATCACCCGTTTTCTTACCGGAGAAATACATGTTCTGAATGACGTAAGCGCCGACAATTTTCTGGAGCTGAAGAAACGCGAGACACAAGGCGGCTTCCGAGCGTGGGACATGGGTCCCGGACTGCAATATAACTTTCTGGTGCTGAATATGAACGGCAGTGAGGCGAATGCCGCGCTCGGCGCCAGGCACGCTTGGTTCCGCGAATTGAAGTTCCGAAAGGCGATTTCGGCTGCGATCGACCGCGAGGCGATCGTGCGCCTGGCGTACCGTGGTCTTGCCGATCCATTGTGGACTCACGTGACGAGGGGCAATACGCTATGGGTGAACCCTGAGACGCCGCGGCCCGCGCGCTCGCTGTCCGAAGCCCGCTCATACCTACGGGCAGCGGCGTTTTCTTGGAATGACGGCCGCCTTGTTGACCGCGCCGGCAAAGCCGTCGAATTTTCGATACTCACCAACGCCACGAACGCACAGCGCACGCGAATCGCAACACTTATCCAGCACGACTTGGCGGAGTTGGGCATGACCGTCCACACGGTATCGCTGGAGTCCCGGACAATGCTGGATCGCATCTTCAAGCGCCATGACTTCGAGGCGGCTCTCCTGGGAGTGGAAAGCGGAGACGCCGACCCCAACTCGGAGATGAACGTCTGGCTTTCCAGTGGAGGCATGCATCTGTGGAACATGAGCGGCAAGGCCCAGAGCGTTTGGGAAGCGGAGATCGACGGCATCATGCGGCGTCAAATGACGACGCTTGTATACACCGAGCGCCGCCGTCTATATAGCCGAGTGCAGCAACTGGTTTCGGAAAACCTGCCTGTCATCTGCCTTGCCAGTCCGCACGTGCTTGTTGCGGCCACAAATAGACTGGAGAATTTCAAGCCCGCAGTGCTGCGGCACCATACGCTCTGGAATGCGGAGTCCTTGTATTTTCGTGAGGAAGCAGGCAGAGACTGATGAGTCCAGGCGGAAGCCGGCCGGTGAGCAGGGAGGCCTGGTCCGACAAACAATTGGTGGACGAGTGCCTCACAGGAAATGAACAGGCCTGGCATGCTCTCATAGACAAGTACAAGAATCTAATCTATTCCATTCCGGTCAAATACGGCATTTCGCGCGACGGCGCCAACGAAATTTTTCAGCAGGTCTGCCTGAGGCTGGTTTCGGAGCTTCCCAGTCTCAGGGATCCTGAAAGCCTGCCTGCCTGGTTGATCAAGGTGACCTCTCACATGTGCTTTCATTGGGCGCGCAGTGAGCTGCGATATCAACCGATCGCAACCGGAGAGGAGAGCGAGCCTTCCGGACTGGCTGCTGCGCGACCGGCGGAGACGCTTTTAATGGAGGTCGAGCAGGAACAGATTCTGCGCGAGGCCTTGATAGAGCTTTCGCCACGGTGCCAGGAGCTGATTCGCATGCTGTTCTTTGAGAACCCGGCGATCCCCTACGAAGAAGCCGCCAAAACGCTTGGTCTTGCGAAAGGCTCGATCGGGTTCATCCGCATGCGTTGCCTGAAACGATTGCGGCAGCTCCTCGAAAAACGGGGATTCCGATGAGCAGCCCCGCCGAATCCGACCCGCGAATTGCAACAGCCCTTGCCGAGCTCGGTTCCGTGCGGAACAAGGACGCCTTGCGCGCCTGGCTCGAGCGATGGCCGGAGGTGGTGCGGCCGAGTGTTGTGGAACGCCTAAGCGAACTGGTTCGCCAGCGCGTTCGGGTAGATGTAGAAGAGGCTATGTGGTTGGCTGAAGCAGCTTCGGCAATTGCTGTTGCGCTTCGTGATGCAGAGTCGCTCGGCCGTGGCTATCGGGCCAAGGCCAATGCTCTCTGGTTTCAGGGCGACTGTAAATCCGCTGTCGAACTATTTGAAGCAGCCGTGTCTCACTTTGAGCAAGCATGCAGACCCGACGAAGTGGGACGCACGCTCAGCAGTTGCATCCAGTCCCTTTCTCTTCTGGGCGAATATCAGCGCGCCCTGGAGGCGGCCGCGCGCGCGCGCGAAATCTTCGAGCACTCCGGCGACCGCTGGCGGTTGGCACGGCTGGAAATCAACGTGGCCAATATTCACCACCGGCAGGACCGGTTTGCCGAAGCGCTGTCAAGCTACGAATGGGCCTATCAGCAACTCCTGCCCCACAAAGATACAGAGGGTTTGGGCGTGGCCTTGCACAATATGGCCGTATGCCTGATCATGCTCAATGATTTCCACAAAGCGCTCGAGTGCTATCACAGCGCGCGGGAGCTTTGTGAGCGCAATGGCATGCCGCTGCTCGCCGCACAAGCGGACTACAACATCGCCTACCTCTATTTTCTGCGCGGAGACTACGAAAAGGCGATCGAGGGCCTGCGCGCGACGCGAGAGCTTTGCCAGCGCAATGGGGACGCCTACCACGCGGCGCTTTGCGACCTGGACGAAGCCGAGATCTATGTAGAACTGAATTTGACGGAAGAAGCGGCCTCTATGGCGGAGCATGCCGCTCAGCAGTTCAAGCAGCTAGGGATGGCATACGAAGAAGGACGCGCCATCGCCAATCTGGCAATCGCCACGCACCAGCAGGGCGATGCAGGCCGCGCGCTGGACCTCTTTACAGAAGCTAAGAATATCTTTGAACAGGAGAAAAATCATTCATGGCGCGCGCTCATCGACCTCTACCAGGCGCTCGCCCTGTTCGAAATGAGCACCTTCGAGCCTGCCCGGGAGCTCTGCGGCCGCGCATTGCGCTTCTTCGAAGAGGCGGGGCTGGAGCGTCGTGCGATCTTGTGCCACCTGCTGCTGGCGCGCATGGAGCTCGATTCACACTGCGTCGAGAAAGCCCGGCAATGGTGTGAAATCGCGCTGGCCAAGACGGCTCTGATCGAGGCGCCCCTGCTAAAGTACCAGGGCTACCTTCTTTTAGGGCATGCGCACAGAATGTCCGGGAATTGGACCGGCGCCGACAAGCTCTACGAGCAGGCGCGCAGCGAGCTCGAAACGCTGCGCAGCAGCTTGCAGGGGGAAGAGCTCAAGATCGCCTTCCTGCGGAACAAGCTCGACGTTTATGAGAACCTGATCCGGCTTCGCCTGCGAACGCAGTCAGCCGCCGCGGATGCCGAAGCTTTCCACTACATGGAACAGGCAAAGTCGCGCAGCCTGGCCGAGCTGCTATTCGGCGGTGCAAAGCCGCTCGCTCTGGCTGGAGCGGCCGGAAAAGACAGCGAACGCATTGGGGCGTTGCGCGCCGAACTGAACTGGTATTACCACCGCATCGATATCGAGCAGACGCGGCCGGAAGGCGTCTCGCTGCCACTCATCCGGACCTTGCGCGCGGAGGCACGCCAGCGGGAGAACGAGTTTCTGCGCGCCGTTCGCGAGCTCCCCCATCGGAACGAGCAGGCGGGGGCTCTCCGCGCGGCCAATCCGGTGACGCTCGAAGCGATTCGGGCCGCCCTGGGTACCGAAGCAACTCTTATCGAG
>Ga0070741_10007118_pt1 | contig 23447 bp, 24 predicted proteins | sample Coa_R1_4_FD_66440 | JGI IMG/M metagenome (GOLD analysis project Ga0070741, IMG submission 66440) | Surface soil microbial communities from Centralia Pennsylvania, which are recovering from an underground coalmine fire - Coalmine... | ecosystem: Environmental > Terrestrial > Soil > Unclassified ...
CGCAGGTACTGATACAGGCCGCAGAACCCGTATCCGGCCGACCTGATCGTCGCGCGGTTCGACACGAGCATCCCGTCGAGGTGGTTGCTGCCGTACCCGACCCGGATGATCGCCGCCCCGCCGTTCTGGGCCTTGATCCCGGCCCAGTCGGGGGCGTTGCCGCCCGCCGGCGACTGGAACTCGCTGACATCAGGCAGCGTGACAGCCATGCGTGTCGCCTCCCTCCCGTTCCCCAGGGGACACGCGTTAAGGCTATTCAGCGAGGGGCCAGTGGGGCGGCCTTGTCGCAAAGGTCGGAAAGGCCGGGCCGCTCGACGATGGCCTGGACGGCACCGTGTCTGGCTGAGGACCCCCGGCCTCAGTCCCCAAGAACAGCTCCCGAAACGGTGTAATCACCGGTAAAAACGGGGAGCAGGACTGCGTTTCCGGCGTTGCGTTCGGACCCCCGCGCCCACTAGGACGGGACGAGCGACGCCCGCATGGGTATTCAGGGGAGGATCGGCATGGGCAATGTGGGCTGGCCGGAAGGGCAGCGGGCGAGACGCCTGGCGTGGTCCGGCGGCGTGGCCGCGGCCCTCGTGGCCGTGGTCGCGATCGGCGTGACGGTCTTCCGGCCGGCGTCGCACCACGCGGTACCCGCGCCCACCCAGGCGCCCCCGACACACGCGATGCGGGCCACGCCGACCCGTTCGGCATCCAGTGCGGCCGCAACCTGGCAGGTGGCGAGCCCGGTGGCGGACCTGTCGGTGCCCCTGCCGGGGATGCCCCCGGTGGCCAGCCCGGCGAACATCTACGCCGACGCCGGGGCGAACATGCTCACCCCGGCCACGCGCGGCGTGCCGTACCGCATCTACGTGCCGGACAGCGGCGGCTCGACGATGACCGTCATCAACCCGGCGACGTACAAGGTCATCGGGACGTACCACACCGGGCTCAACCCCCAGCACGTCGTGCCCGGCTACGGCCTGCGCACCCTCTACGTCACGAACGACCTGGGCAACAGCCTCACCCCCGTCAACCCGGAGACCGGGCGGCCGTCGGGCAAGAACATCGCGGTGGACGACCCGTACAACATGTACTACACACCCGACGGACAGTACGCCATCGTGGTCGCGGAGGGCCGCCAGAACCTGGACTTCCGTGACCCGCACACGTTCGCCCTCAGGCACCGGATCCACGTCAGCTGCGCGGGCGTGGACCACATCGACTTCGCGGCCACCGGCGCCTACCTGATCGCCACCTGCGAGTTCGGCGGCCGCCTGGTCCGGGTCGACCTGCACACGCTCAAGGTGGTCGACTACCTGAACCTGCCAGGCTCCGCACCGCAGGACATCAAGCTCGACCCGGCCGGGCGCATCTTCTACGTGGCCGACAAGAACCACGCCGGGGTCTGGATGGTCGACGCCGCGACCTTCAAGCTGGCCGGGTTCATCCCCACCGGCCCGGACGCGCACGGCCTGTACCCGAGCCGCGACGCCCAGGATCTCTACGTGACCAACCGGGGCAACGGCACGATCTCCGTGATCAGCTTCGCGACCAGGAAGATCGTCACCACCTGGCGGATCCCCGGCGGCGGCAGCCCGGACATGGGCAACCTGTCCCCGGACGGGTCGGTCTTCTGGGTATCCGGGCGCTACAACGACGTCGTCTACGCGATCAGCACCGCCAGCGGGCACCTGATAGCGAAGATCCCGGTCGGAGTGCAGCCGCACGGTCTGTGCGTGTGGCCCCAGCCGGGCCGCTACTCGCTCGGCCACACCGGGATCACCCGGTGAGCGCCCTGGGCGTGCGGACCGGGCGCGCACCATGGGCGCTGGCCGGACTGGCCCTGATCCTCGCCGGGCTGACGGGCGCGGCGCCAGCCCGCGCGTCCGGGGCCGTGCTCGCCCGGGCGGGCCAGCTCACGGTCACCGCCACCGCGCTGCGCCCCGCCCCTGGCGGCACGCTGACCGCCACCCTTCAGGTCATTACCCGCGGGCAGGCCTCCGACCAGCTCGACGCGGCGATAGCCGCGGACGGCGCCGCGGTGGCCGTCTACCACCAGCGGGTCAGCGTCGGGGAGCTCCCCGACCTGTCCGGCTGCGGAGCCGAGACCCCGTCGCCGGCCGTGGTCGACCACTGGCTGCACTACGGGCCGCTGCTGATCCCGGGGCGCTCTGGCGGCGCGTCCCCGCCCGCCGCCGCGACCCTGACGGTGCCGCCCGGCGCCGTCCGGCCGCCCGGCGCGACGCTGGCCATCACGCTGTACTTCGCCCAGGGCGGCTCGGTGCTGCTGCCGCTGCCGGTCAGTTAGAGGTACTGCCGAGGCTGAGCTGCCGCCTGGTCAGCCAGGCCAGCGGGCTGAGCCCGTCGGCCGCGGTCCAGGTGCTCGCGTCCGGATGGCTGAGGTTGGCGCGGCCCTCGGCGTTGAGGAACCGGCGCAGGGCAGGTGCGACGGAAGCCGCGGACGCGTGCGGCGAGCCGGTCACGACGAAACGCAGCCGGCCGGCGGCATCCAGGTAGAGCAGGGCGTCCTCGTGGTCGACGTCGTAGGTCAGCGGCCGGCCGGTCAGCCAGTCGGTGCCGGGCGGGCTGCCCTCGCCGACCCGCTGGTACCAGACGCCGAAGTACCGCCAGAGCCGCTCGATCACGGCCGGGCGGGCAGTGAGCAGGAGCCAGTTCGGCGGCGCCCCGATCAGCTTTCGGTACGCGTGCAGCCGGGACGGCGTGTCCCGGCCCGGGTCGACGGTGAGCTCGGCGAAGCGCACCCGGTGGCCGAGTCCCGCCGCGCTCACCGCGCGGTCCATCGTCAGCAGGTTCCCGGTGGTCATCGGGCAGGTCTCCTGGCACAGGGTCAGGAAGTCCGCGAGCACCACGACCTGGCCGCGCCAGGCGCTCAGGCTCGTCGGCTGGCCGGCATCCGTGGTCAGCGGCAGGTCCGCGATCCCGGCCGGCACCGGCTTGCTCACCACCGTGCCGAGGTAGGCCGACGGCGGCCCGGGGGCGCTCGTGCTGCCGCTCCCGCCGCAGCCGGTCGTGGCCAGGACGGTGGCGGCCAGGACGGTGGCGGCCAGCGCGGTGGCGGCCGGCCCGGTGCCGGCCTTTGCCGGTGCTAGCCGGATCCTAGCCATCGCCGGACAGCAGGCTGGTCAGGGTGACCGGGCGCAGCCCCCGGGTGGCCAGGCCGCGCAGGATCGCGGGCAGGGCGGTGACGGTGCCGGGGTGGCCGAAGTGCAGGCTCACGATCGACCCCGGCCGTGTCCTGGCGAGCACGGTGGACACGACCGCGTCCGGGCCGGGGTCGGTGTAGTCGAGCGAGTCCACGTCGTAGGACACGCAGGTCGGGTAGCCCGCCTTGCGGGCCTCCCGCTCGATAAGCGGCGTCGCGTACTGCGTCTGCGAGGGCCGGAACCAGCGGCCCTGCGAGCCGGTCAGGGCGCGCAGACGCTGTGCGCACCCGGTGATCTCCGCGTAGGCGTCCGTGGCGTCCATGGCCGCGATGTCCAGGTGGTGCAGGGTGTGGTTGCCCAGGTCGTGGCCGCCGCCGAGGATCCGCTGCGCGATCTTCGGGTACTGCTCGAGCCAGGTCCCGACGGCCAGCACCGAGAGGCGCGCGTCCGCCCGTTCGGCCTCGGCGAGCAGCGCCTCGGCGATCGGTACCGGCCCCTGGCCGTGGAAGGTGAGCGCTACCTGGGGTTTGTCCCGTGGCCCGTGGACGACCTGGGGGCCGAGCTTCGCGGCCGGCTGCGCGCTCGCGCTCGGGCTTGCCGTCGCTGACGCCGGCGCGGACGAAGCGGGACCGCTGCCGCCGGGCTGCTCGCCGGCCGGGTGCGGGCTCGTGGTCGGGCCCGCGCTCGTGCAGCCGGCCAGGCCGGCTCCGGTGACGGCCGCGCCGGCGAGCAGCAGGAACTCTCGCCGCTCGATAGGCATCTGCCGACGATACCCGCTCCTGGCCGTACGCCGGGGCCCCGCGCGGGCCGTGCGGATCGGCGTGCCGGGTGAGATCCTGTTTGAGGCGTTCCCCCTGGGTAGAGACGGCCGTCATGGTCGGTAAGAAGGCCGGAGGGAACGAGGAACAGCGACGCGCGGCGGCCCGGCAGGTCCGCCCGGAGGGCACGACGCCGAGCGCGCAGACGTTCGCCGGCCGCGAGACCAGCGAGTACACCGCAGAGCACGAGCAGGTGTTCGCGGCGCTGACCGACGCGCAGCAGGCTAATGGCGGCGAGGCCGTCTACCTGGACGAGCTAGCCCGGCGCAGCGGCCAGGACCGTGAACGCACCCGGGCGCTGCTGCACGACCTGACCGAGGTACATCACCTGGTCACGCAGCTCCGGCCCGCCGACCGGGGCCTCTGCTTCGAGGTCAAGCCCGGCTCTAGCCGGTGAGGCCCTGGCTCTCACGATTCGGGGCCAAGAAGCCGGTACCTCAGGTCCCAAGCATCACTTACAGCCCACGGGTTCCGGCTCGGCGGCGTCCTGGCGGTCCCGTAACCGCCGCAATGTGAAGGTGTCCCGGCTATGACCGGGACGATGTGGAGGTGTCCCGGCTGCGGGGCCGGGGTTACGGGCGCGGACCGGTGGCAGCAGAGGCTGGTGCTGTTATCGGGGCTGGTGTGGCAAGCGTGATCAGCCAGCCGCGCCCGGCCCAGCACCGCGCCCCGCCCGGCATCGCGCCGGCTCCGGCGTCATGTCGCTCCCTGGAGGTGAGCGGTGGCGAACCAGTCGATGGTGCGCCGCAGCCCGGTCTCGAGCGTGACCGCCGGCTGCCAGCCCAGGCGCCGCCGGGCCAGGGTGGTGTCCGGGCATCGCACCGACGGGTCGTCCGCCGGCCGCGGGACGAACTCGACCGGCGAGGCGCTGCCGGCCAGGTCCCTGACCGTCTCGGCCAGCCGGAGCACGGTCAGTTCCTGCGAGCCCCCGATGTTGACCGGGCCGGCGAAGTCGCTGGCGGCCAGGGTCAGGATCCCGCTCACGGTGTCGTCCACGTAGCAGACCGAACGGGTCTGGCTCCCGTCCCCGGTCACGGTCAGCGGCTCCCCGGCCAGGGCCTGCCGGATGAAGGTGGGGATGGCCCGCCCGTCGTGCGGGCGCATCCGCGGGCCGTAGGTGTTGAAGATGCGCACGATCGCGGTGTCGGCTCGCCGGCTGTTCCGGTAGGCGGTGGTCAGCGCCTCGGCGTAGCGCTTGGCCTCGTCGTAGACGCTGCGCGGGCCGACCGGGTTGACGTTGCCCCAGTAGTCCTCGGTCTGCGGGTGCTGACGTGGGTCGCCGTAGACCTCACTGGTGGACGCCAGCACGAAGCGGGCATTCTTGTCCACGGCCAGGTTGAGGGCATTCCGCGTGCCCACCGCGCCGGCCTCGAGCGTCTCGATCGGCAGCCGCAGGTAGTCCGCGGGCGAGGCCGCCGAGGCGAAGTGGAGGACCAGCCCGACCTCGCCCGGGACCTGCAGGGGCCGGGTGACGTCACCGTCCACGAGCCGGAAATCCGGGCGGCCGAGCAGGTGCGCCACGTTGTCGGGTGAGCTGGTGGCGAAGTTGTCCAGGCACACGACCGCGGCGCCGGCCCCGAGCAGCCGCTCGCACAGGTGCGATCCGAGGAAGCCGGCCCCGCCGGTGACCACCGCCTGGCGTACGGATGAGCTCATGACGCCACCCTTCGCCTGGCCGCGGTCACCAGGGCCGTGGTGGACCGGCGGGTCAGGTAGGGCAGCAGCACGACATCGCCGCCGTGACGGCGCACCACCGGGGCCTCGGTGAGGTCGTCGGGGGCGTAGTCGCCGCCCTTGACCCAGACATCAGGGCGCAGCCGTTCAAGCACGGCCGCCGGCGTCGGCTCGTCGAAGACCACGACCGCGTCCACGCACTCGAGCGCGGACAGGATCCGGGCCCGGTCCTCGGCGGCCACCAGCGGCCGCTCTGGTCCCTTGAGCGCGCGGACCGAGGCATCGGAGTTCAGGCACACCACCAGGCAGTCGCCCAGCCGGCGGGCCTCCCGCAGCAGCCCGACATGACCGGCGTGCAGCAGGTCGAAACAGCCGCCGGTGGCTACGATCCGGCCGCCGCGCGCCCTGACCTCCGCCACCATCCGCCAGGCGTCGGCGTCCTCGTGACCAGCAGGCAAAGACACGGAAGAAACGGGATGAGGCTGGACGTCGTCCCGAGGGATGGAAGATCCGGGCGCGGCGCTGGCCCCGCCCCGCCGCACGAAGTCCGTGGCCTGGCGCACCGCCTCGGTTACCGCCTCGGTGAGCAGCCCGCCGGAGCGCAGCACCTGAGCCGCCGCGGCCGCGAAGCAGTCGCCGGCCCCGCAGGAGTCGTGCGGCCCGCGGATCGCCTCGGCCGGGGCGACGAACGGCACCGCTTCCCCGGTGTGCAGCAGCGCGCCGCCCTCGCCGAGGGTGACGGCGACCGCGCTGCCCCAGGCCCGGCTCAGCGCCGCGGCGTCGCGGGAAGCCCCGGCCAGGCCCGTGGCGGCACCGTCCGCGTCGCCGTCGAGCAGGGCGGCGGCGAATCCGCGAGCCTCGTTCCGGCTCGGGGTGACCAGCCTGCTGCCCGGCAGCGGGGGACGGCCGGCCGGATGCGGGTCCCAGACCACCGGCCGGGTGGCGGCCAGCCGGGACAGCAGGCCGGTGAGCGCGGGGTGCGCCGCCATGCCGCGGCCGTAGTCGGCCACCAGCACGGCGCCCGCCTGCCGCAGCGCCCGTTCCGCCCGCGGGTCGGCCTGCCCGGGACGAGCCCGGCCGTCGCCGGCGTCAAGCCGGACCACCGGCTGACCGGACGCGTGCACCCGGATCTTGCACGGTGTGCCGCCGTCCAGCGGCAGCGGTATCACCTGCACGTGCCGGCCGAGCAGGTCACGGAGGTTCGCGCCGAGCCGGTCCTGGCCGAGCGCGGTGATCAGCACCACCTCGGACCGGCCGAGCCCGGCGGCGAGCACGGCGGCCAGGCCGGCGCCGCCCGCGCGGTGCCGTTCGCGCTGGCAGTCGACGACAGGTACCGGGGCGTCGGGCGCGATCCGGTCCACGGTCCCGTGCAGGTCGACGTCGAGGAGCGCGTCGCCCACGACGACCAGCGGACCGCCCCTCATCGAGCCGTCTCCAGCAGGGCCCCGATGCCGTCGCGCACGGCCTCGTCGACCGCGGCGCACATGATGTGGATCGCGGCCAGGTGCACTTCCTGCACGGTGCAGGTCGCGGGAGCGTCCACCGTGATCGCCTCGGCACAGGCGTCGGCCAGCGGGTTGGGCCCGGGGCCGGTGAGCGCCCAGGCCGTCATCCCGATCTCGGCGGCGGCCTCGGCGGCCGCGATCACGTTCGGGCTCCGGCCGCTGGTGGACAGGCAGACCAGCAGGTCGCCGACCCGGCCGTGCGCGCGCACCTGCCGGGCGAATACCGCCGCGGTGCCGTAGTCGTTGCCGATGGCGGTGACGGCGGCCATGTCGTGCGTCAGCGGCAGCGCGGCCAGGGGCTGCCTCTCGTCCTGGTAGCGGCCGACGAGCTCGGTGGTGAGGTGCTGGGCCTGCTCCGCGCTGCCGCCGTTGCCGCAGGCCAGCAGGCGGCCGCCGGTGACCAGGACCCGGGCCGCCCGCTGTCCCCAGGCTTCCAGCTGCGGCACCTGCGGCTCGAAGGCGCGCAGCGCCTCCGCCAGCCGGGCCAGGTGAGAACCGTCGCTCATCGCGCACCCACCTTCCGTTCCTGCCGGACGCAGGCGTAGTAGACGGCCTCGGTCTCGGCCGCGATCGTGTCCCAGGCGTACCGGCCGGCGGCGCGGGCCGCGCCCGCCGCGCCCAGCTTCCGGCGCAGCCCGGGGTCGGACAGCAGCTGCGTCAGCGCGGCGGTCAGGGCGGCGCGGTCGCGGGGCGGCACCCGGCGGCCGGTGACCCCGTCCTCGACGGTGTCGAGGTGCCCGCCCACCGCCGAGACCACGACAGCCTTCCCGCAGGCCATGGCCTCCACCGGCACGATGCCGAACGGCTCGTACCAGGGGACCGACACCACGACGTCCGCCGACCTGAGCAGTGCGGGCACGTCCTCGTGCGGCACCCGCCCGGTGAAGCAGACCCGGTCCGCCGCGCCGCACTCCTCGGCGACCTGGCTCAGCCGGGCTACCTCGAGATCGTCGTGAAGCTGACCTGGATCCGGGCCGCCGGCGATGACCAGCTCGGCACCCGGCACCCCGGCGATGGCCGCGATGAGGGTGTCGTTGCCCTTGCGGGGGACCAGCCGGCCCAGCGACAGCACTCGCGCCGGGGAGCGCGCCGCGCCGGTGCCGGTGCCGGTATCCGGCCCGGGCTGGAAGCGGTCGACGTCGACCCCGCACGGGACGACGTACATGGTTTCCGGCCTGGCTCCGTAGGCGGCGAGCTCGGATACCTCATCGGTGCAGGTGGCGATGATGGCAGTGGCCTGCCGGGCGACGGTCGCCTCGACGCCGGGCCGCTCCGGCGGGCTGGTGTCGGCCTCGGCCTGCCAGCGCCGCTTCACGCGGCCGAGCGCGTGGAACGTCTGGACTACCGGTACCGGGCTGCGGGCCGCCGCCCAGAGGGCGGCGATGCCGCTCATCCAGAAGTGGGCGTGCGCCACGTCGGGCGGCTGCTCGCGCCAGCGCGCCGCCAGCCAGTCGGCGAAGGCGGGCATGCAGGGCAGCAGGTCGTCCTTGGGCAGCGGCCGGAACGGGCCGGCCGGCACGTGCCGCACCGTGACCCCGGGGGCGAGCGGCACCGCGTCCGGCGCCTGCGCTGAATCGCGGCGGGTGAACACGGTGACCTCGTGCCCGCGGCGGGCCAGCGCGGTGGCGAGCGCGGCGACGTGCACGTTCTGCCCGCCGGCGTCGACGCCGCCCAGCGCGGCCAGCGGGCTGGCGTGTTCCGAGATCATGTCGATTCTCACGTTGCTCCCTCGTCACTCGCTCCTCCGGGCTGCGAGGCGCCCCATCCTTGCCATTTCACAGTGACTGAAACATGACAGTCACTGTGAAATTCGCGCCCTCCCGGTGTTTGCGCCCTGGTGAACGGGGCAGGCTGCGGCGCCGTCGACACCAGGCAGCGAAACCAGGGCAGGAGCGGCAGGCATGCGAGTCCTCGGCGTCAACTCCGTCTTTCACGACCCGGCGGCCGCCCTCGTCATCGACGGCCAGGTGGTGGCCGCCGCCGAGGAGGAGCGGTTCAGCCGCCGCAAGCACGGCAAGCGGCCGGTGCCCTTCTCGGCCTGGGAGCAGCCGGCCATGGCCGCCCGCTGGTGCCTGCGCCAGGCCGGCCTGACGCCGGCGGACGTCGACCTGATCGGCTTCTCCTACGACCCGGCCCTGGTCCGCCCGGCCGCGGAGATGGGCCTCGACGACCCGTGGGACTACCTGCGCACCGTCTACGCCACGCACGCCCCCGAGCTCCTCGCCGACGAACTGCCAGGGCTGGACCCGGCGCGGGCCCGCTTCGTGCGCCACCACGTCGCGCACGCCGCCTCGGCCGGGCTGGCCGCGGGGCCGGCCGAGTGCTCCGTGCTGGTCTGCGACGGCCGCGGCGAGCAGGATTCCTTCCTGGCCGGCCGGTACGCGGACGGCCAGCTGGAGACCCTGGCCACCCAGCCGCTGCCGCACTCGCTCGGCCTGCTGTACGAGGACCTGACCGCCCACCTCGGCTTCCTGCGCTCCAGCGACGAGTACAAGGTGATGGCGCTGGCCTCCTACGGCCAGCCCCGCTTCCTCGACCTGATCAGGGAGAAGGTCAGGCCGGCCGAGGGCGGTTTCCGCACTGACCCGGTGGACTGGGGGCAGCTGGCCCCGGCCCGGCCGGCCGACGGCGAGCTCACCGAGGCGCACGCCGACCTGGCCGCCAGCGTGCAGCGCCGCCTGGAGGAGGTGCTGCTGGCCCTCGCGGCCGAGCTGCACGAGCGTACCGGCGACGACGTGCTGGCCATGGCCGGCGGCACCGCGCTGAACTGCGTGGCCAACACCGTGCTGCACGAACGCAGCCCGTTCGGGAGGATCTGGGTGCAGCCCGCGGCCGGGGACGCCGGCACCGCGCTGGGCGCGGCGCTGCAGATCGCCGCGGACAAGGGCGAGCCGGCCTGGTCGATGACCGGCGCCGGCCTGGGCCGGGGCTTTACCGACGCCGAGGTCGAGGCGGCGCTGCGTACCGCTCGGGTGCCGTTCGAGCGGCCGCCTGACCTGGCCCGTGCTACCGCCGAGGTGCTGGCCGGCGACGGGGTGGTGGCCTGGTTCCAGGGCCGCAGCGAGTACGGGCCCCGCGCCCTCGGCCACCGGTCGCTGCTGGCGCACCCGGGCCGGCGGGCCAACCTGGACCGGCTCAACGACGTCAAGGGCCGGGAGAAGTTCCGGCCCGTGGCCCCCATGGTGCTGGCCAGCCGGGCGGCCGAGATCTTCTCCCGCGGGCCGCTGCCGAGCCCCTACATGCTGTTCGTGCACGACGTGGCGCCGGACTGGCGGGACCGGATCCCGGCCGTGGTGCACGTGGACGGCACCGCCCGCGTGCAGACGGTCGACCCGGGCTCGCAGCCGCTGACCGCGGCCCTGCTGGCCGCCTTCGAGGAGCGCACCGGGCTGCCGGTGCTGGTGAACACCAGCCTCAACACCGCGGGCCGGCCGATGGTGGACGACATCAGGGATGCCCTGGAGTGCTTCGGCTCCACGCCGGTGGACGCGCTGGCCATCGGCCCGTTCCTGGTCCGGCGCCCATGACCGTGCTCAGGTACTCGGTAGTGATCCCCACCATCGGGCGGCGCTGCCTGCGCGACTGCCTGGCCGCGCTCGCCGCCGCCGCCGGTCCCGCGCCCGAGCAGGTGGTGGTGGTCGATGACCGGCCCGCCGCCGCCGGGCCGCTGGACGTCGGCGACCTGGCGCTGCCGCTGAGGGTAGTGGTCAGCGGCGGCGCCGGGCCCGCGGCGGCGCGTAACGCCGGCTGGCGGGTGACCGGTACCCCGTGGGTGGCGTTCCTGGACGACGACGTGCGGGTGGCAGGGGACTGGCGGTCCCGGCTCGCCGAGGATCTGGCCGGGCTGCCGCCCGAGGTGGCCGGGGTGCAGGGCCGGATCGTGGTGCCCGTTCCCGGCGACCGCCCGCCCACCGACTGGGAGCGGAACACGCTCGGCCTGGCCAGCGCGAGCTGGATCACCGCGGACATGGCCTACCGGCGGGCCGCCCTGGCCGAGGCGGGCGGCTTCGACGAGCGGTTCCCCCGGGCGTTCCGCGAGGACGCCGACCTGGCGCTGCGGCTGCGGGCCGACGGCTGGCAGCTGCGGCATGGGCGGCGTCGCACGGTGCACCCGGTCAGGGCCGCCTCGCCCTGGATCAGCCTGCGCAGCCAGGCGGGCAACGCCGACGACGCGCTCATGCGGGCGCTGCACGGGCCAGGCTGGCACGAACGGGCCGACGCGTCCCGCGGCCGGCCGTCGCACGTGCTGGTGACCGGCGCGCTGCTGGCCGCGGCCGGGCTGGCGGCCGCCCGGCGACCCCGCGCCGCCGGGGCCGCGGCCGCGGTCGCGGCCGGCGTCACCGCCCAGTTCGCCGTGACCCGCATCAGGCCAGGTCCGAAGACCGTCAGGGAAGTCGCCACCATGACCGCCACCAGCCTGGTCATCCCCGAACTGGCCTGCTGGCACGGGCTGCGCGGCCGGATCAGGGCCCGCGGTGCCCCACCCTGGCCGCGGGTCAGGGCGGTGCTCTTCGACCGCGACGGCACGCTGATCCGCGACGTCCCCTACAACGGAAACCCGGACCTGGTCGAGCCGCTGCCCGGGGCGGCCGCGGCGGTCCGCGCCGCCCGGCGGCACGGCCTGGCCACCGGGATGGTCACCAACCAGTCCGGCATCGCCCGCGGCCTGCTCAGCCGGGCCGAGGCCGAGGCGGTGAACGCCAGGGTGGGCGAGCTGCTCGGGCCGTTCGACACGATACGGCTGTGCCCGCACGGCGAGGACGAGGGCTGCGGCTGCCGCAAGCCGGCCCCGGGCCTGGTGCTGGCGGCGGCGGCCGACCTCGGCGTGGCCCCGCACGAGTGCGTGGTGGTCGGCGATATCGGTGCCGACGTGGCGGCGGCCCGCGCGGCCGGAGCCCGCGGCATCCTGGTGCCGGCCGCGCGGACCCGTCCGGCCGAGCGAGCCGGGGCACGGGTCGCGGGTGACCTGGCTGAGGCCGTAGGCATGCTCACCGGCGCGGTCCCCCTGGCCCCCGTCTGGCCGAACGAGGCAGGTGACTAGCCCATGTCACCCGGCCCGCCCTCCCGGCAGAAAAGGCACTGCCTGGCCGTCCGGCTGGATAACGCGGGGGACGTCCTGCTGGCCGGGCCGGCCGTGCGGGCCATCGCCGCGGCCTGCGGCCGGGTGACCATGCTGGCCGGCCCGCGCGGTGCCGATGCCGCCCGGCTGCTGCCCGGCGTGGACGAGGTCATGGTCTGGCAGGCTCCGTGGGTGGCCTTCGACCCGCCGCCGGTCGAACCGGCCGCGCTGGCCGGGCTGACCAGCCAGATCGCCGCCCGGGGCTGCACCGAGGCGGTCATCTTCACCTCTTCTCACCAGTCCCCGCTGCCGACCGCGCTGGTGCTGCGGCTGGCGGGCATTCACCGGATCGCGGCGCTCAGCGTGGACTACCCCGGGTCCCTGCTCGACGTCAGGTACCGCCGCGACGCCGACATCCCCGAGCCCCAGCGGGCCCTGGCCCTGGCCCGGGCGGCCGGCTACGAGCTGCCTCCCGGGGACGACGGCGCGCTCGCCGTCCGGCGTCCGCTGCCCGGGGCCGGCGCGCTCACCGGGGCCGGCCCCTACGTCGTGCTGCACCCGGGGGCGTCGGCGCCCGCCCGCCGCTGGCCCGCCTCGCGCTGGGCCGAGGCGGCCGCGCTGCTGGCCGGGCGGGGGCAGCGGGTGATGCTGACCGGGGGCGCCGGCGAGCAGGCCCTGACCGCTGCCGTAGCTCAGGGGATCCCTGGGGATCAGCTCACTGACCTGGGCGGACGCACCAGCCTGGCCGAGCTCGCGGCCGTGCTGGCCGGCGCGGATGCGGTCCTGGTCGCCAACACCGGGGTCGCGCACCTCGCCGCCGCCGTCGGGACACCCGTCGTCTCGCTCTTCGCCCCGGTCGTGCCCGCGGCCCGCTGGGCCCCCTACGGCGTGCCGGTCACGCTGCTCGGCGACCAGCACGCGCCCTGCCGGGACAGCCGGGCGGTGCGCTGCCCGGTGCCCGGCCACCCCTGCCTGACCGGCGTCAGCGCCGAGGCGGCCTGCCGGGCGCTGGAGGAACTGCGGACCAGGGAGGCCGCGTGAGGCTGCTGATCTGGCACGTGCACGGCTCGTGGACCACCGCGTTCGTCCAGGGGCGGCACACCTTCCTGCTGCCGGTGACGCCCGGCCGCGGTCCGGACGGGCGGGGCCGGGCCCGGACCTGGGACTGGCCCGCGAACGCGGTCGAGGTACCCGCCGCCAGGCTCCGCGACGAGCCGATCGACGCGGTGATCCTGCAGCGGCCGGAGGAGGAGGAACTGACCCGCAGGCTCACCGGCCGCCGCCCCGGCCGGGAGCTGCCCGCCGTCTACCTGGAGCACGACGCGCCCAGCGGAAACGTGCCGCTGACCCGCCACCCGGTGGCCGGCCGGCCCGACCTGCACCTGGTGCACGTCACCCACTTCAACGAGCTGTTCTGGGACAGCGGCGGCACCGCGGTCACCGTGATCGAGCACGGCGTGGTAGACCCCGGGCCGCGGTGGACCGGCGAGCTGCCGCGGGTCGCGGCGGTCGTCAACGAGCCGCTGCGGCGCGGCCGGTACACCGGCACCGACCTGCTGCCGTACTTCGCCCGGGCCGCGCCGCTCGACGTGTTCGGCATGGGCGTGGCCGAGCTGCCCCGCGCCCTGGGCGAACCCGGCATCACCGCCCACGAGGACCTGCCCCAGGCCCGGATGCACGCCGAGCTGGCCCGCCGCCGGGTCTACCTGCACCCCTTCCGCTGGACGTCGCTGGGCCTGTCCCTGATCGAGGCCATGCACCTGGGCATGCCCGTCGTCGCCCTGGCCGCCACCGAGGCGGCCGAGGCGATCCCGCCCGGTGCGGGCGTCGTGTCCACCCGCCGGGATTACCTGCGCGAGATGGTGCGGGCGCTGCTCGCCGACCCCCAGGCGGCGGCCGCGATGGGCAAGCTGGCCCGCGAGGCCGCGCTGGCCCGCTACGGGCTGGCCCGGTTCCTGGCCGACTGGGACCGGCTGCTGGCCGAGGTGGTCCGGTGACCGGGCGGCCGGCCGTGCTCATGGTGCGGGCCCTGGGGCTCGGCGACTTCCTCACCGCAGTGCCCGCCTACCGGGCCCTGCGCGCCTTCTACCCCGGTCACGAGATCGTACTGGCCGCGTCGCCGCAGTTCGCCCCGCTGGCCGAGCTGACCGGCGCGATCGACCGGATACTGCCCGCCGGGGAGCTGGAGCCGGTGCCGTGGCGGGGACCGCCGCCGGCGGTCGCGGCCGACCTGCACGGCAACGGCCCGGCCAGCCACAACCTGGTCCGGGCGGTCGGCGCGCCGGTCACGATGATGTACGCCTCGCCCGCCGATCCCCGGGTGGACGGCCCCTGGTGGGACGACGAGGAACACGAGGTGACGCGCTGGTGCCGGCTGCTCGGCTGGTGGGGGATACCGGCCGACCCGGAGGCCCTGCGGTTGCGGCGGCCCGTGCGGCCGCCCTGGATCCGCGGCGCGGCGGTGATCCACCCCGGGGCGGCCAGCGCCAGCAGGCGCTGGCCCGCGGCCCGGTTCGCCGAGGTCGCCCGCACCCTGGCGAGCTGGGGCGTGCCCGTGGTCGTCAGCGGGAACGCGGCCGAGCGCCCGCTGGCGGCCCAGGTCGTCCGCGCCGCCGGGCTGGGCGGGCAGTCGCTGCTCGCGGGCCGGACCGGGCTGGCCGAGCTGGCCACCGTGGTCGCCGGGGCGTCGCTGGTCATCAGCAACGACACCGGCGTCGCGCATCTGGCCGTGGCGTTCAGCACACCATCGGTTACCTTGTTCGGGCCGGTCTCGCCGGCCTTGTGGGGGCCGCCGCCCGACGCGCCTGGTCACCTGGTCCTGTGGAAGGGCAGCGGAGCGCGGCCGGGGGACGCCCACGGGTCGCGGATCGACCCGCGCCTGCTGCGGATCGAGACCGCGGAGGTCCTCAGAGCGGCCCGCCGCCTCCTCCGGTCCCGCGTTACCCTACGTAGCGGCGGGCGGCGGACCGGCGCTGCGGCTCCTCGAGCCGCCGCAGGCCGGCCTCAACGGACGCGGGGATCGCCCGGCGTTCCCGCAGCACCCACGGCAGCCCGGCCACGGCCCGGGCCACCGCGGCCGCGCTGGCCGGGTCCCTCGGCACCGACCTGAGCACCGCCGCGGTCCGGCGCAGGGCCCCGGCGGGCGGCCGCCGCAGCCAGGCCGTCCACAGCGTATTGCGGATGCCGAGCACGCGGCGCTCCCTGGGGTCGCGGGCGGCCGACGCGTGGTGGTGCACGATCACGTCCTCGGCCCAGCACATCCACCAGCCGGCCGCGGCCAGGTCCAGGCTGAGCAGTTCCTCCTCGCCGCCCAGCCACAGCCGCGGCGAGAACCCGCCCGCCTGCCTGAACGCGGTCACCCGCAGCATCGAGGCGCCGGCCAGGATGCTGAGCAGGGCGGGCCCGGGCAGCCAGGGCGGCCCGGGTACCGGGGAGTGGCGCAGCTCGGGGGTGATCGGGTCCTCCGCGCCGCCCGGCTCGACCAGGATCCGGCCGGTCACCGAGGCCAGCCGCGGGCCGGCGTCGAGCAGATCGGCGGCCCGCGCCAGCGCGCCAGGATCCCACCAGGTGTCGTCGTCGCAGAAGGCGACGTACGGCGTGGTCACCTGGCGCACCGCGACGTTCCGGCCGACCGCGCCCAGGTTGCGCGCGGCCCTGATCACCGTGACGCCGGGAAAGGATCCGGCCGCCCGCGCCGAGCCGTCGTCCGAGGCATTGTCCACCACGATGACCGGCGGCCGTTCCGGCAGCGCGGTCATCCGCTCCAGGGTCCGGACGAGCTCGGGACGCCGGTTCCTGGTGATGAGGACCACGGTGACCCGGTGGTCCGGGCTCACCAGGCGCCGTCCTGAGCCGCGGTCAGCACCTGCACCTTGCGCTCGACCTCCGGGGGCAGCCGGCGCCGCGACCGCAGCGCCGCGGGCAGCTTCCTGGCCGCCGCGGCCAGCGCGGCGCGGTCGTCCCGCCCGCGGGCGGCGTCCCTGGCCAGCCGCAGTGTCTCGGCCAGCGCCACCCCTACCGGCCGGCGCAGCCACGCGGTGAGCAGCAGGTTCCTTCGTTCGGCCTGGCGGCGCAGCGGCGAGGGCGGCCGAGCCGCGGACGGCTCGTGCACCGCCACCACGTCCGGCCGGTAGTGCCGGCCCCATCCCGCGGCCGCGAGGTCGTAGCTGAGCAGCCGCTCCTCGCCGATGAAGAACAGCAGCCGGCTGAACCCGCCGACACCCAGGAACGCCTCCTTCCTGACGATGCTCGCGCAGGCCATGAAGCCGAGCACCTCGGCCGTTCCTTCGTCTCGGAGCGGCGAGCGGTCCATCAGCGCGTTGACCGGGTCCGGCTCGCGCTCCGGCCCGACCAGGGTCCGGGCGGCGATCAGCCCGAGCCGGGGATCGGCGTCGAGCGCCGCCGCGGCCCGGGCCAGCGCGCCCGGCTCCCACCACGAGTCGTCGTCGCTGAAGGCGACGTAGGGCGTGGCCGCGAGCGCGACGCCGATGTTGCGCCCCGCCGCCCCGGCGTTGCCGGGCAGCACCCGCAGCGTGACGGCGGGGAAGTGCGCCCGGACCGCGGCCGTGCTGCCGTCCGAGGAGGCGTTGTCCACCACGATCACCGGCGGCCGTTCCGGGAGCCGGTGCAGCCGGTCCAGGGTGCGCAGCAGCTCCGGGCACCGGTCGCGGGTCGCGATCACCACCGTGACCTGGGCAGGCACTACGGCCGGCCCAGGGCCCGGTAGGTCCAGCCGGCGGCGCGCCACCGGGCCGGGTCGAGCGCGTGCCTGGCGTCGAGCACGTTGCGCCGGCGGACCTCCTTGCCCAGGATCTCCGGGTCCGCGTCCCTGAACTCGTCCCATTCGGTCAGGAGCAGCAGCACGTCCGCGCCGCGGGCGGCGCCCTCCGCTGAATCCGCCTGCCGCAGCTGCGGGTGCGCCGCCACGGCCTTGGCTCCGGCGGCCGGGTCGTACAGCGTGACCTGGGCTCCGAGCGCGCAGATGACGGCGGCCACGTCGAGCGCGGGAGACTCGCGGATGTCATCCGAGCCCGGCTTGAACGCTGCCCCGAGCACGCCCACCACCTGGCCTTCCAGCGACCCGCCGACGAGCTCCCCGGCGGCCTCGATCGCGCGTGACCGGCACCTGAGGTTGATCGCGTCCACGTCGCGCAGGAAGGAAAGCGACGAGCGGGCCCCCAGCTCCTCGGCCCGGTGCCGGAGCGCCCTGAGGTCCTTGGGCAGGCAGCCGCCGCCGAAGCCGAGGCCGGGCCGCAGCCCGTCCGCGCCGATCCGCGGGTCACGGCCGAGCACGTCGGCCAGGACCGTGACGTCCGCCCCGGCCGCCTCGCACACCTCGGCCATCGCGTTGACGAACGAGATCTTGGTAGCCAGGAAGGCGTTCGCCGACGCCTTGGCCAGCTCGGCCGTGGCCAGGTCGGTGACCAGCAGCGGCGTGCCCGCCTCGGTCAGCGGGCGGTAGACCTCGCGCAGCACCGCCTCGGCCCGGGCCGAGTGCACCCCGGCCACGAGCCTGGCCGGCCGCAGGGTGTCCTCCACCGCGTGCCCCTCGCGCAGGAACTCCGGGTTCCAGGCGAGCTCGGCCCGCGGGCCCACGGGTGCCAGCGCGGCCAGCCGGCCGGCCAGGACGGCGGCGGTGCCGACCGGCACGGTGGACTTGCCCGCGACCAGGCACGGCCGCCGCAGCAGCGGCGCCAGCGCGTCCACGCAGGCGTGCAGCTGGCTGAGGTCGGCCCCGGGATGGCCGTCCCGCTGCGGGGTGCCGACGCACAGGAAGTGCACGTCCCCGAACCGGGCGGCCTGCGGCAGCGAGGTGGTGAACCGGAGCCGGCCAGAACGCAGGCCGCGGCGGAGCAGCCGGTCCAGGCCCGGCTCGCGGAACGGCGCCCGGCCCTGGCTGAGGACGGCGATGCGCTCGGGGTCGATGTCCGTGCCCAGCACCTCGAAGCCCAGCTCGGCCAGGCAGGCGGCATGCACCGCACCGAGGTACCCGGTGCCGATGACGGTGAGGTTCACTGATCGGGGTCCGGCTGGCCGCCGCCCGGCTCGGTCATCCGGGCCTGCGCGGCCGCCTTCGCGGTCTCGGGCAGGACCCGGCCGGACGCGGCCTGCACCTTGTTCTTCATCGACCCGGCGACCACATGATCCTTGCCCGCCAGCAGGGCCTCGAAGGCCTCCTGGGCCACCTCGGCCGGGTCGTCCTTGGCGGCGTCCTCCCCCAGCCGGGTGCCCTGCATGCCCGCCCGGTCGAAGAACTCGGTGTCGGTGGGACCGGGCATCAGCGCGGTGACCGTCACGCCGGTGTCGCGCAGCTCGTACCGTATGGCCTCGGCGAACGACAGCAGGAAGGCCTTGGACGCGGCGTAGGTCGCATGGTAGGGCCCGGGCGCGGCCGCGGCGATCGACGAGGTGAACATCAGGCCGCCGCGGCCGGCCGCGATCATGTCCGGCAGCACGCGCCGGGCCAGGTGCACCGCGCCGGTGATGTTCAGGCCGATCAGGCGCAGCTCGTCGGCCAGGTCGTTGTCCCGGGCGAAGTCCCCGCCGACGCCGACGCCGGCGTTGATCGCCACCGCCGCCGGGCGTCCGGCGTCCTTGATCGCCTGGTACAGGTCCTCGACGCCGTCGAACGTGGCCAGGTTGGCCTGGACCGGGATGACCTGGGCCCCGTTCCTGGCGAGGGTCCTGGCCACCGGCTCGATCCGCTCGTCCTCGGCCGCGACCACCAGGTCATAACCGTCCCCGGCGAACTGAGCGGCCAGCTCGCGGCCGATCCCGCTCGAGGCGCCAGTGACCACCGCGAGCGGCCTGCCGATCATCTCGCTCATCAGCCTTCCCTCCAGTCGAAGCAGACGCGCGCTCCTGCCCGGCCAGGCGGCGGCAAAACGTGACGCTTCCGGCTCAGCTGCGCAGCGTATGACTGGGCAGCACGCCGAACCGCCTGGAGTAGGCCGCGGTGAACTGGCTGGGGCTGGCCCAGCCCCAGCGGCGGGCTACGGCACTGACGGTCAGGCCGCTGGCCGGGTCGGCATCACCGAGCGCGGCGTGGGCGCGTTCCAGCCGGATCCGGCGCAGGTACCCGGTCGGGCTGATGCCGAAGTGGCGGCGGAAGGCGTACTGCAGCGCCCGGCCCGTCACTCCCGCCGCGGCGGCGATCTGGTCCAGGGTGACCGGCTGGCCGGCGTGCGATTCGATGAACGCGATGGCGCGGCGTACGGCGGCAGGCGCCACCCACTCCGGTCCGGGCAGGTACGAGGCCGTCATGGTGCTGTTGGGGAAGGTCGCCAGGAACGCGACGGCGCCGAGCCGGGTCAGTTCCTCCAGGAGCAGCGGATGGATCTCCGCCGCCCCGGACGTGACCAGGTGGCCGCAGATCAGCTCCGCGGTCCGGGCGAACATGCGCCGCCGTGCCGCCGAGACCGGCGCCATCGCCTCGAACCGCAGGTCCGCCGCGGGTGCCCCGGTCACCGCCTCGGCCATCGAGCCCACCACGGTCCACGGAACCTGCAGCGTCGCGTAGTCACCCTCGTCGACGGTGGTCACGGAGGGCAGGTCGGCCGGGGTCATGAACACGTCACCGCGGGCCAGGCCCAGGTGCTCGCGGGCCGTCGTGATGATCCCGGAGTTCCCCGTGCATACGACGGCCAGCGGCGGGTTCACCGGCTCGACCTCGGCCGAGTAGGCGAAGCCGCCGTAGCGGATCAGGGACGCGTTGAGCCCGTGGGCCCCGACCGAGCGCACCCGGCCGTCGACCCGGGCCGGATCCGGGCAGCTGAACGCGGCCTCGTGCTCGATGTGGAGGTCCCTGATCAGCGCGGCGATCAGGTCCATGTCCTGAGTGACCAGCTCGGCCCGCGCTACCGGCACCATCGCGCCAACCGGGTTCCCGCCTGCCAAGCGGTACCTCCTCGCTCGCCGCAGGGTCGGATCTCAGGCCACTGCGAATGTACCGTCCCGGGTGAAGACCCTGCTGTCTCAGAAACGAAGATGTAAACGGCTCCACGCCGCTTGGTGCACCCAAAGCGAACCCGTGAAGCCATGCCGGGCAGACAGTCGCCAAGCGAAGATCGCGAGGGCCGGCTGCCGGGAAACGAAGACTTCCCGCGCCGGCGCCGGACGCTGGCATGTTTCCTGGCGGCCGGGGGAGACGGCGCGCTCCAGTTCACCCATCCGTCACCCAGGAGGTGCGATGCGAAGCTCCCGATATGGCTTTCTCCCGGCAGGTGAGCTTCCGGGGACGCTGCAGCGGTCATGCGCCGAAGCCCGGGCGATTTTCCTCGAGGCGCACGAGGAAGCGGTCCGGGCCCACGGAGAAGGCGACCAGGCCGATCGCGTCGCCTACGCGGCGCTCAAGCTCGAGTTCGAGAAGTGCGGCGACCACTGGGTCGCCAGGGCCGAATCGGCGGCCTGACCGGGCGGCTCAGCCGGTGACGGCGGTCATGGCGATCGACACCAGGAGGCCGGGCCGGTCGACGCCCAGCTTGCTCACGCAGCGCGGGGGCCGCACGAAGGGGAAGAACTCGTCGAAGACCTCGATCAGGCCGTCGGCGTCCTCGGCCCGCAGGAGCAGGGTGTGGACCAGGACGGCGTCGCTCAGCTCGGCGCCGCCGGCCCGCAGGATGGCCTGGCAGTTCCGCAGCGCCTGGCGGGCCTGCGCCTGGACCGTGGGCCCGGCGAGCTCGCCGGTCGCCACGTCGACGCCGGTCGTCCCGGCGACGTAGATCGTGCTGCCTGCCTTCACCGCCTGGCTGTAGGCGGAGTACTGGGGCGCCTCGGCGGTGGAGATGACTTCCCTGGGCATCGAACGGGGCTCCTGTCTGGTCGGAAGGTGTCCGCTCCAGCCTGCGCCGGCCGCGCCCCGGCCGCATCCGTGGCGGCCACGGAGGCCGCAAGATCCGTGCCCCGTACGGACGGGCGGTGGCTAGGGCCGCGGGAAAGCCACCCCGTTCGTTCCATGACTTGGAAACGGACCAAACGGGGTCGAGTGCCCGCCTCCCCGACAGCCGGTGATCAGGGCTAGGCGGAAGCGCCCGGGTCCTGCCGCTCGACCGAGATCATGCCGTCGACCCGCAGCAGGTCGAGCAGCCTGGCCACCGGCGGCTGCGGGTTCAGCAGCGTCACCGTGCCGTGCTGGGCCCGGATCTTCGCGGCCGCCATCAGCAGCGCGCGCATCGCGGCCGAGTCGGCGTAGCGCAGGTCGGTCGCGTCGATGACCAGCCGGATGGCGTCCCCGTCCAGCCGGGCGGTGAGCGCTTCATCCAGTTGCGCGACGGAGGTGACGTCCGCCTCGCCCGCCAGGACCAGGACCGGGCCTGACGTCCCGGTCGCGACCGATACCTCCAGCGTGCTCATGCCCACCCCATCTCAGCTCCACGGTTTAGCAGGGTTTAGTATTGTTTCGATGATACCCATCACCGCCGGGGAGCGGGCCGCTGACGCGCTCCCCGGCGGCATCGGTTCCGGCCAGCCGGCCAGCCGGTCAGCCAGCCGCCTGGCGGGCGGCGTCGAACGGGGCCCGGTCGAAGATGAACCGGCTGTAGGTGATCCTGCCGTCGGACACGGTGACGCACTCCGCGGCGGGCGCGCTGGCCACCGGGACGGTGGCGGTGTCGTACACGAGGACCGCGGTCTTCTCGTCGCCGAACGCCGCGATGATCTCCGAGCCCGTCAGGATCTGCACGAACGGGCGCATGAAGCCCAGGTACGCCTCCCGGCCCTCGAGCCGCCCGGCCGGGGCGTCACAGACGATGTCGGCGGCGATGTACTCCATCGCCTTGTCCAGGTCGTGGCTGGTCCAGGCCTCGAAGTAGGCCAGGGCGGTGCGCAGCGCGGGGCTGGTGGTCTCGGTCATGGGCTGATTCCTTTCTCGTGGTCGTCAGTGAGGTAGACACCGGCGCGGGCCGGAACGGAACGGTGGCGCGGGAATGGCATGCTGGAATCCATGGAGCAGGCCATCCTGGAGCGCGCCCAGGCCGGCGAGGAGCAGGCGTTCCAGGCCCTCGTCGAGCCGTACCGGCGGGAGCTCCAGGTGCACTGCTACCGGCTGACCGGGTCGCTGACCGACGCCGAGGACCTGCTCCAGGAGACGCTGCTGGCCGCCTGGCGGGGGCTGGCAGGCTTCCAGCAGCGGTCCTCGCTGCGCTCATGGCTGTACCGCATCGCGACCAACCAGTGCCTCAACGCGCTGCGCGCGGCCGGGCGGCGCATCCCGGCCAGCCCGGTGCCGCCGTTCCAGCCGCCCGAGCCCACCCGGCGCGGCGAGGTCACCTGGCTCCAGCCGTACCCGGACGCGCTGCTCGAGGGCATCGCCGACACCGCGCCCGGCCCGGAGGCCAGGTACCAGGCCAGCGAGGCGGTCGAGCTGGCCTTCGTGGCCGGGCTCCAGCGCCTGCCGCCGCGGCAGGCGGCCACGCTCGTGCTCCGCGACGTGCTCGGCTACCCGGCCGAGGAGGCGGCGGCCATGCTCGGGACCAGCCCGACCGCGGTCAAGGGCACCCTGCAGCGGGCCCGGGCCGCGCTGGGCCGCGGCCGCGACGAGCCCGGCGCCTGCGGGTCGCGGCCGCCGTCGGCGCAGGAGCGCGCGGTGGCCCGCAGGTTCGCCGACGCCTACGTCGCCGCCGACGTCGACGGCGTGGTCGCGCTGCTCACCGACGACGCCTGGCTGTCCATGCCCCCGGCGCCGCACGAGTACCAGGGCCACGCCGCGATCCGGGCCTTCCTCGCGGTCAGCTTCGGCTTCCGCGGCGACCGCCGGGTGCACCTGGTGCCCACCCGGGCCAACACCCAGCCCGCCCTGGCCAGCTACATCGGCCAGCCGGACGGGACGGCGCGGCCCGGCGGGCTGTTCGTCCTCGGCCTGGACGGCGCGCGGATCAGGGCCCTCACCCGGTTCCACGTCGACGAGCTCTACCCGCGGTTCGGCCTGCCGGAGTCACTGCCGCAGTAGCGCCCGGAGGGTCCGCGCGTTCCGCACCGCGTTGGCGTCGCCGTCGTTGTTGAAGTAGACGAACACGTCCTGGCCCGCCTCGCTCCACTCGCCGGCCCGGTCCGCCCACCAGGCCAGGTCCGCGTCGGGATAGGAGCCGGCGTACAGGTGGCGATCATCGGGGCCGTGCATCCGGACGTAGACGAAGTCGGTGGTGGCGCGCAGCACGCACGGCAGGTCCGCTCCGCTCATCACGCAGTACGCGGCCCCGTGCCCGGCCAGCAGCGCGAAGATCTCCTCGCAGTGCCAGCTGGGATG
>Ga0070741_10007119_pt1 | contig 23446 bp, 15 predicted proteins | sample Coa_R1_4_FD_66440 | JGI IMG/M metagenome (GOLD analysis project Ga0070741, IMG submission 66440) | Surface soil microbial communities from Centralia Pennsylvania, which are recovering from an underground coalmine fire - Coalmine... | ecosystem: Environmental > Terrestrial > Soil > Unclassified ...
GCTCCGATATCAAGTTGGAACTGGGCAACGTCAGTGAGTCGGTGCAGGTGACGGCCCAGGTGGCGACGCTGAACACGGAGAACGGCGCCATTAAGGGCGACGTCATCGTGCAGCAGGAGATCAATGATCTGCCGCTCGACGGACGCGACTTCACCAATCTCGCCTTTCTGGTGCCCGGCGTCATGCCGCAGGCGCAGGGCGGACAGGGGTCTGGTCTGAACATCAACGGGGCGCGCTCCGATGCCACTAACTTTTACGTGGATGGCTTCAACGATCGCAACGCGCGCGGCGCAGCCGCCCAAGTTCGTCCGAACATGGACGCCATGCAGGAATTCAAAATGGAGGTGTCCGGATATTCGGCCGAGATCGGGCGGATGGCGGGCGGCGTCATGAATATGGTGCTGCGCTCCGGCACGAATCAATATCACGGCGATGTGTTCGAATTCATTCGCAACGACCTCATCGATGCGCGCGGCTTCTTCGACCCTGCCAAGAATCCACTGCACCGCAACCAGTACGGTGCCATGCTGTCCGGGCCCATTCGTTTGCCGAAGATTTACAAGGGACACGACCGCACATTTTTCATGTTCAGTTGGGAGAGCTACAAGCAGAGCGTGGCCGACACCTCCATCACGCACGTGCCCTCGTTGCTCGAGAGGCAGGGCGATTTCTCCAAATCGTTCAGCCTCACCGCCAAGACGCTCACCGTCACAGATCCGCTTAACAACAACGCCCCATTCCCGGGCAACCTCATCCCGACCAGCCGGTTCAACCCGGTGTCGGTCAATCTGCTGAAATATTATCCGCTGCCCAATCGCCCCGACCCGCGCAACAACTACATCACGGCAGTTTCCGATCCCGATGCCTGGGACAGTTTCGTTGCCAAAGTCGATCACCGGATCAATCAGAACAACACCATCAGCTACCGCTTTCAGATCCGCTTCAATAACACGACTAACGCATTACCTTCCGCCGCCAGCCCGCTGGGCAATTTCGGCGACAGAGTCGACGATGACCGGTCCCTCATGGGCATCGTGTACACACACCTCTTTTCGCCGACGTTCCTCATGGAATACAACACCGGTTTCAGCCGGGCCAAGAATCATCAGAACGGCATCTGGGGGGGAATTGATGTCGCTTCGCAGATCGGTCTGCCTGATTCCACCCGCGACCCGGACCTGGTCGGATTCCCGCTGTTCAACGTGACTGACTACGCATCGCTGGGTGGCGCCGCCAACGAACCGGTGGAGTTCGCCGTGACCGATATCCAGAACTCGGTGAAATTCACTTGGGTGAAAGGCAAGCACGTGATGAAGTTCGGTTACGAGTACGACCGCACGCGCTTCAACCAGCCGTACTATAACAACAACCGAGGCACGTTCAATTTCACCGGATCTGTTTCAGGCGCGCCGCTTTCGGATTTCCTGCTCGGCCAGCTAAACGCGGCCACGCGCACCGTCGGCTGGAACCGTAACTATCTGCGCGCAGCCAGTTCGGGCTCGTTCTTTAATGACGATTTCAAAATCCTGCCGAACCTGACACTGAACCTCGGCCTGCGCTACGAACTCGATAACATTCCCTACGATCGCTACAACCACCTGACGAATTTTGTACCGGAGATCGGGAAGGTGGTACTGGCGTTCAACGATGCCAGCGTGCAGCCTGTGATTACCGCGGCCGGCTTGACGAACTACGTCACCTACGCGCAGGCAGCAGGCCTGCCCAACAACCTGGTAAAGACGGATTACAACAATTTCGCGCCACGCGTCGGGTTCGCGTGGACTCCCTGGCCAAGCCGGAAGACGGTCATCCGGGCCGGATATGGCATCTTCTATACCGGGCTCTTGCTGAATCCGTTCCGCAACAATTTGCAGAACACGTTTCCATATGCGCAGACGGAAACCTACACGCACACCAACACCGATCCCACGCTGGTCACGCTGAGTAATCCGTTCCCACAGCAAATCCGGGTAGCGGGCGGCACCACCACCAGCACCGGCATCGAGGTGAATGATCCGACCGGCTACCTGCAGAGCTGGAACATGACAATCGAGCGCGACTTGGGTGCCGGCATGTCGCTGGAACTCGGCTATGTCGGATCGAAGGGAACCCACTTGAGCCGGTTCAAGGATATCAATCTGCCCCGGCGCACCGAGGCGGCGTACCTGGCCGGCATCGCGGCGCAGCAGCTTCGTCCTTACCCGTATTTCAACGGGACGATTATGCAATTCCAGTTTCATTCCAATTCGATCTACAATGCCGGTCAGATTTCATTGCGGCGTCGCGGTCGCGGGGGTACGTTCTTCCGCGTGAATTATCAGTACGCGAAGTCGATCGACGACGCCTCGCAACTGAACGGCACCTCCGACGACGGCCTGCCCGCGGCCGCTCAGGACGTCAACAACCGTAAGGCCGACCGCAGCCGCTCGGATTGGGACCGCGGACACGTAGTGACGGCTTCGTTCTCATGGCAGATTCCGTTCGGCCGCGGCCGTAAATTCCTGGCTGGCGCGAAGGGAATCGAACAGGGCGTGCTCGGCGGCTGGCAGTTCTCCGGCACGACGTTTATGGCCACCGGCGCCCCGATCACCATCATTACGGCCGGCACGAATTTGAACCTGGGCGACTCCCAGAAGCCCAACCGTATCGCCACCGGCATTCCGGCGTCAATCCCAGGCCAGCGCCGCGGAGTCGATTATCCGTGGTTCGATCCGGATGCGTTCGTCGCAGTGCCCTCGTGCGTTTCGGTGAAGGTGGGGTGTCCGGCGGACCAGTACGGCTTTAAGCCTTTCGTTTACGGCAACGCCGGACGCAACATCCTGGACGGGCCCGGCTTGCAGTACTTCAATCTGGCGATGATGAAGAACTTCCGGTTTAAGGAGCGGAAGAACTTCCAACTGCGTCTGGAGTCCTTCAACGCGTTCAACCATCCCAACTTCCAGCTTCCGAACAACCAGTTCAACGCGAGCGGCGCGGGACTGATCACCGCGGCCATCGTCGATGGCGGCGCCGGCGCGGCGCGCGTGTTCCAGGCGGCCTTGAAGTTCGAATTCTAGGTCGGGGAATCGCCCAGCGGAGGTGCGGCGCGCAAACAGTTACTTTGCGCGCCGGCCGGGCGGTAAAAAAACCTGCGCCGCTCGCGAACCAACCTGCGCGAGAAGTTCGATCTCGCTATATGCCCGTTTTCGACAACTGCTCAGCGGCGAACGCCTTCGCTGGTTAGAGTATCTCGAAGATTTAAGTTTTTCACCAGACGGTGAAGGTAGTTCGGATGAACTCCCAACAGGCCGGCCGCCTCGGTGAAGTTCCCGTTGGCCTGTTCCACTGCCTTTATGATGAGGTTTCTCTTGGATTCCCTGACGCCCGCATGGTAGCGTGTTTGAGCCGCCGGGCCAGGTTCGGTTTCCAGTACCTCCTCGGGAAAGTCCTCGGGAACCAGCATGTCGCCGGTGCCAAGCACCACGGCGCGCTCGATCGCGTTCTCGAGTTCGCGCACATTACCCGGCCAATCATATTTCATCAGGTACGCGAGGGCCTCTTCCGCGATGCCTTTCACCTTCCGCCGTGCCTTCCTGGCATGATTGTTGGTGAAGTGCATCGCAAGCAGAGGAATGTCCTCGCGGCGGCTGCGCAGCGGCGGCAGCGTCACAGAAACAACATTCAAACGATAATAAAGATCCTGGCGAAAGATCTTGTCGCGGATTGCGCTCTTCAGATCGCGATTCGTGGCCGCGATTACCCGGATGTCCACCCGCACCGGTTGCCTGCCGCCCACGCGCTCGAATTCGCGCTCCTGTAAGACGCGGAGCAACTTGGCTTGCAGCCCAACAGCCAGTTCACCGACCTCGTCCAGAAAGACCGTACCGCCGTCCGCAACCTCGAGTTTTCCCTTCTGTTGCGTCACGGCGCCGGTGAAGGCGCCTTTTTCGTGTCCGAATAATTCGCTCTCCAGCAGAGTCTCGGTAATGGCTGCACAGTTGATGGCGACGAACGGCTTTCCGGCGCGGGCGCTGTGGCGATGAATCGAGCGGGCGACCAACTCCTTGCCTGTGCCGCTCTCGCCGCAAATCAGAACGGTTGCCTCGGAAGCCGCGACACGCGCGATGAATTTCAGGACGACATCCAGTGCCGGGCTGCAACCTACCATGTCGCGACCGAGATTCACCTCTTCCTGCAGCCGGCGGTTCTCCCCCTCCAGCCACTCGATGCGGCGTGCGTTTTCCAGCACCATGGCAGCTATGCCGCCGACTGCCTTCACCCATTCCAAATCGTCGGAGTGAAATTGCGCGCCCGGCTCCGTGCTGTCCAGGTAAATGACGCCGCGCGTTTGCTGAAATACGACCAGCGGCACAGCCAAGGCCGCGGTGATCTGGCCGCCCTCGGCGCCTCCGGCCACCACGCCGTTGAACACGGCCGGCGCCTGATCCCGCAATACCTTGTCTATGATGTTGCGGCTGAATTCCACCGGACGGCTGGCATCGGCTCGCGAATCCCACCCGCACAGAGAAGCCACCTGCGCAGTACTTTGATCCAGCAAAAGCAGGGCCCCGCGGTCCGCGGGCACCTCTGCCCCAATAATCCCGAGCAACTGCTCCTCGATCAGAGCTAACTCGCGCGTGGATTGTATGGCGGCGCTGATCTGCATCAGCGCATCCGCACATCGCGGCATCTCCGGATTATAACCCTATCCGAACAGTTAGGCCGGGCTATCCGTTCGGATAGACGCCCACTCGGACACGGAACCTGCATCCCTTCAAATTCAACTGTTTAACCTTTGGCACGCGGGTTGCCTTGCCGACGTGCACGCTGGAAAGGAGAGATGGGATGAAGAGCCGAAATCGAGGAGCCAAAATTGTAGTGCTTTTGACCGCCGCGCTGTTTGTCGACCTGCGGGCGATCGCCGCCGACCGCAACGCCGAAACCCGGCAGGGCGGGACGACAACCAACGTAACAGGACCCAAGCTCACGGATGCCGAGCAGGAAATCTTCCTGGCGAAGGCGAAGATCCTTAAGACACGCGCCGCCTCGAAGGGTATTACCGGCAGCCAGCGGGCCACGCTGAGCGACGGCTCACTCACCCACGACGCGCATATCCAGTGTATTGACGAATCCAAGCATGAATTCAGGACCGACCGCGGCACGGAATTGAACTTCCGTGACAGCTACAAGTACAACATCGCCGCATACAGGCTTGCCAGGCTGCTGGGAATTGCGAACGTGCCGGTGACGGTCGAGCGCAAAGTAGGCGGCAAGACGTGCGCGGTCGATTGGTGGGTGGATGACGTGATGATGGACGAGGCAAGGCGCAAACAAAGAAAGCTCGAGGCACCCGATGCCCAGGCCTGGAATCAACGCATGCACGTGGTCCGGGTCTTCGATCAGCTGATCTACAACGTCGATCGCAATTTGCAGAATCTTCTCATCCTGAACAACTGGGACCTCGTAATGATCGATCACAGCCGTAGCTTCCGGCTTCAACATGCCCTGGAAAACGTCAAAAACCTGGTAATGTGCGACCGCGGCCTGCTCGCTAACCTGCGCGCGTTGGACGGGAGTGAGGTGCAGCAACGCCTGCTGCCTTATCTCACGAAAGGCGAGGTTCAGGCGCTAATGGCGCGACGGGATCTCATCGTGAAATTCTTCGATCAGAAGATCAGTGCACAAGGTGAGGCTGCGGTCTTGTACGACTTGCATCCGGCCAAAGTAACTGCCCAGGAGAACCAGGGCACAGGATTTTAGCTTTACGCAGAAACATCATCATTACTTTGAGGAGATGATATGAACAGACGATACGCTTCGCTTTTGGGAATCTCATTGGCTGTCTTGCTCATGCTGGTACTTACTGCCAGTCTGAGTGCAGCCGATAAGCAGTCAAAGCTGGGGAACGTGCAAGGCAGAGTCGCGATGCTCGACAACGCCGGTTCCAGCATTACCGTCGAGAGTAAAGGCGTCAGGCGAAAGGTGGAGTACACGAGCCAGACCAAGTTCCTCTATGGACACAGTCACGATTCGAAGCCTGGCTCCGTGGACAAGTTGAAGGAGAACGACTACATCTCTTGCGCCGGGACTTACGATAACGCAACTACGCTGAATGCGAAGGAGTGTGTCTATCGGGAGATGAAATAAGGTAAACGCGTGTTACAGCCCTTGTGCTGGTTGGTGGGGCAGGCGCTTTGGCCTGCCCTCTCCCCTGCCGCCCTGTGGCAAAACCGGGCACGAAACGCAAGATACGGGTCCAGACAGTGGACAGGTCCGTCTGTCCCGATTCTTGCCACAGCCAGGCTAAGGCTACACTGCTCCTTTGTTCGCTAGCTGCCACTCGTCTCGCCTTGGAATTTTCCGGCCGACCGCTCGGAACTCGCAATCAAAAGGAGCGCTTATTTCGAATCGCTCTTCGGCACTGTCCACAGGTAAAGGTGATGGCTGAGGAACGTATCGTCGTCGCCGGAATCATTGTTGACGTTGAACTCCTTGTCCGGTTTCCAGTCGCCCATGTCGAAAGTGTTCGATACGATGCGGGTGCCTGGCTTGAGCTCTTTCATCAGCTTCGGTTTGAGTTGCAGATTCACCTGCGGGAGAAGGAACAGCGTTACCACCGTGGCTTCGTGGAAGTCGGCCTTGAACAGGTCTTCCTCGATGAACTTCACGCGATTCTGTACACCCGCCTTCTTGGCATTCTCGTTGGCCTCGCGGATGCGTACCGGGTCGATGTCGATTCCGACGGCCCGGGCGCCGAAGTCTTTGGCAGCCGCAATCACGATGCGGCCGTCGCCGCAGCCCAGGTCGTAGACGGTGTCCGTCCTTTTCACGTCCGCGAGCTTCAGCATCGCCTGCACCGCCTGTGCCGTCGTCGGCACGAAGGGGACGTCCGGCTTGCGCCGCGTCTCCGTATTCTGCGCGGGCGCCAGGGTCAGGCCCGCGGCTGCGAGCAGAAAACAACTCCCCAGAAAACATCGGGAAATACGCATCGCTTCACCTCTGGTCTAACAAGGTACCGCAAACTGCCACAGGGCGGGAAGCGTGTCGTGTGAACCGGATCGCAACCGTTTCGCTATCCCCCCGGTTGACAGCGAACCTCCGAACATACAATACTTTAAGCAACTTCACCCGGAGGTGGCCCGATGCTCCGCCTGGTCGCGATTCTGGTTCTCTGTCCTCTTACGGCGCTCGTCGCCGATGACGCCGCCAACCCACGCGAGGAGTCGATGAGCTCCGACCGTTTTGCGAAGGAGCACGCCCCGCTGTTCGCCCCGCCGCCTTCGAACAATGCCGGTGCGCTCACGCAGAAGGTCGCGGGATCGCTTCCAAAATCCGCCTCCGCGCCCGTTGACGTGCCCGTCAACAGCTTCATCGACAAATTCATCTTCGGCAAAATGCAGCACGACGGCGTACCGCACGCGCCGCTCTCCACCGATTACGAATTCCTCCGCCGCGTATCTCTCGACCTCACCGGCCGGATCCCGTTGCCGGACGAAGTCCGTGCGTTCGTGGCCGATACCGACCCCGCGAAGCGCGGGAAGCTCATCGAAAGATTGCTCGCCAGCGACGCCTACGTCGACAAATGGGCCTACTTCTTCATGGACTTGTTCCGCGCCAACGGCAAGATGGGACGCGGGCAAAACCTGTTCCACTACTGGATGAAGGAGAACCTGGCAGTGGATCGTCCCTACGACGACGTCGCGCGTTCCATCATCGCCGCAGCCGCCAAGAGCAACCACGTGGTCGCCGCCGCGAACGTGATCGCGCGGGAACACGTGCAGGGCAAGGCACAGCCCGACGACGGCAACGATCTCGGCATGGTGCAGCAGCTCGATACCGATGACGAGCTGTCCATTCTGTACGGCAAAACGTTCCTCGGCATCAACCTTTCCTGTATCTCCTGCCATGACGGCAAGGGCCACCTGGAAAAGGTCAATACGTGGCTGGCCGGCAAGAAACGCTCGGATTTCTTCCAGAATGCATCGTTTCTGGGGCATTCCCGCTACCTGATGTATTGGGAGAACGGAAAGCCGCAGTCGGGCGAGTTCCTCATCGACGATCAGAATCCGGGATACAACACCAAGGGCCCGAGCATGATCCGCGTGCCCCGCTTTGGCGGCCCGAACGATCCGGCGTTCATCCTGACTGGCGAGCATCCCAAGGAAGGCGTGCCCCCGCGCCAGGAACTCGGCCGTATGCTGACCGCGCACCCCCAGTTCGCCCGCGCCACGGTGAATCTCTTCTGGGCCAAACTGATGGGCTTCGGCATTGTCGAGCCGTTCGATGAGTTCGATCTGGCCAAGCCCGAGCAGGCCTCGCATCCCGAGTTGCTGGACGCCCTGGCCGCCGATTTCCGCACGCACAATTACAGTCTCCGGCATCTCTTTCGAACTATTTGCGGATCCAGCGCCTATCAGCTTTCGGCGCGCTTCGAAAAGGACTGGAAAGAGGATTACACCCGCTACTTCGCGCGCAAGTTCGTGCGCATGCTGGACGCCGAGGAACTGCACGACGCGATCGCCGTGGCCACGAGCCGTCCGGGCAGCTTCAAATTCGGCGACGAAACCACCGGGATGGCGATGCACCTATCGGGACCGTCCGGTGCGAGCGATGTGAAGTATTTTATGCAGACTTTCGGGCAGTCGAACCGCAACAACCCGCCCAGGCCGCTGGCTGGATCGCCCCTGCAGCCGCTGCTGCTGATGCAATCGCCCGTGGTGAACGATCGCGTGCTAGCGAAGAAGGACAGCCGCGTGGAGCGCCTGCTGGCCGCCTATAAAGACGATAACGCGCGAGTAGTGGACGAGCTGTTCTTGGCGACGCTTTCCAGGCCGCCGTCGGATGCGGAGCGGCAAGTGGGAACGGCCGCCATGGTGAAGGACCGCGTAGCAGGCGCACAGGACCTGCAATGGGCGCTGGTCAACCAGGTGGAATTCTTTTTCAACTATTAAATGAAGCCGCCGATGAACGCAGATAAAAGAAATAAGAGAGAATTTATCTGCATGAATCGGCGTTCGTGGGCGGCTGATTAAGGTTTTGATCTATGCAATCTCGACGCGATCTCCTGAAATTCGGCGGCATGGGCCTGTTGGCGGCCTCGGCCGATTCCGTCTGGCCCCTCAAGCTCGGAGCGACGGAATCCAAGGCCCACCCGCGCGGCACTGCCCGCAACGTCCTCTTCTACGAGTTCTCCGGCGCGATCAGCCACGTCGAATCCTTCGACTTCAAGGAAAACGCGGGCACGCCGAAAGACCTCGACATCCGCCGCATTAACGACAACATCTCGCTCTCCCACCTGCTGTTCCCGCGCATGGAGAAGCACATCGACAAACTGGCCATCCTGCGCTCCATGCTCAGCCACGAGGAGGTACACTTCCGCGGGCAGTACTACACGCAGACGGGTCGCCAGTTGAATCTCGCGTTCGCGCGCGAGATTCCGTCCATCGGCTCCGTCATCGCCATGGAACTGGAGCCGCGCCGCAGACCGAACGACACGTTTCCGATCTACATGTCGTTCAACCTCGACAAAGCCTTTCCCGGCGCGCTTTCGACCGGCTTCCTGCCGCCGCGCTTCTCGGTGGTCGACATCAATCCCGACGCCGCGGTAAAAGGTATGGCGCTCGACGAAAAGGCCGTGGCCCTGCTCGAAGAGCGCTGGCGGCTGCTCACCGAACTCCGTCAGCGCGAGCGCGTGCGCCTGGCGTCGTACGGCCGCGAGATGTCGGGCTACGAGAATTTTTATGACACCGCCCACCAACTGCTCACCGACAGCCGCTGGCCCGCGGCCTTCCAGATTGCCGAGGACGATCGCAAGCGCTACGGCAATACGCCGGTCGGCGTCTCGTGCATCCTGGCGCGCAACGTCCTGGCGCAGGACGCCGGCACGCACTACATTCACATCTGCCATCCCGGCTGGGACCATCACGTCCATATTTGGGACCATAGCGTCGCGGACAATCATTACAAGCTGTGCGGCCAGTTCGATCCGGCCTTCGCCAGTCTGCTGGAAGACCTTTCCACGATCCGGTCGAAGAGCGATCCGGCGAAAACACTGCTCGACGAGACCCTGGTAATTGCGCTTGGCGAATTCGGACGCACCCCCGGCAAGCTGAACAATATGGACGGCCGCGATCACTACAACAAGTGCTACCCCGCCCTGTTCGCCGGCGCCGGCGTCAAGCCGAATCGCGTGCTCGGCCGCACCGATTCCGAAGGTCAGAAATGCCTGGAGACCGGTTGGGCGCATAAGGAGCAGCCGCGCACCGAGAACGTGGTAGCCACCATGTACTCCGCGCTGGGCATCGACTGGACGAAGGAGATTCGCAATACGCCCTCAGGCCGGACCTATGTTTACGTCGATCCGCTGGGTCCGAACGGCTATATTCCGACGGATGAGATTTCGACTATTTACGGGTAGCGGTTCATCGCAAAAACCGGGGAGAGACCAATCTGTCCCTCAGCTCGAACCCCGATGCGGCGATAGGGGCGTCCGTCCTGTGGATAGATCCGCCGGTCCCCGCTTCTTGCGATGGACTGCCGGCCTTCTGCTATGCGCGACCGGTTGGGCCGCCGAGCCAGGCATGGTCTTTATTCCCGCCGGAGAGTTCGCGCGCGGCCGCACGCACAAACTCCCCGATGATGATCTGAAGTGGTACCCCACGTTGATAAAGGATGACCGGCCCGTCCGCCGAATCTACATCGACGCCTTCTATCTGGACGAGCACGAAGTGACCAATGCCGAATACGCGGCGTTCGTGAAGGCGGCCAGGCATCCCGCTCCGTACAATTGGCCGGAAGCTCGAATGCCCGAAGCGAAGGCTGCGCTGCCCGTGGTCGACGTGAGTTGGGACGACGCGGTCGCCTACGCGAAGTGGGCGGGTAAGCGGCTGCCGACCGAGGCCGAATGGGAACGGGCCTGCCGCGGCCTTGCCGAAGGCGCCAGGTATCCCTGGGGTGACAGCGCGCCCACCCCGAAAGACGCCCGCTTCAACGGCGTCGAGGGTCCGGGCGCAGTTTGCAAATTCCCGAAAAACTATTTCGGTCTCTGCGACATGGCCGGCAACGTTTGGGAATGGTGTTCGGACTGGTACGAAAAAGATTACTACGAGCGCGCTCCCGAGAAAAATCCCCAGGGGCCGGAGACCGGGATGTATCGCGTGATGCGCGGCGGATCGTGGGCGGACATTGCCAAGTACCTGACCTGCGCGAATCGCACCTGGGCAAGGCCGGGCGAGCGCAGCCCGAATATTGGGTTCCGCTGCGCGAAGAGTTTCAGTTCTTCGGATCGACGATGAAGGTCGGCACCAGGCCGGCCATCGAACTGAAGGAACTGCCGCCGGTCGAGATCCAACTCGAGCATCCCAGCACCTTACCGAGATACGCGTGCGGATGCACGTCCACCTGCATCTCACGAAACTCCAGGCTGCCGTAGTTGTATACCGGGAAGATGGTGCGCACCGGCTCTACTTTCTCCTGCACCACGTACGGACGGCGCGTGGCCTGCTTGAGCGCCCGGTCCCACGCGGCGTCGTCCATTTCCCAACCGAAGAAGCTGTGCTGGTCGCTATAGTCGTCGTTCGGCTTGAGCACCAGCTTGTCGCGATTCTGCTGGATATATTCGATCAGATCGATCGTCTGTGCATCGCGGGTGGTCTTGCCCGGGGACACCAGCCGTGTCCACGGCACGTGATCCTTGATGGCCTTCCGCTCGGCAACCGGGAATTTCGTGACCAGCGATTCGTCGGTGAGCAGTCCGAACATCGCCTTCTTGTGCGCGAGTTCCGCCCGGAAGCTGTTCACGACGCAAACTGTCCGGTCGCGATACGCCTGCACCAGGGGATGGGAAAGATCGAAGCGCAGCAGAAACTCCTGCACGCTGATGCGCCGGTAGATCAGATTGATCTCGAAGTGTCCCTTGCGCAATACGCGGTTGCGATACTCCAGTTGCTCCGGGGAGACGATTTCGACTTCGTAGCCTTCCTTGCGGAAATAATCGCGGAACAGTTCGTATTCGCTCTGACCCGCCGTTTGAAATGGCGTCCGGAATTCCACAATCGCGATGTTCGGCTTTTTGTGGCCGCCCCACTGCTTGTAAGCTTTGAGTAGCGCCGCCAGCAGATGCTTCTTGCCGCCGATCTTCGTCAGTTGGTACCGCTTGCGAAACTCCTTGATGGGCGGGATATCGTAAAAAAGGTCCGAAAGACTCTCGGCGTAAGCTGCCCCGCTGGGTGAATCGGCATTGTATTGCACTACGCGCAGCGAGCCGTTGCAAACGTGCGAATCCAGGCGTGCGGCGACTTCCGGAACCTGATATCCGGGATCGATCGCGGCCAACATCTTCTCGGCGGGTAACAACTCGATACGCGCCAGCAGCGCCGGATTGGTGAGGACCATGTCTTCCATCCGTTCAATCGCGGCGATCAGGGCTTCACCGGTTTTCACGATCGAGTCGTATTGACGGCGCGTGATGAAACTCGGACGCAGGGCGGGACAAACCAGCCGGCCGCTGGAAGTCAGGCGTTCGGCCTCCATGCGTTTTTGGAGCGCCTCCATCCAGGCAGGGTCCCGGTAAGGGCCCGTTTCGAGTAGCTTGTTGTAACGAGCAATAGCGTCGTCTAGCTGCGACATTTTGGACTGGTTGTACCTGTTCTAAAATGAGTATCGCACAGCCGTGCGCCACACGAAAGTTGTGGCCGTCCCTTTTTGCCAAATAAGTCACATTATTTCAGCTAGTTACGCGCAATTATAATCTTTAGAACAAGTTCGCTTGAAAAGCGTGGTCATCCACCTGGATTTAGTGTTTTCCAGATGGATGGCTTAAGACGTGCATTACACCGCGCGGAGAAGCTTATGAGACTGGGACTGATGGTCGCCTCGTTCGTTGCACTTTCGATAGCCGCTCTTACCGGCTGGACGCGTCATGTCTCCGCCACGCCGGCTTCGGTCGCAACGCCGGTCAACGCAGGTAATAGTCCCTGTGTTGACCATCCTGCGCCGGCTGGTCAAGGAGCTGCCGTACCGCCCGTATACGCGACGCTGCCGTACGGCTCCAACGCCCGGCCGGAGTACGTACCGCGGCAAGACGTGGTTGCTCAGTCGATGACACCTCCGCCGATGAAGACCGTACACCTTGTACCGCGATTCGCCGGTCGGTGTCCCGACTGTGCGGCCTCGGTGCTATCTTACCCTCGTGGCTCCCGAATTCCTTAGGCAGCCCTCCGGGTTCGGCTGTCCCGGTGCTGCTCCTCGGTCTGTCACTAGGCCCGGGTGGGACAGAGCTTCAGATGGCGGAGATTGCAAAGCACCTGGACCCTTCCCGCTTTGATCCGCACGTTTGTGTATTCCGGACCGGGTGGACGACTCCGGAAGAGTTCGGCGGCTTCAACTTTCCTGTCTTTCAGCTTTCCTGTCTTTCAGCTTCCCGTCCGCTCGTTTCGATCGCTGTCCGCGCTGGGGTTTGTCCGCGATCTCTACCGCTACACACCACTCGTTGACTATTGACGCCTCTCCAGCAGGCAACTCATACTTATGCGCCTTGGTCTCGACCGGTTGACTTCCGCACCGAAACCCTGATTACATGGCAGTCCATGGTACGGTTGCAATTCCTGGCACTCCTGCTCGTCACTAACCTATATGCCGGCGCGCGCGTTTTCATCGTCACGGACATGGAAGGCGTCGGCGGAGTGAATAACGCCGACGAGCAAATTCTGCCGGGACAGCGGCGCTACGAGGAATCACGCCATCTGCTCACCGGTGAATTGAACGCAGCCATCGAGGGTGCCTTCGCGGCGGGGGCCACGGAGGTCGTCGTATGGGACGGCCACGACGGCAGCCGCAGTCTCTCCATCGACGAGATCGACTCGCGAGCGAAACTGATCCAGGGCAGACCGACACCTGCGAACTACTACCTTTCCGACCGCGCCTACGACGGTATCTTCTTCGTCGGACAGCACGCCATGGCCGGCGCCAAAGGCGGGGTGCTCGCGCATTCGCAGAGTTTCGCGGTGGAGAGAATCACGATCAACGGCCGCGCCGTCGGCGAGATCGGGCAGGTAGCCGCGGTGGCAGGTTACTTTCACATTCCGGTGGTCATGCTCGCCGGCGATCAGGCGGCGTGTGACGAAATTCGCGAGTTGCAGCCGAAGGCGGAAACCGTCGGCGTCAAGCGCCTCGCCGGCAAAGGTTCCACACTGAGCCTGTCGCACGCCGACGCCAAAGCGGAGATCGGCGCTGCCGCGGGCCGTGCGGTAAAGCGGATCTCCGAGTTCACACCTTGGAAAATCGACAGCCCGGTCGAGATGGTGTTTCGATTCCATCCCAAAGACAAAGAAACACCCGGCCGCACGGCCGTATACAAAGGACAAACCGTACTGGAGGCTTATGAAGCCTGGTTGGGTAAGTAGGATCGGCGTCGTCGCGGCGCTTTGTGTCGCTGGACACGCGGCGTCAGTCCCAGTCGAAAAGCTGGCGCCGGGCGTTTCCGTCGTGCGCGGCCCGGTTAACGGGGTGCTCTTCGAGCGCAACGGTGAAACGCTGGCCATCTACGGCGATCCGCGCCCGCGGCCGGCGCGCGCCAAAACGGTGCTGTTCACGCATCATCGCCGCGACGTTGTCTGGGCGGGCCGTGAAATGGTGCGGCAGGGCGCGGCCGGCGTCGCGCCGGAAGCCGAGAAAAACCTGTTTACCGGCGTCGCCGATTTTTGGGAGCGTTATCGGACGAAGCGCTTCCACGACTATGCCAACCAGTCCAGCCGTATCCTGGCCGAGCCTCTCGCTATCGCCCGAACCGTGCGCGACGGCGATTCGGTCGAAGGCATTCAAGTCATGGAGACGCCCGGCTACACGCGAGGCGCCGTGTCGTACCTGATCCAGGCCGGCGGTAAGCGCATCGCCTGCACCGGCGATCTGATTTATGGCGACGGACGAATCCTCGACCTCTTCAGCCTGCAGGACGCGATCCCGCAGTGGAAAGAGGACGGCTACCACGGTTACGCCGCCCGCGCGGGGGACATGGTGGCGAGCTTGCGAAAGATCGCTGCGTGGAAGCCCGATCTCCTCATTCCCGCCCGGGGCCCGGTAATCCGCAACCCCGACGCCGCGATCTCCGCGCTTATCCAGCGGTTGCAGGCCGTCTTCGCCAGCCACTTCGCTATCGACGCGCTGCGCTTCTATCGCGGCGACGAGAAGATCCGCGGCATGGCCGCGCGTGTTCTTGGTCCGAAGCCGTTCGAATGGATGCCCGCGGCGGAGAAGATCGAGAATCAACTTCCCGACTGGATTATCCCCATCACCAACTCGCGCCTGATCGTCTCTCGTACCGGCGCGGCCTTCCTGGTCGATTGCGGCAACCGGCGCGTCGTCGAAGAGGTCCGCCGTCTGCAGAACGAAGGCAGGATCAAGCACCTCGACGGCATCTATATCACTCACTATCACGACGATCACACCGACATGGCGCAAGCCATGGCCGACGAGCATCACTGCCCCGTATATTTCTGCAAAGAGATGCGCGACATCCTGGAGCACCCGGAGGCCTACCGCATGCCGTGCCTGACGCCCAACGCCATCCACAGCGGACTAGCCATGGAAGAGGGTGCGCGGCAGAAGTGGAACGAGTTCGAATTCACGTACTCGTATTTTCCGGGACAGACGATTTATCACGGTCTGTTGCGCGCCACGCGCGACGACGGCAAGACGATCCTGTTTGTGGGTGACTCCTTTACTCCGACCGGCATGGATGACTATTGTCTGCTCAACCGCAATTTCTTCCAGCCGGAGAAGGGATTCCTCGACTGCCTGCGCGACCTCAACAAAACCACGGGCGATCATCTGCTCATCAACGAACATGTGGCCCCGGCGTTCCGCTTTTCGCCGAAACAGATCGAATTCATGATGGAGACGTTTTCGCGGCGCCGAGATCTGGTGGCCGCCCTGGTTCCCTGGAGCGATCCCAATTTCGGAGTGGATGAGGAGTGGGCGCGCTTTTATCCCTACACGGCGGAGGTGGCGCCCGGCGGCCGTGTCGAGCTGAGCGTGGTCCTTCGCAACCACGCGGCGTCGGCGCAGGAATTTCGCGTGTCGCCGCACGTCCCCTCCGGGTGGAGTGCACCAGGTGAGGCGCTGCGCGTGACTGTGCCCGCAAGGCACGAGCGTTCTGTCAATTTTACGGTTACAGCCAGCGCGTCGGGATTGGGGATTGTTACCGCCGATGTGGCCTTCGGGCCTTGGGACTTGCGCGAGTGGACCGAGGCGATGGTGGCGGTGAAATGAGGTTTTCCGGGCAGCAGCCGTGCGCTTTGCTGTGGCGCTGAAAGGCGGCACGTGCTTCCGCCACGGCAGCCACGGCGCGTTTCATGTTCTTCACCATCCGGGTGATCAGCTCCGTAGGCCCCGTTTCAATCGCAGATATAAAGTCGCTATACGCCTTACCTGAGTCCCCGAGCGCACCCACGTATGCCCAAAGGAGCTGCTCTGCTTCTTTGCATCCCAACCCTGCCATCCTCTCAGCGAACCGTCCCAACCGAGTACTCCAATTTGTCCTCGAATCCGTCTTCCCCAGTCGCGCAACCAAGCAGGGCGACCGTCGCAAAGCTTGTGGCGCTTCCGTAATACCAAACGGTAAGTCGTTAGAGTACTCCAGGAGGACTTAGGCCGAAGCGAAGATCTGAATTTGGCTACTATTTTGACCAACCATGGTTGGATATTCCAACACACGGTGGATAACGGCTCAGTGTTGTACGATGGAGGTCAATGGAACCGACTCAACTGGCCCCTTCTCAGCGTACGCTGAGCGCCGGTGAGCGACTGCGCAGGTTACGCCTCAAACTCGGGATTACTACACGGGAAATCGAGAGCCTCAGCCGGAAGGTGGCGGAGTTGGAAGCAAACGAGGAGTTCCTCATCTCCCACGCGCGCATCACCCAGATCGAAAATGGGATTTCAGTTCCGAGCCTTCACAAATTATTTACCCTGGGCGCGATCTATGGGGTCGCGCTTTCAGAATTGGTGTCCTTCTACTTCGACATAGAGAACTGCCTGCGCCACCACATAGCTCTGGGGCTGAACAAAACCCATCTGACCACCTTCGATGCTCCGGACCCGCAGAGCGGAATCGAATTCCCGGTTCGTTTCGATCCTGGATTCAGCGTCGAGAAAACCAATCTCGTCTCCCGGATGGTCGAAGTGTGGGGCGAAGTCCCCGTTGGTCTCTTGCAAAGATTGAAGTTGCGCACCTCCCGTTACGGCTTTGTCGGCCTGAGCGACTACACGATGTATCCGCTGCTGCGCCCGGGTTCGTTTGTGCAGATCGACCAGCGGGTTCGCATTGCGCCACCTGCGCCGATCCGTTCTGAGATGGATCGGCCGATATACTTCATCGAGTTGCGAGAAGGATACCTCTGCTCGTGGTGTGAAGTGAGGGACCGCAGGCTGATCGTCATTCCGCATCCGCTCTCCGGTTGCCAGACTCAGGAATTTGCCTGGAGGGACGAGGCGGAGATTATCGGCAGGGTCATTGCAGTTGCGGCAAGACTCGTGCCGCTTCAAGACCCGAAGGCCTCCCCTGATCGCGATGATTCAGAACCGCTAAGGCAATCTTGATATTGGAGAGGAAGAACTCGGCGCTTAAGGGATCGCAAGCCTCGGGGATGAGCACGTGGTAAGCCTGTAACTTTTGCCACATCTGTAAGATACGATCGCGGGGCTGGCCTGTCGCCTCAAAGTACCGCTGCAGGCAATCGACTACCTGCTCCAGGCTTTTATACAGGACCGCCTGAAAGGTCTTCTCGTGGCAGCGGGCGAGGGCGGCATCGGTCACGTCGGGACCGAACATCATACATAGGCCATCATGGTTATAGCGGCCAGTGTTGTGGTCACGCGTCGAACACAGGTATACGAGCCTGGCGATATCACCCGGGATCCTCGCCAGCGTACGGCCCTCGAGGTCTCGAATGGCCTTCTGCAATTGCGCCTGCTGGCGATCCGACAACTCAGGCATGACCTTGAGATCGAGCAACTTGCAAGCCCGTCCGGCCGGCATCCGCGAGAATGCTGCCGCCCAGCCCCGACAGTCGGCCCGCGAGCGTCAGCACGTTCTTCACGAAACTGCGTGCCCAAAAGGCCCCGTAGAAGCCGACCAGCACTCTGAGCACCGCGTAAACACCGAAGAACAGAATGGCGTGGCCAAGGAGTTTCAACTCCGTGGCGGGCTGCAAATCGAGCGTACCGACAGCGGTCAGGTGCGACCGTAGGATCGCGGTGGCTTGGCCTTTGGTCTGCGAAAGCCACGCGAGCGCCAGTTTTCGGCGGTCTCCCAGAAATTGCCGCCGGATCTGCTTCGTACCCTCGCCCGCAACAAAGCTGAAATCGTCCTCGGCAAAGATTCGATCCATGAGGGCCCTCGACGGAATCTCACCGTAGGACGGAGCAGCGGCCGAAATATGGCGCCTGCCGCGCCCCCCCAACGCGTCCCGCAACAAAAAGCCGACCAACAGCAGGAGCGTGCACGCTAAGGCGATGATTAGGACTAGATGTGTCATGACCCATCCGGATGTATCAGGTGGGTCCGCAGCCGCACGATAGCTCGTGCTGCCTGCGCGGAAACCCACTCATAATCCTGTTCGACATCTTCGTTCGACGGAATCGGCTCGGGCTGGAATTTCCAGAGCGTCGCACACCAGATAACCAGCGCCACCGCAAACTGCAGCGCCCTGTTGCGGTTCCAGAGCCAGTAATACCGCGAACCGACAAAATTCGCGAACCCGAGATTAAAGACCGAAGTCGCCACGCCGAAGATGTATCCGATAGCGATCCCCCGCACGTTTTTTCCCAGGGGGATCGCGTAATAAGCCACTAATGCGAATAGAATCAGTAAAACAATCGCCTGCACCGTCCGAACATCCCGTTCCAGCGCAAGCACGGAAAACGGTCCTTCACCCTGCCCTACAGCCGATACGAGCCCGACGAGGACGAAGATCAGGGAGAGCAACATAAATGCAAGCCGGCGAACGCCGGGGTAACGCGCCAAGACCTTCCGATAGATCTCCCACGTGACTCCCAAGCCGAGGACCAGGGAAACCCATTCCCCCGCCCAGTAAAAAATCCGATACGCGTCGGTTGACCATTTGATGCTGATCCCGACTGCGGTCCGCACCAGCACGAACGACGCGTAACTATAAAAAAGCGGAAAGACCTTGAAAGTCCTGCCGACGACGGCACGAATCAACAGAAGCACAAGAAGCGAAACAGTAAGCCATCCTGTGACCTGCACGAATCCGGCGGTCGTGGACATGGCAATAGTCTACCATGTCGGAAATCACACCTTTTGTCGCCTGCGGCGGCCCCGGCAAGAGACGAGCTTAGCCCAAATGGATCGGTTCGAGGCAAATGTTGCGATTTTGGTCAGGATGTTGACCAGGCTCGGGCTCGCTGGGCCAGCCAGAAAGCCGCGTCGGAACCCCGGACCCGGGCAGCAGAGTCGGGTTAAGACGAATCTTGCGGGTATTTATCTCTTAGGACCCTTTTACCGTTAATGGTTTGCGAATTGACCAAATCAGAAACCCGATTCATTTTCAGCAGCACACGCGTTACGCTCAGCTTGTAAATATCCCCCAAAACTCTCAAAGGAGAAGAGAAGTCAATGACACGAGTGTTTTTTGCTATGGTCGCATGCGCCGCTATGCTCACGATGGGTGCCCAAATTACAACGAAAGTACCGGTACCTTCAGGCAAAATCCTAGTCGCGGAATGCGATGGCCCACTGCCTCAGCCTTGCTCGCCGCCGTGCCCTGGAAACGACAACGCATAGTTGGACCGCCGCAGTGCTAAATCGCCGCCTGCTTCCAGCCGGACTATCGCGTTACACAGTATAGCCCGTGTCCCAAGTCTGGGAGTAACCAACAGGCTCGCCAATTCTGTGCCCAATTGTCTCGGTCGGCGCGATTTACCGCCTGAAGCGATCCCGCCGAGTAGGTGCGGATACTACTTTCAGGGGTAAGGACAGCCACGTTTCGCCGCCACCCCTGCACCGGGTCGCAAGCAGTTCCGGGGTACGGTCCGTAGCTTGAAACGCGCGAACTGGGGCCGGAGCTTCCGTTCCTGTCGGTTTATCGGCGTCATGGAGAACTTCTCCGCACCGATCCAAGAAGAGAAGGGTGAACGCGATTTACAGTTGCTGCCCTGCCTCCGTGCGCGACCTTGGGGTCAGACTGCTACATCACGGTGCCTCAGGAGGTTAAATTCGAGTTTTCTATCATTAGTTGGGAGTGAAAACCTCCATTTCCCCATTCCCGCCAGGCGGGTTCCTGGTGTAATCTTAATTGATATCTGGTAAACGAAGTTTGATTTTCGGGAACGCGGAAGTGGACGCCGAATGGAACTGGATTTATTGATCCGTAAGCTCACCGAAGAACGCGCCAAACTCGACTCGGTCATCGACTCTCTGGAGCAGTTGCGCAAGGCTGTCAACGAGACGGGTAAGAAGCTCGGCAAGAAGCGTGGCCGCAAATTCATGGACGAGGCCGGACGCAAGGAAGTATCCGAGCGCATGAAGAAGTATTGGGCAGCCCGTCGCGCCGCGCGTGCAAGCAGCGGCGTATCTGTTTAGGCGACGCTCCAGAAGCGGTTCGGGTCCGCAACGGGATCTTTCCGGGTTCGCGTGTGAAATACCTGCGGGGACAGGGGAATGTTCCGTCTGTCCCCGTATTTCTTGCTTCTTCAGAACACCACGCGGGCGCTCACCTGCGCACGACGCGCATTCGTACCGTCCGGGAATCCACCGGAGGCGTTGCCTTGGCCTAGATTCGGCGTCGGGCTGAGTACGCCGCCGCGCTCGGAGAACGCTTGCGTGAATACACCAGTATCGGTGATTGTATTGGTCAGGTTGAACACCTCGAAGTTCAGATACACGCGAACTCTCTCCGCGAACGGAAATAGTTTACTGATGCGCGCGTCCACCCGGTAGGTGTTCGGCGTGTACATGAAGTCGGGACCGTAGAAAGGCACGCGGAACCAGCCGCCGAAACCGTTCAGAGAATTCGTGAAGGCTGCGCCGGCGAAGGGCGTGGTGTCCGAGATGGTAACAGTAGGCACCGCCGGCCTCCCTGTCGCAAGCGTCGTGATCGCCGAGAGCTGCCAGTTGTTCACCGCGTACTTGTAAAACGCGCCGCTGCGATGCGTGAAGGTCGGTTGCTCGACGAAGCTGAACGCGAAGCGGTGCCGCTGGTCGAGTGCGCCGCTGCCTTTGTCAAACCGGTAATCACCGTTAAACGTCGAGGTCGGGTTGTTGTAGAACAGATTAGACGATCCGCCGCTCACGCCGTAGTCAATCTCGTGCGACCACGTATAGGCCGCCGACATCGTCAGGCCGGACCGGAATCGCTTTTTCACGTCTATGACGAGCGCGTTGTAGTAGCTGTTCATCCCATTCTCATCCTGCACTACGCGGTTGTAGCGCGGATCCACGCGGTTGGCCAACCGGTACGTGGGGGTGGTGTAGCTGCCTACAATCTGACCGCTGGCGTTGGCGATACTGTATGTCACCGGCGCACCCAGCGGCCCTATATTCAGATCCCGTGCCGTGAGAAGCTGCACCCCGCGGCTCCAGATATACGAGGCCGTGAGGTCGATGTCCTTCGTCAACTGATGCTGGACGGAGACGTCGCCCTGCTCGCTGTAGGGAGCGCGCATATTCGGGGCGGCGAACTGCACGGCCGTCCCGTTCTTCGCGAAGGAACTCGATGCCAGAATGTTCGGATATACAGGCCCGGATGCCAACTGCGCCGCGTTGTTGGCGGCCAGGCTTACCGAGGGCTGTAGCACGGCATTGTTCTGAAACAGATTGCTGATGAGTCCGTTCTGGTACCGCGCGAAGAATATTCCATATCCCGCTCGCACCACAGTCTTATCATTATTGAAGCTATAGGCAAGACCCAGGCGCGGCATGAACTCCAGATTTGAAGACGGAATGTGCCCCGTCTGCGGATAATCGGGATTCGTGACCGTCGGTTGCGGAATCCAGGTATGCTCATAGCGAATGCCGTAGTTGAAAGTCAACCGCGGCGTGATGCGCCACTGATCCTGCGCAAAGAAGCTGACGTCCTTCAGGCGCACATCGATGACCGGACTGCCGAAACCTTGCGAGTAAGTAGTCCAGCATTTACCGGTCACGCAGACCCCCGGGATGGTCACTCCGACCGGACCGCTGTAATCCAGGGCAAACAATGTAGAGCTGGCATAGGAGTAGTTTCCGAAGGCGTTGAAGATAAAGTACTCGTAGTCGGCCGTCCGGTCGATGTCGCCGCCGAACTTGATCGTGTGTTTACCCTTCGTCCAGGCCAGGTTGTCGGCGAACGCGTAACGATTCTCGTTAGGCTCCACCCGAGGCAGATAGTTCGTGCCGCCTCCCAGAGCCTGACCGCCCGCGGTCAATTGCAGCAGCCCGATTCCGGGCGGGATGAGCGCTGCGTTGAAATCGTCAGCCTGACGGTCCGTGAACCAGTTGAACCGCACTTCGTTCACCATGGACCAGGTGGGGATCGAAACCCAGGACAGGCGGCCGTTGCGGACCCGGACCGAATCATTGGCGTTGCCGGTGACGGCGGCCCCAGTGGTGATGGCTGCCGCGGACTGGATGCCGTTTGGCGCCACGAAATGCAGGAAGTTGAAACTGGCACTGAAGGTGTTACGCTCACCCGGTCGCCAGTCGAGCTTACCAAACGCCAGTTCCTGATCGTTCCGGCGCGGAATGGTTCCGAACATCCGCGGCAGAACGGCGTTAATGGCGGAGCACTGGGCCGGTGTGGCCGGCGCTCCGCAGCCTTGCGCTCCGCCCAGCACCCACTGGCCATTGGCGATCACGCCCGGCCGCACTACGCTCGACGATATGGGGAAACTGCGGCGCTGGATTTCGGTACTCAGGAAGTAGAACAGCTTATCCTTGATAATCCGGCCGCCGATTGTGCCGCCCATCTGGTGACGGTACTCCGGCGGATTGATCGTGGCGTAGCGGTCGCGCGCGTTCAGCGTGCGATTGCGGAAGAACCAGAAAGCCGTGCCGTGCAGATCGTTGGTGCCGCTCTTGGTGACGGTGTTAATCACGCCGCCCATGGCGCGGCCGTACTCCGCGGCGAAATTCGTCGAGAGCACCTGGAACTCCTGCACCGCGTCCTGCGAAAGCTGCGAGGAGATACGCGTACGGCCGGCGTTTTCGTTGAAGAACTGTTCGGTGGTGTCGTTGCCGTCGACCAGGAAAGAGTTTCCGCCGGCTACGCCGCGGAAACTGAGCAGGCCGAAAGTACCATCGGCGGATACGGCGGGGGCCAGCAACGCAAAGGAATCGACACGGCGGCCATTGATCGGCAGTTCCTCGATTTGCTTCTGATCGATCACTGTCGATACATCCGTCTTGGTACTCTCCACGATGGGCGCCTCGGCCGTGACATCCAGAGTCGTCGTGGTAGTGGCAACCGCCAGC
>Ga0070741_10007120_pt1 | contig 23440 bp, 24 predicted proteins | sample Coa_R1_4_FD_66440 | JGI IMG/M metagenome (GOLD analysis project Ga0070741, IMG submission 66440) | Surface soil microbial communities from Centralia Pennsylvania, which are recovering from an underground coalmine fire - Coalmine... | ecosystem: Environmental > Terrestrial > Soil > Unclassified ...
AGGTGTAGCCGTGCTCCTCCAGGATCAGCCCCTGCGCACAGAGCTGGACGCGCTCGGGATCATAAGCACCTGACGTAACGTGCGGCCGCTTGCCGCGTTTGTAGTCCACCGGGACCACGGCGCCTTCCTCCGCTTCGATAAGGTCCATCTTGGCGATCAGTCCGAGCCGGTTGCTGGACAGCGTGATCGACCGTGCATGAATGGTGGTCTGCGAATCCACCTCCGCCGCCGGTGGGAGGTCCCCCGAGGGTCGGTCCACACGCTTGTGAACGGCGCGCCCCTCGACCGTGTCCGCGGACTCGGCCCACTCGCCCTGTACCCATTCCAGGTAAGCCAGGCGCGGGCAGTACTGGAACTCGTTGAGCATCCGCACCGGAAGCAGCGGCAGATCTCCGGAGAACTCGGGGAACGGCAGGGACAGTTCCTTCTGGGTCTCGTCCATGGCAAAAACACCCGCGTATGCAGCGCGAGGCCGACGTGTTACGGTGTCTTACGGTCTGAATTGGAGCGCTAGTGATGGGTACCCTGACAATACGTCTCGACGATAAACTCGAACGCGAGCTCAACCGCCTCGCCAAGACGCAGCACAAGACGAAAAGCGAGGTCGCGCGCGAGCTTCTGCGCCGGCATATCCTCGTGCGCCAACTCGACGAGATCCGCAACAAGCTCCGGCCTTACGCAGAGGTCGCGGGCTACCTGACCGATGAGGATTTCTTCCGAGATATCTCTTGAGGATCTTTTTCGACACCAATGTTCTGGCCAGTGCATTGATGGGCCACGGACTGTGTCGCGACCTCCTGGACCGTGCCGTGATCGGACATTCCGTGCTGCTGGGCGTGCCGGTGCTGGAGGAGTTGCATAGAGTACTGACAGGCAAATTCCGTGTTCCCGCGGATTTGTGGGGTGATCTGGAATCGAGACTGAGCGAACTCGAGCAATCACCCGCCGCAACTGTTCCGCTGGGCGTGGCGGTTCCCGATCCCACCGATTTGCCAATCCTCGCTTGCGCCGTTTCCGCCAATGCGGACGTATCCGTAACCGGCGACAAGGCACTGCTCGAACTTCGCGAAGTCGAAGGCATTCCCATCCTTTCCGTCCGGCAGTTCTGGCGGAAGCTCGCGGGCTTGGATGAGCGGAAGCCGCCGAAGTAACACCGGAGTCTCGCGTCCGACTCAGAACCCATACGCCATCGCCATCCAGTAGCGCCAGTCCTCCACCGCCTCGCGCGTCGCCTTGTCCGGCTTCACCGGATCGAGTTGCACGAGCGGCACGCCGAACGTGCGACCGGCGAAGCCGACGATCACGAGCATCTCCTTCATGCAATCGTCCGAGGGCGCCATGCCGAGCACCTCGACCTCCTCGCCGATCTTGAGAGGCGAAATCTCGCGCGCGGCGATGCACTTCGCCTTGAACGGAAAGCGCAGCTTGCCGTCGAGGTAGCAGTGCCAGCCGATCGCGCGTTCTTCTTCGTTGTAGGCATCGACGACGATCTCCTGCTCGATGCGGCGCTCGCGGACGCGGTTCGGTGCGGGGCGCTTTGGTTTAGCCATCCGTCACTGGAACGAAGAGCCCGAGGCCGAAGTGGCAGGCAAAACCGAGTGCAAGGGGGCCACGGATCGGCTGCGCGAAGCGCATCTCCAGAAAACGGCCGAGGGTGTCGGGTTGCGTGAGGCCGCGCTTGCGACGGAAGCGGTGGAAGTGCAGCGGTCGCAGAGCGCGGCCGCCGTGTTTAACCGACGGCAATTCGCGGATGTCCATGATCTCAGGCAAACCCGTGCCGCGTCCGTGCCACTCCCGCCGTAGCTGACCGAGGATGGACGCTGCGATGGCTTCCGGCGTGCGCATCTCGGGCTTCTTGAGGTGCCATGGGTGAAGATAGGGCGTCACGCTTCGCCATATCGCGCTTTCACCGGCCAGGGGCGTAACCCTTTCGAACAGCGATGCGGCACCGAACCCCTCCAGCATCAGCCTCAGCGGCTCGCCTTCGTCACGCTTGATCTGCTGAAGGGCGGTCAGCGCGCGCATCGCCTCAGGGCTCAAACCGCCCGGGGCGTGCACGAGAACATGCTCGATCTCGCCGCGCTCGTTCGGATCGGGCAGCCAGAAGGCATGCGCGTGACGGTTGCGCTCGCCCAGGTCATGCCCGGAAAGCATGGCGGGCAGAGCATCGGGGCCAAGCAGGCGCCTGGCGCGGCCCATCGCGGTGGCGCGCAGCGCCTCGCCGATGCGCACCGCGTCCTCGATGCGCGGAAGAGGTTTGCCGTAGAGCGCGAAGCGTGCAGTGGTGACGGCCGTGTCCGGCCTGACGATCGCCGGCTTGCGGAGGACCTTCGGCGCGGTGGTCCTGAGCGCGTGCAGTGGCCGGCGGTAGCTTACGGTCCGTGCACAGGGCGGCGCGCTCCAGCCGGCGGCCTGGAGCTCGCCGGTTTCCACGCCGATGGCGTTCAGCCAGTCCTCGGGAAGGGTCGTCAGCAGCTTCTTCTGGTCCGGCTTGAGCCTGGGCGGGCGCCCCGCGCGGTCGAGCTTGATCCCGGCGGCTTCGAGTTTTCCCGAACGGAATGCGCGATAAATCTCCGGCGTGTTCGGTGCCATCAGGCGCACGATCTCGCCCGTCACCTCTCCTGTTTCAGCATCCACGGATTCGGCGGCGGGCACGCAGTTGAAGTCCACCGGCGCCGGCGCGCGGCGAGCGTCCACCCAGGACTCGGCGCGGCCCAGGAAGCCCAGATTCTCAAGCAGGGCGTCGAGCAGTTCGGATTGCCGTGCATCCAGCGCGAGCTGTAGCCAGACAATGACGACAGGATCGTCATCCGCGACCCGCGCGAAAGCATCGAACACCAGCGTGCGTTTGTCGCCCTTGCCGGGCATGTAGTGCCGCGAGTGGGCGTGAATCGCAGACTCCGGCACTGGAGAAAGCTCGCGGAGCCGGTGGACGATGTCAGTCACCGGGACCCTGCCCGCCAGCCTCGGCCTTTGTCCGTGAACCGGGACCGATCGGTCTGTCCGGCGCCGTTAACTCGATGAGCCGGCCGCCGAGTGGAGGGACGAGGTAGGCCGCACGGGGGCGCCTTCTGCATCGGCCGCGCATACAGCGTCGGACTCATACGCCCCGCGCGGGACTGAAGTTCAACTTGTAGTTCGAACCGGCCCCCACCTTGATGCGGCGACTGCGGAAGATCGCCGCAATCCCACGGGACCACAAAGGCGACCTGTTAGGCTCTAGTTCGGCAAGCTCGCTGAGTTGAAGCAGCGAGCGGATCGTGTCCGGCGGCGCAGCGAACTTCCAGATCGGCCACGTGAACGCCAAATCTTCCTCATCGATGAGAGCCCAGGCCGTCGTGGACAAGCCTCGACGTCCGGGTGCGGACGGAAACAACGGAAGGGCGCGATAGGCAAGGAGGTTTGCCATCCACACCGTCCTGCTTTTGTTGTCGGAGGCGGTGGGATCGCGGTCCATCAGCGCATATCGGCGATCCTCGGTGGGATCCCAGCGCATCGAGAACTTCTCGTCGCGGTATGCCCACGGCTCGAAGAGTACTTGCCGAACACGCTCGGACCTCACCTGTTCCATCAGCTCCCGGACCGTGTCGAGGAAGAATTGATGGCCCGAGCCCGTGGTGAAGCAAAACGGCGTAGGTTCAATTTCATCCGGCTTGGTCTTGCTCTTGCTGCGGCAGGCGTCGCTCCCAAACGCCGCCAGAAGATCTAGCGCCTCGCGGTCGCTGTGCCCAGCAGTCGCGAGGAAATCGGCAGCGTGCTCGCGATAATCTTCGTACGTGCAGTCGATGCGCTTGCCGATGGCGAGTTCGGGACGAGGCACCGCCTTCTTGAGGGCTTCCAGCCAAGGCTGTCGCTTCTCGTTGCGAATCTGTTCCAGGGGACGCACTTCCTGCTCGATGGCGGTCTCGCGGTCCTTTCTGCTCAGACCGCGATTGCGAATCTCCTTCTTCTTATCTTCCACCGCCTTCTTCGCGACGTCGAATTCGCGCTGTGTCGCTGCGCGCTTCTTCTCGTCGTCGTCGGAGACAGCCCGCCCGCGCAACGCACCGGCAACAGTATCGCTCAACTTGTCCGGGTCGGACGTGGAGATGCCATCGAGCACCGGGACCCACGTGCGGGCGTGCTTCCATCGGAGGCGTGCTTGCGTTTCGCCCGCCTGCCGGACCGTCATCAGCGTCCCGAGGGCCGCGAGGAAACCGAGTGGGTTGGCGCCGTCGATGCCGGGTAGTTCGAGAGATTCGGCGCTCACAGCTCGCTCTCCTCACCTGGCGTCTGCTCGATGACGAACGCGCTGCCGTACCAGTCAGCGAGGCGGACGATCGCCTCAAGGTAGGCAAGACCCCACCAACCGTAGAGGCGGGTCATCCGCCAGAAGCCATCGGACAGGCCGGAGTCAACACGATGCGGCGCGGTCAAGGCCGCACGCTCCTTGGCGGCGAGATTGAGCTGCTCGCTGCCCAGGCGACCGGAGACGCTAGGGGGCGTAGGATCGGGGCTCACCGGCGCAAACGGCCGGGCATGGCCGTGATGACTGGCGATGAGATGCAGAACGAGATCGGCATCCTCATCGTTCGTGGGCAAAGGCGCATGCAGCTCCGCGAGCTGCGCCGAGAGCATCTCGTGCCGGAAGTTCTCCGGCAATCCGCTCGCCTCGCGGATGGCGCGACGGCGGGCCGGAGACGCGGGGATGGAGGCCGACTTCGCGAGCGGCGCGTCCGCGGACGCGACCGCGACCTCGTCGCCCTGGCGGAGCATCACCTGGAAACGTTCGTCGAGCTTGCCCACGTCGTGCCAGTAAGCCGCGAGCCGGACCTGCGCGAGCAGGTCCTCGGGAAGGCAGCGCCTCGCGAGCTTGTTCGCCGCACGCTCGACCGAAACCGAATGGTCCTCGAGCGACACCTCGCGATCGCTCGCGGAGGTCAGATCGTCGTCATCAGCGAAGAGATCCGGCTCGCCGCGGCGGCGCGTGTCGACCGTCTCGCGAGCGAAGATGACGATACCGCCCGCGGGGTGGTCATCCATGCGGCCGCTGCGCACCGTGCGGAGGTGATCCATCCACCACGATGGCGGAGGCGGCGGCGCGTCCTCGCCTTCGGGCGCGTAGCCGAGCACCGCGTTGATCGCAACGAGGACCTCCTCGCGGTCCCACGTGGGCGCCTCGGCCGTCGCGACCAGCTCCTTCAACGGCGGACAGTCGAGCCAGGGCGCGAGAGCCGCGCGGTGCAGTCGCACAGCGGCCGGGCGCCCGCTGTTCTTTCGCGCCGGCTCCCACAAGTCGAGGCTCTCGCCCCCCACGGCCTGACTGGGTGCCGACTGGCCGAGCCCCTCGATCCCGTACGCCGCCGGTACGATCACGACCTCGCCCGGAGTGATGTCACCCGCGCTGTTCGCAACCTTCGACCGATCACGACCCCGCCAGAGAAGACACGGGCGAAGCGACGGCAGTGTCTCCTCTGCGTCGACCGACACGCCCTCGATGTCGGCCGAGTCGTCGGGCGGGACGGACTGCGCGAGCCAGGTTCGCAGCCGCCAGAGCGGCACGGAAAGCATCTCGCCGCTTGCCGGAGGGCAGAGCGCGACGGTCTCGATCCACGCACGAACGTTGTCGGGCGAAAGATCGCATCGCCAGACGACCCGGGCCTCGGGCGGGCCATGTTTCCCGTGGAGATAGAGGGAAACGTCGGGCTCGGGGCGCGGCGTTGGAGAGGTCTCGCAGAGCAGATCGAGGTGCGCGGGCAGAAGGATCGGGGCATCGACGGTGGGGGCAAGATAGTCCGAGAGATCTTCGACGTCGCGCAGCTTCTCGCCGAGCGCCTCGACCCCGAAGTCGATGAGCTTCCCTTCGCCGTCCGGAGCAGCGTTGTCGCAAAGCCATTTCCAGGTCTTGGAGATCGCCTCTCCGTAGATCGGGTCGGGCTGCTCCGCATCCACTTCGCTCTCGCGCACGATGATGGTCGCCGGCGCGGGTTCCTCAGCCCCCATCCGCGCCAGCCGCCCGAAGCGCTGGCGGAGGGCGTCGAGGCTTACGCACTCGGTCACCAGCGCGCCGAAGCTGAAGTCGGCTCCGACTTCGAGACACTGCGTGGAGACGAGCACGATGGGCCGGCTCGGATCGTTCGGCCTCGTCGCCCGGAGATAGGGCTTCCAGTCGTCGACGAGCCGGTCGCGCTCGAACGGGCGCATGCGGCCCGTGAGCAGCACGATGTCGGCGCCATCTCCAGGCTGCTCGCGCAGCCTGCGCGCGATCTCTTGCGCGGTGCGCACACGGTTGACGATGACGCCCACCCGGCACTCTCCGGCTTCCACGTACCCTTGAGCGCGCTTCACCGCCGCGGCGACGAGCGGATCGTCGCCCGATGCGCTCGCCGCCTTCACCTCGATCAACTCGGCCGGCTTCGACGCCTCCAGGCGCTTGCGGAGCACGGGGTGGTCGAGCGCCTGCTCGCGCTCCGCACCCGGGAAGATCGCGCCCTCGGGAATGTCGCGCGGCGGCGTGGCGGACAGCACGACGAATGCGAACGGTGTCGCGAGCGGGGACTCGGCCCAGGCCGTGCCGCGATATTTCTCGATCGCGCGGAGCGTCTGAAGGAACGGAACGGAGCAGTGGGCCTCATCGAGGACGATGAGGCTGTCGTTTGCCGCGAGCCCGGCGAAGATTGGCGCGGTGAGAAGGCTGTGCCCGTATCCACGAAAGAGCAGGCGCGAGCCGACCTGGTCGACCGTCGAGGTGACGACCGCAGGCTGAGAGGGCAGACGCCCCCATCCGTCATCGCGCAAGACGCCGCCTCGCAGGCGAGCGACGGCGAGGGGCCGGCCGGTGCCCGCGATCTGCCGCAGGCGGTCGGCGATCGCTTTCAGAGGACCCTCGTTCGCGGCTGCGAGCTTGTCCGCAATGGCACACGCGCGCTCATGCGCTTCGTCCACGACGATGCGGCGGTCGACGACGAACCAGATCCGCCGTGGCGCCGTGCGCTCTGCGAGCGGCTTTTCGCTCTGGCTCGCCAGCGCGTGAATGGCCACATCGATGCAAGCGGTCTTGCCTGATGCGGTCGGCAGATCCAGCGCCTGCGGCCAGCGCTCGGCTGCGGTTCGCACCGCCAGCATCTCCTGCCAGGGGAACGGGTCGTATCCCCAGAGCGCGTGGAAGAACGTGCGGAAGGCGGGCAGCGGCATCATGAGACGGAGTGTTGGTAAGGCAGCTTCGGAAACTCGAAGTCGCGGAGCTTTCGTTCGAGCGTGTCCTTCTCGCCGCACGCACGGGCGATGATTTCGGTGGCCTTCGCCAGGTACCGCTCCACCTCGTCCTGGGACGGCGTCTTCGGAAGAAAGCCATGTTCGTACTCGCACTTGTTCCGCGCACTCGACAACCCCTGCAAGGGGCCGAGGTCGGTCAGAGCAAGGCGTTGAGGCGCGAGCGCGGCGAGGAGCTGCGCGCCGTTCGCGAACATGAGTGGACCTTCGAGCTCACGCGGCTTGTAGTCGTTGCCGAAGAGCCGTCGCCCGGCCTCGTCGTACTTCGCGCGGTCGAGCCGCTCCGCCACGAGCCCGTAATCGGGCTTCTCATCGTCGAGCCCGAAGTCGATCCAGAGGCAGAGGTCCACGTAACGCTCAACCGCCGCGTACGTGAGGAGCACCGCGAGGCTCGGCTTCCCTGCGTCGAGGAGACGGGGCGCCGCGGCGAGGTACCAGGCGAGTAGCGGGACGCCGTCGTCGAGACGTTCCGGCTGCTTCTGGATCTTTGCGAGCGCATCGAGGGCCCGGAGGTTCCCATCGAGCACCTTGCGGACCGCTCCCTTCCACGCCCAGGCATCCTGGCCGGCGAAGCGATCGAGTACGCCGCGCGCCTCGCCGAGCGCCCGGTGAGCGCTGGGGAAGTCGAAGCGATCCCACGCGCCGTAGCCCCGCGCAAGCTTCACGAGACACTCGGCCTCGCGAGGTTCGTAGAGACGCTCGACCAGACGCTCCGCGAGCCGCCCGGCCTCCTGGAAATCGCTTCGGTTGAAGGCGCCGAAGATGTCTCGCATTTCCAGATCGCCAAGCACCTCAAGCGGATTCGTAAGCAGCCGCGGGTACTCGGTGCCCGCCACCGGGATGCGGTTCGGGCCATGGTACTCGCCGTAGTCGACGTACACGAGAGGCGCGCCGGCGAGGAAGCCAGCGAGCGCCGCGGAGGCCGACATCGATTTCTTGCCACCGGTCGGATCCACGAAGACCCGGCGCGGCGGAATACCGGACCGGCGCAGGAAGTCGCGTACCGCACGATAGATGTCCTCCTCGCCCGGGTCACCCACACGGACGGCCTCGACCGCATCCCGCGAGATCCCGGCGATGCGCGCCACGATCGACAGCACCCCTTCCTCGCCAACCTTGACCTTCAGTGACTCGTCGCTTCCCAGGACGAGCAGGCGCTCCGGTCGTGCCCACGCGGTCATGAGCGCCACGGGCTGCCACGAGAAGCCGAGGATGCTCACCAGCGCGCGTGGCCGCTCGAGCTCGGCGGGGGCACCATGCAGTGGAAGCGCAGCGAACAGGCGCGCGAAGGACACAGCGAACTCGCCGGCGTACAGAGCGTCCTGCTGCGCACGCCCATTCTTCTCCTGGCCGAGCGCGAGCCAGCACTGCTGGACCTTCAGGAGCTCCGGCGGCAAGACGACGATCGTGGGCTTCGTCATCGCTTCTTGTCCTTCTTCGTCGGCTGCCGAAGGGTGAGCGTGTATCCCTGCGGGTTCACGTTGGCCACCCAGACCTGCGTCGTTTCTCCGATGCCGACCCCCGGCGGGTTCTCGCCGGCGAAGTGCCCGAGCAGGCCGTCGGGGGCGCGGAACTTCACCTTACCCTTCGGATCTTCGACCCGAGTGACCGTGATCTTCTCGCCTCGCGCGTGCTTCGGTCCCGGCGCCACGGAGGCGGTCCGTGGAGAGCTAGAGCCTGCCTGGGATGGGCGCTTGGCGGCAGCTTCGTGCGCCGGAAGGAGCCGGCCGTAGCCGCTGCTGGTCTTGCCGCCGATGCCCCACTCGGCTACCGCTTCCTTCAAGAGCTTCATCGCCAACGCTGTCCAGGCTTCGGCCGTATCGGACGGGGTGGCAGCTGGTCCCGACCAGCACAGCCGGACTTCGAAGGTTCCGGCAACCGAAAGGAACGACACCGGTACGGGACTATCGAAGTCGGTGGGTGGTGCTTCGTTCGTCTGCCACTTCGGATGATGCGGGGTCATGACGTCGAGGCGGAACGCGCCATCGTCCAAGGACCCTGGAGTGATCCAAGCGTCGTGGAACGTGATCACGCCGCCATCATCGGTGGTTCCGAAAAGGAGCGAATGGTGAGCTCCACCTCGCCGGAACAGGCGATTCTCCTCGGCCGCCGCCTCGTTGTGCCGCTGTCCCCAGACATCGTGGCAGTAGTGGGATGCCAAGCCCTTGAGCGCCGATCCGGGAATGATCGGGACGCCGTACGTGTGGTGGAGCCGTAGTCCGGTCTCCAGAACGTTCTCCGATCCAAGGCCCACGACAAGTCGGCTTGCCGTTGCGAGTTGCTCCGATCGGTGTGCCTCGTCCTGCGGGACGGATCGGGTCCAGCGCGCGAACGCCTCCGCGTACAGGGAGCGGAGAGATTCGCTCCGCGCGGCTTGTAGCGTTGCGTCAAAGAGCGCGCGACGTTCCTCGGGATCCGCCTGCTTGGTGAGGTATCGCTGCAGCAGCAGTCCCGGATGGGCTCCGTGCGCGCGGCGGTTAGCGATGTCGATGATCGGTTGCCGCACGTGTCACTCCTGCTCCACGGCTTCGACGTAGCGCTTCAACCAACCTGCGGCCTGAAGGGCATTCCGGCTCAGTCGCAGATAACTCGGCACTGGATGCTCGCGCGTGGCTCGATCGAGGTCGTCCGCCGACGCAGCCTCGGCGTGGCCGATCGCGTGGAGAACAGCGGCAAGGTCCTGGAGATACTGGGCCTGATGCTGCTTCTTGGCCTTCGCAAAGGCGATCGCCTGCGCGAGACCGCACGAGTGGACCAGCGCGGGGAACTCGCGTGCGAAGCTCACGAACTCCCGGCTCGGCCTTCTCTTCAGGACCTGCTGGTAGGCGGTCTGGGCCATCTTCTGGCTGTTGGTTTGAACGGGCATCATCAGGCTCCCGCCGCGTGTGTGAAGACGCAGCGAACTCGCCCGCGACCGATGGTCGCCTTGCCGCCGATCTGCAGGGATAGAGTCGAGGTGGCGAACTCTCGAACCAGATCGCCTGCCGTGATGCCGTTCGACTGTCGAGCGTAGACACGCTCGCAGCAAACGAGCCCGGCCAGGATCGTCTCCGCCGGCAGCGACTCCTCATTCCAGAGCTGCCCTTGCTTCACCGTCTTCAGGTCATCATCGATCCGCACGCGTGCGGAGACTTCAGTGCCCGTCTCGGTGAGAAAATCGAAGACCGTGTCGGGCACCACAGCGAACCTCTCGACGAAGCGGTCTCGCCAGGTCTTGTTCTCGTCACCGGGGAACACCCACTCGGCGAGCCTCTTAGCCCATGCCGTCGCCGTCGCGCACTCCTTACCAGTGAAGTCGAGGTCTTCAAGGAAGATGCGGCCACCATCCTCGAGCTTTGTCATCGTGGTTCGGTGAATCACGCCGTCCGCCAAAGCTGGCGGAACCGAAGGGAGATCGGCTATCCCTGCGAGGGACAGATCCCGTTGCAGCATCTGCAAGACAAGCGGGGACGTGCACCAAGCGAAGGTTCCCTGAAAACTTCGGACGGGAAGACAGACCAGACGAGCATCCGTCGGTACCAACGCGCCGGCGTTCGACGCGTTCGTCTCCTGATCAGATGCACGGCCGAACGCCAATCCGAGCTTGGGATCCGATCGGCGGTTGTCCTCCGTCGCGCGAAAGTGGTCGGCCCAAACACCCTTAAACGCCGAGCCCGGGACGAGGGGCCAATTGGTGACCTTGTCGCGGTGGATCGGAAGGTCGATGTACCCGACCCCGCGACCCGTCCCGACGTGCGTCGGCGACAACGTGTGCAGCCAGTAGATTTGAGTGTTCTCCATGGAGGATGCCTTCCCGTTGTCTTCGTTCACCAAACGCCCCAGACGGCCAAGCCAAAGCCATCGCGGCGATCTTGCTCGTCGTCGCTCACCGATTCGAGCCAACGATCTGCGAGGCCTGACGCCTTACCGTCGACGGCCTCGAAGAAGTAAACGCCGCCTGATGGGACGAGGCGCTTCACCGGCTTCGGGCCCCGTGGTTGCCCAGGCAGATCGGCCAGCGACCAGCCGGAGACCGCGCGCCAGCGTTGAATGCTGACTCCCACGAGCCTCAGCGTCACGTTCGCACCCGGCGGCGTGCCGACGAGCTCTTCATTCATCCATCCCGGTTTCCAGCCACCACCGAAGACGGCGGGCGTGACCAACACCATTCTGATTCTTGATGCCGACGCCAGCGCCGCGCGTACTGGCTGCGGGCAGGGCCAAGCGCTCGTTTCTGCGGTCGCCTTCCAGTGGACCAGGCGCCGCTCACCGCCAAGAGGGTGGAGCGTGTCGAGCTTCGCGACCGCTTCGCCGCACCGGCCGTCCGCGCGAACACGGGCAGCCAGTGCGATGACGGCGAATCGGGACGAATGAGTTCCTTCGGCGCGAACGCCGTGTCGCGGCAGATGGCTCAGCGGCAACGCGGCCGTCGTGAACAGGTTGCCGTCCTCGGCTGCGCCCACGCCGGGATCGAGCTGAACGTGCGTGCGATCTTCTATTTCCGGTGCCCGAAGAAATCGATCATTGAACGCGATATCGTTGCCGACCAACCAGGCTGCGTAGTGTTCGGCGGGCCACCATGCAGGAGCCTCCTCTGGCTTGAAGTCGTTCGGGGCCTGCGCTTCCGTCAGACCAACGGGCTGCAGGCCCATCAGGGGCCAGTCGCACCCGGCTTGCTCAATCGGTCGTGGCGTCGCACGAAGGGGCCCCTGGTCATGGTGAACCACGCAGTCTTGCGGCGCGGGGAGATACATCTGCCCCTCCGCGAGGGGGAACAAGCCCGCGACTTCGACTTGAAGCAAGTCCTGGGCGGTTGCGATCGAAAACTCCCGATTCGCTGACTTCCCGAGGGTCGACCGCAGCGACCCGGCCATGACGGATGGAAGCGGCCATCCCAGACTCCGCATCCGGTTGCCCTGACCGGAACCGAAGGGTCGACCGTCGCGACACACGATGGGGTCGCGGCAACTGATCTCCAACATCGTCGTCATAGCGAGTCCTCCCGAACTGGAGAGTCGGACGACGCTTGACCCAGCGCTGCGGCGACTTGTCGCGCGACCAGGAGGTCGTTCGCCAGGCCGCGAAGGGAGTCGGCCCCAACAACACGCGCTTTGATAAACCCTTCGAGCTCGCTCATCCTGCTCGCGCCTCGTGGTTGCTTCCCTCTCATCACCGAGAGGGCATCGCGCTGGATCGCATCCTTGACGGTGCTGGCAGGCCAGGACTCGTACACATCAGCGACCTTCTGAAGGTCGTAGGCGACACGGCCGGAGATTGCGCGGGACTCGATCCACTCGGCGAGCTGCTGCAGCTGCTTCTCAGGCTGGGTCGACCAGTTGGCGCGAACCGCAACAGGCCCTCCGCCGCGCTTCAGGACGTGAACAGCGAGGCCGTCGCGTTCTAACTGCGCGCGGTCCTCGGATCGGGGTCGCTTTGCGTGTCTCTCCGCAGCGCGCCCGTACTCGAGCAAGTCTTCCAGCGGCTCCATGAAGTGGGCGATGGCGAGCCCGACGGACAACGTCAGCTGGGTCTTGGTCTTCGTTGACCACTGCGCCAGGGTGTCGCCGAACTTGTCATGCAACGCGCGTGAACAGGGTAGGCACCGATCGACCGGCACGAACGCCAGCACATCGTCACCGCCCGCGTAGACCAGCACGCCGTTGTGTCCCTGGACGATTTGCCGTGTCTCGCTGGCAAAGCTCGCGAGAGCCTGGGAGAACGCCCTGTGGTCATCGGCCGACTCGAGCCCGGAAAGTGCCTGGCCCATGCGGTCGCCGTCGGCCACTAACACGCCGAGGTATGAGTTCGGTTCCCCGAAATCCCGTGTCAGTTCTGCAAGCGCCCGGGCCAGCGGCTGGAGGTGGGTATCCGAGAGTTCGGCCTCCTCCAACATATCGCGATGGCGCGCCCGAAATACCGCGGTGCCCTCGAAGGGGAATGCGGCGTACGGCGGATGACCTCGGTCTTCGGACGTGTCGATCTCATGGAGGATCTCGCTTCCGAGACTACGGCAGGCATTCACCAAAGCGTCGAGTCGCGATACGTCTATGCCCCGAAGCCACGAATCGGCAGCGACGCGCGCAACCGACGGATAACGCGGGGCGCTACCTGCAGAGGTCCAAGTGCGTTTCACCATGCCGACGACATCGAGCTGCTCGCCCGGCTGCAGGCGCAGGCGTCGGCGTGACCGCTCGGGCCAATCGCCCGGCGGACGCAGCACACTCTCGCGCAGGCCATCCAGAGAGGACTTCGGAACGCCGGCACGGCCTTTGGCCGGCAGAAAGTCGCGACACCGCTTGCGCGCTGATAGCAGGCGCATCAGTGCGGCGCGATCGGCTTGATAGGTCTGGGAGGAGTAGATCCGCCACGCGGAGTAGAACTCGATCACGTCGTCGACCTGATCGTTCCAGATGTCGGCTTGGATGACGCTCTGGTGGTCGCGGAACACCGCCTCGGCGAACGATCGCCACCGAGATCGAGCAGCCTCCTTCGCCGCATGCGCGACGACTGTGGGATCGGACTCGCTCAACTCGGCGACGATCACGTTGGCGACGTTGAGGGTCGAATCGGGTGCGAGCTCTGCATCACTCGGCGGTGCGGGAAAGATCAGTTTGCCGCCATGGTCTTGCACCGCCTTCGCCGTCGCTTTGCTAATCTCGGAGAGCAGATAGGAGCCGAACCACAGGTCCCGCGTACGTCGGGCCGCGGCGATGAACTCTTGCACGGGGCCAACCGTGAGTGCGAGGAGATGGCCGCTCATCGCGTGACCTCACGGAAGCCGTTGTTGCTTTGGCGCGCATGGAGAAGAAAGGCCTCGATGGCCGAGCCGGATGCGGAGCGGGCCAGGGGCGAATCGCGGTACGTCGCGAGTCTGCTGGCCTGGACCATTGTCGTCCCCGGAAGGCCGAGCGACTGACTGCCTTGCTTCAGCTCGACCGCTGCCAAGGGCGGCGTCACCAGCTGCAAGATGAGCGGCACTGCCCTTCCGTTCGCCAGCGCCAGAGGCTTCAGGATCAGCGGGCTCGCCATGCGTTCGCGAGGGTCTCCGTTCGTGGCGCTCGACGGGTAGAGCACCGTGTCGGGTGGTTCGCCCTGGCCCTGGAAATGGAAGACGATCGGAAGGCCGAACTCTGCGCGCGGGAAGGCGTCGTCCGGGATGTGAGCCAACCTGCCGTGCTGTGCAGGGCGCAAGCCCGTCACCCTGCGAATCGTCTCGGGCTCCGGATATCGCGATCGGCCGGGGCGGTTGTTCTGCTGCCCTGAGTTCCGCCCGATCCCCACGCCCTGGCGAAACTCCTGCAACAACCCGATGACCTTCTTCCATGCATCGACGGGGTCTTCAGGCTTGCTCCCGGCCAGCACCTTGGACGGCATCGTGGGCCAATCTCGAGTGTTCCCTGCTTCTTTGACCGAGCCGGTTCCGAACCATTGTTGGAGATCGCTGAGATCCTTCAGTGCCAGCTCCTTACAGAGCAGCGCGCCACAGCCACGTCGCGTGCGCGCTCCGAGTCCTCCGAAGTTCACCCATGCCCAGACGGCCGTCGCGACATCTTGCTGGAGCGCTTCGGGATATCGAAGTCGCAGCGTGAACGAGGTGGTCTCGATGAATTGTGCCGGCGCCTCTTCTGGAGCCGCTTGGCGAGATGGAGGTTGTTTGCCCTGGAACGGAAAGAGCGCGTAGGGTAATGGCGAGCCTGCGAAGGGAGACTCCCAGGTGAGTCGCCATCCGCCTTGTCCACCTCGCGCCTTCTGGTTCCACTCGTATCGAGCGCATGATCGCGCCTGCGCCGCCGTCACATCTCGGATGTCGATCTCGACTGGGCTCGCCTTGTCCGTCGTTCCCCAGACATCGGCATGACGGGCAAAGAGATCTTCGCGAGCGGCAAAGCCGGCGCCCCGCGTGGCACGCCACCAGAACTGAAGTTGCCCGCGGATCGACGTCCCTCGAATCGGTAGCGTTTCATCAGGCGCGCCTGCCTCGACCCCGCCGCCGAACAACGGCGTGACCACCGAGATCTCGTACTGCCGCGTTGTTCGCCCCGATGACCGCTGCGAGGGGGCGGCGGGACAGAGTGGCATGTCTCTTGGTACGGGCATCGATTTAACTCCGGAGGAGTTGGCCGCGGTTCGATCGCAGCATGGAGTCCGCGAGTTCGCGTGCAAAGTCGCCAGCCAAGAAGATTTCTAAGGTGAACGAGGTCATTCGTTACGATCCTCGCCCCTGAAGTTCCCTCCCGTTCCGCCTGCCTCATGCAGCGGCCGGCACAGCCCGTAGCCGCGATACCGGCCCGCTCCGAGGAGGATCGGCCCGCGCACCGGACGGTCGAACACGAGGATGGCGTGCGCGTGGCGACGCTCGCTGTCGTCTTTTCGCCGAAGCCTCGGAAAGGCATGCGCGGGCGGCACGCCGAGATGAGCCGACACCGAGGTGACGATGACCTCACGCGGCCTCGGGAGGCCGATCGATTCGCACGCCGCGGCGATCATGCCGGCGACCTCGCGCTGGTACTCTGCGCGATCCTTCGCCTTCGGATGGCGGTCGAACGCCATCGGTGTGACGGTGGACCAGTGGGTGGCACCGTCCGGGTCCGCGGTCCACGCCTCGGGGCGCAGGTTCCAGGGAGGACGCGCGCTCGTGTCCCGTTGCACGCTCCAGACGCCGAGGCGCCCGAGCTTGAGCTCGCGAACGCGCCCGATGACCCGGAGCACGTCACGACGCTGATCGGAATCAAGCCCATCGGGGAGCGCGATCGCCATGCCGAGCAGGTGACCGTCCGCATGCGGATGCCCGACGAACGCAAGCGGAATGAACGCGAGGTGCGGGTCCGAGAGTGGTGCGCCGTCGCGATCGTGGCCGCTCACCACGTGGCGCACGCGTTCGGGCAGATCGTTGCTGTGGCTCAAGAGCGCCTCGCGCCAGCGCTGCGCGACGGTGAGCACGCAAAGGAGGTCGAGCTGCCGGTACGGACCCTCCTTCGGCTCCAGCGTGAGCACGATGGGGTGCGGGCCGAAGACGGTACCCGGGGCGACGGACGCGTCGCCGGGCGGCGTGGGACGAGCGTAGCCCTGGTAGAAGGAGATCTCGGGTCGGACCTGGGTTGGCTGTTGGTTCTGGAACTCGTCCTTCAGGCGCTTCCTCGCCGCCTTCTGTGCCGTCACGTTCGAGTCGTCGCCGGCGGCGACCTGGAGCGCGGCGAAGGCTTCGACGGCCTCGCGGTTGTAGCGTCGTTCGAGGTCCTCGATCGTCCCGGGGCCCGCGACGCGCAGGTGGATCGCCGCGCGATCATCATCGGGCACCCAGTTGGGTTCGCCGATCTCGTCCGGGTCCGCGACCCACATCTGGACGAGCGACGACGAGTGGCCGATGCGGGTGACTTTCGCGCACAGGGCTTCGAGAGCCAGCCGGATGTTCTCGGGCGGGTCGGCGTCCTGCCAGGCGAGGTAGACCGTGTCGTCGTCGAGCCACGCGCGCGCGAGGGTGCGCGGTTGCCGTGTGCGGATGATTCCAGGAGCCGATTGGAGCGGTGGCGGTGGTTTCTTCTTCTCGTCCTTCTTCTTCCAGATCGCTTCGTCGTTGACGGGTACGAAGTGTTCCACGACCGCTCGTCGCACCGCTTCGGACGCTCGAATCGCTGGCGCTCGGCGAGGTTCGCCATCGCCCTGTAACCATCGGAGCGCTTCGCGCTCGGCAGGCTCCATGCCGGTCTCGAAATGCGCCGCCGCCAGGGCCATGAAGACGCGCCCCGGATGCGGCGGCCACTCCACTGGCGCGGAAGGGTGCGCGCGTGCCGCCACGAAGCCGTTCAGATATCGGACACCGAGGGCGAGCATGTCACGTGGCCTCGCCGGATTCCTTGGTCGCCTCGATCTGGCTCAGGCGGACGAGCTCGACCAAATCCTCTGGCCTTCCCTTGCCGGTAGAGGGTTTGAGGATGATTGGCTTCTTCGCCCACGGCAGCTTGACGGTCTCGGCTGAAGCGATCGCGTCGTTCAGCAGCTTGATGGCTGCATCGCCCGTCAGCGAAAACTTCGCTGCCTTTGCGCCCGGACGTTCAAGAAGCTCCCACTCCATTGGGCCGTCCGGCCACAGGAGGCAGCGCGAACGCAAACCTATCCCGGAGTCGAACGCGAGGGTCGCGGCGGCGAGGCCGAGCGCGGCCAGAACGGTGCGAGCGGCGGCGTCCGTGTCGGCGCTCGGGGTTCCATTGATTGGAAAGCGAAGGCGCCGGAGACAGATGAGTGACAAAGTCGTGGTCTGCTCCGCGTACTCGATCGTGACACCAGAGTTCTTGGAGTCGAAGGGGACGCTGCTATGGTTCACGCTGGACGGGGCGACGATGTCCTTCCCCTTGGCGTCCGACGCGGCGACGGTCCAAGAGGTGTCGGCAGATTTCTTGACCTTGACGGCAGCCCGGATCTCGAGCGGATCTCGCCGGACACCCCGCGCCCGGTAGTCTTCTTGCCACTCTGCACCCACCCCTACGATCTCGGACACCATTGCCCGCTCGAACTTCGGGCCGAGACCGCCCTTGGGACCGGTCGAATCCCACATGCCGAAGACGAGCGCCGTTGGACACAGCTCCAAGAGTGGCGTCGCATTGGCGAGGCTCACCTGGTTGAGGGCCCTGCCCCTGTCGGACTTGCGGAAGGCGACGCCGTCGAGGTCGCTGTCGCGGAGGATCGCATCGGCGAGGCGATGGGGCACCTGGAGGCTCGTAACCTTGCCGAGGGCATCGATGAGCTTGTCCGCCTTGTCGGCGGCGTCCTTGTCCAGCTTCGGATCGTAGTGCTCGGAGAAGTCGACGACGAGAAGCGGCATCGTGATCTTGCCGGCGTCGATCGCCTCTTGCAGCGCGAGCTCCATGCGGTTCGCCTGGCTTTGCACGCTGTCTAGGAGCACGCAGGTAACCGATCCCTCACGGCCGGGCACACGCCGCTGTTCGATCGCGTAGACCGCGCCGGCGAAGGTGGGAGGAAACACTTTGTCTCCCTCGCCGCCCGCCGGCTGGAGTCGGCGGCGGCATCGGAACGCCGCTGCGGAGCCCTCTATTGCGTCTTTGAGGTGTTTGAGTTCAAGTGCGGGCGTCGTTTCAGTCATGGCAGGGTCTCCATCAGCTAATGAAGGGTGGGGCCGGTTCTTTTGGAGTACGGAGGTCGAAGGGTGAAGAGCGCCGCATCGGGCTGTTGCGGGTTGATGTCGACGCGCGCGTCGCGCGGCTGCGCGAGCAGATGGCTTCCGCATCGATGTTGTACGCGTCGCCGTGCAGGAACGCGAAGCCGGACGCGGTGGCGCTCATGACCTCGAGCCCATCTATTATGATGTCGACGCCGATTTTCTCTGGGCGACCGCGCTCGACCCACGCATAGAAGATCGCGCCGTACATCGGAGTCGGCGAGTTGAGGATAGTGGTGCGAAAACGGGCGCAAGCGATCCAGCGAGATCGTTGAGGCGGGATCGAAATCGACCGTTCCCAACCAGTCCCGCTTGAGCGTGGCCGAAACCCATAGACTGCGGCTGCGCGAAGACAAACCGATCTTCCGGCGAAACGCTTCAAGTTGAGCGCTGGTCTTCAAGCCCGGGCCCATCAATTGGACTTCGTCGAACACCCACAGCGCGTCGTTATGCAGCCAGGCGAAGTGCACGGGCCACTGATATCGGCTCATTCCGTAGCCGCGCATCAGCGCCCGCGAAAGAAGCATGTCTTGAGTGCCGATCAGGATCGCGTCTTCTTCCGGGTAGTCGGCCCAAGCCGGCTTCTTCACGTCCTCGGAGCCGCCCATCAAGAGGTGCACCGAGACCTTGTTTTCGCCCGGCATGCCCGCAACCGCGAGGTTCTCCAGCCATTGACGGGCGTTTCGCTCCGTCTGCTCGACCAGCACCCGCATCGGCAGGCAGTACACGAGCCGCCGCGGTGTCCCGGCGTCCGCGCCAGCCTCGCGTCCTCCGTCGCGCCAGCCGCGCTTCCACAGCCAGGCCAGCACGACCGCGGCGGTTTTCCCCATGCCAGTTGGAACATCCAATAATTCAGGCCATGGCTCTTCTGCGAGGCGGCACTGATACGGGAACGGCTGCAGTCCGTCTGGTTGCTCCTCGGTACGCGTCGCGCGCGTGAAGAAGTCTGTGTAGCTCATCGCTCATTCCCGTTTGGCCGTATTGACGAAAGCTCCGGTGCCTGTAACGCCCGTATCGTCCGTTCCACTGGCTCGATGGTTTCGATCTCGACATCTTCCGACCCGGCCTTGAGGTCGCGGAACCGCCGGGCGGAGACGAGCACGCGCGATTCAAGGGTGGCAGTTGCGCTGTTGTAGGCGTCCACCGCCTTGTCGAGCCGGTCGCCAAGGGTAGCCCAGTGCTCCCCGAGCTTCGCGATTCGTTCGTAAAGCTGGCGCCCGAGGGCAGCCTCCGACCGCAACTCGGCATCGACGAGGACGGCGCCACGAGCTATCGTCCGGACAGCCATTCCTGAGAAAATAGCCGTTATGCGCCCCTCCGAGCTTCTTTCCCTGCATCGAGCCAAGATCCTGGCCATCGTCGCCGCGCGAGGTGCGAGGAACGTGCGCGTCTTCGGGTCGGCGGCGCGCCGGAGCGATCGGGAGGGAAGCGATCTGGACCTGCTGGTGGATGTTCCTCCGGGGTCGTCACTTCTCGACATAGCCGGTTTGCAGATCGACCTCGAGGAGGCATTGGGCGTCAAGGTCGATCTCTGTACCGAAGCGGAGCTGCATCCCGAGCTTCGAGAGCGGATTCTTGCCGAGGCACGAGCGCTGTGACTGAGCGGGACAGGCTTTATCTCGCTCACATCCTGGACGCTATCGCAGCGATCGAGCGCTTTACCGCTGGAGGACGCGAAGCATTCTTCGCGGACGACATGGTACAAAGCGCAGTCATCCGGCAGCTGGAGATCGTCGGCGAGGCGGTCAAGAATCTCAGTGCGGCGCTGATCCGGGACGAGCCGGGCGTGCCGTGGAAGGAAATTGCCGGCGCGCGCGACCGGCTCATTCACGGCTACTTCAGGGTGGACCTGAATGCCGTGTGGGTGATGGTGGAACGCGACCTGCCCGCGCTGAGAAAGGAAGTGCGCCGCATCATGGGGTAATGCGAAGCGGGCACCGCGAGCGCGCAGCGGCCGACGGGTGCAGAGCTTCGTCTTCATGACAGGTCCGCTCCCGGCAGCAGTTCCGTCGCCTGCGGCGCGCGCACCGTGCGTTCCACCGGCTCGATCGCTTCGATTTCCACGTCCTCCGGCGCGGCCTTGAGATCGCGCAACCGCCGGGCGGAGACGAGCACGCGGGATTCGGCCGTGCGCCTCTCGCGCCTTGCAAAGCTCGCGCTTTCGTGACTACAATGCACCATGTAGTCACATCGAGCGTGCTCCATGGAAATCTCCGTTCGTGAGCTGAAAAGCAGGTTGTCCCAATATCTGCGCCGGGCGGCGACCGGCGAGGAGGTGATCGTTACCTCGCGCGGCAAGGAGGTGGCGCGACTGCTGCCGCCGCGCTCGCGCCGCCGTGCCGCTTCGACGGAGGCGGAGCTGATCGCCCGGTTCCGCAGCCTTCCCTGGGTGCGCCCGGGCAGCGGCAAGAAACCGGCATTGCCGAAACCCTTGATCCGGATCGGCAAGGACGAGAAGACTCTGGCGGAGATCGTGAGCGAACAACGCGGATGATCCTCTATCTGGATACATCCGCGCTGGTAAAACTGTTCGTCGAGGAAGCGTATTCGGGCCGGGTCCGCCGGGTAGTCTCCGAGGCGCGACTGACGGCCACGCATGCGATCGCGTACGTGGAGGCGTGTGCCGCGTTTGCGCGCGTAGCTTTCGATCGGCGAAACGAAGCGCTCTTTTCCGCCTTGCGACGGAATCTGGAGGTTCAGTGGGAAGCGTGGGAAATTCTGGCCGTCACCGAACCCTTGATTCGTCGCGCCGCTGATCTCACGGGGCGTTACCGCTTGCGCGGCTATGACAGCTTGCATCTTGCCGCCGCCGAGTCGGCGTTCGAGGTCTTCCGCGGCCATACGCCGTTCCAGTTCGCGGTGTTCGACGACCAGCTGAGAGCTGCCGCGAAACAAGCCGGAATCCCGATGATCGAGATATAGAGCTTCGCCTTCGGCCGGGAAGGACGGTTGCCGCACGTCGCTCACGTGGCGCATTGTTCACTCCCGTCCGGCATGGACCGAGGATCCGCGGCCTGCGGCACCCGCGCCGTGCGCTCCACCGGCTCGATGGTTTCGATCTCGACATCTTCCGACCCGGCCTTGAGGTCGCGCAGCCGCCGGGCGGAGACGAGCACGCGGGATTCAAGGGTAGCAGTTGCGCTGTTGTATGCGTCCACCGCCTTGTCGAGCCGGTCGCCAAGGTTGGCCCAGTGCTCCCCGAGCTTCGCAATTCGTTCGTAAAGCTGCCGGCCCAGTTCTGCGACTTCCTGTGCATTCTTCGCGAGCGCTTCCTGCCGCCAGCCGTAGGCGACGGCGCGGAGCAGGGCGATCAGCGTCGTCGGGGTTGCGGGGATGACTTTCTCGGCGACTCCGAACTCGATCAGGCCGGGGTCCTGCTGGAGCGCGGCGCTGAAGAACATCTCACCCGGCAGGAACAGCACAACGAATTCCGGTGTCGAGTCGAACTGCTCCCAGTAGCCCTTGCGCCCAAGGGCGACGATATGGTCGCGCACCTGGCGGGCGTGGTCGGCGAGGTGATCCTGGCGAGTCTTCTCATCGTCGACTTCGGCCGCTCTCAGGTATGCCTCCACGGGGGCCTTTGCATCGACTACGAGTCGCTTTCCGCCCGGAAGCCGGACGATCAGGTCCGGTCGCAGCCGGCCGTCCTCGGTGGTGAGCGATTCCTGCTCGACGAAGTCGCAGTGGTCGAGCATCCCGGCCATCTCGACCACGCGCTTCAACTGGATCTCGCCCCAGCGGCCGCGCACGGTGGGTTGTCGCAACGCCTTGACGAGATTTGCGGTTTCATGGTGCAGGCGGGGCAGGTGCGTTTCGACGAGCCCCTTCAACTGCGTGTTCAGCTCGGAATAGGCGGAGACGCGCGCCTTCTCGATCTCGCCGAGCTTGCCGTCCACCTTTTCCAGCGATTCCCGAATGGGCTTGACGAGTTCGTCCACCGCCTTCTGGCGTTTCTCAAGGTCGCCCTTCGCGGCTTCCTGGAACTTCTCCAGCGTGGCTTTGGCGAGTTCAATAAAGGACTGATTGTTGCTCCTGAGCGCATCGGATGATAGCGCCTTGAAGGCGTCGGAGAGCTTCTGCTGCGCGTCGTTCAGGAGGGCGAGCTTTTCTTCGGCGGCCCGGCGTTCCGCCGCGAGCCTTTCTTCCGCCGCAACCCGGCGCTCGGACTCGGTGTGCAGCGACTCCAAGGCCCGCTCACGCTCTGCCTTCAACGTCTCGATCTCGCGCGCTTTGTCTGCCAGCAGTTGTTCCGCAGGCGCCAGCGCCGCCCTGGCAAGCGAACCGCGCCATAGCCACGCGATAAGCGCGCCAGCGATCAACGCGATGACCGCAATCACGACCTCATTCATGCAAAGAAGCCATCCCTTTCGCCGGCTTTAGGCCTGATTGCCACGCCGGACTATCAAATCTCGATAATCGGCAACCACGAGTTATCGACGACCCGTTTTAGCCGCACGAACCTCCAGCGCAAGTTCGTCGAGCAGATCCTCGTCCCAGACTGCCCGCTCGATGAGCAGCGTCACCAATTCCTCCCGATCTGCGGACTCCAGGAATTCCCGGAGAGGGCGAAGTTCGCCCGGGAGCGTCGATCCGGGCTGGGCCGAGCCACCGGCAATCCACGCGAGCCCCGCTGCCACGAGGTGTTTGCAAAATTCCCCCTCGATGCCAAGAGGACAGGTGCATCCCCAGCCCAGTCGACGGCCTTCTTGCCAGAATCGAACCGCATAGGGACGGGTGCCCAAGACGCGAGCCCGTATGCCTGTCTGCCCGGCGCGCAAACTGACGACAACTCCCGCGCGCAGATAGGCCAATCCCCGCTCGAAATATCGCTCACCGGCTAGCTTCCTCAGAGCTGGTTCCGAAATCAAGCGGGCGAGCGTTGCTTTGCTAGGCATATTGAAGGAGTGCCGCCTTAAAACGGTCGACGATTGTCTGCCGCAAAGCCGGCGGCGATACGACCTCCACGTCCGGTCCGTTCTTGAGGATGTCCATCACCAGTTCGCGATCGTCGCGGTAGGGGATGCGCAGTTCGTAGCG
>Ga0070741_10007121_pt1 | contig 23435 bp, 18 predicted proteins | sample Coa_R1_4_FD_66440 | JGI IMG/M metagenome (GOLD analysis project Ga0070741, IMG submission 66440) | Surface soil microbial communities from Centralia Pennsylvania, which are recovering from an underground coalmine fire - Coalmine... | ecosystem: Environmental > Terrestrial > Soil > Unclassified ...
AATGGACGGCTTGGACTCGTTGCCGGTCCCGCCGTCCATCCCCTCGCTCCACAACCGTTGGAGCGTTAAGATGGCGGCGGACTCACCTTATCCGTGAGGGCGCCGCGGGGAGCAGGTCACATGCATACAGCCGATTCCTACGGGTGAAGGGAGAGATCGAGGGTAGCCTGCCGACACGAGGCGGCAAGAAGCGCGAACTAACCAAAGAAGACTTTTCGCAGAAGGGTGCCATCTTCCTGCGCGCCAAGTCGCAGTTCGACTATCTGGTCGAACTTCCGGATGGAGTCGATCGAGCTAAGGCTATCATCGAGGCGATGACCTTGATCGAGGATGACTATCAAACGCTACGCGGGACGCTGCCGAAGAACGAATATCAGGAACTCGACAACGAAGTGCTCGGCCGGTTGTTGCGCGTGTTCAACGATCCGGCGCTGAAGCAGGCAAACGGGGATATCTTTGGGCGCATCTACGAATATTTTTTGACAGGATTTGCCGACTTAAAGGCGCACGACGGTGGTGAATTCTTTACTCCCGTGTCGCTCGTTCAGATGATCGTGAACGTAATCGAGCCCGATCACGGGACGGTACTTGATCCTGCGTGCGGCTCGGGCGGTATGTTCGTGCAGAGCGCTCACTTCATTGAGAGCATGAAGAAGAATCCTTCCGAGCAGGCGACGTTCTATGGGATGGAGAAGAATCCGACGACCATCCGGCTGGCCAAGATGAACTTGGCCGTTCATGGCCTTGAGGGGAAGATCGACAAGGCGATCACGTATTACGAAGACCCGCACGAGCTTGTCGGCAAGGCTGACTTCGTGATGGCGAATCCGCCGTTCAACGTCGACGAGATAGACGCTGACAAGATCCGACGCGACCCGCGGTTGCCGTATCAGCTCCCGAGCGTGAACAAGCAGGGTAAAGTTGGCAACGGTAACTATGTATGGATCTCGTACTTCGACGCATACCTAAACGACTCCGGCCGTGCCGGCTTTGTCATGTCGTCGCAGGCATCGAGTGCTGGGGGTGAAGAAGCGCGCGTGCGACGCGACCTGATCAAGGGCGGTCACGTCGAGGCGATGATCGCAATCCGCGGCAACTTCTTCTATACGCGCGCCGTGCCGTGCGAGTTGTGGTTCTTGAACAAGGCGAAGCCGAAGCATTACCGCGACAGCGTGCTGATGATCGATGCACGCCACGTGTACCGGAAGGTGACCCGGAAGATTTACGATTTCAGTCCGGAGCAATTGGCAAACCTCACGTCGATCATATGGCTCTATCGGGGAGAGACAGAGCGCTTCACGGGATTGCTGATCGAACACCTGGCACACTCAGTCGAGGCGGCAGCGAATTCCATCGCACCGGTTCGCGCCTTCATGCACGAATTGGTGGAGGGGAAGCGAATGATTGCGGGGTTCTTTAAGGCGAACAGCAAGGATGAGCGGGCGGTCGCAGCATTCAAGGAGTTCGAAACGGCAGCGGCAGCACTCGGTGACGACGTAGAGAGTTTTGCCAGACTTGCCGGGGATGTATCGGTCGCGTGGAACAAGGCCGGTCAGAGCATCGCAGGCTTCAAGAGGATTGGACACCAGATTGCGAAGAGTGCTGACGTTAGCCATGATCTCGTGCGTCAACTTGATCACGCTGCGAAGCTGTTTTCGCGCACGGTGGATCTCGCAGAGAAGGAGCTGGGCGCTAAAGAAAATGGCCATTGGTCAGCGCGCGACGTGAAAGCTGCAGCGAAAGCGATCGACGAAGCACGGCAGCATACGGCCGAACAGCTAAAGCGTGTTCGCTACTTCCACAGACACGCGCTATGGCTATCGGAGCGTTTCCCTGATGCAACGCTACGTGACGTGGAAGGTCTCGTGAAGCTCGTATCATTTGATGAGCTCGAGAAAAACGACTGGAGCCTGACACCCGGACGATATGTCGGTGTTGCCAAGGAAGAAGAGGATGAAGACTTCGACTTCGAAGAGACTTTGCGCGAGATTCATGTGGAACTTGCGGATCTGAACGCGGAAGCAATCGAACTTGCCGCCAAGATCGCCAAGAACTTCGAAGGGCTTGGTATATGAATTGGAGAACAGTAAAAATTAAAGACGTCTGTTTACTAGCACTAGACTGCGTTAACAAGACTGCGCCTGTCGTCGACTACGCAACGCCCTTCAAGATGATACGCACCACAAACGTGCGCGGCGGATTTGTTGACGTAGAGAACGTGAGATACGTCACGGAAGACACTTTCGAGAAATGGACCCGAAGGTCGCGGTTATCGGCTGGCGATGTGATTTTGACTCGAGAGGCACCCTTGGGAGATGTTGGCCGCCTTACGGTCGACGACAATATATTTTTAGGACAGAGGCTTTTCCAGTTTCGGGCGGATCCACAAAAAATACATCCAGATTTCTTAGCTTTTGTTCTGCAGTCGCCACTGGTTCAAGGTCGGATACGATCGAAGGGACTGGGAGCGACTGTGCAGCATGCTAAAGTCGGCGACTTCGTAGATCTTGAGATCCCATTGCCGCCACTCGAAGAGCAGAAGGCGATTGGGGAAACGTTGGCAGCGTACAATGACTTGATTGAGAATAATAGACGCCGCATCGATCTACTAGAGCAATCCACACGTCTTCTATTCAAGGAGTGGTTCGGTCATCTGCGGTATCCAGGCCATGAGCATGACAAGATTGTTGATGGAGTCCCGGTAGGGTGGGAGAGAGTGCCACTCGGCGATCTTTGTACTCTAAGGGCAGGCGATGTCTTCAAACCTCAATTTCAAGGCGAGCGTACCGGTGACCATCCATTTATCAAAGTTGGCGACTTTAATAATCCCGGGAACAAACTTTGCATCACCGTCGCCAACAATTGGGTTTCGCAGGCTGTGCGGGAGTCCCAGAAGCTAAAACTGTTCCCCCCAGAAACAAGCGTGTTTGCGAAGATCGGCGAGGCGCTTCGGCAAAATCGCGTCCGGTATCTGGTTCGAGAAACATTAATAGACAACAATGTTATGGGCGCAATACCAAAGCGTGACGTTGTGGAGGGCCCATTATTGTTTTGCATGCTCGCAAACCACGATCTCGCAACTCATGCGAGTGGTGCCGCAGTGCCATTCCTTTCCTCCGGCGTTCTCAACTCAATTACGTTTTTAAAGCCAAGCAGAGCAGTCCAAATGGCCTTCAGTTCCCACATCGGCGCAATGATAAAGCAGATTTCCGTGCTTGAGCGGCAGGCAACAGAATCGGCGAAGGCTCGCGACATCTTACTTCCTCGGCTGATGGACGGGAGAATTGCCGTATGAGGTACGACGAAGACACGCTCGTCCAGCAGACAACCGCGGACTACCTGCGGGAGGAATTGGGCTGGGAAAGTGTCTATGCGTACAACGACGAACGATTCGGTGCCGAGGGGGCGCTCGGACGGAAGGACGATACCGAGGTCGTGCTCACGCGCTGCCTTGGCGAAGCACTTGTGAGGTTAAATCCCGGCTTGCCGCAAGAGGCGTATCAGGCAGCGATTCGCGAACTCACGCAGCCGACTATTACGCAGTCGCTGCTCCACGCTAATCGTGAGAAGTATTTCCTGATGCGCGACGGCGTTCTCGTACCGTACCGAGACGACAAAGGGACATCGAAAAAGATGCGGTTGCGCGTTTTCGATTTCGAGACTCCGACGAATAATCACTTTCTTGCCGTTCGTGAGTTCTGGGTGCGTGGCACGCTTTATCGTCGGCGCGCCGACATGGTGTGCTTCGTCAACGGACTTCCCATCTTGTTCATGGAGTTGAAAAACGTCCACCGCGACCTAAGACGGGCGTTCGAGGAAAATCTCGCCGACTACAAAGACACGATTCCGCACCTCTTTGAACACAACGGCATCATCGTGCTCGGTAACGGTAAGGACGCCAAGATCGGGTCGTTGTCGAGCCGCTACAAGCACTTCCGAGAATGGAAACGCCTTGAGGAAGACGAGGCGGGCGTCGTCGACATGGAGACATTGCTAAAAGGCGTGTGCTCGAAGCAGAACCTGATGGATCTGTTCGAGAACTACATTCTCTTCGATGAGAGCGCCGGCGGCTTAGTGAAGATCGTTGCACAAAACCAGCAGTTCCTCGGCGTCAACAAAGCCGTCGCGGCCGTACAAGAAAGAAATTCGCACGAAGGCCGGCTCGGCGTGTTTTGGCATACGCAGGGTGCGGGAAAGTCGTACTCGATCGCCTTCTTCACGCGGAAAGTGCATCGGAAGATCGGCGGCAATTTTACGTTCCTTGTACTGACGGATCGGGACGATCTCGATAAACAGATTTATTCGACGTTCGCGGGATGTGGAATTGCCGACAATGACAAAGATCCATGCCGGGCAGGAAGCGGTGCAGAGCTCAAGGCGATGCTGACGGATCAGCATAAGGCGTACGTCTTCTCTCTGATTCAGAAATTCAACCAACCTGTCACTCCGGACAATCCCTATAGTGACCGCGACGACATCATCGTCATTACCGACGAGGCACATCGCACTCAATACGGACAGCTTGCGCTGAACATGCGCAATGCTTTGCCGAAAGCGTCCTATATCGGATTTACCGGGACGCCACTCTTCAAGAGCGACGAGATTACGCGCCGTGTCTTCGGTAACTACGTCTCAAAATACGGATTTCAACGCGCAGTCGAGGACGGCGCGACGGTGCCTCTCTACTACGATGCACGCGGCGAGAAGCTGGGCATCGCATTGAACGATATTAACGAACGGATCGCAGCGAAGCTCGAGGAACTAGAGGCAGCTGGCGAGATCGACGACATTAACGTGTCGCAGCGGCTCGAACAGGCATTGCAGCGGGACTACGTCGTGCTGACCGCTGAGCCAAGGCTCGACAAGATTGCCCGCGACTTTGTCGAGCACTTCACGACGCAGTGGGAGAGCGGGAAGGCAATGCTGGTGGCGATCGACAAGATCACCTGCGTGAGGATGCATGGGCTTATCGGGAAATATTGGCAGGAGCGGATCACGCAACTCGAACGTGAGTTTATCGGCGCCGATGAACAGGAGATAGCGACGCGACAGAGGCAGCTGGCGTGGATGAAAGAGACCGAGATTGCAGTCGTAATCAGCGAAGAGCAGGGCGAGGTCGAGAAGTTCCGACAGTGGGGCCTCGATATCACCCCACATAGGAGGCTGCTGAAGGATGGGCTGCTTGATGCCAATGGCAAGCGGTTAAGCGTGGAGGATGCGTTTAAGAAGGACGAGCATCCGTTTCGTGTCGCCATCGTGTGCGCCATGTGGTTGACGGGCTTTGACGTGCCGAGCCTATCCACGCTGTACCTCGACAAGCCGCTGAAGGCACATACGCTGATGCAGGCGATCGCACGCGCGAACCGCGTCTACGAGGGCAAGAACAATGGCTTGATCGTCGACTACTGCGGCATCCTCAAGAGCCTGCGACAAGCCCTTGCGACCTTTGGAGGGAGCACTGGCGGCGATGACGATGGAGAGAAGGATCCGGCTAAGCCGCCGGAAGCACTACTCGGAGAACTTGCCGAATCAATCGCTGTCGCCCGCGAATATTTGACTGCGCGTGGCGGAAGTCTTGAAGCTGTGATTGCGAGCACCGGGTTCCAACGCGTGGCGGCGATCGACAGTGCTAAAGAGGCAGTGAACGAAAACGATGAGACGCGGAAGCGGTTTGAGCTGATGGCTCGAGCAGTGTTTGCAAAATTCAAAGCTTGTCTCACGTTCCCGGGCGTCAACGAGCATCGCTCAGCAAGTGGCGCAATCAACATCATTTACAAGAGCTTGCAGGACGACAAAGACGCGGCCGACATCTCCAAAATTATTCGAGAGCTGCACGCAGTCATCGAACCCTCCATCACTGTGAAGCCGGAGAGCGTGAGTGGAGGTCGCATCTACGATATTTCAGCGATCGATTTCGACCGCCTGCGCGTCGAGTTTGCGAAGAGCAAGAGGAAGAACACCGATGTTGCGGGGCTAAAGGACGCGATCGAAAAGCGACTGGCCGCGATGCTCGCGCGAAATCCGATGCGTGCCAACTATCAGCAGAAATATGAAGAAATTGTTGCTGAGTACAACGGAGAGAAGGATCGAGTAACGATCGAGACGACGTTTGAAGCGTTGATGCGGCTTGTTGGGGAGTTGGATGCTGAGGCGACCCGCGCCGTCCGTGAAGGGCTGGATGAGGACACACTCGCCCTTTTCGATCTCTTGAAAAAAGACAATCTCGAGAAGAAGGACATTGAGCGGATCAAGAAAGTCGCCGTCGACCTCTTCAGCATCGTCCAACGCAAGAAGCAGGAAATCGACGATTGGCGCGCGAAGGAGCAGACCCGGGATGCCATGCGCCAAGCGATCCACGACTTTCTATATAGCGACGACACCGGCTTGCCGGAGAGCTATTCGGAGCCAGAGATCGAAGAGAAAACGGCGGCGGTGTTCCAGTACGTCTATAGAGTGTAGTGTCTATTACTTCGCAAAACAGGCAAACATATATGGCCACGGGAAGACGCGTATAACTTGGAACAAATGTACTCCGACAAACACCAGCGGGACCAGGGCTTCCACCGTGTGGAAGGGGCGATAGTGCTTCGTGTTCTCGCCACGGTGCAGCGTTTCCCATTCCGCTGTATATGGCCGCACTGGTAGCTGAAGTTCGAGATCCTGGATGATCACAAATTTTCCTTTATTGAGATCCCTATACGAATTGATGTTTCGGAACCAAAGCAATGATACGAGCAAGCCCGCAGCAGCAATTGCCAAGGTTTGATGTGGCACTTGTTGAGCCAGCGAACCGATGTATGCGGATGCGCCGATAAGCGCGGTATTCACCGACAGGTAGAAATTGTTAGCGTTCTGGCGTCGTTGACTGACTTTGTCTGCCATGTCGACGAGCATCTTATAAATATCGACGACGGCCTTCTGTTCGTCCGGCGACAACTCAGACCAAGGTTTGGTGACTAAGTTCATAGGCCAACTACAGGCGCCCAAGAAAGTTTGCAATGTTATCCCAGGTCCAACCTACCACTCGCACTCCATTAAGAGCGGTTGGCAGAGAGACAGGTCGATCGTCCGACTTTGTATAGACGCCAAGGATGGGCACGCGCTCTTCGCGGCAGCAGTTGATTTCCCACAACTGGCCGTCAGCGCGTGCGGTGTTCTTACTGATCAGCGCGATTGCACCATCACACCCCTTGATGCGACTTCTGCACTGGGTCTTCCACCTCTCGTCCCACGGCTCCTTGACGGACATGTCGACGAAAGCGAAGGGGCTTCGCTCGTTCTTCGCTTGGCCAGCGAGATACTTGCAGGCCCACTCGTCTTCGATTGCAAACGCGATGAAGATGCGGTGATTTATTGCCATGAGATTACCCATGCAGATTACGCCATTAAGGCCCGAGAGCAAGCTCCCGTGCCGACGCCGTGAGTTAGCCGTGATTCGCGTGTCGTCGGCAGCTCTCCAATCACGGTTTTCCACAGGATAGAATGTAGTTCGTTCGCAGTTCGGACACATTCCCGGAAAGTCGCCGCTGTCGCGACCTGTCGCGCCCGGGCGCGGGTTGGCGGGGTGTGTCGCGCCTCATCGCGTCCTGACACTCGCCAAGAAGGGAAGAGCCTCGGACAATCCCGAGGCTCCCGACGATCAATTATAGGTCGGTCAGTTGCTTTCTTCGTGGTTCTGCTTGCGCTTTTTGCGCGGCTTCTTCTGAACGAGATCCTTCACATCAATGCCAAGCAGCTCTGCCTGTTGAGCGATTGTCGCTTTGAGTTGCGTGATGCCGGTGTCCCGCATCTCGCGCATGCGCTCAGTGACAGCGATGCGCAACTCGTTGAGTTCGGCGTACGTGAAAGAAGAGATGTCAGGCATGCTCATGGATCGTCTCCATAGGGTTGAGGTCGAGAGTGAGTTGGAAATCAGGGGATGCTCGCGAGATCCGGTCTTGAGCCATCGCGACGTACTCTGCGTTGCGCTCGATGCCAGTGAACTTGTGGCCGAGCTGGATCGCAGCAACACCAGTTGTGCCTGATCCCATGAAGGGATCGAGGATCGTATCAGCCGGCGACGGAGCGACGCGGTTGATGAGTTTGCGCATAAACGTCAGCGGCTTTGGGCACGGATGCGCAGTGCGGTCTGCGAGCTCTGTCGACACCGCGCGGATGACATCGGTGCGATATAGCTTCAGCCGGTTATCCGGATCGGCGCCGTACACGAGCACCGGTTGCCAGTGGTTGAAACCGTAACGACCGCGACATCCACCACCGAAGTACCAGCACAGCGTCCACGATGGCTGCGGGTACAAATGCATGTTGCGAATGCCGGGCGTGAGCGCAACACGTCGAGCAACGCGGCGCATTTCTGGCAGCGCTTCGTCGATGAGAATTTTTAGATTCTCGGCGGTGTCTTCGTAATCGTCGAAGTCGACGCCTACGCCGTACGGCGGATCAGTGACGATTGCATCGAAGCACTTATCGGGCATTCGCCGAAGAACGTCGATGCAGTTGGCATGGATAAGGTCATACATTGCAGTCTCCTCTGTTGGAGACTTTCAATTAATGCCGTGCATGCATCTCGTAACCGGCCGGCATTACTCGGCTCTGCGAGATGTGTCGCAGCTCGGTGTGATATGGAATACTAGATAACATTTTCGTGAGATACTTACGCATCGCGGTGGCCAGTGCGCGGTGCATCAACCTTCAAGACCCCGAAGCAGATGCGCCGCGCTTTGTCCGTCGATCGTTACAGCGAAAGTTGGATCACCGGCTCGATCGGTCTAATCGCTTCCGGTTCATTGAAGGCGACTTTGTTGACCTTCTTCGTTACCGGATACGCTGTCATGAGTTCTGCAGGAAATTCCGGAATGCTCACCGCACCCGAGGGCGTAGCCGGCAGCCATGACTGTTCGCGGCCGAGGGGCAGGATCACCGGCATGCGATCGTGGATCGGTCGCATGATTTCGTTTGAAGCGGTCGTGAGGATCGCGAATGAGACCATCCCGCCCTCGGCCTCAGCAAAGCGATAATTTTCAATACGAGCGTAGATGCCGGCCATTGCAAATGGTTCTCCCGATTTGAGCATGATGCGATACGGCTGCTTGCCACGGGGCGTTTCTTTCCATTCGTAGAAGCTATCGGCGATCACGAGGCAGTGCCGTGCGCGAAAGCTCGAGCTAAACATCGGCTTATCGTTGGCAGTCTCGAACCGCGCGTTGTTCTGCGGGCGGATGCGCGAGCTACTCCAGGTTTCCGGTATGAAGCCCCAACGTGCGAGTTCGATCACACCGGATCTGCGCATCACGGGTAGCATGTGTGAAGGCGCGGCGTTGTAGGTGGGCGCGTACTCCGCTTGCGCGATGTAGAAACGAGCGCTGAAGCGCTTTTCGATCGTGCTCTTGTCTACCGTAATCGTGTAGCGACCGCACATGAGGGGATCATAACAAATCGTATTTGCTCTCAGGATTGGAGCGGTTTCCAGCGCGCGGGTTCGCGCGGTGCAGTGGGGGAGTGAGAGAGCGCCACGAACAGTGCGAGTGTTGCACCGAGTTCGACCATGAACGCGAACAGGGCGATCAAAATTTTGCGCACCCGCTGTGGTTCAATGAGACCGAAGGAAAGCGACGCGAGAAATGACGATTGCGCGTCAGCAATTGCAGGCGGTTGCTCACGCAACTGTGCCAGTCGCCTGCGCACCTCGTCGATGCGCGACTCGAGCTGAGCGCGCTCTTTGGGACGCGCTGTTTGCCGCCGCGCCTCGAGATCAAGGAGCTCGCGACGAACATCGTCATATGCTTCGCGCGACACTTCTCGTGTGAGTGCGACAGCCTCGCGATTTTGCGCAGCGAAGCCGAGCGCCGACGTTGTTGAATAAAGGAGGCACACAGCCCACAAGATCGCTATCGCGGCTGAAGTCGATCTTCGTTTGGCGGTGACCGACCATGACAGAAAGAACGGCGCGAGGGCGTTCATGGCAACTGCAAGGATGCCGACGAAGCCATAGAGCTGACCCTCCCAAGTGGAACGACCGAGGCTGACACCAAAGGAATAGTTGGCGAGTGCCGATGCGATCAAAAAGCCGACCGCGATCACGGCGCCTGCACGCATGACATAGGTTCTGTTCATCCCACTTCCTCGAAGGTGCTCAGCACAAAATCCGGAAAACCGACGCGCTGCCATGGCGTCGTGAATAGGTGATGGGTATCGGGTGGCTTCGGAAACTGCCGCAGAAGCCCGATATCTGGAATTGTCTTAAAGAGAAGAAACGGATAGGCGCCGCTCTCACTTTTCAGATACGCCATGGCGCGCGACTTGCGCGCCTCGGACGTAAAAAGGAACGGGATCATGCAATTGTCGAAGCCCCACAAACGCGTGTGATGTCCGTCGGTGATGTACTCGACCGCATTTCGTAGATGCGCCTCAACGCGCTCGAATGTCTCTGTGCCGCGATCCACCTGAATCCCTGGAATTCCGATTGAAAGGGGAGCACCCGAACCTGAACAAACGATCACATGCGGCGTGCCATCGAATCGCGTCTGGCCACGCTTCAGCGTAACGAGCAGCGGATCGTGCGCAGCTCGCGTTGCTGCTGGTACATTCGCGTGCGACAGAAGTTGCGAAAAGTCGATGAGGCGAAGCGTAGGATTAGAGCGCGCAAGAAATAGCAGGGGTGCAAAGTATCCGAGATCGACAATGATCTCGTGGTAATACGAATGCGCGCGATGTTGTGCGTTTGGACGATTTCGCTTCGATCTCGGGTTTTCTCGGATGGGCACAAGCCCGCGATCCTGCAGAAGCTGCATGCCACGATCCGCGAGCTCGTACACAAGCGTCTTGTACGGGACGTTCGGCGATGCGTTCTGCTGCTCGGGGCAGCGGATGTATCGATTGGGCGCCTGACGCAGATATCCGAGATATCTCCGGAACACGGAGTACTCAACTTCCGGGCGGCAGAGGAGATGTAGCCAGGGAATGGTGAGGTACTTGAACGCTCGATTGGGATCGAGGCTCAACAGGACCTGGAGATAGCGCTCATCAAACTCATACGGCCTGATGACGCGCGTGCAGTTGACTGGCGTTGCGCTCGAGCGGTGGCGTCGTGTTGCGGGCTTCATGCCCGGCAACATAGGGAAGGGGATGTCGCGTGCTAGTCCCTTGCGAGTGGCACAATCGAAGTGGATGAGATGGCGCGGTGCGGAGCATTGTCACATTTGTGTGACGCTACCAATCGCGCCCGCGTTTGATCTTGCTGGATGGAGTTGTCGGTTGCTGCACGTCGGGCGAGTGCACAGACGATGCTGCCGGTGGTTTCTTTTCCGGTGCCACTTTGTCTGCGGAGAGCATGTCGCGGTTGCGCTGGCGCAGCGCCGCATGCTCGGCGTCCGTGAGCTTCGGCGCGTTCTCGACTGCACCGTATGGAAACGAGAGCGTGATTGCAGTCGGTGTGACATTTCCAACGTAACAGTGAAATTGAAAGTTGCCGTCGGTCTTGCGAATGTCCATGAGCTCCTGTTCGGTCGTGCGCATGTCGGGAGCGAGTCTGCGCGCGTCATTGACCGTGAGGCCACCAGTCAGTTTTGTCGTCGTATTTGCGATGAGCGTGTGCTGCTGCTCTCCGAGCTGCGAGAGATCTTGAAAGGCAACGAAACTACCGCAATTGTATTTCCGCAATTGGGTGAACAGCACATCTGAGCTGTCTTTCTTGCCAAAGTACTCAGAGGCTTCATCGACATACAGAAATGCCGGCGGCGGCGCCCGATCAAGTTCGCGCTCGAATGCGGCTCGGACGTACAGTGAGATTGCGTAGCGGCCGAGGATTGCACTCGCGTCATTACCCAAGCGGCTCTTATGCGTGTTAAAGACAATGAGCTTGCGCTGTGCGAGAAGGGAATACAGGTCGAGCTTGTTTGCCGGCGCCATGAACATGCGGTTGAATGACGGCACCCGCAGGACGCCGAGCAAGCGATCAGCGACGCCAAATTTTGTCCGGTTGTAGTCATTCGTGCAGAATCGGTTCTCGAAGAAGAAACGCGTTTGCTCGTCAGACTGTTCAATGACGGGCCAGAACTGTGATGCGCGAAGTTCTTGAAGCTTCTCGATGCCCATCAGATCGAGCATCGTCTGCATCGTTGATCTCATCGCGAGCAGTAAGCGCGCGGAGAATGTGAACAGCGTTGTCTGGCGCCCGGTAAGTTCTTGGTCGAGTGCAGAGAAGATCCATGCAAATTGTTCTAGCGTCTTCGCTTCAATGACTTCTCGAAGGTTCGCATCGCCGAGCGGGGGGCGGGGCGATATGAACATGTTGAGAGCCGGTGATGCCTCGTCGAACGGATCGATGATGACGATGCGATCGGCTGCAATGCGCAATCGCTCAAGCTTGGGAATCATTTGGTTCTGACTGTCGATCACGACCATGCCTGCGCCATCGGAGCGGGCGAGGTTGTCTAAGATGTCGCGCTGAATGAATTGCGTTTTGCCCGAACCAGTGCGTGCGACCATGAGGAGGTGTTCGCTGCGTGCTTCATCCGGAATTCGGAACGGCAGCGACAGTTGCGCGAAAGCCAAGAGCGGCGTCCGTGCAAGGTATGCTCGCACCAACGATTCGCCCTGCTTGTCGCTGTCACGCGGCATGACCACGCGATTGGGCGCGCGTTCGTATTGCTCCGGCGTGAGACCGGAGAGGTGCAGGACGTTTTCAAAGAGCTTAGTTCTCGTGCCGTTGAAGGCAAGCCCGGCGATCGGGTCGTGCTCGCTCCCCGGGAAGAGCGAAAAGAACGTTGCGAGAAAACCGCCCGCAAGATCGGCGGGGCTCATGAACGCATGCAGTGGTACCTTAAAGGGAGCGTCCGCTCGATCGAAGGCCGCGTCAGGGAGGGCATCGAGGATGCCGGCAACCATTGACGCCATGTGCTCGCAGAACAGGGCGAGTATGCGATCGTCGTGCTCGATGCGTGTCTCAATGTCAGCGAGAGCGTCAAGAAGGTGCTCAACTTCTGCAGCTGTGTGTGTGCGTGATAGATCGAAATCGGGGAAGTCGAGGACAATTTTATTTTCAATTCCGAGTTCGAGGATCAGGTCGAGCAACGCATCGGAAAGCTGGTCGGAGGGAATGCGTCGTTTAGAGGCTCGGAACCCCTCGTCTAATATCGAGGACGCCACGTGCGCAAATGCCTTGCCGTCGCAAAGGCGCGACTTTTCCCACTTGGCATGAATACGATCAACGCGCTTGGGCAGCGGCTCTGCTGTCGTCGAAATCGAGCGTCGTGGCTGGGAGCCGCGCAGCATGAAGTACTGCAGAGCATCCCCGACACTTGGTGAGAAGATGAGCGGTCGTACCATTTCAGCGGTACCCTGATAGGTGTTTCTGCATGAAGCGAACGGCCTGGATGACGATCACCACAGGGAAGAACAAGACTTTGAGCACCGTCCACACGATGCTACCGACCGTGATGGCTTTCTCGCCGACGCGCGCAGCCTTGTAGCCTGCGACCTCGACCGAGCTCATCGCTTCGGCACGATCAAGTAGCTTTGCATACTCCATATCATCCGGCTTCAATTCGACCGCTCGACTGAACGCCTGGATGGCTGCGCTGCGGTTGCGGTTCTCAAAATGTATGCTGCCGAGGATGTAATAGGCGGTATCGTCATTTGGATCGAGTTGCACGGCCTTTTCGGCTGCCGGTAGAGCTTTCCGAAGATCATGCGCTTGGTGCGTGCCGGCTTCCTGGAGAAGAACCTGCACCTTCAAGTTATTGAGCGTGAGCCGGTACTCATTGCCGCCTTCCGTTTTTGCTTCGAGTACCGCGTCAGGATCGGCGGCTTCTGCCTTGGCGAGCTGGCGTGAGGCTAGCGCCAACGTGCTAAGCCGCGCTTGGCGGTCGGACACATCACTCGGCCTGGGTGGACCCGCCGTCAAAAACTCGTCAATGTACGCTTTGGCAAGCCGCATTGCCCGCAGCGCGGTTGCAGTGTCGCGCGCGCCGGATACTTGGGGGCGGGGTGAAACGCTCTCTCGACGTTGTGGCATTTGCTGGGCCTGCTTACGCGCTAGGTCTTTTCTCGCGAGGTTCTCAAACGGTTTCCAAGAATTAGCGAAGGGTTCGACATATTCCAGAGCCGCCGCGCCGAAACCGACGAGAACAATTTGGAGTGCAAAAGTCGCGTAGAAGGGCCAATTTAGCCATTCCGATCCGCCCCCGATCCCGAGCCACAAGAACGCAGCACTCGATGTGATAAGCGTAATGATTGCTAAGGCCAGACGCATCGCCCCCTCTCCGATGGCTAAACCAATGCTGTGTACATAGCAGTTGGGCGTGGCATTGGCGACGCACGGTCTGAAAGGCAGATGCGGCGAAATGCGCAACAAAGATGAGGCCCGCGAGATGCGGGCCCCGGATGCGGTGCGGCAAATGCCGCAACCCTTAGATTTTCGACTTCTTGGCGGACGCCTGCTTCGCCTGTTCGTCTTCTTCGTGCTGCTTGGGGTCGTATGCCCGAAGCACTATCTTGCATTCGCCGGCACCGCTCGGTAGCGGGAGCGCTTGCAACATCACGTTGAAGCCCTGGGCATCGTCATGGGGGAATGCCACCCCGATGTTGAGCCAGTAGTCGTCCTGCTTCTGCCGCGGGACAATCGAGTACACGCGATACATTTTCGGCGTATCAGCCATCGCACTCTCCTTAGAGTGTGAGCCAAGCCCTGCCGCTCCGTCCCAGGTCAACCTGTTGACGCGGGCAGGCGAGAGCGCGCGAAAGATCGCGGGCTGGGCGTCCGGCAGCGTCGTGTGCCTGCATCGTATCGTATAAACGCTGTCGACAATTTTCGGGCCGTGGATATCGCTGCAGTGCTGCCGCAATGGGCTGATGTAATTTCTGCAAGGAGACGACGATGAAAGAAGCGATTTGCTCTTGGTGCCTGCGTGAACTCAGTGAAGTCTGCATGCTCATCGCGGGTAGAGATGCTCATATCTGCGACGAGTGTATCGCCACGTGTGCGGAGATCGTGAATGATGTCAAAGCTGAGCGATCTCAGAAAAGAATGGAGCCCCCGCGAGACGCGAGAGCTCCGCTTACCCCTTAGCCGGCCATCATCGCGACGCGCCGTGACATCGAACCTGACAGGCAGCAGGTGAACGCAGGGGCGAGGGCGAGCCCGAGCTGAAGCGGCGGTCGGCACCGTTCCACCCGCTGTCATTATGCGGCATAGTCGCGGCTCTCTTTGTTATCGCATGATTTTTGGTGAGCCATGAAGGCCATGATTTTCGGAGCCGCCACTGCGAATTGCAGTGCGCGCCGAGCTTTGCAGTCAAGCGTAAGCTCCCATGTCATGACTGCCACTGCGCTTGACGGCGAAGGAACGAGGCGCGCGATACTTGAATCGATATGGCATATTTCAAACATCGTCGCGTTGGCCTAGGGATCAAAGCCCAAAGGGTCGAGACGAGCGGGAAGGGCACCCGCGAAGGCTCGACAGGGAACGCGCGGTCAACTCCCGCGCGTTCATCGCACGAGCCCGACGCTTTGGCGGAGGCCCTTACGCGTTTGCGAATGCATCAAAGATTTCGGTGACGTCAGCAAATGGATTCTTGGATGCGGCCGCAGCTGCCTTCAAGTACGCTATCTTGAATCTGCCGAAGTCGAGATCGGCGTGCGAACTCGAACAAAATATTTGAAGGATGACTCTTCCGGGTATCAAACGTTTCCACTCTTCAGAAGCCAGGCTTGCCTGAAGTGACGACATCGTCTGCAAGGTAAAGCTCTGAATCTCCGAGTCGGTAACAGCTGCGTCCATTCGATTTCGCTCTTTTGAGGCAGTGGCTACGAGCAGCGCGCTCAGTTCGGGGCCGGTCTTGCCGTGGCAGCCCTTCGGCATGATGCTCAAATTGCCGACCTGCTCTCGGAAGTGAGAAGAGACTATCAGTGCGGCAGCGTAGGAAAGTTGGTTTGTGGCAATCTGTAGGAGCCGTGCGCGGATTTGCTCAGGTGAGGCGAGCCAGGAGTCGTTGGGTACCATTGGCTTGAAGATTTCAGCGATCACATCCTCTTCCAGAAAATAATTTTCCAAGTGGTACCGCTTCAGAACCCGAATGCGGCCCTTGCCTGCCGCTTCAATCGCCGCGCCGTCCCTCTGCGAGGGAACAGCATCACGATCGCAGAGCATGAAGAATTCGACACCCCACATAGACTGAGAGATAACTTTTTCAATGAGGGTGTTGAATGACTGGATAAGCCCTTTGCCGCCGCTTGGTACGAGCACGAGGGATGGATATTTGCCTTTCAGGATTGATCCGTACGTCTGCTTATCCAAGCTTCCGTGATCGCCTTCGATGAGGACGATTTTCTTCCCGAGAGACACGACGCCTATAGATTGCCCGAGGAGTTTGAGGGCTTGGTGCGTGGCGTCATTTTCGTGAACCGGTATAGCTTGATTGCCTCCATCCGCCTTAGGAGGCGAGATGAAGGTGACAGAATTGTCTAGAGAGGCCGAGATGATGTCTGCTGAGTGCGTGCAGAAGATGAATTGATTGCGGAGGCCCGCGTTGCGGAGGGTCTGAATAAGCTTATAACTCAACTCGGGATGCAGGTGGAGTTCCGGTTCGTCAAAGACGACGATTGAGTCGCTGGGGTTGCGAAGAATGAAGTCGAACACCACATTGACAACCTCACGCTCTCCGGAACTGAGGGAATTGATTGGTAGCTTTTGGCCGTCGTTATTTAAATAAAAAAGTGTTTGCTCTTTGGCGTCCGGTTCGACCAATGACTTGGGCGAAAGCAGCTGAGTAAAGGCATCCTTGAATGGCGTGATCGGATCAGGGAACTCAGCAGGATCAATGCTGATGTGACTAGCTTTCGACTCAGGCGGTGCCTTCTTCAGTTCGTTAATGAGTGCCTCAGCCTTCGTGGCTATCAACTCGCGACGATTGCGAACTTTGCGAAAGATCGCATGCACCGTCTCGCTGAATCGATTGACGAGGCTTCTAAAACCGTAGTTCCAATCGATTTGCTCTTCGAAGGGATCATCAAAATTCCAACTGAAGGCATAGGGTTGGATGTTCGTGATCGAGCGATCGCTCTCAAAGTTCAATACGCTGCTGACATATCCTGACCGTTTCTTCGGTCTCTGAAGAGTAGATCGCAGTTTGTTGCAGTCTGCCTGAACGCGTGTGTCGAGAGTTTGCTGGCCCCATTCTGCGACCTCGGTCGGACAAGTAGCTTCGATGACGAGCCAGTTATTCTGATCGCAGGCGATGTTCTGGAAAAACTGTAACAGCCATTTGATCAGGCTGGTCTTACCGACGCCATTGGGCCCGGCAAGCACGACGACATCCGACAGCTGCTGCATGTCGATGAGCTTCAGAGGAGTTACGTTTGTCGCGTGGATCGCTTTGATGCGCATAGGGGATCACAGTTTATCATGGACGTCCGAAACCATGCGCGCGAGACGTAGATTGCACGCTCCCGTACCTTATCTGATTTCCTCGAAACGTTCGATTGTCGGAGACTTGGATGAGTGGATATGGGGGATAAGATGCACAAATACCTTGCGTCGGTGCGAATCAGAAAGACGCACTTTCCAAGACCTACAATTGAGTGGGTGTGAGGCTCGTCGGCTTATCATTTGTCCGCCACATCATGCTCAACGGATCAGACTGCAAAAGCGCTTTAACGTCGGCAAAAAGGAAACGGCCGGTGGGACGTTTGGCGGTCTCGGCATTGAGAGCGGCAATCATCCCAGCAACACGTTCGGGTTTGGTCGTCACCGTCAAGACCCGAGCGTTTGAAAATCCAAAGCGCTTCACGTGTAGCTCGCCTTTGAGAGCCACATTGTAGCCAATGAATTTGCGGCGCAGGGACGACTGAGAAAGATCCTGGCTATTGATCTTCATCGTCCCGCAATCAGCTTCAAGAAAAAAGTAAGCCGTCCGACCAGATGCATGGCGTAGAGCGAAGACGGCATCGGGAACTATTGGAATGCGGTGGTTACGGCCGCGTCGCTTTACGTCAACCGAAAGAGAGAATGACGTTGTTCTGCCCTCTGCTGCGAGGATCTCGACCAGCGCCTTTTCATCTAGCATCTCGACGTTTGATCGAAGCGAGACAGTCATCTTGAAAGCAATGAGCACATCAGCTACGAGGAGTGCGTGCTCGATGTATGGACGACGAGCCGATGAGGCATATCGCCAATCACCAGCGGGAAGTACGTCGGATGCGCGGTGTCCAAGAGCATAGACCATGCGCGCACTTCCAGCGCGGGTGAAATAGTCGAGCTGTGCTTTCGGCCGATCAAGATACCCTGCGTGATACAGCGCTCCAATTCGCTCGACGAGCTTCTTGAAAGGTCGATGCGGGAGCAACTTCGCAATATGCGTCGAGCGCAAGAAACGGTACTGCGCAACGTATTGCATGATGGCGACATCGTCATCGGTCAATCGTATCCGGGTGCCACTAGCGCGAAGGAAGCGCTTCCGGCGCTTGCGGATAGGTGGCTTATTCATGCGCCTCATTCAGGAACCGCATGATTTTCCGTTCTACATCGACGCGACTACGGGTGTGCCGCGCTCGCGTGCGCGCAACAACTGCTGGCAAGGTTCCCATGTTTTCCGGAAGAGGCGTCTGGGTTCGTACGCGTTGTGCTCCTGCCGGATTGCCACCTTTCATGAGCGTCACCCACGCGTCGAAATTTGGTAATGCTGTCAGCGCGTCGGCGTTCTCCAATCCCATTTCGGAAGCAATTCGGTCGGCGTCTTTGGCGCCGATCCGGAAGGCAATGAGAGAGCCGACATTGCCGAGCACGGCCTCGCGTAACTGCTCGTCGAGCTGACCAATGAACTGATGAGACAATGACAGACAAAGGCGCCACTTGCGCGCTTCGCTCAGTATCGTCGCAAAGCTATCCGTCGCGAAGTTCTGGAACTCGTCAACGTAAAGGCTGAAGTCAACGCGCTCCTGTTCCGGAATTGTCGCTCTTGCCTCGGCTGCTTGTGCAAAGGCGGTCGCTAAAAATGCACCCAGGAGATGCGCAGGGCCCTCACCCAATGCCGCTTTCGAAAGATTTGCGATCAGCACGCGGCGACCGTTCATGATCTTGGGGAGATCGACAGTCGACCGCGGCTGCCCAATGATGTTGCGCAAGATGGGCGGGGAGAGGAGCGCATCAACCTTATTTTGCACTGGCGAGAGCGCTTCGGCCGAGAACTTGTCGCCCCATTCGGTGACCTGCTGCGTCCAAAAAGTCCTAACAATCGGATTCTTGCAGGCCCTGAGCAGACGCGTTCGGTATTCGTCGTCGACGAGCACGCGCGAAAGCCCGAGTAGTGTAGAGCCAGGGGTGTCGAGAAGCAGGGCAACAGAGTTGCGCAAAATTTGCTCAAGGCGAGGCCCCCAGTTGTCAGGCCAGACGTGCTTGAACGCTGCAACGACGTGCGCAGTGACCAAGGCGCGGCCGTCAGGTGCCACGTTGTCGAGAATATTGAATGCGACAGGGTGCTCGAGATCGGCCGGATTGAGGTACAAGACATCGTTGATCCGGTGTGCCGGTACACAATCGATGACACCTTGCGCGAGGTCGCCGTGGGGATCAAGGAGCGCAAAGCCGCGTCCAGCTGCCAAGTCCTGCAGCATGAAAGAAAACTGGAGTGTGGACTTGCCGGTGCCGGTCTTGCCGATGATGTGCAAATGACGGCGGCGATCATCCGCACTCAAGGTAACAGGCGCATCAAGCGAAAGGCCGGCGGTCGTGGTGCCGACAAAAAGTGGACAAAGATCATCCGCGTCCATAGGTCGGCACCCGGGCCGGTAGCTTTCAGCGCAGTGCTGAAAGCGGCGAGGCATCATGTGGGTCAAGAGCCTGCCGGTTGCGGGCGCCGGCCGGTGAGCACGACCGGATGCGCGCATTGTACAGGTACACACACTGGGCCCTGTGGAAAACGGACTCGTCCTCGTACCCACCTCTCGGACGATCCCGTTTGCTGTCGTCGCGCGAAAGGCTGAAGGTGTTCGGCATCAAGTCACAACAGTTCACGTGATCGCACCCGCTCTGTCGGCCTGAAAATTGCGAGCACTGATGCAGATCGTGATATCTCGAAGCTCGATGCCGATGCCCTAAGCGAAGCGGCCGACAAAATGGCTGCGCCATTCGTCGGCGAGAAAAATTCGCCAGAAGCGGAACGCTCGTCAAAGCTCGCGTGCTGTTCGTGTTCGTTGAGAAGAAATACTCTGAAAGCCATTTTGTCGGGCGCTTAGCCCGACAGAGCGGGACTCGAGAAAACCATTCGAACTAAGCCAAATAATCGTCAGTGAGGGTGGGGATACGTGGGGGGATATCATGTATCCCCACCCATATCCCCCTGTGGAATGTCACGGACACTGTGTCCGATATGAGAATGTAGTGTTACCTTTGGCGTTTTCGCGATCGCTTGCCGGGCTTGTGGAACGGTTTGCTTGCGCTCTCAATGAGCTTGAGCGCCGAGTCGAAGATCTGTGCGACCTTGTCGGGTTGCGAAGCGGTGTCACGGTGCGCGAGCTTTTCATACTGGGCATCGTTGGCGGCGAGTCGCCGTTCAAGCGTGGCAACCGTGATACGACCAGCCGCGTGCTGCGCGATCAGTTGTTGACGCCGCTGCAGGACTTTGTCCATGCCAGCGTCGCTAGTGGACGTGGGTGTGGCCGGGGAAGGAAAGAAGCGCCGAGCATCCTGGGGCGTCAGGGGAGTGGAACCCGAATAAGTAGGCGCGGGAGAGGGATCACGACTGCGCGAGGACGAGCCGGCCGGGCCTATGTATTTGTTCTCGGTCTTCACGCTGTTGCCGACCCGAAACGTTCTTTGCAAGTAGTGGTAACGACGCCCCTTGATCGTCTTCGTAACTCGGTACCATTTCATTGCAGTGTCTCCCATTGTCGGAGACAGGCATGTTGTGATTGGAATGAGCGTTGGACAGTCGGTCAGCGTGGTGCGCTTTGGTGCAGAGCCACGCGGTCTGGGTCGAGATGGGTGAGATAACGTTGTCGTGAAGTGGATGCGTCGCGTTTCTCATGTCGAGTTACCACTACTGGCAGAAGTGCGGCATTGGCGGCGCATTCCGCACGAACAATGTTCAGTGCTCAAAACGCTTTCGACTGCATCTAGGTTTCGCGACCTTGTAGCGGCGTCGCAGACATTGCGCGTTGAACCAGTGCGAGCGAGGCCCCCCAATGACGTGAGAGTTACCACTACTTGGCACCAATTTCCGCGCCCTGTCGCGCGGCTGCGCAGTTGCCAGAAAATCGAGGCGAGCGTCGAACGAACAAAGAATGATTGCGCGAAGATCGACGGGTTAATTTTTGCGCCGACGATCGAACGCGGTCGCGGTCGTTGAGGCGAAAGCGACGAGGGCGGCAACACGACGCTCGCGCAAAAAATGAATTTCGACTATCAACAAACTCAGCGCGCAATTGTCTGTATTTCTCCCAATCACATTTCGTGCCATTGCCTGAGCTTGCTCAACGCTACCAGCCACTGGCCCGCCGTAGCCTGCGGAGGCGGGATGGCGCGCGCAGCGCGCCCTGTAGGGGTGCGACACTGAAAATAGTGGTGCCGGCTTGGTTCGAGATGGTGTGGAGTGGTCGAGCGCTGTGTGCCTTACAGGTTGCCCGGCAAAAAGGCAGGTGCGAGGCATTGTGCAGGGTAGAGTGCAGGGCACGAAAAGCGTGAGGCCCGCCGGTTTCCCAACGAGCCTCGAGCCCCTATTCGGGGCGCCTGGAGCGCTGTACCTGGTCTTCCATCCAGGCATCGACCTCGCTCTCCAAGAAAACCGTTCGACTTGTTCGGTGGGAGCCTAGCCTAAGAGGCGTCGGAAACTTCCCGGCCTTCACTCGCCGCGCGATCTCCGTGAAAGAGAGTTTGATCTTATCCCGTACTTCCGACTTCGATAGGAAACGCTTGGTCATTGCAACCGCTCCGAGTTGGAGCCGTTGCAACGGCCCTGGGTTTAATGCCAGTGGCCGGACGAATCTACGCGTTCAACGCAACGACATCAAGGTTGCTAAATGTTTCTCATACATTTCAAGGGCCTGGCGCATTTCTGTCATGTACGTCGCCCGGTTATAGATCCGTGCGAGCGGTGTCATCGACCCTGTGACGTGATTGAGCAAACGCTCGATGACGTGCGGAGGAGCGAGTTGCCATTCGGCGAGCTTGGTCGAAAACGTCCGCCTGAGGTCATGAAGCACCCAGTCGTAGACGCCAGAGAGCTTATCGAGCTTCGCCTTGTTCTTGCTCCATGCCGAGAACGGCGTGCCGACCTCGGAAGGGAACAGATAGTCAGAGGTCTTGGGAATGAGCTTGAGATTCTCGCCGATCAGGTTGGGGATGACGTGCTGCTGGCCATTCTTGGTCATCTCTCCGGGAAGCGTAATGTAGTCAGGCGTGATGTAGCTCCACTTGAGTGCGGCCACTTCGCTGCGCCTCATTCCCGTATGAATGCAGATCAAGACGAGGAACCCGAACGGGAAAGCCATCTCAACCGCGGCGGAATATACGGCCTTGAGCTCCGCGTCGCTGAGGACGCGGTCGCGCGTGCCAGGCTTAGCAGGCAGCGCCAAGCCCGCGAGTGGCGAGGTCTTAATGAGGCGCCTCGTGACCAGCCAATTGAATAGCGTGCGCATCGCCGCGTGCGTGTGGATGGCCTCCGCGGGCGTCTCACTGAGACCATCGGTGATCTCGAGGATCATTTCCGTGGCGACACCATCAATCGTCACGGCGCCGAGTTGCGGGACGACGTGCTTATGCAGTACGCGGCGATAGTCCTGGATTGTTCGTTCACTTATCTTCTGGCCGTGTTTCTCCAAGAATAAGGCAACCGCATCAGAGACTGTCGGGGACGTGGGTGGTGGAGGCGGCGTGGGTAGCGGAACAACGCCGTGCAAAATGTCGCGCGCCCGCTGTCGTGCATCTTTGAGCGAGACGCGGGGATACTTGCCGAGCGAGATCCTCTTGCGCTGCTTGCCGAGTACTACTACGAACGTCTTCGATCGCTTCCCGACTCTCACGCCGAAAGCCGGAAGCGCTTTGTCGAACCACGTGACGTAGTCGTCCGAGGGTTTCAGCCCTTGGATTGTGATATCAGTGAGTAGCATGGTCGGCATTTCTGGCTCTTTTCTGGCTCTCAATCGGGCGGCTAGAGCCGGGGTAACATGGTGCGAGATGGCCAAGGTTCAGGCCAAATTGCTGAAGTAATATAGTGGGTTAGTAGCCAGAATTCAACGGAATGCCGGTTTAGCTCAGCGGTAGAGCAGCGGTTTTGTAAACCGTTGGTCGGGGGTTCAAGTCCCTCAGCCGGCACCAATAATACCCTGTGCAGCCCGGACACATAGGTAACAGAACGTACCTAAGACATGGGTGACACCCGTGTACCGAACGGGTTGTCGATAGGTTGCAGGGTTTTCTGTTCCAAGTCGATATAGCCGAGGTC
>Ga0070741_10007122_pt1 | contig 23432 bp, 26 predicted proteins | sample Coa_R1_4_FD_66440 | JGI IMG/M metagenome (GOLD analysis project Ga0070741, IMG submission 66440) | Surface soil microbial communities from Centralia Pennsylvania, which are recovering from an underground coalmine fire - Coalmine... | ecosystem: Environmental > Terrestrial > Soil > Unclassified ...
GTCTCCGGCGGGTTCACCACGGCCGCCGCACCGCCACCACCACCGCCACCGCCAACCATCCTCTCGGTCTCGCCCACGAACGGCGCGGTCAACGTGCCGCCGCTCAGCCCGCTGGTGTTCACGTTCGACGAGGACATGGACACCAACATCCAGGTGGTCGCCGACACCTCGAACACGGCCAACGCCGGTTTCTCGCCGAGCGCCAGTTATTCTAACGGCGTGTGGAGCGCCGACAGACGGAGCCTGACTTTCCCCTCGTTGGGCCAGCTTCCACTCGGCTTCGTCGTGAGCTGGACCTTAAATCCTCCGGGAGCCGGTTTGCTCCTGCAAAATCTCGCCGGCGAACCGCTAGCCCGCAGCGTCGGCAGCTTCACCGTGCAGACCAACACCGGGGGCAACCCCAGCGAGATTTGCCAAACCACCACCAGTACGCTCGGTCATTACAGCATTATTGAGAACCTGCAGAGCAACCTTCAGGTCGCGGCCAACGCCGTCGTGCCGCTCTCAAATTCCCTGGTCACTTTCGTCGCGCGGGCGACAAACCCGCAAGTCGACAGGGGAGGGTCGCAGTCGGATTTCGTCACGAACGGTTCCTTGACCCTGCCGGGTGGATCCGTGCTGATCTTCACCAATGAATTTTACGCAATCGTCATCGGGAAGACGAACACCGTCAGCCGTACTGGCGACCTGGGGGCGTACTACACCAACAGCACGGACTTGGACCTGGCGGATTTTCCGCCGGGCACGTACGTGATCGCTCTCCAGCAGGAGAGCGGGCTCGAGAGCACGATCCCCCTGTCAGTTCCCGGCCCTCCACCAGCGGCGTTGATCGGCAATTACGATGCGGCGCAGGCGATCGACCCCGGGAACGATTTTGTCCTGCAATGGAACTCGTTGCCCGCGACAAATCCCGGCCCGTTTATCCAGTTGGTGATTCGTGATAGCTACGGCAAGTTGATCTTCGCCGCCCCCAACCCATGCGTCGGGCGAACGCTCGACCCGGGCGCGACCTCGGTGCTGATTCCGGCCAACACGTTCCGGCCGGGGGTGATCTACCAGAGCACGCTGGAATTTGCCTACAACTTTTACCATAAGACCAACGCCGTGCCGGAGTTGCTCGGCGACGGGACCGTGTCCAGGACAACGTTGTTCTCCCTGCGGACTACGCTGGCGCCGAATACCGCGCCTTCGCGTCCCGAAGTCAGCACGGCCGCGCTGGCATCCAGCGGACACCCGATGCTCACGATTCATGGAGCGCCGGGGGCGAGTTATACGATCCAACGGACAGGCAGCCTTTTTACCGCTCAGCGCGGCGGCATCGGCGGTGCCACCTGGACGAGCGCCGGGACCATCACCACTGATGGTTCGGGAAATGCCTCTTTCACGGACTTGACCGCTACTTTACCGGCCTTTTACCGTGTTCTCTCAAATTGATGTCGGTTATAGGTTGAGGGACGGACCGACGGTGGAAATCTGAACGGAACAGTGTAGCCGATCGGGGTTCAGAAAGTGTTACCCGAGAGTCGGCCGTTTCGAATCACGATCGGGAGCTTTTGATTGGCTCGTACCTGCCGCTGCTTTTCCGCCTCTGCGATTCTTATCGAGAATTGCGAAAAGGATCAGTAGAAAAGCGAAAAGTCGGATGAGGTAGCCAAAGGAACGGTGGTCGCTTGATAGGACCACGATGATGATCCTTTCGATGCCAAGCAGCAGGAATGCTGCTGCGAAAAAGACGAAAAGGCGATCGCCGGTTTTGCGCCAAAAGCGCAGGAAAAACACCAAGATTGCCCAGGCGACCGCCATGATCGCACCTGCCAACATTGCTTTAGCCATTTCCATAACCCTCTAGGTTGTTTCGCGAATAAGCCCATACAGCAACATCAGCATCCCCCCCAGCGTGAGGGAACTGCGAAGCACAGAGAGGTCCGTCTCCGGCAACACGACGAGGTCGACAAACAGCAAAACGTTCGTAAGGGCAAAACAAGCGAAGCACCAGGTGCTCCAAAACAACAGACCGCCCCGCGTGCGTTGGTATTGACGAAAAAGCAGAATTGCGCAACCAATGCTGGTTAGCGCGCAGAGCACATAGACAACTTGTGCCATTTCATTTCTCCTTTCTGAGTTTAAAAGCGTCAGCGAAGTGCTGAATCCGATCAGCCGGCCTTTTGTAGATTGTTTCGACGATGGTTACCCGGCGTTCACGGTACGCCTTCACCAAATCCGAAGCGCCCTGGCGCAACTCGGTGGACTTGGGCGCAAATTGATAAGCTCCTGATCGTTCGGAGATCAACAACCCAGCTTTGCAGAAGGCTTCCAGAGTCTCGGCAACTGATCTTTCGCTGCTTTGAACGACTCGGAAGACCTCGGCGGCTGTCCAGTTCTTGGCCGGAGTTGCGCTCACAATAGACAGAATCTCGATCTGCTCGACGGAATGAATGTGCCGAGAAATAAATTGCTGCAGAGCGGGCGTTAAGGGAGCATCGGACACTGTTAATGCATTTATGCAGCACACAAGCCACCAAGACGCCCGGCCGGCAATGCCAGAATTCGGTGTGCGAGGTTGACGGACAAAGGAGTTCCACAGTGTGAAAATCACAAGCTCTCGACTATGGGGTCTATTACTACCGCCAGGCATTTCAGGAGACGCTTTTGGTGGCGGTCAAAGCGTGCGGTCTCGCAAATTTCGCGACGCAGCCTGAGTTCACGTCGAGGTTGCCAAAATATTCGAATCGAAGCCACCTCGCTTATTGTCGTGGTGGTACACTAACCTGAGGCCGAGACATGGGCCTCTCCAGCTTCCGCCATCTTTTGAGAGCCGAGGTCAGGATTGGGAGCGCCGAGGGGCCTGGACTTGGTGGCAGCAGCTTGATCCATTGGGTCCTCCCTTGAATGCCAGCCTGATCTCCTGCTCAACGGCTCGCCGCCCGATACGACACCCCTCGCCATCTGGGCAGAGGTTGAGGCTTAAGTGGAACCTGCGCCGGAACGATTTTTTCAAAAGTAAGATTAGTGATCGTACCAGCTTCATCTACTTTAACCTGATCGCGCTTTTCGTTGATCTCGATGACCTCGATTGGGCCAACGCGCTGCCCCTCCGTCAGGATATAGCATTCTTCCTTTGCGCGTTCCGGCGGTTTCGCGGGGAATTCAACCTTAAGTAGGGCCCTCTTACCTCGCAAAATGGTCGTGATTCCGGTCAAATGGATTCTCGGCAAAGGACCTCGAGAAATCTCACGGAAAGCAGGTGGCGGAGGTCGCAAATGGAAGGCGTTTCTTTCACAAATCCCCTGATACGGATTCGCGGCAGACGCAGGCCCGATCACGCCTGCTGCCAAACAAATCAGGAACCTCCTCCAGGCGGTTCTTACGGCCGATCTGCGGCACTGCATTAAATGTCGCCGGTGAACGAGCGAAGCCTCACCGTTCAAGGTGAGCGTAAGTCCTTTGGCCTGCTGGTGTTTCAAAGTCACGAGGCTTCAGCCCATTGACGGGCGTCATCCAAAGCGCCGTGATCGAAATAGCGAATTTTGGCAATCGTGAATGGTCGACAAAATTGACTCATGCCCTTTTGCCATTTCTGCCGTCGCCTATTGCATCCAGTTTAATTGGCATACGAGGCTCCATTTCTCTTTGTTGGTTAACCTAATTGTTGGACTTGTTTGGCGCTCAAAATATTCAGGAGGTTCTGGCGGCACTGCACAGCGATCTCGGCCGTCGTTTGCGTGCTGAACAAATCGCCACGATGAGTGTCTTAGATTCAATGCAGCACACCCTGGTTTCATTGCTTTGTCTCTTTTTTCTCGGAACTGAGGCTGAGGCCTCTGAGACGGGTTCTCCCGGCCCGCGACTTTCCGGCATCGTGAGCTTGGCCGAATTCAAGCGAGCCGTGCTGGAGAGCTCATCACGTTCCGGGAGCACTGCTGGTTGGAGTGTTTTGGCTGAGGGCCAACGAGAGGGGCAGCTTGCGGTGCTGGAAATTCATCCCGATACCGCGACGGTAAAGGCAAGACTTCATGCAAAAGCTGAACCCACGGAGCTTACTTTGACAAATCCAGCGGCCAAGCTTCCGCAATCCTCCGGCATCGTGTTGGAGAATGCCTTTCTGGACCCGGTGCTGAACCTGTACGCCGAGTTTTCCGGTCGCACACTTCTGCGCTCGCCGACCCTTCCAAAGGTCTACGTTACCGTTGTGGCTGCCGTAAAGGACCGAGCTGGTGCTGTGCAAGCTCTGCAAGCGGCTCTGAGCGAACAGGGCATCGCTGCGATTCCGGACGGAAAGAAGTTCCTGATGATTGTTCGCGCGCAAGAGGCCGGGACTGTCGCGCCGCGCTCAGACCAAATCGGTTCCGATGGGAGCAATTCGGAATCTGAACTGATACCTGCTGGGGCCCTGAGTTTTCCCGGTACCGACATCAATCAAGTGGCGATGATTTACGCTGAACTGGTTGGGCGCAAATTGGACCGCGGCACCCCTTTCCCTGTTTCGGCGAACAGCGTCATCCGATTCCGCAATCAAACCCCGCTTACTCCGATGGAGGCTCGTTATGCTTTGGATACGGTTTTCGGCTGGGCGGGATTGAAGATGGTTCCAGATGGCAATGATTTGATTAAGCCGTTTCCCGTCAGCAGAAAAGAACGATGATGTCCTAACACGGGTTCCTGTAAGACCCTCTGGGCCAGCAAGCCGGCAAACTTCGCATCCTCAAGCTGACCATCCCTGGCCCGAAGCAGATAAATGGACAGAGAGGTGAGTCGGTGAGTCGGCTATGAGGCCGGGTTCACCGTATCCGTGTAGGTAAGCCCGTCTAGGCACGCCAGCAGCACCGCTGGCGTGCCTAGACGGGCTTACCTACACGGATACAACACAGATGGCTACCGGCCTCTACCGGGGGAGTATTCCCCTGGAGGAATTTGCGTTAAAGGTCATGCGTGTGGCCACCGAACACGGTGTGCGGAGACCGTACTACGGGGCAGTTAACGCTTCGGTGTGCAGTTACAGTTTCGAAATCTCCGGTTGAAACTTGCCGGCAAACGCTCACTCATGCGTTCACGGAGCAAAAAAGAGTTGAAGTGTTCCCGCTCAAAATAAACGGTGGCCGATATTCAGTAACCCCGCGAGCTTTCGGGTGGATAAGGAATGGCTTGAAGGCTTACGCAAATGGGCAAACTGGCGGAGTGAGGAGGCTCTGTCGGAAAGATACACCTACACATTCGAAGGACTCACAATCGGATCGGTGCTCTGCGTAAAAGACAAGTCCAGCGGCGATCTCTGCAGACTAATGCCATTTGACTTCTAAAGCTACCTGTTTGGGCACCTAAGGTACCGCCGTTTAGGCCCTTTTCAGCGGCCAACGCGGTCATGATATGCTTTCAAAACTGAGAAGGAAACGCCACAAAACGTCATCGAGTCCCCGTGTCAGGCCCCAAGGTGGTCATGATACGGTTTAAAAGAGGTCATCTAATGGTTTAAATCCCAGCCTTGACCTCGGCGTAGCGGCGTTTCGGCAAACCCGCTGGAAATCGTTTCAAGGATCGGCGGCGCTCTGCATGTCGTCCAAAACGCAACCTTTGCGCTCGAAGATAGGGATGGGGACGTCTCGTCCCCAGGGCTCCTCAAGCCAGTGCGGATTCTCCGGGGACGAGATGTCCCCACCCTTTTCAAAGAAATATCAGTGCTAGGCAGCCAAAACCTTTGAAGGTGCCGGCCCAACCGGGGACCCTACCTTCGTTTTTTCAATGCCAGCCAGGCGACTGGTCTTGAGGACGTCCCTTACCGTGCTCAAAAAGTCGTGCGGTGTGAAGGGCTTGGAAAGCATCGCCGCTAGTCGCAGTTGCGGTTCGCGCTTTAGTTCCTCAATCGGCATCGCGCCCGAGACCAGGATGACTGGTAACGCTTCGTCGACGGCCCGAAGCGTTCTGAGCAGCTCCAATCCCGAGATTTTGGGCATGTTGTTATCGGTGATCAGCAGGTCGTAGTGGTTCATGTGAAGCGCATCCAAACCCGCTTCCCCGTCCTCCGCCGTGTCCACTTCAAAGCCCGCTTTAGCCAATAATGCCGCGTTAAACAGGCACAACACGGGGTCATCCTCCACCACGAGAATGCGAACCGGGCGAGCGCGCTCGGACCGCGGGGCCGGCGTGGCTCCTTTGCCCGGGTGGTGCATGAGCTTCTCAGGGTGCATCATGCCAACTTAAACCGGGTGAACTGAGCCCTCAGTGGGGCATTTACCTTAAAGTCGGACGAAAATCGCTTACCTTCGAACTCAAACATGCCTCAGCGAACCCCGCCGAGGACCGCCAAATCGTCCGTGGCCATTTGCTGGGTCCGACACCGCCGGAACGAGGCCGACAGAAGTCAGGGAGGACTTTTGGGTTCGGGATGTGCGGCCTTTTCTCGTAACTGGCTGTGCCGATATTGGAAGCTCAGGCCGACCAGTCCCAGGGCGATCCACAAACCAAGCGCGACATAACCCAGCATGCCGGATGAACGAGCGTGGAGACGATCGAACCAAAGGAGCGAGTCATCATGAGTGTGGTTCAGCAGGTGGATGCCCCCCGCGACCAGGAGGTAGGACCCGCTGAAAGCCGTCGACGCGATGATCATAAATTTCTGCATGACCAGGGCCACGATTCCAAAGACCACCGCCAGGACCACGAGAAGTATTGGCTGAGGTTGGTTCCCGGCGGCATTGAAAAACGCCGCACCCACGATCACCCCGGCGCTTGCACCCACCACGAACACACCCAGGAAGAAGAGCCAAACACACAGAGCGGCTCCGATTATTCCAGCGACAACGGCACAGATAAGAGCGACGCCGCTGTTATTCGGAGCCAGGGACGAACCAAAGGTCCAGCCTGCGCCCGCCGCGGCGATAAAGCCGATGATTGCCAGCGTGAGCTTCAGAATGCGATACCCAAAGAAACAGATCAGGATCCCTGCGATTACAGCCACGGGAGCAGGGAGTGCATGAGCAAGTTCGGTGGCATTCATACCGTAACCAATAAGAGCGGGTTTTAATAATGGTCTTGGCGGCGAGACGCCGCCAAAACCCGCCGGCCAGAGGCACGCGCTACGTAGCGCGGGCGTGCTCGCCTGCGGGTTCCGGCGGCGTCTCGCCCGCCGGAATGGCGCGCGGACCCATTCTTAAGACACCCTCTAAGACAATTTGGTACCCACCCAAAAAATGCTACCCTGCAGGTCGGCCCGTTCTCTCGTGGGGACTCTGATGAAAGCCGGGCAGATTAGGCTGCCTTTGTTCGCTTGATAGAAGTACCTCTGCCTTCGGCCTTCGCCCGCCGGCGAGGCAGCGCGCGTTCCATGGGTGCGGGAGCGCGGCGGAATCCCTGGAGTCCCTCGTTCCCTTGGGCCTTGGCTCGACGATACGCCTCGATGATCTCGTCATATCTCAGCATGATCGAGCGGACGTCGGCGTCCGGCTGATAGGTAAGACGAACCAGTCCAGTGTTGATCGCCCATTCAATGGCGTCCTGGCCGAATTGTTCTTCCGAACACTGCTCGAGCAGTTTCAGAAGGTAATTTTTCATCATGCCCATGGCTTGTACCTGCTGATTAATTCACATTATAAGTAAGCACTGCGCCAGATGCTGTCAAAGCCTTTCCTCACGCCGGTGATGGGGAGCCCTCAGGATATCAAACCCTGCATTGAGACCATGAACCCGCCCCAAGAGCGCGCGCCAGCGTCTTGGAGTGCGGCGCTCTGCGCCGCTTTCGGACGTGGCGTGGTCCTGAAAAGCGCCGCACAGCGAGCGCACTCCAAAAACCCTCGGGTTCCCGTTCGGTTCCTGGACCGGCCGGGTTCCATGCCAGCGCGGTTGCTTCCAAAATTCGACTTCAGCGAAAGTACAGCCGATGTTGGTGGAATGAAAAAAAACAGAAGCATGCAACTGGGTATGATCGGTCTCGGCCGGATGGGCGCCAACATGGTGCGGCGGCTTCTCCGCGAGGGACATCAATGCGTCGTGTTCGACCGTTCGGCCGAGGCAGTGAACAACCTGGTCCACGATAAAGCAATCGGTTCGACCTCACTGGCTGATTTCGTGCAAAAGCTAACCAAACCGAGAGTTATTTGGCTCATGGTCCCGGCCGCGGTGGTGGACCAGTCGATTGCCGACTTGTCGTCCCTCTTAGAATCGGGCGACATCCTCATTGATGGAGGCAATTCCTACTACGTGGATGACATCCGGCGCGCCAAAGAATTGAGCTCAAAGGGAATTCATTACGTTGACGTAGGCACCAGCGGCGGGGTGTGGGGCCTGGAACGCGGCTATTGCATGATGATCGGCGGCGAACTCGAGGTGGTTCAACACCTGGATCCCATTTTCGCTACCCTGGCGCCGGGCATCGGCAGTATTCCACGCACTCCCGGCCGCGAAAAACTCGACGGCACGGCCGAACAAGGTTATCTGCATTGCGGTCCGAATGGGGCTGGTCACTTCGTCAAAATGGTCCACAACGGCATTGAATACGGCATCATGGCCGCCTATGCGGAGGGCATGGGTGTTTTGAAAGCGGCTAATGCCGGCACTCGACAAAGCGAGACTGACGCCGAGACGACGCCCTTGCGTAACCCGGAGCACTATCAATTCGAGCTCAATTTGGCGGACATCTCCGAAGTCTGGCGGCGCGGCAGCGTGATCGCCTCCTGGCTGCTGGACCTTACCGCCAGCGCGCTCGCCGCCGACCCTAAACTTACCAAGTTCGCCGGCCGGGTCTCCGATTCCGGCGAAGGCCGGTGGACGATCAAAGCCGCGATTGACGAAGGCGTCCCGGTGCCTGTGTTGACCACCGCGCTGTACGAGCGCTTCGCTTCGCGCGGTGAGGCCGATTACCAGGATAAATTGCTTTCGGCGATGCGATTTGGCTTTGGCGGACACCTGGAGAAAGCGCCGGACAAGAAGTAGCTAATCCGCCAGCCGTCTCCGCCAGGATGGTGCACCGGTTGCGGTGATGATATGCTGTGCCGACGAAGAAATCTTTCTTGGGACCGAATTTGTGACCACAAAACTATTTTCTGAACTCGGGCTTTCGAGTGAATTACTCAAGGCCATTGATAACCTGGGCTTCGAGCAGGCGGCGCCGATTCAGGCCGAGGCGATACCACTGCTGTTGCAAGGCAAAGACGTAGTTGGCCAGTCCCAGACCGGCTCCGGAAAAACAGTGGCCTTTGCTGCGCCGGCCCTCGAAAAAGTCGTCGTCGAGGACCGCGCCACCCAGGTGCTGATCCTTTGCCCGACACGGGAATTGGCCGTGCAGGTCGCCGAAGAAGTCCACAAGCTGGCACTGTTCAAGCGCGGATTGCACGCGTTGCCCGTGTATGGCGGGCAATCGTACGATCGCCAGCTTTTCGGCCTGCGCCGGGGCGCCCACGTGGTCATCGGGACACCCGGGCGGATCATGGATCACATGCGCCGCGGCACGCTGCGGTTGGACAAGGTGAAAATGGTGGTGCTGGATGAAGTGGACGTCATGTTGAACATGGGCTTCCGTGACGATATTGAGCTCATTCTCCAGGGGACGCCCAAGGAGCGCCAGACGGTGTTCTTCTCCGCGACAATTCCGCGTCCCATCCAGCAGTTGATCGAGAAATACTCGCGCGACCCGCAAAATGTTCGCATCGAGCAAAGAGCGCTCACCGTGCCGACGGTCGAGCAGGTCTATTACGAAGTGGACCGAAGATTCAAAGTGGATCTGCTCACGCGCCTGATCGATCTCCACGATCTCAAACTCGGGATTATTTTTTGCAACACGCGCCGGATGGTGGATGAGTTGGTGGAACACCTGAACGCGCAAGGCTACTCGGCCGATCGGCTGCATGGCGAGATGACGCAGGCAATGCGCGATCGGGTGATGAACCGCTTCCGCAAGTCGGGCCTGGAGTTCCTGGTCGCCACCGACGTGGCGGCGCGCGGCATCGACGTCGAGAATATCGAGGTCGTGTTTAATTACGACCTGCCGTACGACGGGGAGGATTACGTGCATCGCATCGGCCGCACCGGCCGGCGGGGGCGCAGCGGGCGGGCCATCTCTTTCGCCTCGGGACGCGAGGTATTTCAGATTCGCAATATCGAACGTTACACCAATACCAGAATTCACAGAGGTTCCCCGCCTACGGCGGTGGAAGTGGAAGAAGCAAGAGCCAACGCGGTGCTCGATAAAATTCGCGCGACGCTCAAGAGCGGCGAGTACAAGCGCCAGGACCTGCTCATCGAACGGCTCCTCGAAGAAGGTTTTAGTTCGACCGATGTCGCCTCAGCGCTGCTCCATCATTTGCAGGGCGGCGACGGTGCGCCGGCCGGCAAGCTGGCGCGCGCGGAAGTGCCTTCGTCCGCCACGCGCGGGTTGCGGCAAGAGCATGGCGGACATGCCGAACAGCGACCGCCTCGGTACAATCAAAGCGTTCTGCCCGGCGATGCGGCTGCCCAACATCGCGGGAAAAACCAACCGCCCACGGCCAGAGATTCTTTGCCGGTGAAGGACGGACGCCGCGAGGGTGAATCGATCAGACCAGCGAAGGTCGCAGCCGGTGCTCCAAAACCTCGCCCGGTGGCGCACTCGCTTAATCCAAAACAGGCGGCGGTCCGCGAGAGCGCGAACGTCCAGAAAATCGTCCAGCGGACGCAACCGGGCCAGACCCGTCTCTTTGTGAATCTGGGCGCAGAAATGGGCATTTCGGAAGGAGACATAATCGAAGCCATCGAGGGAGCTACGGGGTTGCCGCGCGAAAACATCGGAAAAGTGGACGTGCGCGAAAGACACCTCTTTGTCAATGTTGCGTCCGAACAGGCGCCGAGCATTGTGGCGAAGCTGAATCGGTCTCAAATCAAAGGGCGCAAAGCCAAAGTGAAACTCGCCTGAGGAAACAAGTTGGCAACGACCTAAAGCCGGCCGGAACTCAAACTTGCTTCGAGTTGACGAAGGTCTTTAGGCAACTCGGCAGTCCAGGTCATGCGCGTGCCTGGCTGGCCGGGGTGTTCCAGGGTGAGGACTTCAGCATGGAGTGCCTGGCGGGGGAAATCGATATGCGGACTCGGACGTGAGAGGCGCAACGCACGCAGAGCAGAGTTATATGCGCGGTCTCCGACGAGCGGCAGGCCAGCGTGGGCAGCCTGGACCCGGATTTGGTGTTTCCGCCCGGTTTCAAGCCGAAGCCTTAGTTTGGTGACGACACCTTGTCCGCCGGCGAGCGGGTATTCGCCAATGACCTCGTAATGAGTAATGGCCTCGCGCGCCTCGTCGCCCACAGTTTTGGCTGCGGTTTCCGAGACGACGTGCTGGCGGAGTTCGTCGCGACTCAATTGCAGCCATTGATGCCAGGTGCCTTTGGGGGTGGCGGCGCGGCCCTCGACAAAGGCGACGTATTCCCGCTTCATGGTATGTGCTTTGAGTTGCTCGATCAGGTGTTGGCGAGCGGCGGTGTTGGTGGCCATGCAAAACACGCCGCTGGTAAATTGGTCCAGGCGATGGACGGGCAAGGGTTGCAGTCGCCGGTAAACCGGCGGCAGTGACTTGCCCGCCACACCGCGGTCCCGGGCCTTAAGTTTGCCAGCGAGAAAATCCGCCAGAATGCTCAATGCGGACAGATCGCCTTCGGCCGCGGGCACTGAGATCAGGCCGGGACCTTTGTTAACCACCGCGATACTTTCGTCCAGATAAAGCAGGGATACGCGCGGATGGATTTGCCAGCCGGACCCACAGGCCAGGGTCGTGGCATGGCGCCCGCCCAATTCAATGGTATCGCTGCGGGCGATCGGCTGATGTGGTTTTCGAATCACCACCCCGTTGACGCTCACGCGCCCAGCCAGGATCCACTGTTTGGCCCGGCTCTTCGGGGTCTCGGGATGGCTGGCCAATAGAGCCTCCACCAGAGGTCTGGCGTCAGTTTCCATCTTGCCGGTGCAAGCTCATTTCAAATCGGATTTCCGGTTTTGCAACCGCGATAGCGTCGAGCGGGTGGCCAGTTCCCGGCGGCGCTGTTCGGCCAGTTGATTGGAGCGGGCCTGGTATCGGTCGAGCTCTTGCGGTTTCGGTTGCGTTTTTTTGCGAGGCGCGCGATGCGGCATATGGACGTACCATCGCATCAGGGACCGGAGGAGGCGAGCAGGAACCACGGGCGGGATTGTGTCTCGAATTGGGATTGTCCCTCGAGAGAACCTCGACCCGACGCAAATTCGATTCGTTTGGGCCTGCCTCTGAATCCCGGGATTTAGAACACGAAATTACGGGCGAAAAGAAAGATCCAGGAATTGTTTGCTATTCCTGCCCCGGCGCCCTACTCTGTCGCCGTTCGTTAGAAAGCTTGTCCGTTTCAGATCTGTAAATCCTCAAGTGAACTCGGTTCGTTGATGGTTCTAAACCCGATGGTCGGGAACAGTTTGGAGCAAGGGTTTTATCTACAGAACATCACAAACATGAGTAATAATAAACTATTCGTCGGGAACCTTTCATTTAACACCACCGAAAACGATCTTCAGGATCTGTTTGCCGCCCATGGCTCGGTGGTCGAAGCCAACCTGATGATGGACCGCACCAGTGGCCGTCCGCGTGGGTTCGGCTTCGTAACCATGAGCACACCTGAAGAGGCTGAGGCCGCCATTACCGCGCTCAATGGCAAGAACATCGACGGACGTAGCCTGACAGTGAATGTGGCCAAGCCCCGCGAGGAGCGTGGTGCTGGCGGTGGCGGTCGCCAATACAGCGGCAGCAGCAGCCGCTATTAAGCGCAAAGGCATTTCAGGAGCGAGCCTCGGATTCACCCGCCTCGCTCCTTTCTCTTCTGCCTGCGGCCCGAAAGGCTGCAAGGCAAACCAATTCTCGAACGACACCTACAGAAAGACCAAATGATTCAAACCAAAGAAGAACCGATTGAAGTAGAAGGTACCGTGGCGGTGGTTCTCCCCGGTACAATGTTTCGAGTCGAGTTGGAGAACAAACACGTAGTGCTGGCGACCATCTGCGGCAAGATGCGCAAGCGATGGGTGCGCTTGACCGTCGGCGACCGGGTAAAGATGGAGATGTCCCCTTACGACTTGAACAAAGGGCGCATCACCTGGCGGGTCCGCTGACATGAGTTCAGCAGACTTGGGCAGGCGTTGCCCTTGAGTTGCCGCCTGATGAGCGACTCGATCTTGCGCGTCGGTTCGTCGAGAGCGTGGTAGCGCCAGCATCTTTGAACGAGACAATCTCTGAGGGAATTCGCCGAATCGAGGACCTCGCAACAGGCAGGTAAAGGGCCTTACGGAAGAAGAATGCCGCGCCGCTCTGAAATGAGGGTGCTGTATCACCCCCCCCAATCTCCCAAGGATGTCCGGCGTTTCGAGTGCGAGTACCATCCGCATATTTCCGTGAGTTGCAGAAAAGTGGAAAAGCGGATAGTCTGTCGATATGCCAAAAAGTGCCGCACTTAAACACTCTGGTCACGTCGGGCGCCGGGGGGCGATTGTTCTTCCCTCATCTGTTCGAAAGCGATACGGCCTAAACGACGGAAGCTTATTCATCTCAGAGGAGCGCGATGACGGGGTGTTAATCCGTCCCGCAATGGCTACCCCAATCGACTTAGAGGAGGTGCGAGGTAAAATCCGTGAAGGGCTGAACGAACTCAACGACGGAAAGGGCATTCCGGGAGAGGTGGCCGAAGCGGAGTTAAAAGCCATTAGCAAAGCATTTCGAGCTCGCAAGCCGAAGTGAGCCAATTCCTATTAGCGCCAGCCGCCAGGTCGGACATCTTGGAAATTTGGAATTACTACGCCTCTGAAGTTGGCAATGCGGAATTGGCGGACAGAATGCGGGACGAGATCTTTAAGGGCATTCGGGCTGCGGCTCGAAAACCGGGTATCGGCCACCTTCGCCATGACCTCGCGGATGAGTCTCTGCGTTTCTGGCGAGTGCGGAAGTATCTGATCATTTACCGAAGCCAAAGCAAACCGATCCAGGTGGTGCGGGTGTTGCATGGCGCTCGCGATGTGCATGCCCTCCTAGGTGAAGGGTAATCAGGCAACTCTGCGTGGAAGGGTGGCGCGTGGACGTGAGGACCGTCTGTCATTGTTGCTTGCGAACCTAAGAGCCCCTACGCGCCTATGATCCCTTCGAGGGCTGTGCGTTGGTCCGGGTTTGCCATTCGTCGAGCGATCGCAAGCATCTTGTCGCGGCCATAGCTGTAGTGACTGGAAAGGATGGTCGTAATCCGCGTGGCATATTCCTGCGGTTCCGCCGAGGCCGAGAGGACCTTAAACCAAACTGGCAACACCTTCTCCCAGTCCACGCCGACCTGCCACGAGCCGCCCTCTCCGCGAAAAAAATGACATCGTCGAGGCATTCATCGATATGATCCAACAGGCCGAAGAGAATGTCTATGGCCTGACGCACCTCCGCTGGCTCACTCCCCTTTGCGCTGCTCACACAGCGGTTCAGGAGTCGATCATGCTCAGCAATCCACGCGCACGTCCCAGCGGACTTCTCCATGCAATTCTTGGAATTGACGTCGAACGACTCGTAATACTCGCCGGCCAAGCTGGCCTTCTCGAAACGCTTGACGTCTGTGAGCAAGCCCGGTTTCGCCGCTTGCTCCGCGTCCGGCTGCAGCCGCTTCAGATCGATGTACTTCTTTGCGAGTTGGTATAACTTGGCCGGGGACAACAGCTCGATGGCGTCGTCCAGCATGTAGAAGACGTACTCGTCTCCGAGCTTGCGAACCGCCGCGTGAAGTTTGTCTCGGTCGATTTGGATGTGCTTCCGTTTCATTTTCACAGTTTCTCGATCCGCCGCAGCATCGCCGGGCGGTTTGAGTATCGACGACGAAACCCGGCGAGCTTCTGCTGGAAGCCCCCGAGGTCACCGGCCTGTGCGTAGGCGTCGCGCAGTTCCTGCAGTTGGGCAGCCGCCTGGTCGTAGGCGGAGGCGATTTTTTGATCCATCAGAGGGTCGAGCCCCGGCCATAGGTTAACTGCGTGCTGCATGACCGAGGCCAGATGCTGCCGGCGCAGTTCTGCGTCGTGTTGTCGCTTGGCCGCTGCCGCTGCGGCCTCCTGCTTTTGTCGCATTTCCCGAGCCTGGATGGCCTTTGCGGCAAAATCGATACACCTCATCGCGGGGCTGACCGGAGCCTGCCCTCGTGGATACGTCAGCCGGTTCAATTCGGCCATCACGCCCGACCCGCCACCTTCAGCCACCCGTGTCAGCATGGCGCGCATTTCGGACACGGAGAGCGTCTCGAGAGCTGCCGCCAAGGGAATGCGGTTCGGGGTACCGGCTTGGGACAGTCGCGCAGCCACAGCGAGCGAATCAGTATCGAACGGAAAATGCCGGATAAGCGTCTCGAGGGAGGAACTGAGGTGATCGAGTCCGGCCGGGATGGGGGGCATCATTACCCCGCCGTCCTTGGGATCCCCCCACTCGTCCGGGTCGAAATCAGCCAGCCATCCCAGAAACAAGGCTCGGTAATCCGCGCGCAATAGCTCCTCACGGATCCCAATGAGTTGGTCGATGATGCCGTCGCCGTTTGTTTCCCACCACCCCCCTTCCTCGTTGCGTTCCCAGTACACGATACACCGCTCGCCTATCTCCTTGACGCTCAAAGTGTCCTCGTACCTTTCGCCTCCTCGCAAATAGGGCTGGAGCACCGCCGGGGCAATCGCGCCCTTTGGAAATGCCAAACCCAGACGCACCGTGCCCCAGTTGGCGATGTAGAAGTGAGCGTCGTAATACTTGAGCAGGGTGTCCACGCTGCCGCCGAAACTGCCGAAGTGGTAGGAATTTTGCCAGCGGACACGAGACACGTTGGCGCGACTCGAACAGGCCCGTGCATATCGCAGGCCTTCGTCGGAGATCGGTCCGTCAATGGCCGCGAACTCATAATACTGGTACTCACTCATGACTTCGCTTTTCTATTAGTCGGAAGGCGCCCTGCGCGCGCCGACTAAGGTGCTTCAAATTCTTTTTCCGCGAAAGCAGCTTCTTCCGGGGTTTGGTGCAAGTCGCCGACCTTACGGCGACCAGGTCTGAAATACTGAGTGTCGGGCCCGATCCTACAAACGTCACCACCCTTCGTCTTCCCACATCGTCTGGCCCCGGAGTGGCCTCGTTTACGTCCTTGAAATCCCCGTTCAACAACCGCCCTGCATCCGACTTGACGGTTGCTATGTAATCCCGGAACTTATTTAACCCACCTCCCACAGGCTCGCACTATAATGAGCTAACGATGTGGAACAATAAAACAGCGCAGGTGTCAGGAATCGGCCCCGTCAGCCTGTCAAAGCAAGCCCAGTTTCCTGGATTTGAATTGTGCGGATTCCGATGAAAACCTGACTTCAATGGCCAAACAAGAGCGATACTGCCGAGGTGGATGGTGGAGCCGAGGGGGTTCGAACCCCTGACCTCCTGAATGCCATTCACGGGGTCATGCCCACCTATATGGCAGTTCTTTTATGAAGATTGCTCGGTGGCGTATACCAAATGGTCATTATAGGGTGATAAGTTTATCGGGTTGAATTGCAGGTTCACCCCCGAGTGGACGCGCCACAAAGTCCCTGATTACAAGTTTCTATTTCCTCTGGAGCGTAGTGGCCGGGGCGAAATACGGCGCCAGACTCCGCGGATGTTCGGGAGTGCTTTCCCGAGCGCGATTCCGTGGCGGAGCACCCGCAGGTGATGTGTCGGGGACGGCCGAAAGCGCTTGCAGCAATGATAGGACGAGGCCCCGAAACTAACGAAGATTTTCCGGAGAAATGAATGATTCATAGGCCAAAGATGACTTACCAAATCCGGAATTTCCCGCCGCAGTGCAGCAAAGCCATCATGTAGAGGAGTCCCTCGTAATAACGCTCCGATCCATCCGGGGTGGGCGTATTCCAAAGTTCTTCCACATACCGCTTCCAGCGCGGGTTGTTGGCTGCAAGGCTGGCAACCGCATTCACTGCCACCAGTCCTTGCGCGTGGCGGTTCTCCAGTTGTTGCCCTTCGAGGGTAAATACACAGCCGCAGTTCGTTCCTTTCGATTCGAAGAAGGCCTGCAGCTTGTCACTCAGTTCACGCTGGCGTGGATCCTTGCCCCACCAGGACCAGTCCACTGACCAGTTGCCTGCAGTGCGGAACGCATCGTAGCTGAAATTGGTGCCATAGTTCCCCGAACGCGGGACGAGTGACCCGTCGAAATTGGCGTAACACGAAATTCTGGTTTTCATAACGTGTACCCGAGGGGCCCTTCCATGCGCAGGAATTCCCTGCTCTCTCGCCACCTATTGAGGAAGGATCTCGATCGCGCAGATTTGAGGGTTCTCGACCTTGGGAGTAAAGGTAATCTTGAACTTTCCATCGGTAACTTCGGCAGGGACCGCCTCAATGTACGCCTTCAACGGACCGCCCGCCTTCACCCAAACGTCAAAATCCTTAAACTCCTTGCCTTGGACGTTGAAGGAGAATACGCGCTGACCCGGCCCGGTGATGCCGTCGAACGTTTCCGCAAAGTGCAGTTTCACCAAGTATTTTCCATTCGGCACCGGCCAGGAAAAGGAGTCCATGCTGTAGTGTTCGGCTCGGTAGAGATCCGGGCTCTTCGTGCTGGCAATCTGAATGTCAGGCCGTTCGATGGTCTGGCCGCCTTCAAAGCCTTGGTCGGCCAGCCAGACATTGCCCTCCGCGTCCTTCACGGGCTCGGATTTGCCGGCCTTGATGCGAACTATCCCGGGGGCAGAGGCGGTGACTGACGCGGGCGACGCTGCCGCAGGAGCCGCGGCCGCTTGCAGCGCCGCCGCAATCTTCATGGGATCTTCCTGAAACAGTAATTGCCCAAATTGGTGTAGGCTCCGCCGCCAGGTGAGGAATTCGTGAGCTGTGTCCGGCGACACATATCCCATGTTCTTGATGCCGGCCTTGTGGAGGGCTTCGTGGTTGGAAAGGATGTTCGTCGGATTTTCCCGGCTGCCGCAACTGCAGAATACGAATTTGACCTTCTCCTTGAAACCTGGGGTGTTCTCAACGTCTATGGGGGTAATGACGCCTCCGCTAAAGAGGCCGATGTGCGAGAATTTATCCAGATTCTTCAAGGTGATGATCTTGGTCTCCATGCCGCCCATGGAGAGGCCAGCCATAGCACGATTCGGCTGATCGGAGAGGGTGCGGAAGTTGGCATCGACATACGGGATGAGTTCGTTCATGAGAACTGCCTCAAATGCAGCTGCGGCCCCGGTGAAGGGGTTCGTGCCGGGAGTGCGCCGGGCGCCCGGCCCGGGTCCTTCATTGGTCAGGCCGTACGTCATAACAATGAGGAAGGGCTTCGCCTTCCCTTCAGCGAGCAGGTTGTCCAGGATTAGGTTGGCTCGGCCCTGGTTCCACCAGGCATATTCATTCTCGCCCCAACCATGCTGCAGGTAAAGCACCGGGTAGCGCTTCGTCGTGTCCTTTTCGTAATCGGGCGGAGTATAAACGTAAGCGACGCGCGCGACGATGCTGTTGGTGAACTTCGAAGGGAAAAGTATCTGCTGGACTCGACCGTGCGGAACATCCTTCAAAGCGTAGAAGTCCTGGTCATGCGCGGGGATCTCGATGCCGCTCTCCCAACGGGTCGACCCGTAGAAATTCAAGGCGCCTGGGTCGTTAAATGTTCCACCATCCACCGTGAGATGATAGTAGTGGAAGCCCTCATCCAGCGGCCGGGCTGTAGTGCCCATCCAGGAGCCATCTTCGGCTTTCGCGAGAGGCGTGCCCCCACGTCCGCCCAAGCCAACGCTGACACTTTGGGCCTGGGGCGCGACGATCCGGAATCGCGCGAAATGTTGGGAGTTGACCTGCGGGTATTGTTGACCGGGCTGGTTCAAACTCGAGGGCTTGAAATCCTCCGCCACCGGTTGGTTTGTCTGGGCCAGAGCGGAAACACTGGCCAAAAGTGCGACACCGAGAAGTGCAGTTTTCATAAATCGACAGGTTGGGTCTGACAACATTCGTTAGTCTTTAAGATCACTTCCGCCAAACCAAGCATTTTGGACATCATATCCGCAGAAGAAATAACCAGATCAAGCTAAGCCACTATCCCACGCGAGCTGGCTAAGCATAGCGAGTTTCAGATCAATTTCCACCGGCTTGCCTTCGGGCAGGTGCAGGCCGCAACGGACGGCAGCGGGTTTGGGTTTTGTCGAAAGGATGCCGGAACTCGCGGAGATGCTCTCAATCCCGTATCGCGCGATCAAAATGACCTCCTGCGTGCGGAACGAAGTGATCTTCAGGTGCACGAACCGGGCGTCCATGTCCCAGGCCAGTTTGTCAATGCGCGCGAACGTGCGAGCGAGCATCCCCTCGATGGATCCCTTAGGCAACGTGGGTGGAATTGCGGGAAGCACCTCAATGATGCCGGGGTGGGCTTGCTGGGAGCGACAGGAAATCAACAGAGCTTGCCAGGCCGGCCGCGATGGTGCCCTTCTTAATGAAGTCTCTACGTCTCATCCTTACCTCGTCTCGTCTATGCGATAGGTTTCACCCTCCGTCATTTTGACGGCTTTCGTAGTCGAGCCGTATCGCAGTTTTACGGAACCTCCATGCAGCGAGTGGATCAGCCCGTCGGTTAGCTTTCCATCACGCCAAGTGATATCGGCTTCGTAACCGCCGCGCGCGCGCAATCCCTTCACAGAGCCGGAGCGCCACCCTGGAGGCAGGGCCGGAAGGAGTGAGATTTCGCCGGCATGGCTCTGCAAAAGGGCTTCCGCGATAGCCGCAGTCAGGCCGAAATTTGCATCGGACTGATTGTTCCCTCGATTGTGCAAATTGTCGGCCAACGATCTCCTCATTAGCGCGCCGATCCATTGCTCTACTTTTTCGCCGCGCGCTAAACGAGCCCAGACGGCGGTATCCCACGCGGTGGTCCAGCCTCCGCGCGGCTGGCGCGTTTCCATCCACTTGTTAATCGCAACGGCGAGCTCAGGGTCCCCGCGTAGCGTGATCGTGCTGCCAGGAAAGATTGGGAAGTTAGGCGAGACGTTATGCCCCTCAGGTCCTGGTGGCCAGTCCTCGATCCACTCCTGCAAGAATCCGCGCCTGTTAATCCGGTAAGGTGGAAGCTTCGGCAGCGCAGCGGCGAGACGGGCTCTAAAATCCTCGTCAATTCCAAGAATCCGCCCGGCCTCAATGCAATGCGAAAATAACTCCCGGATGAGCGCTAGGTCCAGCGTTGGCCCGGGTGACAACGAAGCAGTGCCTCCCTCCTTGTCCTGGTAGGTGTGTTCAGGCGAGATGGAGAATGGTGTGACCCACCAATGATGCTTGGGATCCTCGACCAACAGTTCGAGCAGGAATTGGGCGGCGCCGCGCATTACCGGGTAATTCTCGCGCAGGAAGCTCTCGCTGCCATTGAACGCGTAATGTTCCCACAGATGCTGGCACAGCCACGCGCCGCCGACCGGCCACATGCCGTATTTTGCGGCATCGACCGGGGCCGTGCCACGCCAGAGGTCGGTGTTGTGATGAAGCGTCCACCCGCCGCAGTTGTAGTACGTCCTGGCCGTCTTCGCTCCGGTCTCAGAAAGGTCTTTGATCAAGCCGACCAGTGGCGGCGTGCATTCGGGCAAATTGCATACCTCGGCGGGCCAGTAGTTCATTTCCAGGTTGATGTTGACCGTGTATTTGCTGCCCCATGGTGGCATGATGGCTTCATCCCAAATGCCCTGCAGGTTTGCGGGCTGACCACCGGCGCGGCTGCTGGACACCAGAAGGTAGCGGCCGAATTGAAAAGCGAGCGCCTCAAGATTCGGATCCCTGCCACCTGCCCGAACAGCTTTCAAACGGTCATCGGTCGGTTTCTCGTTTAGCGACGCGTCGCCGAGCTGCAAATGCACCCGGCCCATCAGACGGTGGAAATCTTCCACATGCCGGCGCCGGAGAGTGGCGAAATCCTTGTCAGCGACGGCCTCCAGAGCGCGCTTGCAACGCGCTGCGGGGTCGGCGCTAATATCATGGTAATTTGCATAACTGGTGGCCAATGCCAGTACCAAAGTGACAGCATCGGCATTGTGGATGCTGTAAGTGTTGGAATTGGATTCCGATACGCCGCCTTCATGACGGACCACCAGCCTCGCTTGATAACGCAGACCTTGGCCTGCAGTTCGCGCGATTAGACCTGCCATGCCCATTGGCCGCGCTGAAAAGGGTCCCTGCCAGGTGCCGATCGCGCTCATGCCTTCGCCAGATTCGGCCACCTTGTTGGTAACCTGATAGGGACCGCGAAATTGGGCAGCTAAAGATATTCGGCCGGGTTGATCAGCGGCGATGCGCACGATCAGAACGCGGTCAGGCCAGGATACGAACGCCTCGCGCGTGATGAGGGCATCGCCCGAACGATAACTGACTTTGGCAATGCCGGTTTCCATGTCCAACTCGCGATGGTACTCGGTATAGTTTGTCGTCCCAAAAGATAAGAGCAGGTCGCCCAGGGGCTGGTATGCCTCCTGGGCTTTCGGGATGCCGTAGAAGTGTGCGTTGGCCATTTTTTCTGCTTCCTGGAACTTTTCCGCGAAAACCAAGTCCCTGATCTTGGCGAAATATTGGAAGGCATCGGGGTCGTCGTAGTCATGGGGACGGCCGGACCAGAAACTCGACTCGTTAAGAGCAAGGCGTTCTTGCGGGACACCGCCAAAGACCATGGCGCCAATCATGCCGTTGCCCAATGGCATTGCCTGAAGCCAGTTGGTTGCCGGCTGACGATACCAGAGTACCATGTCGGGACCGGTTGAATCCACAGCGAGGCTGCGTGGCCCCGACAAGGCAAACATCGTGGTTGCGAGCAGTCCTTGGCTCACGAACTTCCGTACCATTTGAGAGTCGCGGTGGTGCATATTCGCATGACGCTCGCACTCGCCATTTAGCAGGTTGATGTAGCCTGTTTTCGCACCCGGGCTCGAACGCGTCATCGGCGTTGCGGTCCCGCGCGATGAATTGGCAGCGGACCAGGCTGGATGACTCTAATACCTTTTGTCAGTTGCCATTCACATACTTACTTCCATCGAACCGCAAATTTTGGACAAGCTAACGATGCGAAAATATAAAATAGAGCAAGTGGCCGGAATCGGCATAGTCAGCCTGTCAAAGCAAACCCCCTTTCCTGGGTTTGACTCGGGCTGAACTGATGCAGGTCGAAAAGCGAGTGAAAGCCCTGGAGAAGACCATCCCTCGTCTCGTGGGGTCGAAACCCATGGTTGAACGGAAGTGGTACCGCACTCAAGCTGGTCATTTCTCCCGCGATCCGGTCTTTGACGAGATCGTCAGGCTCGGCCGCAATTACAGGAAATCACTTCGACCTCGTAGCTATTCGAAACGGCCGTGATCATTCTCGATACGGACGTGCTCAGCGTCGTGCAGCGCGGCGACAGCCCCGAGTATGAGCGATTGGCAGAGCGGCTTGACACAGCGGATGAGGAAGTCGCGGTGACCATAATCAGCGTCGAGGAGCAGATGCGGGGGTGTCTTGCTTTTATAGCCCGGGCCAAGTCCTCGTTCCAGTTGGTGAAGGCCTACGGAAAGTTGCACGAACTTCTCCACGACTTCACTTCGCGCCCGGTCATTGATTTTGATGAAACATGTGCCGCCAAATTTGACTTGCTGGTTCATGCCAAGATTCGCGTCGCCACCATGGACCTCAAGATCACCGCTACTGCGATCTCCCACGATGCTCTCCTGCTGTCGCGTAACCTGGCGGATTTCCGCAGAGTCGAGGGCCTTCGTGTAGAGGATTGGACGCTGTAAGAGCCCCTACGCGCCTATGATCCCTTCGAGGGCTGTGCGTTGGCTTTGAACGAGACAATCTCTGAGGGAATTCGCCGAATCGAGGACCTCGCGACAGGCAGGATAAAGGGTCTGACGGAAGAAGAATACCGCGCCGCTCTGAAATGAGGGTGCTGTATCACCCGCAGTTTCCCAAGGATGTCCGGCGTTTCGAACTCGAGTACGCCACAATTTCAAACGGTCTGGCCGCACGCTTCCAAAGCGAGGTTTCTCAGGCCATTTTTTAAACATTAAGTCGATCGGATCCTTTGACATGGCTCTCTCGATTCCCGGAGCACGAAATTTAGTCGAACCGAGTTTTCGTGAGGCGACGATCAGATTTTTGCCGCTCCAAGGCGTTGTCCGTGCTGCTTACATAACCGACGCCACTTGGTGATGGGGTGCCTTGCATTGATGATCTGCACGTTCGGCGTGCCTTCGGTATGCTGAGAATTAACCACCACCAACCACGGGCGATGCTCTATAATATCCCTAAGATGCAAATTCATACGCTCGATAACGATGCGGCCGGAACGGGGATTTGGAGCTGTCGCGAGACCACTGAACCCGCACAGTTCGACTCTGGTTAGCGTACGAGGAAACAATTATCAGCCAATGGTCCTAAGAGCGTGTCTGAAAAGTGACTTGGGTTGAAACATCCGACTCTCTGATAAGT
>Ga0070741_10007123_pt1 | contig 23428 bp, 20 predicted proteins | sample Coa_R1_4_FD_66440 | JGI IMG/M metagenome (GOLD analysis project Ga0070741, IMG submission 66440) | Surface soil microbial communities from Centralia Pennsylvania, which are recovering from an underground coalmine fire - Coalmine... | ecosystem: Environmental > Terrestrial > Soil > Unclassified ...
AAAAAACCAGAGTTCGTGGCCCAACCGAAGTAAGCGGCGTGAGAAGAATTAACCTTTACAGAGAAAGGTTTGGACGATGATTAACGGCGCGCACATAGTTGTTTATTCGAAAGATGCGAATGCTGACAGAGCGTTCTTTAGAGACGTGTTGAACTTCACATCAGTCGATGCGGGTCACGGCTGGCTGATTTTCGGGCTGCCTCCCGCAGAAGCGGCGCTGCATCCGGCGGGAGAGAACGACCGGCATGAGTTATACCTGATGTGCTCCGATCTTTCCAACGAATTAATGAAGCTAAGAGCGAAGGGCGTGGAATGTGAAGCCGTTACGGAGGAGGGCTGGGGTTCTGTCACCAAGATCCGTTTGCCCGGTGGAGGAAAGATCGGCCTCTATGAACCTAAACATCCAAGGCCTTGAAATTCCTTTGAACTGAATTGTGGAACGGCGCTTTCGCATCAAGGTGCTACCCTCCTGTGATGCCCTCAGTTCGGTTGATGGTGGGTGTCATTCTTCCCTTTGCATCGTTCATTCTTTGCGCGCAAACTCCGGTTGAGCCAGTGCGTCAATGGCGCGTTAAACACCAATCCGAAATACTCAAGGGCTTCACTGAGCTTCTGAGCATACCCAACGTGGCTGCCGATCCAGCCAATCTTCGCCGCAATGCAGATACTCTTGTCTTGCTGCTGCAACAGCGACATTTTGACGCTCGCCTTTTGACTGCTGCCGGCGCTCCTGCGGTGGTTTTCGGCGAACACAAGGTGGCAGGCGCCAAGCGCACTATCGTTTTTTACGCACATTATGACGGGCAGCCAGTAACGCCGTCGGAATGGACCAGTCCTCCGTTTGTTCCTACATTGCGTGAAGTGGACGGCGAGCAACGCATCTACGCGCGATCCGCAGGCGATGATAAGGCAGCGATCTACGCGCAGCTGGTGGCGCTGGCCGCGCTGGAGGCAGCCCAAATTCCGATGCGTGCCAACATTCGATTTATTTGGGAAGGAGAAGAAGAAGCGGGTTCACCTCACCTGGAAGAAATTTTGAATGCCAATCGCGATCTGGTTCACGGAGACGTTTGGCTGGTCTGCGATGGGCCTGTCGATCAGAGCAGGCAGCAGACGCTTGTTTTTGGCGCGCGCGGAGATGCCCATCTGGAGATCACAGTCTATGGCCCTAGTCACGGACTCCACAGCGGCCATTACGGTAACTGGGCCCCTAACCCGGCCATGATGCTTGCGCAATTGCTGGCCGGCATGAAGGACGCACAAGGCCGCGTTCTTATTCCGCATTTTTACGACGGGATCAAGCCACTGGGCAATTTAGAGAAAAAGGCGCTGTCTCGCGCGCCCGTGAACGACGATAAATTGCGCGAGGAATTTGCCCTGGGGCACGTCGATGGCGGCGGGGCACATCTTCTGGATCTTCTCAATCTTCCTAGCTTGAACATTAACGGGATCTCGTCCGGACAAACCGGCGCGAGTTCCACGAACGTAATTCCCGCAACGGCTACCGCCGATCTGGATCTTCGTCTGGTTCTTGGCATAGATTGGCGGGAACAGCAAAACCGAGTTGTCGATTACATTCGGTCGCAAGGTTATTACGTCGTCGAGACGCCGCCGAGTCGCGACGTGTTGTTGCAACATTCTAAAGTGGCACTCATCAAGAAGGACGCGGCCGGATACAACGCCGCGCGTACACCCATGGACCTGCCTATCGCCCAAGATGCCTTGACTGCAGTAGAGGCAGCGCGGGGGCCTGTCATTGAGTGGCCGACGATGGGCGGCAGTGTTCCGCTCGGCGCGATGGAACGCGCGGCTCAGACGCACACGATCACGGTTCCGATCGCAAATCACGACGATAATCAGCACAGCTCAAATGAAAATCTGCGGCTGCAGAATCTCTGGGACGGGATTGAGACCATGGCCTCTCTTCTCTGCATGCGCTAGAAGGCTAGTTGCATTTCCAAAACAGACTGTAATGACGGGCTGCACGGAGACATAGACCTGCCGGGGTGCAACGGCGACACTCCTTTCGGCGTGTGCGCGTTGCACTTGTTCAATGGGTTGGCGACTTATTTATCTGATTTGTCGGACGACTTGCGAACGACGCCGTGCAGAGGAGACATTCCGAAGTGTCCAGCGGCCTGATCCCCGAAGGTCACGGCGATGTTCGAGAAAGCGACGGTGTTGCCCCCAGTAATATCGATCGTCAAGGTGGAGAGGTCTGTATTGGTTTGAAAAGGCGGCGGGAACGTTCCATTCCCGGTGATCCTGGCCGGACCTTTTATTTCAATCCCTCCGGCGATGGCGGTAACTTGACCGTCAACCAGAGTGATGTGATGTGTGTGCGCCATGCGGTCCATCGGGTTGGTGCTATTGAAGTCACCATTGCCGTGCTCGTTGATCCCCTCGTCCGAGCGCTCCATGGTAAGAGCCGCAGAAAAATCAGCCTTGCAATCGAACTGACCATATCTACACTTCACGACCACCGACCAAGAGCCGCGGACCTCCCAGGGGCCACCAGTCGATGCGGGCGCATAGTCGTTGAGTACCCCATGAAACTTGGTTTGATTCGGGCTTTCAGCAGGCGCACAGATGCTTAGCGCGAGCATCAGGCCGGGTAGCAGAAGCGCCAGGCGAGTCAGAGTTTGGCTCTTCACAAAGTAACTTGAAATATTGAATTGCTGCCTTCCGACTGCTGTGGCTGGGATGGCAGCAAGAGAAATTGTCGAACGTTGCATAGAATTCCTTTCCACGAATTAGAGGGCGTGGCAATGAGAGGTCAGGAGCTTACATACCGGGACTCGGTTTGACCTCGTATTGTGGGCCCGGCAGTGATCTTCACCCCCTGTTCTGGAACGCGCAATCCCGGCGATCTCCTTTTTCCATCAAAAGGAAATCAGAGACTAAGTCGTTGATTCGATAAATGATGGGAGATGATCTCCGAAGCAAAGTAACGTATGCTACGCTTCGCTTGATGCCGACGCAGGATGCCGTGATCCTCCGTTTCGGTTCCTTTGAGATCAACCTGCAGACAAAAGAACTGCGCAAAAACGGGATGCGGTTGCGACTTTCAGGGCAACCGTTCCAAGTTTTGGCGGTATTGATTGAACATGCCGGCGAGGTGGTCACGCGGGAAGAACTTCATTCGAAGCTGTGGAAGACGGACACCTTCGTCGATTTCGATCATGGATTGAACAACGCAATCGCCCGAATCCGTGAGGTACTCGATGACTCGTCCGGCACGCCGCGCTACGTGGAGACGATTCCGCGGCATGGTTACCGCTTCATAGCGCCGCTGGCGGATGTTCGAACTTCGATAACGCCGATCACTCCTCCGCACGAGGTTAACGGTTCGGGCGCTACGAGTATTGTAGATTCTCGAACTGAACGGCGATTCGCCCCTGCTCGCTCGAACGTGTTGCTCACCGCAGCGGCTTTGATGGCCGTCTCCATCGTGGGTTTTTTGCTGTACCGCACGAGCATCAGACCGACAGCGCGGGCCGCCATTAGATCACTGGCAGTTTTGCCTCTGACAAACCTTTCCGGCGACCCGGCACAGCAATACCTGGCCGATGGGATAACTGAAGAACTAATAGGACGCCTTGCCGGCATTCACGACCTACGCGTCATTTCCCGCACGTCCGTGATGCGCTTCAAAGATACAAAACTCTCCGCACCGGAGATTGCTAAGACACTGCAGGTGGATGCTTTGGTGGAGGGCTCAGTCATACGGGAAGACAATCGGATTCGCGTCCACGCGCAATTGATTCGTGGCATAACCGACGAGCACTTCTGGTCGGAAACCTATGATCGCGAAATCGAGCACGTTCTTTCTCTAGAGAGTGAAGTGGCGCAATCCATTGCCGAAAAGGTTGCGGTTACCGTAACAGGACAGGAGCACTCCAGGCTTGTCGCCGCACGTCATGTCGCGCCCGAAGTTTATGAGAACTATCTCAAAGGACGGTTACGAACAGATAATACGCGGGCCGAGCTTGAACGGAGCGTTACCTATTTCAAGGAGGCGATCCGGACGGACCCTACATTTGCGCCGGCTTACGTTGGCCTAGCTAGTGCCTATGACGATCTAAGCCTGATTCTTGTCGGCGGTTCTCCCGCTGAAATGCGTCCGAAGGTATTGAGTGCGGCCAGGAAGGCATTGGAATTGGACCCCGAACTCGGCGAAGCGCACGCCCTGCTGGGGGACATCTATCAGAAACAGTGGAAATGGAGCGATGCCGAGGCTGAGTACAAACAGGCTCTTCAGTTAAAACCGAATGACGCCGCCGCACACATGGGATTTGCAAATTGGCTGCTGTGCCAGGGGCGTACTGAAGAAGCAATTGCCTGGGCCCGGCGTGCGCGGGAATTGGATCCGCTCGGGAGCGCCGGCATCGGGATCGGCTGGATTCTGTTCCAAGCCCGGCACTACGACGAAAGCATTGCGGAACTACGAAGCACGTTGGCTGTACATCCCGAATCTGCACAGGCTCGCTTTTTTCTGGGCTTCGCATTGATTGGTAAAGGCGAGCCAGAGAGGGCGATTCCCGACCTGGAGCAGGCAGTTTCTCTTATGCACCGCAGTCCCGGCTCACTCGAGTTGCTTGCCACGGCATATGGGTTTGCCGGGCGGCGCAGCGAAGCGCTCGGTTTGATAAACGAATTGAAGCAACAAGGGAAGCAAGGCTATGTACCAGCGGGCGCTTTCATTAACCCTTTTTTGGGGCTTCGCGATTACAACGAGGTGTTTGCATGGTTCGAGCGCGCCTATGCGGAGCAATCCAACATTCTGCAATTCGTGAAAGTTCATCCGTTCTTTGATCCGATTCGCGGCGATCCGCGTTTTCAGGAACTTGTCCGTCGCGTCGGACTCCAGTGAGCCTGGTACCTAGGTATCGGTCCTGTAACTGGTAGAACCGGCTATTCTCTAGCGCATGTAAGCTTTTAGGCGGTACGCTGCCGGACAGAGGAAGTCTGGCATGCCGCAGCCAAAGCAGTATTGCGAGCGGCGAAACGAGCTCGCAGAGTTGCTGGTCGATGTAGCCGTACGGCTATCGATCGCGGCTGTAGAGATGGCTAGCGTGGCGGGAGTAAGCGAAAGCCACAGCTTTTTAAGGGCCAAAGCTGAAGTCGAACGCCTGCGCGACGAAGGGGAGAATATCCGGGCGGAGCTGTCGCATCACCGGCTGAAACACGACTGCTGAAGTCCGAACCCAGCAGTTACGACGCGGTGATTAATCGTTCCTGACCTAACAGTGTCCCTGGGCCTTCCGAATGACCCGGATTTTTACGAAATCGTTCGATGGAAGCGGCCAGAGCGTGTAGCGACAGCCGCGAAAGGTCGGGCACAGTGGAAGTTCGGAACATCGGCAGAATCTCTGCGAAGCGCTCGACGAGATGCGGGTCGCGCCAGCCTCTTTCTGCTTCTTCGCGAATGGTCTGCAATGCCTCTTCGGATGTAAGCGTGCGCTTATAGGGGCGGTTGGTGGTCAGAGCGTCGTAGATGTCCGCGAGCTGCAAAATTCGTGCGAGCAGCGGTATCTCTTCCTGCTTGAGGCCATCAGGATAGCCGGAACCGTCCCATCTCTCATGATGATGCCGGATAATTGGGAGCACGGGCGCCAGTGATCGCATGTTGCTGCAAATTCGCTCGCCGCGTTCGGCATGGGACTTCATAACCTCCCATTCTTCGGGGGCTAAAGGCCCTGCTTTGAAGAGAACGTGATCGGGAATTGCTACTTTACCGACGTCGTGTAAATAGGCCCCTCGCTGCAAGGACACGATGTCATGCGGGGGCAGGCCCAGGGCGACACCCATTGCAGCCCCAATTAATGCGAGCCGATGACAGTGCTGGCCGAGCGCCTCATCACGCTCTTCGACGGACTGCGCCAGAGAAAACAGAACCGCCTCCGAATCGTCCAGTGAGTCAATCATAGCTTTATTGCGCAAGCTGGCTCGTACCCTAGCTCGCAAAACCGGGGCACGAAACGGTCGCACGAGGAATTCGTCGGCACCGGCATCCAGTGTACGCACTTCGCTATCGAGATCGTCGGAACCGGCCATTACGAACAGCGGTAAGAGCTGGGTGGCGGATGCCTTCTTGAGCATGCGGCAGAATTCCGGGGCTCCCAGTTCCTTCACATCAAGATCAATGAGAACAAGGTCCACGCTGTGGACGGACAGCGCTGCGATGGCTTCCGAAGTGGTGCCCGCTTCGACAATTTCATGTCCCAACGAGCCCAAGGCTGCGTCGATGCTTTCGCGATCCTGCGTCGAGCCGCCGACGATAAGGATTTTGCCATGCGCAGAAAAGCGGTTATAACCGGCGATAGCTTGCGGGCCAGTCCAGTTTTCGATCGGTATGATTTTTCCGCGAGGGGTCACAACTTCCATCTGCTGTCCCGAACTCAAGCTCTGTCTTTCTATCGACTTCAGTGCAATTTCGCTTTAAGAAATCTATCCCGCTTACCCTATGTGAAGGAGCCGTTTAGTACTACACCGGGGGGCTTAGTAAATCACCTGCTTACTATCGGAGCGCTGAGGGGAGATGAGTTAGAATGCAACGTTATCTGTGCAGAACAGTCTTACAGCGTATAGCTAGAATGGGGTACAGGTTCGTCTCGACGCATTTTCTCTAAGAAATGTCAACTTTCGTGCGCGTTCGCCCTATCCAACTCCTCATCATTGAGGACAACCCGGGCGATGTTCGTCTACTCGAAGAGGCTTTCGAAGAGTTACAAGCGAACGTCCGAATTCGGGTTGCGAAAGATGGCGCCGAGGGTATCGAGTTCATCGTCGGAGCCGATCATGAGAAGGAACGTTCACCCGATCTGATCCTTCTTGACCTAAATCTTCCTAAGATCAGCGGCCACGATGTACTCGTAAAAATAAAGTCGGACCCGCGGACGCGGCACATTCCGGTTATCGTTCTAACTTCATCAAGAGCTGAATCTGATGTGCGGCGGGCGTACCAATCGCACGCGAACGCTTACTTGCGTAAGCCTTCCACTCTGGAGGGCCTTTTGAACACGGCTCGCGACGTTAAGAATTTCTGGATGGAAACGGCAACGCTGCCCGGCTAGAGAGTTGGCCTGCTCAGAGCAGCAGCATTCTCCGCTCTCTCACAGTCGCGGTTCTGGAATACCGGCTTGACACCGCATAGAAATAATTCGGAGTTGGTCGCCTTTGCGGCGCTCTTCCATGCTTAAATTGTCTGTGTAGGCTTCCGCTTCGGAAGCCTTTTCTTATGGCAAAGGAGTACCCGCACTGACTACTAAAGTTGCCCCTGTCGCGCAAGTGCGCGAGCCCGCCGATCGCTGGACAATTACGGACGCCGCCGAGCTTTACGACGTCGCCAGTTGGGGTAAAGGATATTTTTCGGTTGGGCCGAACGGCAACCTTTTTGTCCATCCCACCAAGGAAGCAAACCGCAGCATCGATCTGAAGCAGCTTGTCGATTCGTTGGAGTGGCGCGGCATTTCGCTTCCCATTCTCATTCGTTTCGCCGATATTCTGAAGCATCGGCTGGGAGAGATGTATCAGGCTTTCGAATCGTCCATTCGCGAACACGGCTACCAGGGCGGCTACTGCTGTGTGTATCCGATTAAGGTCAATCAACAGCGCCAGGTAGTTGAAGAAGTTTTCGAGTTCGGCCGGGCCTATAACTTCGGCCTGGAAGCGGGCTCGAAGCCGGAGCTGCTGGCAGTCCTGGCGATTGCAGACAATTCAACGCCGATTATCTGCAACGGTTTTAAAGATGACGAGTACATCGAGATGGTGATGCTCGCAAAGAAAATTGGCCGCCGAATCACGCCCGTTGTCGAGAAATTCACAGAACTGGAACTTATTGCTAAGCATGCGGAGCAAGTTGGCGTGAAACCGACGATCGGCTTGCGGGTGAAACTGGCCAGCCGCGGCTCGGGACGTTGGAAATCGTCGGGCGGATATCGCTCGAAGTTCGGATTGACGGTAAGCGAGGCTCTCAAGGCGGTCGAGTTTCTAAAGCAGCGCGGGCTCGAAGACTCGCTGCAGTTGCTGCATTTCCACCTGGGCAGCCAGATCACCAATATTCGTCAGATCAAGGCGGCGGTGATCGAGGCTGCGCGCATTTATGTCGATCTCAAGAAACTGGGAACCGGCCTGAACTATTTAGATGTGGGTGGCGGACTCGGTATCGATTACGACGGCTCGCAAACCGATTTCGAATCGAGCGTGAATTACACGTTAGAGGAATACGCGCGCGATGTTGTTTACCACGTTCAGAGCATCTGCGACGAGGCCGAAGTTCCGCATCCTTCGATCATTACGGAAAGCGGTCGAGCTGTAGCGGCGTATCATAGCGTGCTCGTGTTCAACGTTCTGGGCGTCAGCGGATTCGGCCAGGAAGATCTTCCGGCGACTATCGCCGAAGATGCCGAGCAGCCGCTGATCGATCTGTTTGAAACCCATCGCTCGCTCAACAAAAAGAACTTGCTTGAGACGTATCACGATGCGCAGCAGGCGCTCGATTCGGCGCTGAATCTTTTCAGCCTTGGTTATCTTTCGCTGGTGCAGCGGAGTCTCGCCGAGAATTTTTATTGGGCGATCTGCCGTAAGGTTCTGAAGCTGGCCAGCGAACTCGATTACTTTCCAGAAGAGTTGGAAGGACTTGACGGACTGCTTTCCGACACGTATTTTTGCAATTTCTCGTTGTTTCAAAGCATGCCGGATAGCTGGGCGGTGAAACAGTTGTTTCCGATTATGCCGATCCACCGGCTCAATGAGCCGCCGACGCATAAGGCTGTGCTGGGTGACATCTCGTGCGATTCCGACGGCAAGGTGGACCAGTTCATCGACCGCCGCGACGTCAAGAAGACGCTTCCGCTGCATACGTTCAATGGCAGTCCTTACATTCTTGGCTCTTTTCTGCTCGGCGCGTATCAGGAGATATTGGGCGATCTGCATAACCTGTTCGGCGACACGAATGCCGTGCATGTGAGCCTTGATGAGAATGGCGAAGTGGTGCTAGAGACGGTGGTGCAAGGCGATACGGTGCGTGAGGTGCTGAATTACGTGCAGTACAACGCGCAGAACTTGATCGATCAGTTCCGCAAAGATGTGGAGACCGCCGTGCGTGAACAGCGTATCGGCTACGAAGAATCGGGCCGACTTCTCAAGTTTTACGAAGAAGGCTTGCAGGGCTACACGTACTTAGAACAGTAGCCGGCCTGACATACGGCAGCCGGCCTCGCCGCGCTTGTTACGATTGGATTTAACCCCTCCGGATGCCCCTGCGTTTTTACAACACTTTGACACAAGAGGTGGAGGTTTTTCGCCCGTTACAAGACAATACGGTGCGCATGTACACGTGCGGACCGACGGTGTACAACTACGTTCACATCGGCAATTTCCGAACGTTCACATTTCAAGATATTCTGCGGCGCTGGCTGCGATATCGCAGCTACCAATTGAACCACGTGATGAATGTGACAGATGTGGACGACAAGATCATCACCAATGCCGCGCGAGCGAACAAATCGATAAAAGATTACACGGCGGTCTTCACGAAAGCATTTTTTGAAGATGCCGCTGCGCTGCGGCTGCAAAAGCCCGAGCAAGTAGCTCCCGCTACCGAGCACATTTCGCAAATGGTGGATGCCATCGAAAAACTGGCGGCGCAAGGTTACACGTATCAAAGCGACGGTTCCACGTACTTTCGAATTTCGAATTTTCCGGAGTACGGAAAACTATCGCATAACGACTTCAGCGGCATTCGCAGCGGCGCGCGTGTCGATGTGGACGAATACGACAAGGCCGATGCGCGCGATTTTGTCCTGTGGAAGGCACCCAAGGAAAACGAAATATCATGGGACACGCCGTTCGGACCCGGCCGACCCGGTTGGCACATTGAATGTTCCGCCATGGCGATGAGCTACTTGGGAGAGACGCTGGACATTCATGCGGGCGGCGTGGACTTAATATTTCCCCATCACGAAAACGAAATTGCGCAGTCGGAATCCATCAGCCATAAACCCTTTGCGCGCTACTGGCTTCACTCAGAGCACTTGCAGATTGAATCGCAGAAGATGTCGAAGTCGCTAGGAAACTTCTATACTCTTCGCGACCTGTTGCAGATGGGGTACCAGCCGGAGGTAATTCGCTATCTGCTCGCGTCTGTACCGTATCGAAAAAAACTGAACTTCACGTTTGACGGGTTGAAAGCCGCGACAAAATCGATTGAACGCCTGCGCGATTTTGAGCTTCGTCTTACAACGACGAAGTTTGCGCCTGGATCAAATCCGGAGATTGCAGGGCGGTCGCAAGCGGCAATCGAGCAGTTCGAAAACGGCATGGATGAGGATTTGAACACAGCCGAAGCGCTGGCAGCCATCTATGAATATGTCCGCGCCATGAATACGGCCATCGATCAGAACCAGTTTCGAGAAGAGAACCGCTGGCACGCCGCGCGCGTCCTTGAAGTATTCGACAGCATATTCGATGTGTTGAAGCCGAGTGAGTCGAATGGCGCAGTGGCGGGCGAGACGGCCGAAAACGGACCGGTTACCGACGCGGAGATTGAGCGCCTGATTGAGGCTAGAACAGCGTCGAAAAAGGCGCGCGACTTTAAGCGAGCGGATGCTATTCGAGCCGAGCTTCTGGATAAAGGCATTGTGCTGGAGGATACGAAGGACGGAGTGCGTTGGAAAAGAAAATGAATTTTGAATCAAAAGTTGTGCATGCGGGAGATCGGAAGCGGACGAAAGGAACGGCTATTCCTTCGACTACGCCGATTCACCTGGGCACGACGTTTTTTTACGAATCCGCCACCACGCTGGATCACGTTTTAGGACAGCCTGAGGAAGGGTTCAGCTACTCGCGCTACTCCAGTCCCACTAACGAAGCGTTAGAGGAGTTGACGACAGCGCTTGAAAACGGCCATGGATCGCTTGCTACTTCATCGGGCATGTCGGCAATTCAAATCGCGCTGCAAACGGCACTGACAGATCGTCATCACGCTGTTGTGGCGTCGCATGCTATTTACGGCGCAACGGTGGGCATGCTGGACCAAATTCTGTCGCCCTTCGACGTTAACGTCAAATATACTGACATTTGCGATCTGGACGGTTTTGCAAAAGCCGTAGAGCAGACCAAACCGGGCTGCGTTTTCCTGGAAAGCATCTCCAATCCGTTGCTTCGCGTCGGCGATATGCAGCGCATCATCGAGATTTCCAAGCAGGCCGGCGCAGCAATTGTCGTGGATAACACTTTCGCGACACCCATGATGCTGCGGCCGTTGGATTTTGGCGCGAATCTGGTGGTACATAGCGCCACCAAGTATCTCGCCGGGCATGGCGACGTGCTGGGCGGCATTGTTGTCGCAGACGCAGAGCACCTTGAAACACTACGCAAGATTGCGCGCATCTCGGGACCGCAACTTGGTCCGTTTGAAAGCTATTTGACAATGCGAGGCATCAAAACGCTCGCAGTGCGGTTCGAACGGCAGTGCCACAATGCAAAAATTCTGGCGGAATGGCTTGCGCAGCATCCGGCAGTCGATCGCGTTTACTATTGTTCGGATCCTAAACATCCTGACGCCAGCAATATTCGGCGCTTGTTCAACGCGGGCTTATTTGGCGCGATCCTCAGTTTTGAGATCAGCGGCGCTACGAAGGAGACGGTGCTGGAGTTCATGGACCATTTGAAAATGGTGGTTCCCGGAACGTCTTTGGGCGACGTCCATACGCTGCTGCTGTATCCGTTGATCGCGTCTCATCGCAATGTTTCGCCAAAGATGCGCGAGAGGATGGGCATTCGCGAGAATTTAGTGCGCATCGCGGCGGGAATCGAAAATGTGGATGACATAAGGCAGGATTTGGATCAAGCGCTGCGAGCCGTCCACCAGACGAACGCGGTTAACGCTACAGTTGGACAAGCTCTATAGCACCGAAACTTAGCCTGTGTTTGCGCATCATCGCAGAAATCTCCGGCTGCTCTTTGCGATTGCGGACGCAATCCTCACCATCATTGCGTTTGAAGGGGCCTACTGGACGCGCGCACAACTCAAGCTGGAATTTGTCTTCTTCCTTCATACCCGGACGCACTTCCTCTTCCTGTTTTTCTGCGTGCTGGTTTGGGTGTTTGCCGGATCTCTTCAACGCGTCTACGAGTATCTGGATTCGGCACGCGGCAAACGAATTTTAGAGAATACTTTTCGTCAGTGTGTGGCGGGCATCGTCGCGGTTATTTTATTTCAGTATCTAGTGCGGCTGGACCCACCATTAAGCCGCAGTTTTCTGATCTTCCTTTTTGCCTACGACTTGATTCTGCTGTCGATTTTTCGTTGGGCTGCACCAGGAATTGTCGGCGCTTTCAATCGCGAATTCGGGAGCCCGTATCACATTGTGATCGTGGGCAGCAGAGGGAAAGCGGAGATACTTGCGAATCACTTGATTCAAGGTTCGCCGTTCCGCATACAGATTGCCGCCACTGTGCCGGAGGAAGATTGCGCTATACGGCTACCCAAGCTGCTCTCCGAGCAAGTGGTGGATGAGATTATTTTCGACGTCGACAGCAGCAAGTTGCCCGGTTTAGAAGAAGTTTTTTTATTGTGCGATGAAGAGGGCGTCCGGACGCGAGTCGCCGTGGATTTCTTTCCGCATGTGAATAGCGACATAACACTGGACCGCGTAGGGGATGCGCCGCTGTTGACTTTCTCGGCTGCGCCGATGGACGATTTGAGGCTTTATCTGAAGCGCGTTTTCGATTTTGTGATCGCGCTCGCCGCGCTGATTGTGCTCGCACCTGTTTTCCTGGTCATCGCGGTATTAATCCAACTAACTTCGCCTGGTCCGGTCATTTATAAGCAATCCCGTTGCGGGCTCAACGGCAGACGCTTCACCTTTTATAAGTTCCGGTCGATGGTGGACAACGCCGACCAGATGAAGGCCGACTTGGCGCACTTGAGCGAGCGCGAAATTGCCTTCAAGTTATCGCGCGACCCACGCGTGACTGTCATCGGGCGCTGGCTACGGAAGTTTTCGCTCGATGAGTTGCCGCAGCTTTATAACGTCTTGCGGGGGGACATGTCCATTGTGGGGCCTCGTCCACCGCTTCCGGATGAAGTGGACCGTTATGAGCGGTGGCAACGGCGACGGTTGCGCATGCGGCCGGGATTAACTTGCCTTTGGGCGGTCAGCGGCCGCGATCACATTGACTTCAATTCCTGGATGCGGATGGACATCTCGTATATTGAGAACTGGTCTTTGAAGCTGGATTGGTCCATTATTCTGCGGACCATCCCATACGTGCTGGCAGGAAAGGGCGCTCATTAGCTCGGCCGCATGTAAAAAGGCTCTCCACGTTGCGAGCTGAAACACGATGCACCTGATACCTACAAACGAAGAAGTAATCACCATGCTGCGCCAGACGGGCGCGCTGCGCGATGGGCATTTCGAATACTCCAACGGAATGCACGCGGACGAATTCTTGCAAGTAGCCTTGGCCTTCCGCTACTACGAATGGGCAAAGATTCTCAGCGTAGGTTTAAGCCGGCGTTTACGCGCGGATACGGAAATTCGCGCCATGATCAAGGAGCTTTCCATCGTAGCGCCGACGACGGGCGGGCTCCCGATCGCATACGGTGTCTGCGAAGCTCTGCGCGCGCACCAGGTGTATTGGGCGGAAAGCGGTCATGAAGACCATGAACGGATGGAGTTCCGGCAGTTTATCGAGCCTACGGAAGGCGAAAAGGTCTTGCTGGTGGATGACATTTTACGCTCGGGCAAGAGATTGACGGCACTGCGTTCCTTAGTAGAAAGCAAAGGCGCCAAAGTAGTCGGACTTGCGGTGGCAGTCTACCAGCCGAATCCCACGATCGTCAGTTTCGACAACTTGCCCCTGTTTTACCTGGCGCAAATGGACGCAACCTATTACAAAGACGCGCAATCCTGCGAGCTTTGCAAAAAGGGCGTCCCGATCCAAAAAATTTGGGCCTAACCTCTCCGAGAAATTAAGGATCATACGCACACATCTGCTTCAGGACTCACCTGAAGTATGCGCACGCTTCGCTGGTTATGTTTCCTTTGTTTTAGCGCGGCGCTTTTGGCCGGAAATCAATCCGGCAGCCGCGTAGAGTACCTGGGCGGCACGAGACCGGACATTCCGGCCAGCAACTCGGGCGAAATCAGAGTTACCGACCAGGTCTTTTTCATCTTCGTTTCAAAGCAGATCCAGGTGAAAGTGCCCTACGAGCGGATCAACCTACTCGAATATGGACAGAAAGTCGACCGGCGATTGCTGGAGGCGGTGATTATTTCTCCTTTATTGATGCTGGCCAAGAAACGCCAACATTTCCTGACAGTCGGCTTTCAGGACGACGATGGCCAGCAACAGGCGATGGTGTTTCGGGTAGACAAAAACGACATTCGATTGACGTTGGTTGCCCTCGAAGCCCGCACCGGTCAACAGGTCCGGTATCAGGACGAAGAAGCACGGATTTCGGGCAAAGGATGAAGACAAAATGTTTGTTGACGGCGCTCGCGATGGCAGGAGCGCTTCTGGCACAGGAATCGACTCCACCGGCAACACCGCAGAAGTCTGCCACCGCTAAAACGCCGACACACTCCGGTGCGGCAGGCGCCTCGGGCGACACGTTACTTGAGGTGAAGCGGATCTATGTGGCACAACTAACCGGGGGAGCGCAGGCAGATACGCTTCGTGAGCTAATTATTGCAAGCATCGATTCCACCAAGCTGTTCATCCTAACGGACAATGAAGATCGAGCCGACGCCATTCTGAAAGGGGCGGCCGACGATCATAGCTTCATTGATACGTTCGATTCGGATCAAAGCATCAACGGCCGTGAAAATGGCGGCAAGTATGGCTCCGGCAGTTCGACTTATTCGAAATCCGGCGGTGGATATCTCGGACTATCGGGCGGAGAAAACGATTCCTATCACATCAAAGAGCGCAAGCACGAGGCATACGCCAGTGTTCGTCTCTGCAACCGCGATGGTGACGTGCTGTGGTCGACGACGCAAGAAAGCACCGGCGCGAAGTTTCGGGGCGCCAGCGCAGATGTAGCGGCCAAGATCGCGCACCAGCTAACGCTGGACCTCGACAAGGCGAAGCGCGGCGGAACGCCTGCTCACAGTCCCACCACTAATCCCTAGATAATCTTCCCGTCTTAAGCTCGACCAACAAGGCTTAGGCGTAGTATTTTCGTTCGTTCCAGAAGATTATCTAGTGGTGTATATTGGTCTACATGCCGCGCCGCGAATCTCCGCTTCAGAGCGAAATCCTTCAAGGAACGCTGGATATGTTGGTCCTTCAAACACTGGTTCTAGGGCCAGCACACGGTCACACGATAGCGCATGCGATCGAGCATGGTTCCGAAGATATTCTTCAAATCGAACACGGTTCGTTATATCCGGCGTTGCACCGGCTTGAGGATCGCGGCTGGATCGCATCCTTTTGGGGAACTTCGGAGAACAATCGAAAAGCGAAGTATTACCGCCTGACGCCGACAGGGCGAAAACAGTTGATTGCGCAAACAACGCGTTGGGAACAGGTGGTTCGAGCAATAGGCCGAATTCTAAAGCCGGTGACGGAGTAAAGCGCAATGAGCTTAATGCGGTTTCTCCGGCGGGAGCAATGGAATCGCGAACGGCGCGAAGAGATTGAATCCTATGTGCAGATGGAGACGGATGACAATGTCGCTCGCGGAATGCGCTACGAGGACGCTTGTGCGGCCGCTCGCCGAAAATTCGGCAATAGCACGCTCGTTCGCGAAGAGATTTATCGGATGAACACCATTGGGTTCATCGATAGGCTTGCGCATGATCTCCGCTACGGGTTTCGGATGCTGCGCCATAACCCGCTGTTTAGCGCAACGGCCTTGCTGACGCTGGCTATTGGAATCGGCGCGAATACGGCGGTATTTAGTGTTGTCTATAGCGTACTGCTGAAGCCGCTGCCTTATCCGAAACCGGACGAGTTGGTAGCACTTCGTCAACTCGCTCCAGGCGCTGCGGGACTGACGAGTTTTGCCGATGGCCTTCAGCTTTCGCCATCCATGTACTTTACCTACGCCGAACAAAATCACACCTTTCAATCGCTGGGCGTCTGGACCTCGGGAAGTGCGAGCGTGACCGGAATAGGGGACCCAGAACAAGTCAGGACTGTCGGAGTGTCAGACGGCGTATTGCCGGTGCTGAACGTTCGGCCAACGTTGGGTCGGTGGTTTAACCGAGCCGATCAAGATCCAAATGCTCCGAAGACCGCGATGCTCAGCTACGGCTATTGGCAGCGCCGTTTCGGCGGCGACCGCAGCGTAGTCGGACGCCTCATTCGGGTGGATTCGCAGCAGCGGCAAATTATCGGCGTTATGCCTCCGGCTTTCCGTATCGTCAACGCAGATTTCGATTTACTTGGACCGCTGGCTTTCGATCGAAGCAAGCTCATACTTGCGGGATTCGGCTTTCGGGGAATTGCGCGACTAAAACCCGGCGTTACGATTGCGAAAGCCAACGCGGATATGGCGCGAATGCTGCCAATCTGGATGGATTCCTGGTCTAACGGACCCGGTTCAGATCCACATTTTTATGACGTGTGGCGGATCACACCGGCAATTCGCCCGCTAAAGCAGGAGATAACGGGCGCTGTCGGAGACATCTTGTGGGTAGTGATGGGAACCGTCGGATTGGTGATGCTCATTGCCTGCGCCAACGTAACGAACTTGCTGCTGGTAAGGACAGATGCACGGCAGCAGGAATTAGCCATTCGTTCCGCGCTGGGAGCGGGGCGAGGGCGAATCCTAAGAGAATTGCTAGTCGAAAGCCTGCTACTTGGATCTATGGGCGGCGCGCTGGCGATGGTATTTGCCTACGAAGGCTTGCAGTTATTGATCGCTATCGGACCGGCGAATTTGCCCCGGCTTAGCGAGATATCGTTGGACTGGCGGGCGCTCGGGTTCGCACTGCTTCTGTCACTACTTGCGAGTTTGTTGTGCGGTCTCATACCGGCTTTTAAATATGCTGGGCCGCAAATTTCAATGACGCTGCGGAGCGCCGGGCGCACGCACAGTCTCAGCCGTGAACGACATCGCACGCGCAACATTCTGGTGATAGGTCAGGTGGCGCTGGCTCTTGTTTTGCTCATCAGCGCAGGCCTGATGATTCGCACGTTTGAGGCATTGAGAAGAGTGCAGCCGGGATTTACGAATGCAACACATCTGCAGACCATGCGCATCTCCATTCCCGATCGGCTGGTTCCAAGTCCGGAACGAGTAACCCGCATGCAGAACGAAATTGCAGACAAGCTTGCCGCCATTCCGGGCGTGACGGCGGTTGGCTTTGGAGATCAAATGCCAATGGAAGGATTCGATTCCGATTGGGACCTGATCTTCACAGAAAGGAATGGTGCTAGCGGCGAAACGCCACCGCTGCGTCTGTATAAGAACGCGTCTCCCGGTTTCCTGCACGCTGCCGGAACGCGACTCGTGGCAGGTCGCGAGTTTACCTGGAACGAAGTTTATAACCAGAGACCCGTCGTCATGATTTCCGAAAACATGGCGCGCGAACTGTGGGGCACGCCTTCGGCCGCTCTCGGCCAACGCCTGCGGGAATTCGAGAGCATGCCATGGCACGAAATAGTCGGTGTGGTTCAAGACACGTATGAACGGGGCGTGAATGAGAAGCCACCCGCCATCGTGTATTGGCCTACCATGATGCAGTATCTTTTCGGCTCGAAGAAGGTGGAAGCTGTCCGCACGGTGACTTTCGTGGTACGAAGCCGGCGCGCCGGAACGGACGGGTTTGTGCGACAAATTCAGAATGCGGTTTGGTCTGTCGAATCAAGCCTGCCGATCGCTTCGGTGAGGACCATGCAGGATATCTACGATCAATCGCTGGCGCGCAGTTCCTTCACCTTAGTGATGTTAGGGATTGCGGGCGCAATGGCGCTGGTCCTTGGAATCATTGGCATCTATGGAGTCATCTCTTATGCGGTCTCGCAACGACGGCGGGAAATTGGGATTCGTCTGGCGCTGGGCGCTCAGCAGCGGGCGCTCAAGAAGATGTTCGTCGGTTCCGGTCTTAGATTAGCGGCTGCCGGTACTGTCATCGGATTGGCCACCGCGAGTGGGCTGACACGTCTGATGAAGTCGCTCCTGTTTGGCATCGGTCCGCTAGATCCCCTCACATATGTTTTGGTGCCGGTCATTCTAGCGGCAGCCACGGCGCTGGCCAGCTATATGCCTGCGCGGCGCGCGGCGTCGGTAGATCCTGTGGAGGCTCTTAAAGCGGAGTGAGCGCTTCCATTGCGGCGCTACGATAGACAGATAAGTGGGCTGCGCCATAGGAGGTGCACCTTGGTACAAAAACTGGTCAAGAATTGGTGGTTGTTGGCTTTGTGTGGTGTTCTCGAGGGGGTAATTTCGGTCATCTACTTCAATCACTCAGGAAACGGATTCCACAGGTTGAGAGACATGATTTTCCTCGGTAACATTACACTGGCCGCGGGAGTTTGCACAGTCGCAGCCGGTGTTTGGAGACCTGCAAACGATAACCGGTGGCTTGTTGTACTAAATGGTCTTGCGCTTGGCGCGCTCGGACTGATCTTTGACGGTATTATCGGTTTCAGAATTAGCTTTCGTACGGTCGCATTCCTGATCATCCTGGCAGCACTGAGTATCGGTATTTTCGAACTAATAACGGCTCAAGTCATCCGGCGCAGGCGTCATCCTGCAGATGGATGGATTCTTGATTTAGCCGGCATCGTCTCCGTTGCTTTTGCCCTAGTGTTTTTCGCTTTGGGATTAGGTTGGATCAAGGTAGTTCCAGGCTCATTCTTAGATGTTCTTTGGCTTGGTTCCTATTTTGGTTTCAGCGCGATCTGCATGTTATGGCTGGCCTTTCGGCTGCAATCCCGAGACGGGCAATCACAAGAGGCGTTACCCTAATCGCGACCCTCTGGACATCAGCGCACTTCGGAGACTTCCCTGGCGTTTTGCAGCTTGCGAGCGAAGAAATCGGCTGTAGCTTTATAAGCTTCGACCCAGTGCTGATACATCAGAAAGTCATGGATTTCGTTCGGGATAATTAGCTGTTCGAAATCGACGTGTTGTTCGCGAAGCGCTTCGACGAGCATCACGGTTTGTCCAAAATTGACGTTACGGTCGTCGTCGCCATGAATGAGAAGAACCGGCGATTTCCATGTTTTGACGGAGGACATTGGCGAGGACTCGAAGGCGATGCGCGCCGCTTCCTGCTGTTCGCGCACAATAGTCGGATCGCCTGTTGAATTCGCGGCATTATTACCGCCGCGCAACGAACTCCAATCGTGAACGCCGTGGAAGTCGACGCCCGCGGCGAAAAGATCAGAGGCGCGCGAGAGCGCCATGGCAGTCAGGTAGCCACCATAAGAACCGCCCCATACACCGATCCGCTTGGGATCGACATCAGGCCGCGATTTTAGGAAAAGGCCCGCGCCGATAACGTCATTGAATTCGCTGCCCCCGCGCGCACCGTAGTTGATGGCTTCACGGAAATTCAGGCCGTAGCCGATTCCGCTACGGTAATTCACGGAGAGCACGACGTAGCCTTGGCTCGCGAGGTACTGGTTCAACGAATAAGCGTTCGAGTAGTAATACATGTAGTGGAAGCCAAGCAGCATTTGCCGGCGAGAACCGCCGTGGAAAAACACGAGAGCCGGATGGCGCTGCCCGGGATTTTCTTTCGGCAGAAAAAGCTGTCCATGAATGACCATGCCGTCGGCCGCGGTAACTAAGACCGGGAGCGGCCGCACAAGCGCGGAAGCAGGAAATTCGGAGGGGACGGTTTCAGGCGCCAGAGGCTCGATGTGGCCGTTCGATGTGCGGACCGCCGCGTGCGCCCGTTCGTTATAGGAGGAGGCGAGGAATACTAATGCGGAGCCGTCGGCTGTGGGAGTAGGCGCCCATTCAATCTGTTCTCCGGTGGTAATTTGCTTGGGCGTTGCATTGCCCGCGACCGAAACTTCCCAAACATGGCGACGATCGACATCGCCGATATTCGTTGAATAGAACATCGACTTGCCATCATGCGAGATGGAAACATGCTCGACTTCCCCTTCGCCAGGCGTCAGCTCTGTATAGCTTTCGCCGGCGGCAGGCATGCTGTAGAGATGGCACCATCCACTCAATTCCCAAGGAAAAACGAGCCGGTCATTCGATGCCCAGAAGAGCTGTTGATCCGCCTCAATGCGATGAAAGATGCTGCCTGGTCCTGGCTTGGCCCGAAAGACCTCATGACCAAAGCCGGTCCTTGCATCCGCGATTCGGATCGACCACGGATTGCCTTCACGGCGCGGACCAGCACCCGCGAAACCGCGGCCTGCCGGTATTCGGATGTAGGCGATGTGTGCGCCATCTGGCGACCATACAGGCTCGGAATCACGGTCCACGCTGGCATCGAGATACCGGAGTGTTCGATCCGCAGGGCGATACACGCCAATCAACTCATGATTCTGGCGATTGCTGACAAAGGCTAGATCGGCGCCGTCGGGGGACCAACGAAGTTCGCTGGCTGTCGCCTTTTGGGTTACCGCGTTCTTCACACCTTCGCCCGAAGGTTGCATCACAAAGATTTGGCCGCCACGAATGAACGCAATGATGTCGCCCTTCGGAGAGATGGCAGGAGCACGTCCTTCGGTCAGCTTTTTGGCCGGCGCGCCGTCCATCGCTACGCTCCAAATAGATTGGTCGGGCTTAGAAGGGCTCAAGTCCGGATTCGGATTGTCGCCGCCGTTTTCGAAATCGCCGCCACGCGCGAACAGAAGATAAGTTCCGTCCGGCGCCCAGGCGAGATCGGCGATGTCCTGACCGTCGTCTTGATTGAAAGTTGTGATCTTGTGTCCTTTCCAATCGGGGGCGGCTGCAACCCAAATGTTTCGCTGGCCGCGTTCATTCAACAACCACGCAACGCGGGTTCCCGTAGGCGCAGCAACGGGAGTGCTGGCAAACGGCGCGCTCATGACCTGGTCAATTGTGAAGGAGCCGCTCGCGGCAAACGCGCCAGCGGCGAACGCTACGAAACCCAAGTAAAGTGCGGATAGGCGAAAGCTCATAAGCAATTTCTCTATTCTGTCATTTCAGAAAACAGTCGATGTAGTGCGGGAGCGATTGTTATTCTGAGGGAAACCTTGGCATTTTCGGTTGGGCAAACCATCGGCGATTACCGCATTGTCGATGAGATCGGATCGGGCGGCATGGGCACTGTGTACAAAGTGCAGCATGTCATATCTGAACGCATTGAAGCGATGAAGGTGATCCTGCCGAGTCTGATCGAGTCGCCGGAACTCGCGGAGCGCTTCATGCGCGAGATCAAAGTGCAGGCCCGGCTGAGTCATCCGAACATCGCGTCCTTGCACAATGCGCTGCGCATGGAACAGAGCCTGCTGATGGTGATGGAATACATCGAAGGCACGACACTGTACTCGCGGCTTCGCGAAACAAGGTTTGACGTTCTGCAGAGCATTGACATTGTGCTGCAAGTTTTGGGCGCTCTTGGCTACGCGCACGCGCAGGGGGTTGTGCATCGCGACATTAAGCCGGCGAATATCATGATTACGCGCGATGGCGTTGTCAAGCTAATGGATTTTGGGATTGCGCGAGCCACGGATCATCAAGATCACCTGACGCGCACCGGCGCAGCCGTGGGATCGCTGTATTACATGTCGCCCGAGCAAGTGCAAGGCGCTCCGGTAGATCACCGCAGCGATCTGTATTCGTTGGGAATTACATTCTATGAAATGGTAACGGGCCAAAAACCGATCACAGGCGACACATCGTGGGCGATCATGAACGCGCATGTAAGTCAGACGCCGCGGGCACCTTCCGCGATCAATTCCGCCATAAATCCATCCTTGTCGCTCGCGATACTCAAGGCTATCGAGAAAAAGCCAGACGATCGGTATCAGAGCGCGAGCGAGTTTGCCGGCATCTTGCGCACGATTCGGACGCGAGCTGTGCGGACGCAAAACGATCCGGAAACGGTCCTGATGTCTTCGTCACCGGAACCGCAGCATGACAATCTGCCTGCGACACCGGTCAGCGCACCGGAGTCACTTCCACCGCGTGCGATGCCGATTCCGCAAGCCACGCCACCTGCGGCCGACGTGAAGGTTGCTACACCGACTCCTCCCAGCGGCGCGACCGCGAAGCCGTTCGAACCGGCTGACCTCGACCGCATCAAGAAAGAGTTAGCCGCGCACGTAGGCCCCATGGCGCGGATATTAGTGGAAAGAGCGGCGCGCAAGGCGTCGAGCGTGCAACAGCTTTATGAGTTACTCTCGCTCGAAGTGCCGGAAGGTCAAGAACGCAAGAAGTTTCTTGCGGGGCGACGGCGCTAAGAATCGGCTTCGTCGCCGCCCTCGAGGAGCTTCATGGCACGGGCTAAACTGCGCTGCATGCGATTAAACGATGATGCAAGCACGGAGATTTCATCGCGGCCTCGCACTGGAAGATCCTCGACATCCAGTTTGCCCTGACTAATTTCGTCTGCCATGCGCGAGAGCTTGGCCACCGGCCGAATTACCGTAACAACTAAGACGGCATCCAGGATGAGCAGCGTAATCGCTGCGACTACAAGCAAGTAAACGACCAGAGTCTTGAGAGCTGTGTTAGCCATTTGGAGTGGAAGCGATTCAGGAACAGTAATGATTTGCGCGCCGATGATTTCGTTCGGCTTCCATCCAAAGCCATTATCACGGCCATAGCGCCTCACCATCGCAGCGGGCGCCACTTCCGGAGTGCTGTGACATTGAAGGCATTCGGGCTTTGCGACGAGGGGACGTGCGAAAACGAGGGAGCTTCCGGTAATGCTGGGCCGTTCTCTATAAAAATCCTTGAGATTGGAATCGTTGCGGAAATCGTTTATGATATCGGCCTCCCAATCGGTGGCGCGGTCGGCCGGATTTGTCGGATTCAGGGTTGCTTCTTTATACACGTAGTCGGGATTCCGCTTGTGCAAATAGTCGAACACCTGCGTTGCGGAGAATGCGGGGACCGTCTCCGGATAGAATTCGGTTTGCCTACGATCGAGCCTGTTGAGTAGAGGCTTGATATCCGCGGTGGTGTAGTTGCGAGTCGCGAGAGTGGTTTCCATCATCAATCTCGCTTGCTCCCGAACCCGGGTTTTTGCGTCGTTCTGCAGAAATACGTTGGCCAACCAGACGGCAACGGCGAGCCCCAGTCCAAACACAACAATAAAAATCAGGTTAAATCGCGCTAGTAGTTTCATGTCGCTCAGGTAATTAGGTGGGAAAGTGCCTCTTAGATTCTAAGAAACAAGGTAGAAGCAGGTCCATATAAACGCAAAAAAGGCCGTTCGGGGTTAACCGAACGGCCTTTTTTCTAGGACTGACTAGGGTCTATTTGGGGCAGCCGAGTGCCTTCACTTCGCTCTCCGGCAGCGGCTTG
>Ga0070741_10007124_pt1 | contig 23423 bp, 20 predicted proteins | sample Coa_R1_4_FD_66440 | JGI IMG/M metagenome (GOLD analysis project Ga0070741, IMG submission 66440) | Surface soil microbial communities from Centralia Pennsylvania, which are recovering from an underground coalmine fire - Coalmine... | ecosystem: Environmental > Terrestrial > Soil > Unclassified ...
GAAGGCACGCTTCACAACCAGATTCTTTCAACGGGGGCGCGCACGCGCGCCCCCGGGGGCCGGCTCATGAGCCGGCCCCATCGGCCGGAACATGTTCCGGCCGACCGCCGGGCACATGTGCCGGGCGGATCCTGATACACGGTCTATGTCCCTCGCGTTTCGATATCCGGGCCGAAATGGACATAGACCGGGTTGAGCCCGTCAGTCTTCGCCGTCCCAGTAGTCGAGTCGCTCCAGACGAGCGATCACCCCCACCCCGCCGAAGTTGATCTTGTTCGACCGCGGGTAGTAGCAGACGTCGGCGGGCTCCCTGGTTCCGAACGCGAGGAACTCGAGGCCGCGGTCGCCGGCCCTGAACACGTGCGCCACCCTGGTGGCGGCCGGGCGCGAGACCACGTGGCCGGGGCGCACGGAGGTTTCCTCCTCGCCCAGCACGAGCGTGCCGTCGCCGCCGAGCATCACGAAGATCTCCTCCTCGAGCGAGTGGCAATGCGGAGGCGCCGACTCCTTGCCGGGCGTGACCTGGACGTGCTGAAGGCCGATCGTGACCGAGCCGGCAGCCAGGCCAAGATTGCGGCGGACGCGCGATATGCGCGGGCGGGTCACCTCTCGTGCCTCCACGTTCTCGAGGTTGACGATCGTGGGCGGCCGCGGCCCGGGCTCAGGTGGGAGCTCGGGCGGACCGACCCGCGACTCCAGGACGTGTTGAGCCGGCGCGCCGTCAATCACTCCGGACTCGGAGCGGACCATGCGCCGACCCACCATTGACATTCCCAAGCGCGGAAAGCCCAATGCCTCGTCCCAGCGCCGCAGGCCGAAGGCGAGCAGGTCCAGCGGTTCGAGCGCGTGCACGGTGTGCGCTCCTGAGTGGGGCAGGTACACGATGCAATCGCCCGCACCGATCTCGGCGGTGGCGCCTTTGTGCCAGGAAAGCCCTTTGCCGGCCAGCACGTAGAAGATCTCCTCCTCGAGGCCGTGCTCGTGCGCTGGTGTCGACCATCCACCCGCGGGCAGCTCAATGCGGCGCAGGCCCACTCCCACGCACCCCGCCGCCTCGCCCAGCCCGGTCCAGCGGCCGCGCACATGTCCGAGCTCGTACTCGCGCGCGCGGGCCTCGTCGAAATGAGCGATACCCATCAGCGCGTTGGGCGCTCGATCTGGGCCCGGGGATGAGCCTCAAAGTAGACCTCCCGCAGCCGCTCCGGCGAGAGGTGCGTGTAGATCTGGGTTGTGCCAATGTCGGCATGGCCCAGCATCTCCTGAAGCGAGCGCAGATCGCACCCGCCGGCGAGGAGGTGCGTGGCGAACGTGTGGCGGAGCGTGTGAGGGCTCATCTTGCGCTCCAGCCCGGCGGCCCGAGCATGGCGCTGAATGATCTTGTAGAGCCCCTGTCGGGAAAGTCCCTCCCCGCGCACGTTGACAAACACCCGCGGCTCGTCGCGTAACCCGACCAGTCGCGGCCTGCCCTTGTCGAGGTACTCCCGCAAGGAGCGCAGGGCGGCCGAGCCGATGGGCACGATCCGCTCCTTCGATCCCTTGCCCCGAGTACGCAGGATGCCGGCGTCGAGGTCGACCTGGGATCGCTCGAGCGCGATCGCCTCAGAGGCACGCAGGCCACAGGCGTACATCGTTTCGAGCAGGGCTCGGTCACGCAGAGCCACCGGCGAGGTGCCCTTCGGCTGGCTCAGCAGTGCCTGGACCTCGTCGCGGCTGAGCACCTTCGGGAGCCGAGCCCCGAGACGCGGACCGCGCAGGTCGGCAGTGGGGTCGTGCTCGAGGATCTGCTCGCGCCGCAGTTGACGATAGAAGGAGCGCAGGCACGCCACCTTGCGCTGCACGGTGGCGGGCGCCGCTGTGGTCCCGTTGCCGCTCTGGATCTCCGAGACGAAGGTGCGCAGATCGGCGGTGGTGACGGCGAGCGGATCGAGGCCGGCACGGTCGAGGAATGCGCCGTACTGCTGAAGGTCCGAGCGATAGGCCTCCAGCGTGTTGCGCGAGAGCCCTCGCTCGAGCTCCAGGTAGGCCAGGTAGTCGAGCACAAGCTCGGTGAGGCGGCGAGACGGAGGCGGAGCCGTAGTGGTCATAAATCGGTATTCGTGACCACGACCGCGACCCCTCTCGCGAACGACGTCCGTCCAGGCTCGGATAGCGAGCATGGACTGACATCGTTCGTGCCGACCCGACCCCTTGGCTACGGGATACTCAAATCGATGCGCTTTTGGTCGCTCTACAGCCAGGGTTTCGCCCGCATCGGGGCAGCGGTACCGCGCGTCCGCGTGGCCGAGCCGGACTTCAACGCCCAGCGCATGCTTGAACTTGCCCGCCAAGCCTCGGCGCAGGGCGTGGCGGTCCTGGTCTTCCCCGAGCTCGGGCTGTCTGGGTATTCGATCGATGACCTCCATCACCAGCAGGCGGTGCTCGGGGCGGTGGAGCGCGCGCTCTCGAGGATCGTGGCCGCCAGCACCTCGCTGCTGCCGCTGCTGATCGTGGGCGCGCCGTTGCAAGTTGCCGGCGGGATCTTCAACGCGGGCGTGGTGATCCACGGCGGCCGGGTGCTGGGGGTCGTGCCCAAGAGCTATCTGCCGGAATACCGTGAGTACTACGAAAAGCGCCAGTTCCGCGCTGCGCGGGACGCCGTCAGTGAGGAGATCGAACTGCTCGGCGAGCGGGTTCCCTTCGGCTCTGGGCTCTTGTTCTCGGCGCGCGACGTCGAAGGATTTGTGGTCCACGTCGAGCTGTGTGAGGACCTGTGGGTGCCGATCCCGCCCAGCTCGTACGGCGCGCTTGCGGGCGCGACCGTGCTCGCCAACCTCTCGGCAAGCAACATCACGGTGGCCAAGGCCGACTACCGCCACCTGCTCGTCGCCTCGCAGTCGGGCCGCGCGATCTCCGCCTACATCTACACGGCCGCGGGGCTTGGCGAATCCACCACCGACCTGGCCTGGGACGGACAAGCGGCGATCTTCGAGAACGGGGAGCTGCTGGCCGAGGCGGAGCGCTTCTCAGACCGGGAGGAGCTCGTCCTGGCTGACGTCGACCTGGATCGGATACTGCAGGACCGGGCCGGACTGAGCAGCTTCGGCGACAACGTTCACGACCACCGGCGACGCCTGGCGCGGATGCGGACCGTCTCCTTCGAGCTCGGTGTGGCCGCCTCTGAGCCCCCGCTCAGACGCCACATCGAACGGTTCCCCTACGTACCCGCCGATCCGATACGGCGTAACGAGCGGTGCGAGGAGGTCTACAACATCCAGGTGCGCGGGCTCCAGACCCGGCTGCTGGCGACTGGAATCGAGAAGGTGGTCATCGGGGTCTCCGGAGGCCTCGATTCGACGCACGCGTTGACCGTCTGCACCCAGGCGCTCGACCGCCTGGGTCTGCCCCGCAGCAACGTGCTGGCCTACACGATGCCGGGTTTCGCCACGAGCGAGTTAACCCTCTCCAGCGCGCGCAAGCTGATGCGAGCGCTCGAGGTCAGCGCCGCGGAGATCGACATTCGGCCGTCGGCAACGCAGATGCTGCGCGACCTCCGCCATCCCGCCGCTGGAGGGGAGGCCGCCTACGACGTCACCTACGAGAATGTCCAGGCCGGCGAGCGGACCTCTCATCTGTTCCGGCTCGCCAACCACCATCGTGCGCTGGTCGTCGGGACTGGTGACCTGTCGGAGCTGGCGCTCGGGTGGAGCACGTACGGCGTTGGCGACCAAATGTCTCACTACAACGTCAACGCCTCGGTGCCGAAGACGCTGATCCAGTTCTTGATCCGGTGGGCGATCGATACCTCGCTCTTGGGCGGCGATGCGGGCGAGGTGCTCGGCTCGGTGCTGGAAACCGAGATTTCGCCTGAGCTGGTGCCCGCGGGGAACCCGGGTCCCGGCGGTGACAACCCTTCAAGCGACGGATCTGACGAGCGCGCCGGTCACGGCGGATCAGGTCCCGAGCAGCGCTCAGAGCAGGTGGTGGGGCCCTTCGAGCTGCAGGACTTCTTCCTCTACTACACGCTGCGGTTCGGCTACCGGCCCAGCAAGGTCGCCTATCTCGCCCACCATGCGTGGCACGATCGAGACCTCGGCGAGTGGCCCGACCTGCTGCCCGAGCAGCGGCGCAACGAGTACACGCTGGGCGAGATCAAGCACTGGCTGGCCGTGTTCCTGCACCGCTTCTTCGAGCTCAGCCAGTTCAAGCGCTCGGCGATGCCCAACGCGCCCAAGGTCGGCTCGGGCGGCTCGCTCTCGCCGCGGGGCGACTGGCGCGCCCCGAGCGACTCCTCTTCGGCCGTGTGGCTGCGAGAGCTGGCCGAGAACGTGCCGTGACGCGTTCCTGCCAGCCGCTCGACGCACGTGGAGCCCGGACCCGAGTGCATCGCGCGGCTGCCCAGGACCGCTCATACAACCAGCACAGCAGCGCCCGTAAACCTCCCGCCGCGTAGGTCCTCCAGCGCCTGATTGGCGTTCTCCAGTGGGTACTCGGTGACGTGCGTCGTAACGGGCACCTTCGGTGCCAGATCGAGGAACTCTTCACCGTCGCGCCTTGTCAAGTTGGCCACCGAGCCGATCCTGTGCTCGTGCCAGAGCAGGTCGTAGTCGAAGGTCGGGATTGGACTCATGTGGATGCCACCGCAGACGACGATGCCCCCCGGCTCGAGCGCGGCCAGCGCGGTCGGCACAAGTGCTCCCGCCGGGGCGAAGATGATCGAGGCGTCCAGCGCCTCCGGCGGCGTCTGTGAGGAGTCGCCGGCCCAGTCGACGCCGAGCTCGCGCGCGAACTGTTGTCCCGCCGCGTCTCCCTCGCGCGTGAACGCAAAGACCTTGCGACCCTGGGACTTCGCAACCTGCGAAACGATGTGGGCCGACGCGCCGAAGCCGTATAACCCGATCCGCTCGGCCTCGCCGCACATCCGCAGACAGCGGTAGCCGATCAGACCCGCGCACAGTAGCGGCGCCGCCTGAAGGTCCGGATAGCCCTCCGGGATCGGGAAGCAAAAGCGCTCGTCGGCGACCGCGTACTGCGCGTACCCGCCGTCAATGTCCCGGCCGGTGAACTCTGCGTTGGGGCAAAGGTTCTCCCTCCCCGAGCGGCAGAACTTGCAGATCCCGTCGGTGAAGCCGAGCCAGGGCACGCCCACGCGACTACCGTCGGCGGGAGCCGGAGCCCCGTCGCCACCCTCAACGCGGCCGACCACCCTCCCCGGAGCCCCGTCGCCCTCACCGCGGCCGACCACCGTACCCGGAGCCCCGTCGCCCTCACCGCGGCCGACCACCGTACCCACGATCTGGTGCCCGAGGACCCGCGGCGGCGCGGGGACATCGACCTCGCCATCGAGGAGGTGCAGGTCGGTTCGGCAGACGCCGCAGGCGTGGACGCGGATCAGCAATTGACGTGGGCCGGGTTTGGGGACCGGGAGCGTGACCTCGCGCAGCGGCTCTCCCACCGCCTCGAAGACCATTGCGTGCATCGTTTCTGGGAGTTGTTGGTCGTTCACGGGTCGCCTGCACCATGCGGGGCCGTCGGTCTGAACGCGCGCTTATGCTGTTGTCGTGGGGCGCAGGGCATCGCTAGTGATCCTAGTCGCGGTGTTGGTCGCCGCCGCGACCCTCGCGGTGACCTGGCGCCACGTCCCCGGAGCGGCTGCGGTAAAGGCCGCCGCGCGCGACAGCCCGCCCGGCTTCTGGTACGGCACCGACAGCCAGTTCATCAACGTGCCCGGTTCAGGTCCATTTCAGGAACCGGCGATCGGCGGCTATTACGGCGGCTACATCGGCATGGCGGGCAATTGGGCCTGGTGGCTTCACTGTCAGGGCGCGTTTCTGGCGTGGTCGAAGACCGACAGCGAAAAGGCCAACCGAAACCTCACCCAGTACCACAAGGGCGTGGGCACCGCTTCCTACTGGTTCATGGGCGGACCCGGCGTCGACCCGCGCTACAACGGCACGACCACTGAGGCCAAGCGCTGGGGCGCGAGGCAAGCGGCTCGCGCCCTGGCCGACATCCGCGGGCGACCCTTCCGCCAGCGCGTCATCTATCCGGTGCTGTGGATGGATATCGAGCGGCCCGGGATCGCCCCGGCAAAGGACAACGGTTGGACGTCTGTCTACACCTCTCCCTGCAGCGGCACCGTCAAGCAGCACTCAATGCGTCCCGTGGTCGCTCGCGCGGATTTCAACGGCTTCTGGGGCTACGTCAAGGCTCATTCCTCGTACGTTCCCGGCGTCTACTCCGCGCCCAAGGTGTGGACGCACATCTTCGGCACGGGCAGCGCGAGCCGGATCCCTCACACCTACGAGTGGACGTATGAGCCCGAGACGGCGGACCTCTCGTACGCCCCCTCGGGGTGGTGCTATCGCGGGATCTCGGGCTGCGCAGAGTTCTTTGGCGGCGTGACCAGGTCCAACAAGCACGCGCTCATGTGGCAGTTCTCCGGCGGTGGCGGCGTGCGCAACGCCTATGGAGACTTCGACCAGATAGATCGCAGCACCGTGAAGTAGTCGCCACGTCGCACGCTCCAGCTGGAGTTCCGAAGCAGCCTGGGGCGAGGGGCTCTTGCGCTACTCGCGGCGTCTGTCTTTTGCCTAAGCCAGGTCGCGGTCGCGTCCGCCGGCGGTGGCAACTCGACTCTCCCTGCGGATAGCTGCAGCCAGCCCAATGTCTCAGCCCGCGGTCGTTCCGTGACCGCGATGGTGCTCGGCGGCATTTTTTGCTCTCTGGGCGGATTGTTCTAGCTCAGCTCCGCGCTTGGTCATGAACGCACCCATGGCGCCCGCTAGGCTGGCGACGACGGTGACGGCATACACCTCCATCGCCACGTCGAGCAGGCGAGCAGGGGTTGAAATCGGGTTCTGAAACGACGACGAGACGGTCAGAAGCTGAGTCGAGGTCCAGAACAGAGCGCTGCCGAAACTCGTTACTTGCGTCTGCTTGGCGTCGTGGTCGAAGACGAACGCCAGCACGGCACACAGCAGGTCAAACCCAATCGTCGCGATCGCGATGCCCACGAGCCGGTCTCGCAGGCGGCTGTGCGTCGGCGTTCGAGCTTGCACAACGTCGCGAACTTCCGCCGCCATATTGCGAATGACCCCCGCAACGTACATGCCAAGAGGTATTCGGTGACACAGACGGACGTCCTTCGACGGCTGAAGCCGCCCCAGAGTCGTTAGCGCGCTGGGCGGTCAGCCGTCGTCATCAAGCGTGGCGCGACGTGCGCAATCGCAGCCACAACAAACCGATCAGCGTCTTAGAGTCCTCGCACTGCGCGATCGCGTCGTCCAGGCGCTCGAGGGGCCACCGCACGATCTCGATCCGCTCGCTGTCGTCGGGCTCGGAATCCGGGTCGTCGGAGAGGTCGGTCGCGTGGTACAGCCAGATTCGCTCGTCACTGAAGCCGGGGCTGGTGTAAAAGGCGGTGATCTCCTCCCAGCGCTCGGCGCGCTGACCGATCTCCTCCGACAGCTCACGCTTGGCGGTTTGAAGGGGCGACTCTCCCTCGACGTCCAGCTTGCCGGCCGGGATCTCCAGCGAGGCCTGGGCGCCGACCGTCTCGCGCGGCTGGCGGGTCAGCCAGACCGTTTGTGCGTCGACGGCGACCACGCCTGCGGCGCCCGGATGCCAGACCTTGTCCCGTGAGACCTCGGCGCCGTCGTCATAGCGGTAGCGCTCGACCCCGGCCTTGACCATGGCGCCCTGAAACCGGACCTCGCTGCCGATCGGTTCAAAGCTCATAGGCGGCGACCCGAAGCACGAAGCGCCTTACACCGCATCGCGAACCACAAGCGCCTCAAACCACATCGGCCGCGTTCTCCAGTAGCGCGATCGCCACCTCGAACATGCCATCCAGCGCATCGACGCCGATCCGTTCGTCGGGCTGGTGGTTGCGCTGGGTGCCGTCGGCGAGGTTCGTACACGAAAACCCCTGCGCCTCAAGCGCGTTGGCGTCCGAGGCGCCGCCGGTCGAGATGTGGCTGGGCTCATATCCGGATTCGCGCAGGGCGCGCTCGGCGAGCAGGATCTGAGGCGAGCTCGGGCGCAAGCGAAAGCCCTTGAAGACCTGCTCGACGGTGACGTCGAGGTCGCACTCGGAGGCGTTGGCAGCGTCGCCGAGGTGGTCCACCATCTCGCTCACCAGAGCCTCGGCCTTGGCCGGGTCGATGCTTCGCGCCTCCGCCACGAGCTCGCACCTTTCAGCCACCACGTTCTGCGCGGTGCCACCCGTGATTGTGCCCACGTTGGCCGTCGTCTCCGGATCCACGCGCCCGATGGTCATCGCGGCAATCCCGTGCGCCGCGGCCGCGATCGCGTTGCGGCCATCCTCCGGCCGCACCCCGGCGTGCGCGGCGCGGCCGTGCAGCTCGGCCATCAGCCGGTACTGCGTCGGCGAGGCCAGGACGATTTCCCCAACCGGCGAGGCGTGGTCGAAGACGTATCCAAACCGGCTCTGCAGACGCGATGCGTCGAACTCCTTGGCTCCGACAAGCCCCACCTCCTCGCAGACGGTGAAGAGCAGCTCGAGGCCGACTTCGGGAGGCTCGGGCCGCTTCGACAGCCGCCGGGCGACCTCGATCATGATCGAGACAGCTGACTTGTTGTCCGCGCCCAGGATGCCTTCGTTTGCATTCTCGAAACCTCCGTCCACGAGCACCGGCTCGACCGGCGCCGTGAGCGGCACGGTGTCCAGGTGGGCGCAGAGCAGAATCGAATCCGGGCCCCTGCCCTTGACGCGGGTCAGCAGATTGCCCGAGTCAGAGCCTGCGCGCGGCCCGGCCTCGTCCTCCTCGACCTCCAGCCCCAGCCGCACGAGCTCGGCGGTCACCCAATCCGCGCAGCGGCGCTCGCGGCGGGAGGGCGACTCGATCTTGCACAGAGTCGTGAACGTCTCGTGGAGCTGCTCGCGCTCCTGCTCGGCGGAACGCCTCACCGGACGGCTTTGGGCTCCGCGGCTCTTGCGTCGTCGACCGGTGTCGAAGGTACGGCGTCGAGGCGGTGAAGCGCGGCTCCCACAAACTCCCGGAACAGGGGCGCAGGCCGCTCCGGCCTGGACTTGAACTCGGGATGGAACTGCGAAGCAACGAAGAACGGGTGGATGTCCCGGTGAAGCTCGATCGCTTCGATCAATCGTTCGTCGGGCGAGGTGCCCGAACAGACCAGGCCGGTTGACTCGAGCCTCCGCCGGAGGTGGTTGTTGACCTCGTAGCGGTGCCGGTGGCGCTCGTATATCACCGGCTCGCCATAGAGCTCCCGCAGCGTGGTGCGGTCGTGGAGCTTGACCGGGTCGGCCCCCAGGCGCATGGTCCCTCCCATGTCGGCTATCTCCTTCTGCTCAGGCAGAAGGTCGATCACCGGGAACGGTGTCTCAGGGTCGAACTCGGTCGAGTTCGCGCCCTCCATGCCAGCCACGTTGCGTGCGAACTCGCAGACCGCAATCTGCATCCCCAGGCAGATGCCCAGGTACGGGATCCCTTGTTCACGGGCGACCTGTGCAGCGCGGATCTTGCCCTCGATCCCACGGCCGCCAAAACCGCCGGGGATGAGGATGCCGGCCGCACGCTCGAGACGTTTGCGGATGGCGCTCTCGGCCACCTCCTCCGAGTCGATCCACTCGATCTCGACCCTGCATCCGTGGTGGATGCCCGAGTGTCGGAGCGCCTCGGCCACGGAGAGATAGGCGTCCTCGAGCTTTACGTATTTGCCGACAAGGGCGATCGGGACGGTCTTTACGGCCTCGGCGGCGCGGCGGGTGATCTCCTGCCACCCGCTCAGCTCTGGCTGGGGTGCCTCGATGCCGAAGTGCTCATCGACCACGTAGTCGTCGACCCCACCGGCGTGGAAGACCAGCGGGACCTCGTGGATGTCACGCACGTCCCGGGCCGAGACAACCGCCTGCACCGGCAGGCTGGCGAACAGCGCGATCTTGCGGCGGATGTCGTCTGAGAGGGGGGCCTCGGAGCGGCACACGACCATGTCGGGGGCGATACCGATCCTGCGCAGCTCGTTAACGGAGTGCTGGGTGGGCTTGGTCTTGAGCTCCCCGGCGTGCCGGATGTAGGGAACCAGCGTCAGATGGATGAACATGCAGCGCCGGCGTCCAACGTCGACGGGGAACTGGCGAATCGCCTCCAGGAACGGGAGCGACTCGATGTCGCCCACCGTGCCGCCGATCTCCGTGATGACGAAGTCCGTCTCGGTCGCGTCCGCCATCAGTTTGATCCGCTGCTTGATCTCATCGGTGATGTGAGGGACCACCTGGACCGTCCCGCCGAGATAGTCGCCCCGGCGCTCGCGGCGGATGACCGTGTTGTACACGCCGCCCGCGGTCACGTTCGAGGCGCGACTGGTGTTGGCGTCGGTGAACCGCTCGTAATGGCCGAGGTCGAGGTCGGTCTCGGCGCCATCCTCGGTGACGAAGACCTCCCCGTGCTGGTAGGGCGACATCGTGCCGGGGTCGACGTTTATGTACGGATCGAACTTCTGCAGCTGGACGTTGAACCCGCGAGCGACGAGCAGGCGCCCGATGGAGGCTGCGGCGATCCCCTTGCCCAGTGAGGAGACCACGCCGCCGGTGATGAAGATGAAGCGTGTTTCGCCTTGGGCCATTCCGCTCACTCAGTGTATATGGGCCACCGGCCGGTACCGGGCGGGCTGCCAGTGGGCGGCTTCGTCAGCGAGCGGGCTGCCAGTGGGCGGGCTGTCAGGGCGCGGGCTGCCGATGGGTGGGCTGCCGTGGGCGGGCTGTAGAACTCCACGGACAACCGCCAGCCCCGTTACGCCGCCTGGAGGAGCCGACGGGCGTGCTCGTTGGCCGAGCTGTCCTGCTCACTCGCGCCGAGCATTCTGACGAGCTCGGCTACCACCTCGTCGCCATCCAGCCTCGAGACCTGCGCGACGGTGACTCCGTGGGCCGTCCGCTTGTCGATGCGGAAGTGCCGGTCTGCAAGCGACGCGATCTGCGGCAGGTGGGTAATGCAGAGGACCTGCCGGCCCCGAGCCAGAGCGCGCAGGTGCTCTCCCACGGCCCGCGCGGTATGGCCTCCGACGCCGGCGTCGACCTCGTCAAACACGAGTAGGGGCTCGACCTTTCCTCGGAGCGCCCCGTCTCCGGATCTCCGGGGGCGGCCGTCGGCGGCCGTAAGGAGCGCGAGCATCACCCGGGAGAGCTCGCCTCCAGACGCGATCTCGCGCAACGGCCCGGCGCTCACGCCCGGGTTGGCCGAGAACTTGAACTCGACCGCGTCGCCACCGCGGTTTCCGATCCCGTCGGCTCTAGGGCACACCTGCACCGCGAACTCGGCGTCCGCGAGCGCGAGCTCATCAAGCCGGCTCTTCACGGCCTCCGCCAGCTTCGGCGCGGCCGCGTTGCGGCCGGCCGAGAGCTTGCCCGCGAGCAGCGCAAGCTCTTCTCGAACTTGTTTAAGGCTGCTCTGCGTCTCCTGCAGGGCGACATCGGCGTGCTCGATCTCTGAGCGCCGCTCACGGCAGCGCTGCGCGTACTCGAGCACCTCGCCGATCGACCCTCCGTGCTTACGCTTCAAGCGCGCGAATCGCTCCAGGCGCTCTTCGACTTCCTCCAGCCGGCCCGGCGGCGCTTCCTGCGCGAGGGCATAGTCGCGAAGCCCCCTACCCAGGTCCTGGAACTCGTACATCAACGCCTGCCAGCGCTCTGACAACGGCTGCAGCGAAGGATCGAGGTTCGCTACGCTCTCGAGCTCGCGCAGCGGCGCCGAGAGCAGCTCAAGGGCCCCCTCGCCGGCCTCGGGCACGATCGCCTCGGCGCCCGCAGCGGCCGCTGCTTGCAGTCGATCGGCCGAGCTCAGGCGGTCACGCTCCGCGGAAAGGTCCGACTCCTCCTCCTCGGTCGGCGCGGCAGCTTCGATCTCCTCGAGCTCAAAGGCGAGCAGATCGAGCTCGCGCTCGCGCGCTCCAGCGACCTCCTCGAGGCTCGAGAGGCGGCGCTCGAGCTCGCGCGCTTTGGCATGCGCCGCGGCGAGCTGGTCGCGCAGGACCGCGTGTTCTGGGCCGCAGCTTGCGTCCAGGAGCTCGAGTTGCGCTCGCCCGATCGTCAGCTTTCGGTGCTCGTGCTGACCGTAAAAGGTGAGCAGCTGCGCGCCGATCTCGCGCAGCTCGGCGACGGTCACCGAGCGCCCGCAGAGGTAGGCCCGGGTGCGGCCATCGCCCCACACGCGCCGCGCCAGGACGAGCTCGTCCGCGTCCGCGGGAAGACGGTCGAGTATCTCGGCCACGCCCTCGGAAACGTGCGGCGGACGTCGCGCCCGCTCCGGCAATGAGAAGACGCCCTCGACGTAGGCCTCGTTTGCGCCCCGCCGCACGATCCCGCCACGAGCCCTTCCACCGAGCAGCAGCTCGAGCGCGTGGGCGAGGATCGTCTTGCCCGCGCCGGTTTCCCCGGTCAGAACGTTGAGGCCCTCAGCGAGGCGCAACTCCGCCCGCTCGAGGAGCAACAGGTTCTCCACGCGCAGCTCTTCCAGCACGGTCACGGTGTACCAGGGGAGGCCGACGGATCGGGGACCTGGCCCGAGTGGTCAAGCGTCCACTTCGATCCCAGTCGGTCAGGCGGACATCAGGGACCCAACCTGCGGCGCCTCGGGGACGTCGGGTGCCCCATGCCCACTGAGGCGGACACCAGGGACCCCACGTGCGGCTGGGGCGGTGGGTCAGGTCCGTGATGTTCGGTATCCGGACACGAGGAACCGCACGTACGCGGAAATCGAGGGGTGGGGTCCGTAGTGTCCGCTCAGCTGTCGGGATCGAAGGCCCGAGGCGCTCGAGGGCCGAAGGTTCGAAGGCCCGAAGCCCGGAGCCGGGCTCCGGAGCCGGGGCAGCGAACCGACCCCTACAGCGGCGCAGCCAGCCGCCCGAATTTCTCTCGCAGGCGGTGATAGAAGGTCGCCCCCGGGACCTGGGCTAGCGCCCCCTGGTCACGGACGAACCGGAGCTGTACGTTGCCTCCAGGGGCTAGCGTCACCGCGGGGCGGGCGTCGACGGTGATGTCCACCGGCTCCTCCTGGGACCGGTTAAAGACGGTCAACGCGTCGTCCGGTGCGACCACCAGTGAGCGGGCGGTCAGCGAGTGCGGCGCGATGAAGGAGACCGCGAACCCCTCGACCCCCCATGCCAGGATGGGCCCGCCGTTGGCCAGGTTGTATCCGGTCGACCCGGCCGGGGTCGCGACGACGAGCCCGTCACAGCGCACCCGCCCGACCTCATCGGCCCCGATCGCATACGCGAGATCGGCCACCCGCAAACCCGGCTGCCGGTGGATCGAGACATCGTTCATCGCCAGCCCCCCTGGCCTGCTGTCGGAGACGGTGATCGCCGGGAGCGACAGCACCTCGAATTCACCTCTCAGGGCAGCTTCGAAGCCCGCGGCCGCCTCATCGCGATCGACCGTCGCCAGAAACCCGATCTCGCCGAAGTTGACCGCGAACACGGGGACGCCGGTGCCGGCGTAGAGGCGCAGCGCGGTGAGGATGGTGCCGTCGCCGCCGAGGGCAAAGCAGATATCGACGTCGGCTCTGTCGTTCGCCTCGACCTCGAGCCCGTCGCCCGGCGAGAGTCCGTGCTTACGGGCCTCCTCGGGGTCGACAATCAGCACCGTGCCGGCCCGGCGCGCCACCTCGAGCAGGCGTCTGATCGCCGGCGCGGTCTCTTCGGGGCGGCGATGGGTCAGGATGGTGGCGCTGCGCACTGCCTGCGCGCGGCCACGCCGCCGCCCGCCGGGCCTCTGGTCCTGCGCCGAGGCGGCAGGGCTGTTCACGGTTCCACCTCTCCGACGGCGGGTCCGAGCTCGGTCAGCCCGCGACGTTCGCCTTCGGCCAACCAGACAAAGGTCTCGCGATTTCCCTTCGGCCCAGGGAGACCAGAGCTCGCATAGCCCAGCACGGACACGCCAAGCCCCCGGCCGGCCTCGCCCACTGCGAGAAGCGCCCGACGCCGCGCTGCCGCGTCCCGCACGACCCCGCCCTTACCGACCTCGGAGCGACCGACCTCGAACTGGGGTTTGACCAGCGCCAGGCAGTCGAACCGTGGGGCGGCGCAGCTCAGGACGGCCGGCAGGACTTTCTCCAGCGAAATGAACGACACGTCAATCACGATCACCTCGGGAGCGTACGGAAGGTCCTCCCGACGCAGCCACCGCGCGTTGCAGCGCTCGATCACGGTCACCCTGGGGTCGGTCCGCAATCTGTAGTCGAGCTGCCCGTAGGCGACGTCCACACAGGTCACGTGGGCTACGCCGCGCGCCAACAGGCAGTCGCTGAAGCCACCGGTCGACGCGCCGACATCGAGGGCCCGGCGACCGGCAACGTCGAGCCCGAAGGTGTCGAGGCCATGCTCGAGTTTGAGCCCGCCGCGAGAGACAAAGCGCTCTCGCGGCATGAGCTCCAGCTCAGCCTCGCTGGCCACCAGCTGCCCGGGTTTGGCGGCGCGCCTGCGCTCGGGCAGCAGAAGCACCTCGCCTGCCAGCACGGACGCGGCCGCTTTTGAACGTGACGGAAACATCCCCCGCTCAAAGAGCAGCTGGTCGAGGCGGATTCGCTTCATCGCGGAGTGATCGAGCTCACAGTGAGCTGCTCTGACAAAGGCGACCATATCAGTGGATAGCCGGCCTGCCGGCTGGCGCGGAGCCTGCGGGCGCCGTTGCCAAGGCATGCCGCTTCCTCGATACATACCTACGCATCTCTCCTCCCGTGAGCGGCCCGCCCCGTGCGGGCCGCTCGCCTGATTGGGGCGTTGCCGGCCGGCCCGTGCGGGCCGCTCGCCTGATTGCCGCTGCGGCCCGCCCCGCTCGGGCCGCTCGCCTGAAGAGGCCCGCCCCCCGCCGCGCCTAAGACGGCGTCACAGCGCCTGTCTTGCCCGCGACCGCCTCTCGAATGCGCTCGGCGATGCGCGCGCCGGTGTAGCCGACCTCTTCGTGAAGCAACTTGGGCGCGCCGTGGGTCACGTAGCGGTCGGGTAGCCCCACCCGGAGGATGCGTGCCGAGGCACCCGGGGACGCCCCGAGCCCGGTCTCGGACAGTGTCTCCCAGACCGCGGACCCGAATCCGCCCGTCAGCACGCCTTCTTCCACGGTCACGAGCAGGTCGTGTTCGCCCGCGAGCTGGGCCACGAGACCGGCGTCGATGGGCTTGGCGAAGCGCGCGTCGGCAACTGTCACGTGCAGTCCGTCATCGGCGAGAAGCTCGGCGGCCTCCAGCGCTTTGCCCACGCCGGTGCCGTAGCCGAGCAGCGCGACCCGCGGATCGGAACCATTGGCAGCGCTTCCTTCGCGCAGGATCTCGCCGGTCCCGATCTCGATCGGCTCGGCGTGGTCGGGCAGCGGAACCCCCACGGCTGAGCCGCGTGGGTAGCGCAGCGCAACAGGCCCGCTGTCATGAACCAAGGCGGTTCGCAGCATGTGCACGAGCATGGCCTCGTCCCGGGGCGCCATCAGGACCATGTTGGGCAGGCAACGCAGATATGCGATGTCGAATGCGCCGTGGTGGGTTGGCCCGTCGTCGCCCACCAGCCCAGCCCGGTCCATCACGAACACCACGTTGAGGCTCTGAAGGCAGACGTCGTGGACGATCTGGTCGTACGCGCGCTGCAAAAAGGTCGAATAGATCGCGGCGACCGGCTTGGCGCCCTGAAGCGCGAGCCCCGCCGCTAGCAGGACCGCGTTCTGCTCGGCGATACCAACGTCGAAGTAGCGGTCGGGCAGCTCGCGCTGAAGGATGTTGAGCCCGGTGCCCGAGTTCATGGCGGCGGTGATGCCCAGCACGCGCTCATCGCGCCGGCACTCGCGCACCAGCGCTTCACCGAAGACCTGGGTGTACTGGGGCGGCGCCGGTGCGGATGGCTTCGCCGTGGACTTGGCTGCCGCGCGGCCGTTGGAGATGGATTTCGGCTTGGCGGCGTGCCACTTCTCCATCCCCTCGAGTCCGCCCTCCTCTGCCGGAGCGAAACCCTTGCCCTTGACGGTGGCGGCGTGAACCACCACCGGCCGCTCGGCCGCCAGCGCATCGCGCAGCGCGAGCCGCAGGGCGCGGACATCGTGGCCGTCGATCACGCCGATGTAGGCGAAGTCAAGCTCCTCCCACCACAGTCCCGGCGCCCAGAAAGCCTTCAGGGACTCCTTGACGTGCGGGCCGACGCGCTCGAAGGCGGCCCCGATCCCCGCCGGCAGCCGGGTCAACCCACCCTCGAAGTCCTCTCGCGCATGCCAGAGCTTCGGATTGAGCCGTATGCGATTGAACTGCCGCGACAGCGCGCCGACGTTGGGGGCGATCGACATGCCGTTGTCGTTGAGCAAGACCACGATCGGGGTGCCCCGGCCGCCCGCGTTCTGGACCGCCTCGAAAGCAACCCCGCCGGTCATCGCCCCGTCGCCGACCACCGCCACCACATGTCCATCCTCGCCGTGGCCTCGGCGCATGGCCTCCTTGAGCCCGACCGCGTAGCCGATCGAGGTGGAGGCGTGGCCGGCCCCCATGATGTCGTGCTCGGACTCGGCGATCGAGCAGAACGGCGCCAGCCCCCCGTACTGCCGGATCGTGTCCAGCTGGTCGCAACGACCGGTGAGGATCTTGTGGGGGTAGGCCTGGTGGCCGACGTCCCAGAGGATCTTGTCGCGCGGGGACTCGAGCACCGAGTGCACGGCGACGGCAATCTCGCACGCCCCCAGGTTGGCGCCGAAATGACCCCCGATTTCGCCGACGGTGTCGATTATCTGCTCGCGGACCTCCTGGGCTAGGGCCTGCAGTTCGTCGTCGGACAGCGAATGAAGGTCCTGAGGCTTGCGGATGCGCTTCAACAGCTCTGTCATTCAGTGACTCCGTGTGGCGATGAAATCGGTGATCTGCGCTAGCTCGGTTCCCTTGCCAGGGGCTGCGCGGGCAAGGTGGGCGCGGGCCCGCTGGTGCGACTCCGCGGCCAGCTTGCGCGCGCCGTCGAGACCAAACTCGCTCACGTACGTGCGTCGACCCAGCCGCTCGTCGCTCCCTTGCGGTTTGCCGAGTATTTGTGTTGATCCGGTCACGTCGAGAACGTCGTCGACGATTTGAAACAACACTCCCAGCTCGCCCGCGAAGGCTCTGAAGCTTTCGATTGTGTCAGGTCCAAGGGTAGTACCAACGAGCAACAGAACGCAGTCGATGCTCGCTGCGATCAGCTTGCCCGTCTTGAGCTCGTGCAGGCTCCGGAGACCTTCCGGACCGTCGGGAGCGGTGCCGGCGACGTCGATGTACTGACCTCCCACCATTCCCCTGACGCCGGTTGCGTGAGCGAGTTCCCGAGCGGCCGCGAGCACATGTGCGGACTCGCCCCGCTGCTCGGAGAGCAGGAGCGCGAAGGCCTCCGCGTACAGACCGTCGCCGGCGAGGATCGCGACGTCCTCGCCGAAGGCGCGATGGCAGGTCGGCTGTCCGCGGCGCATATCGTCATCATCCATCGCGGGCAGGTCGTCGTGTATCAGCGAGTAGGTGTGGATCAGCTCGAGCGCGCCGGCCAGCGGCAGGACCGAGGACGGTTCCAGTCCCACGGCGGCAGCTGTAGCGAGCGCGAGCACGGGCCTGATGCGTTTCCCCGCCGCCAGCAGCGAGTAGCGCATCGCCTCCTGCAGCCCATCCGTGGTCGGGTCTGCCGAGAAGCGCAACGTGACGAGGTAGTTGTCCACCTCCGCCTGGAGATGCTGAGGGAACTCGATCGTTTTTCCGGGGGCTGCCACTAGTGCGGTGCACTACTGCCCGGCGGGCAACGGCAGCTGACCAGGCAGGTCGGGCAGGGGCTCGACCGCCGCGCGCGCACGCTCGTCCATGGCGGCGCTGATCCTCGCCATGCGCGAGGCGAGCTTGGCGCACTCGTCGATCGCTTCTAGCGCCGCCGGTGGCTCAAGCTCTCCCGACCGCAGCCGCTCAGCCGTGTCGCGGAGGCTCGTAGCGAGCTCGCTCATTTCGTCGGCGAGCTCGGACGTCTGATCAGTCACGCCACGGAGGGTAACGATCGCTCCGACGGACCCTCCCTTCGGACGGTTTCAATGCACTCCTGAACGATGGCGATCCTGTCCCGAGGGGTGGGCCAAGATCGCCAAAGTTCGTCAAATAGCCCCATCGAGCGCCGCGTTCACCAGGGCGTCGGCCCGGGAGTTCTGGGCGCGTGGGACCGTGCGGATCGTCCATCGCACGCCGTTCAAGGCGCGCAGAACCTCCGCGTGCAGCGGCTTCAGAGCCGCGTGCTTGACCCGGTAGGCCCCAGTCAGCTGCCTTGCGACGAGCTCCGAGTCGCCGATGATCGCGAGCTCGTCGGCTCCGAGCGCGAGGGCCGCCTCGATGCCCCTTAGGAGCGCGCGGTATTCGGCCACATTGTTGGTCGCGACCCCGATTCGCTCCGCGATCTCCTGGAGCACGTCGCCGTCGGCATTTGAGACGACCGCGCCGATCCCCGCCGGTCCCGGATTGCCGCGCGCCCCCCCGTCGACGTTCACGACTAGCTTCACGCCGAGCGCTGCGGGCTCACTCGCCCGCGAGCTTGGGAAACTCCCCCGCCACGCGCGAGCGGCGCCGATCCCGGACTTCCCGCCGTCCTCCGCTCGGCGAGCCGCGCTCGCGGCGCGAGGAGCGACGTCGGTCGACGATCACAGTGACCCCCTGATCGTCGGCGTAGTAGCGGGTCAACTTGTCGAAGAGCTCGTCCGCGAGCTCCTCAGGGATCACGCAGTAGATCACGGCTCAGACGACGGCCGCTATCTGCGAAGCGCCAGCACGCCGTCCTCGTCGGCTGCCGCGTTGCACTCGAGCTCGGTGGGCTCGAGCTCGTCCAGCTCTGCCCCCTGGGCCGCCACGCGGACGCTCGGCATCTCGTCGGCCAGGTCGATCTCGTAGCGATACCAACACAGCTCCCAGGCGGCGACGACGCGCACGACGCCCGCCTCCATCTCGGACGGCTGGATGGTCACGGTTGGGGCCCCAAGCGAGCGGGCCACACCGGCGATCGTCCGCGTGTGCTCGGAGCCGTTGAACGCCCGGATCGCCGAGGAGACCTTCTGTTCGGGGTTCGTGGGGATGGCGTGGACCTGCCGCGGCTCTTGGCGGATCTCGCGGCTGGGCTCGCGACGCGGCTCGCGCATCGAGTCGGAGGGTCGTGCCGCAGGCGTCCGCACCGAAGCCATGCGTTTTTCAGCTCTGAACACCGGATATCCAAGCTCGCGGTCATCCTCGAACTCGTCCTCGTCGTCCTCTTCATCGCCGTCTGAGAGCAGTTCGCCCAGTCGAGCACGCAGGCGCGGTAGGAACGGCCGGCGGCGCTCTCGCTCGCCGTCCATGGGCTCGTAAGCGGGGAGGGTGCCCTCACGCACCCATCCGTCCTGGACTGCTCGCGGTACGCACAGGTCGCAGACCCAGTAGTGCTCGCCGCCCGCAACGTACTTTTCGGCGTGCTCACCGCGCAGCAAGTTGCGCCCGCATACGTCGCAGGTCGTGTGCGTGGTTGATACTCGGATATCTCTCGTGGTCACGGGTGCGCGAGCCGATCCGAAGGTGTCACCGTACCCTACTTGGCCACGCGGAGTCACGCTTTCACCGCCTCGCGCTCGGCCTTGGCCTCCTGCACCACCTTGCCGGCTATATGGCCGGGAACTTCCTCGTAGCGCTCAAACTCCATCGTGAACTCGCCCCTGCCGCCGGTGATCGAACGCAGGTCGGGCGCGTAGGAGAGCATTTCGGCCATCGGCACCTCGGCCTTGACCTCGGTCATGCCCGCGCCTGCCGGCTCCATGCCGAGCGGCCGGCCGCGTCTGGAGTTGAGGTCGCCGATCACGTCGCCGACGGCATCCTCGGGGACGGTGACAGTGGCCACCATGATCGGCTCCAGCAGTACGGGCGCGGCATCTTGAAGCGCCTGCTTCATCGCCAGTGAGCCCGCCACTTTAAACGCCATCTCGGACGAATCCACGGTGTGGTAAGAGCCGTCGTAGAGGCGGACGCGGACGTCCTTGACCGGGTAGCCCGCGAGCACCCCCTCCTGCATCGCCTCGACTACGCCCTTCTCTACCGCGGGGATGAAGCCCGAAGGGATCACCCCGCCCTTGATCGCGTTGATGAACTCGAAGCCCTCCGCCGGCGGCAACGGCTCGATCTCGATGTGCGCATCGCCGAACTGGCCGCGCCCACCCGTCTGCTTCTTGTGCCGGCCGTGCGCCTTGGCGGGCTTTCTGATCGTTTCCTGGTATGGCACCCGCGGCGGCTTCAGGGTGACCTCAGCGCCGAAGCGCGCCTTGAGCCGCCCCACGATCACCTCGACGTGGACCTGCGATAGCCCAGCGACGATCTGCTCCCCGGTCTGTGGATCGCGATGCAGGTCAATGGTCGGATCCTCCTCCTGGAGACGCCGCAGCGCACTGAAGACCTTGTCCTCGTCCCCCTTGCTCTTAGGCTCGATGGCGAACGCCATGACCGGTGCCGGAAGCTTGATCTGGGGCATCTCGATGGCCTCATCGCGGGAGGAGAGCCAGTCGCCCGCGCGTGTCTCCTTGAGCTTCGCGACGGCGCCGAGGTCCCCGGGACCGAACTCGGTCGCGTGACCTGACTTCTGCCCTTCGAAAGTCAGCAGCGTGCCGACACGCTCCTTGCCGTGGGTCCGGGTGTTGAGCACCTGTGAGTCCTGTTTCAGGACGCCCTGGTAGACACGGAAGAGGTTGATGCGCCCGGCGAACGGATCGGCCCGGGTCTTGAAGACGTACGCGTACATCTCACGGTCCTCGACCGGCTCGAGCGTCATCTCGCCCATCTTTAGCCCGCCGTGCTTGACAGGCGATGGCAGATCGTCCACAACGGCGTCGAGCAGCCGGTTGGTGCCGAGGTTGCGTGTGGCGATGCCGCAGGTGACGGGGAACATATCGCCGTGGTTGGTTCCGTCCTTGAGCGCGGCGACGATCTCCTCGTGGGAGATCTCCTCCCCCTCCAGGTAGCGCTCCATGAGCGCGTCCGAGTTCTCGGCGACCTCGTCCATAAGTTTCTCGCGGTACTCCTGTGCCTGTCCCTCGAGCTCGTCCGGGATGGGGATCTCGCTGCACCCGTCGCGTCCGGATCCCGCATAGCGGTAGGCCTTCATGTCGACCAGGTCGATCACACCAGAGACCTCGTGCTCTGAGCCGATCGGGATCGCTGTCGCTACCACGTGCGAGCCAAACGCGCCCTTAAGCGCATCGAGCGTGCGGAAGAAGTCGGCGCGCTCGCGGTCGAGCATGTTGACGAAGATCAGCCGCGCGAGGTCGAGTTCCTCGGCCCGCTGCCAGAGGCGGATCGTCTGGACCTCAGCGCCCATCACGGCGTTGACCACGAAGATCGCCGACTCGCTCACGCGCAGGGCGCCGAGCGCGTCGGCGACGAAGCTTGAGTCGCCCGGCGTATCGATCAGATTGACCTTGCGGTCCTGCCATTCGAACGAGGACAGCGCCGCCGAGATGGACATCTGGCGCGCCTTCTCGTCCTCGTCGGCGTCTGACACAGTGGTGCCGTCCACCACCGAACCGAGCCGGTTGATGACCCCGGCCTCGTACAGCAGCGCCTCGTGCAGGGAAGTCTTGCCGGCACCGCGGTGGCCGACAAGCGCCACGTTTCGGATGCGATCCGCGGGCTTGTGCATGCCTATCTCCTCTCCTTCTCAATTTGTTGTTCCGGTCGGCGCATGCGCCGACCGGCCGGCCGGAACATGTTCCGGCCGGGGCCGGGCCAACATGTGGCCCGGCCACTTTAATCAAGTTCGGCCGCGAGCTTCGATCGCAAGCGCAACGCCGCCTTGGCGTGCATCTGGCTGACGCGCGATTCGGTGACCCCGAGGACCTCGCCGATCTCGCGTAACGTGAGCTCCTCGTAGTAATACAGCGCTATCACCAGCCGCTCCCGCTCGGGGAGGGCCAGGATTGCCTGCGAGATCTGTTGGCGGCGCTCAAGCGTGTCGAAGACCGCCTGCGGGTCGGGGGCCTCGAGGTCCGCCACGGTCTCAAGCAGCGAGACCTGATCGCCACCGCGGTCCTGCGAGCTCCACAGCTCATCGAGGGCCACGATCGTCGAGCGCGAGATCTCGAGCAGCGCATCATGGAGCTCATCGACCTTGATCCCCAGCTCTGCGGCCAGCTCGTCGTCTGAGGGGGCGCGCAGCAGTCTCCCTTCCAGCCTGACGTTGGCGCGCTCGAGCTGCCGGGCGCGGGCTCGCACCGTGCGGGGGACCCAGTCCAGGGCGCGCAGCTCGTCGAGGATCGCACCGCGAACACGGGGAATCGCAAAGGTCTCGAACTTGATTTCCCGCCCGGGGTCAAAGCGCTCGACCGCCGCCGTCAGGCCCGAGAGTCCGTAGGAGATGAGATCGGCTTCCTCGACGTGCGCGGGCAGCCCCGAACCCAGTCGGCCGGCCACGTACTTGACCAGCGGCGCGTACGCGAGCACCAGCGCTTCCTTTGCTCGATCGTCACCGGTCGTGCGATAGCGGCGCCACAGCTCCCGGAGCTCAACTGCTTTGACGCCCGCCTCGGTCTTCATCTCTCTCCCCAGTGTCGCGCCTTGCACGACTAGCGGCACGGCACCCGCGATTGAGGCGGTTCAGGCCCGCGGGTGCGCTCGCGCGTACGCCGACTTCAGCCGCGCGGATTCAACTCGAGTGTAGACCTGCGTGGTCGAGATCGTGCTGTGTCCCAGCAGCTCCTGGATCACGCGCAGATCGGCTCCGCCCTCGAGCAGATGGGTGGCAAATGAGTGGCGCAGAGCATGTGGATGAGTACCCGCGAGGCCCGAGCCGTCGGCGGCGCCCGCAGCGGCCCTGCGTGCCCAGATACGCAGACGTCTCCTGACATCGGAGGTCTGAAGCGCCAGACCCGATTTGGACAAGAACAGCGGGCCTTCGGCATCGGGTGCTGCGAGCGTCGGCCGCGCCCGCGCCAGGTAGCGCTCCAGTGCCCGCAGCGCGTGTTCGCCGGCCGGAACCAGCCGCGTCTTTGAGCCCTTGCCCTCGACACGCACGAGCTCTGAGTCGAAATCGACCGACGAGAGCTCCAGCGAAACGAGCTCCTGGGCCCGCAGCCCGCACCCGTATGCGAGCTCGAACATGGCCCGGTCGCGTAGCTCCAACGGGCCCGTCTGGGTGATGCGGTCAAGCAGGGCAGCGACGTCGTCTGCCTTGAGCACGTGCGGCAGGCGCTGCGGCCGCTTGGGCGTCGAGATCAGTTCGGCAGGATTGCCGGCGCGTCCGCCGCGCTCTATGTCCGCCTGGAAGAGCCCTCGCAGCGCCGCCAGCTTGCGCGCGACGGTGGCGGGGGCCTGGCCGCGCTCCGACAGCGAGGCCGCAAAGCGGCGCACGGCGCGTCCGTCGACCGCGGCCGGCTCGAGGCCCCTTTCGGTGGCCCAGCGCGCGAACTGCATCACGTCGGCGCCGTAGGCCCGGCGGGTGTTGTC
>Ga0070741_10007125_pt1 | contig 23422 bp, 20 predicted proteins | sample Coa_R1_4_FD_66440 | JGI IMG/M metagenome (GOLD analysis project Ga0070741, IMG submission 66440) | Surface soil microbial communities from Centralia Pennsylvania, which are recovering from an underground coalmine fire - Coalmine... | ecosystem: Environmental > Terrestrial > Soil > Unclassified ...
CGTTCCTTCGCACTCATTGTCAATGTTCCCATCACGGCGGCAGTTGCTATCGCAACCGCCGCCTAAAGGGGACATTTTCATCGAGTCCAAATGGGGACATTCTCAAAGAGTCGAGACAGTGGCTAAACTATGGACTTGCGCCGGGCCCGTGGTCACTTAATCTTAAGGCTTACTGGTGGGCGGGGTAGCCAAGTGGTAAGGCACGGCTCTGCAAAAGCTGCATTCGTCGGTTCGATTCCGACCCTCGCCTCCAAGTTTTGTTGCTGCCGCAACAAGGAGTTACGCCGGGCGGAATGGCCACTGTCAGTGAAACTGTCAGTGAACCGGCGAGAAAATTAAAATTCGCCACTACTTGCCAGTATTCGCTGAAACTCGCCAAAACTCGCGTTCATAAACGCGGCTGAAACCGGACCGGTTTCTCGATTCAGAGAATCATCTACATCACCTGGCCCGAAACAGCGAAGTCACGTCACGCGCCTGTGGAGTGTTGGCTTGATCATTCACGTTGAGCAAAGCAAAGTGCTGTCGATTTGCGGTCGCTATACAGTAGATGAATAGTTCCCTTGCAGAAAAACTGTCCTCTCGGGTGCCCGGAATATGCCTCTATGGCTTTGCTCCACCCAAGCAGGCAACACCATCGGACCAATTGGAAGGAATCGTGACCCAACAGCTGGCGCGGCTTGGGTCACTACCAGTCGATGGTCTCATTGTTTATGACATCCAAGACGAAACGGAAAGGGTCTCGACGCCGCGGCCATTCCCGTTTTTGCCCACTCTGAACCCGGAAATTTACGCTCATGAGCATCTTGGGCGTCTCTCGGCTCCGAAAATCGTTTACCGGTGCGTAAGCCGGGATACCCCTGATGGATTTGTGCGCTGGCTCCAAAGCGTGAACGCCAGGCCGCGAATATCGGTACTCGTCGGCGCACCCAACCGCCGCTCGCATGTTGGACTTCCTTTGGCTGACGCGTATGCGCTGGCGCGGCAGTATGCTCCAAACCTTCTCTTTGGTGGCATCGCGATCGCCGAGCGGCACGCTCATAATCTCGATGAACACGAGCGAATCCTTGCCAAGTCGGAGCGGGGTTGCCGCTTCTTCGTCACGCAGGCCGTTTACGATGTGGCCGGTACCAAGTCTCTGCTCTCTGACTACGCTATTGCGGTTCGAGAGAAGAGCGGCGTGGCTCTGCCGATCATCCTTACGTTCTCGCCTTGCGGCTCTTTGAAAACGCTGTCTTTCATGAAGTGGCTTGGCATTGCCTTTCCGCGATGGCTGGAGAATGAACTGCAGTTCGCCACGGATCCGCTGGCGAGATCGGTGGAACTGTGCGAACACATCTTCGCCGAGGTTTGGGACTACGCCCGCGATAAGGGCATTCCACTCGGTGTGAACGTTGAAAGTGTCTCCATTCGCAAGGCAGAGATTGAGGCGTCAGTGGAACTGCTTCAACTGCTGCGTCGGCGGATCGAAAGATCAGAACGATGAAATTCACAGGTCACGAGTCATTCGCGGCACCACCCGAAGAAGAGCGCGACCTGGCGCTATGTGATTGACCTTGTGAATCAGCCTAACGGCGATGGCACGCGTTCACCTCTATAGTCCGCTGCTTGACGGTGTGGGCTATGTCCTGAACGGCTGAAACATGACTGACGACTTGACGCAAGCGGTGATGACAACTTAGGCGGCGAAAGATTTGCCGGCGCGCCTTCTGGCGGCTCAAGTTGCCAAGCTCCTTAACTGCACAACGGACGACGTCGCCATTCTGGTCAGTGCGGGAAAACTTCGACCGCTGGGCAAGCCAAAGCAAAACGCGGTGAAGTATTTTAGCTCCATCGAATTGATCACGCTGCTTGCGGATCGTGATTGGCTGGATGATGCGACGAAAACTATCGGCCAATACTGGCGGCGAAAGAACGCCCTGCGGAACAGTTTGGTCACGGAGAATCAAACGAATCCCGGCGAGCTTCTGGTCGGCTAACCTTTAATTTCAGTTCAAACGGCGTGCCCGATTTGGGAGCACGTACTTTTCGAGTTGAATATCAGCGGATTTTATGCGTAACTCGGCGTGGTAAAGGAAATTGGGCCATGAAATTGCATTCGCTGAGATACGAACCGGCAGTCGTATATCAATTGTTAGACCACTACACTATGCGAACATTCCGACATTCCTTTGCCATCATGGGCATTCTTTCATGCCTCTTCAGCGGTTGCAGCAAGCAGCCAGCGACACAGAATCCATTGAGTCCCGATGCGCCGGTTATCAAGGTCGCGGTTTTTGCAGATGGACGGCTCACCGTGGACGGCGCGGCATCCACGATTCAGTCGCTTCGCGAGTCGCTTCAACGTTTGAGCGAAAAACACGGAGTTGTTTGGTATTGTCGTGAGGCGGGACAGCAGGAGCCACCACCGATAGCGATGGACGTGATGAAGTCGGTAGTTGATGCGCGACTTCCTATTCGTCTGTCGAGTCGTCCCGATTATTCCGACGCCATCGGCGCTGACGGCACACCGATTGCGAAGTGAGTATAACGACGTGGTCTAACAAATCGCTGCAGGCAACAGCCACCGCGCTGGACAGCCGGACCGGTGTTGGAAGTTTGATTGTCACAATTGCATTTCGGAGTCAGTCTCGGGTGGCTGTGCCTGAGCTCTGGCGTTAGGTGGCTGCGCACATACGATGCAAGAATCCGCCAAAACTGAACAGCCGGAGAAGAAGAAGCCGGCGCGCTACACTTCTACACTCGACGGTTCGCAATGGTCGGTCGTCAAATACGGGATTGTGGAATATCTCAGAGCGCACAAGTTCTGGCGGGCAACGGTCGCAGTTGTTGGCATGTTCCGACCCTCGCCTCCAGTAAATAGGCAACCAACTGCAGGTTTGGGCCCCTTTTGCATCGCGGCGCCGGAAGCAGCTTCTCGGCCACGAACGACAAAGCTCACCTGCATCGGCTGAACATCCCACTAGCGTGCCCGTTTCGTACTGCTGTCCGGTTCACCAGGCGCGGCTTTGGAGTTCTTCACCCTCACCACGCGGTTCGTCTTCGGTCAGGGATGCGACTGCGCCGACTATGCGAGTTCAGTCTTTATTGAATCATTTTGCAATGCAACAATTGATCAAAATTAATCCCAGCTTCAATCCCTGCGGCACCATGGGCATGGATCGCGGCCGCTTGCCGGTGGCGGCGAAGATGGCGTTGCCCACGGCTGGGGCGATGCAAACGATCGGTGTTTCGGTGGCGCCTACGGAATAACGCATCCGACCTTTGGCGGGTGCGGGCGATAGTCGCCGGGTTGGGTTATCGAATCCCCGCAGTCGGAAGGCAGGGGGCCGTCCTCTGCCGGCCGAGCGCATGACGGTGGGGATTGGCTCCGCTTGACAGGGGAGCGGGCAAACTTCATTTTCTTGGCCCGCCCGTGCGCCGGGTGTAGGCTGGGGGCGGGAATTAATCTTTATGAGCAATCCTCACAATTTACTGAATACGCTCCAGGAGTTTGACTTGGGCAACGGGCGGCGCGGGCGGTTTTACTCCTTGCCGGCGCTGGAAAAGGCGGGTGCGGGAGCGGTGTCGCGGCTGCCGGTATCAATTCGCCTGGTGCTCGAAGCGGTGCTGCGGAATTGCGACGGCAAGAAGGTGGCCGAAAAGAACGTCCGCGAACTGGCCCAATGGCAGCCGAAATCGGAGCGGACCGAGGAGATCCCCTTCATCGTGGCGCGGATCGTCCTGCAGGATTTCACGGGTGTGCCACTGCTGGTGGACTTGGCTGCGATGCGGTCGGCGGTGTCGCGGATGGGCAAAAACCCGAAGCTGATTGAGCCGCTGGTGCCGGTGGATTTGGTGGTGGACCATTCGGTGCAGGTGGATTTTGCGGGATCGGCGGACGCGCTGGCGCGGAACCTGGAGATTGAATTTCAACGGAACCGGGAGCGGTATCAGTTTTTGAAGTGGGGGATGCAGGCGTTTGACACGTTCAAGGTGGTGCCGCCGGGCATCGGGATCGTGCACCAGGTGAATCTCGAATACCTGGCCAAGGGCGTGCTGGCGACGAAGGATGGAGTTTATTATCCGGACACGCTGGTGGGGACCGATTCGCACACCACGATGATCAACGGGCTGGGGATCGTGGGCTGGGGCGTGGGAGGAATCGAGGCCGAGGCGGGAATGCTGGGTCAGCCGGTGTATTTCCTGACGCCGGACGTGGTGGGTGTGCATTTGACGGGGGCGTTGCGCGAGGGAGTGACGGCCACGGACCTGGCGCTGACCGTGACGCAGATGCTGCGCAAGGCGAAGGTGGTGGGGAAATTCGTGGAATTTTACGGGCCGGGCGCGGCGGCGCTGCCGGTGGTGGATCGCGCGACGATTGCGAACATGGCGCCGGAATACGGCGCGACGATGGGCTTCTTCCCGATCGACGCCGAGTGCGTGAATTATCTGCGCGCGACCGGCCGCAGCGAGGAGCATTGCAAGCTGTACGAGAATTATTATCGCGCGCAGGGATTGTTCGGGATTCCGAAGAAGGGCGAAATCGCGTATTCGACCGATTTGGAACTGGACCTGGGCACCGTGCAGCCGAGCGTGGCGGGACCGAAGCGTCCGCAGGACCGGATCGAACTTCCGAAGATGAAGGATGAATTTGTGGGCGCGTTTTCGCGGCCGGTTGCGGAGAACGGCTTCGGCAAGGCGGCGGACGATCTCTCGAAGAAGTTTGTGGTGGCCGCGGGCGATGGACTCATCCGCGGAGGCGGAAGCCAGGAGCCGGTGTCGGCGCAGAAGGCAAAGGCGTGCGACATCAATCCGCAGACGGAACTCGAGATGGCGAACAACCGGCCGACGCCCGATGCCGTGACGGCGACAGTGCACGAGAGCGGCGGCGAAATCCGGCACGGGAGCGTGCTGATCGCGGCCATCACGAGCTGCACGAATACTTCGAACCCGAGCGTCATGCTGGCGGCCGGGTTGCTGGCGAAGAAGGCGGTGGAAAAGGGATTGCAGCCGAATCCGCTGGTGAAGTCGTCGCTGGCCCCGGGATCGCGGGTGGTGACGGATTACCTGTCGCGGACGGGCCTGCAACCGTACCTGGACAAGCTGGGGTTCAACCTGGTGGGCTATGGCTGCACGACGTGCATCGGCAACTCGGGTCCGCTGGCGGCGCCGATCGAGGAGGCAGTGACCAAGAACGACCTCGTGGCCGCGGCGGTGTTGTCGGGGAACCGGAACTTCGAGGCGCGCGTGCATCAGAACATCAAGGCGAACTTTTTGATGTCGCCGCCGCTGGTGGTGGCGTTTGCGCTGGCGGGGCGGGTGAATATTGATTTGAGCACCGAACCGATCGGCAATGGGCGCGACGGCAAGGCGGTGTATTTGCGCGACATCTGGCCAACCTTGCAGGAGGTGCGCGACCAGATGCAATCGGCGCTGAAACCGGAGGTGTTCCAGAAGTTGTATCGCGATTTCGCGGCGCAGAACCCGAAGTGGAACGAAATCCCGTCGAGCGTAGGCAACGTGTACGAGTGGGACAAGAAGAGCACCTACATCCAGGAGCCGCCGTTCTTCACGAATTTCAGCCTGAAGCCGGGCGAAATCCGGGAGATCAAGGGCGCGCGGCCGCTGGGAATTTTCGGCGACAGCGTGACGACCGACCACATTTCACCGGCGGGCAGCATCAAGAAGACGTCGCCGGCCGGGAAATATTTGATCGAGAACGGCGTGGATTACGCGGACTTCAACAGTTACGGGTCGCGACGCGGGAACGATCGCGTGATGACGCGCGGGACGTTCGCCAACGTGCGCATCAAGAACCTGATGGTGCCGGGCGTGGAAGGCGGCGTGACGAAGCTGCAGCCGTCGGGCGAAACGATGAGCATTTTCGACGCGGCGATGAAATACGCGGAGGCGAAGACGCCGTTGATCGTGATTGCGGGGCAGGAATACGGGACGGGCAGCTCGCGCGATTGGGCGGCGAAGGGGACGAACCTGCTGGGCGTGAAGGCGGTGGTGGCGCAGAGTTTTGAGCGGATCCATCGGTCGAATCTTGTCGGCATGGGCGTGCTGCCGCTGCAATTCAAGGAAGGGACGACGGCGGCGACGCTGAAGCTGGACGGAACGGAGACGTACGACGTGCTGGGCCTGGGCGCAAACCTGAAGCCGCAGCAGGATTTGACGTTGAAGATCACGCGGGCGAACGGGCAATCGGAGAACGTGCCGGTGCGCTGCCGGATCGATACGCCGATTGAGATTGATTATTATCAGCATGGCGGGATTTTGCCGTTTGTGTTGAGGCAGCTCGTGGCGAGCGCGTGAGGAACGGCAGCAACCACGAATGCACACGAATAAACACGAATGGGAACGCGGATGAAGGACGGCGAAAACTGGACGCAAATTGCGCGAATTGACGCGAATTTGGGAACGGAATTCGACCGCGAATGAAGACCGCCCTCACCCTGACCCTGTTCTCCAGGAGAGGGGACGGCGTACGGCACCGGTTTGATTTGAGGAGCTTTGATTGGTGTACGTCCGCATGCGTAACAAGGAACAGAAGGCGATAGCTTTGGAGGCGGGAGAATCGATTTGAACAATGGAGAAAAATATTCTCAATGTGGCGGCGGAGGTGATTGGCGGCGCGGGGCGGGAGCGGGCGGCGGATGAGGTGTTGCGGGCGGAGTTGCGGAAGCGGGGAGGGATTTCGCGGGAGGATGGACGGCAGATTAGCGGGGCGGTGTTCGCGTATTATCGGTGGCGGGAATGGCTGAATTGGAAGGAGAAACCGGAGCAGCAAATCGAGCGGGCGCTGGAGATGCAGCGCGCGTTCAATGAGAATCCGGAGGCGATTTCGGATGATGATTTGCGGCGGGCTGCGCCGAAATGGATTTCGGAATTCATGGAGGTGACGCCGGGGTGGTTGAGGTCGCTGCAAGCAGAGCCGAAGCTTTGGCTGCGCGCGCGGCCGGAACAGGGGAACGCGCTGGCGGAAAAGTTGGGGGATTGTCGCGCGGCTGGGGAAGGGGCGCTGGCGGATTCGTTGCTTTACGAGGGAGAGAGTGACCTGTTTCGGACGGGGGAATTCCAGTCGGGAGAGTTTGAACTGCAGGACATCAGTTCGCAGGTTGTGGGATTGCTATGCGCTCCGCAGCCGGGCGAAACGTGGTGGGACGCGTGCGCGGGCGAGGGCGGGAAGTTGCTGCACTTGTGCGACCTGATGCAGGGCAAGGGATTGGTGTGGGCGAGTGATCGGGCGGAGTGGCGGTTGCGGCGATTGAAACAGCGGGCGGCACGGGCGCGGGTGTTTAATTATCGGTCGGTCGTGTGGGCGGAGAATGCGAAACTGCCGACGCGGACGAAGTTCGACGGTGTGCTGGTGGACGCGCCGTGCAGCGGAGTGGGGACGTGGCAGCGGAATCCGCATGCGCGCTGGACCACGCGCGCGGAGGACGTGAAGGAATTGGCGGAGGTGCAGAAGGAATTGCTGCGAAGGGCGGCGGGGACGTTGAAGCCGGGAGGGAAATTGATTTATTCAGTTTGCACGCTGGCGCGGGCGGAGACGACGGAAGTGGCGGAGCTGATTGGGCGGGAATTTCCGGAGTTGGAGGGATTGAGACTACCAGATTTTTTGAGACGGAACGAAGGCGCCACACCGCACGTGAAGGACATGAGTGAAGCTCCGGGCGGCCAAATCTGGATATGGCCGCAGGAGATTGAGGGCAATGGGATGTTCATCGCGGGATGGCGGAACGCGGGCAAGGGCGCGTGATGAACGCTGGACGGGCAGTTGGGCCCGCTTAATTCGAGCGATAATAATCGTCCGAATTCAGGACAGTGCTGTCATCAAACCGTTTGTTGGGGCCGGCCGAGCGGACGAGGACACCTTCACCGGCAAAGTAGATGCGGAGCGGCGTTCCCCAGGGATCAACGAATTCGCCCTTGGTATTGAGGTTTTGCTTGCGGCCGACGAGAATGATGAGGCTCTTGGGATTGTTGCCGAGCAGGGCTCTGGCAACCTCGGCATTGTTTCCAACCGGATAAGAACCAACACGTTCCTTGTATTGCTGGAGCGCGTAAAACAGGTTGTCGACGTCCTCATTGAACTTCGCGGTGCGGGCATTGACCTGGAAGGTGTTCCAGGCCTGGAAGGCCCATCCCGCCGCCACCAGCATGGCGATGCATCCAACGAGCAACAGTAAGCGTTTCATGAAACACTTAGAGCACGGGAAATGCCAGCCGAAGGCAAAAAAGGGTCAGCGGCCATTCCGCTATTCCTGGGGGGCGGCGGCAGGGGGCGGGGCGGTGCTTTGGCGGACGACGACTTCGGCCTTGAGGCGGCGGCTTTCGGCGGGCTGGCCATGGAGCAGTTTCATCATGGCTTCCATGGCGATGACGCCGAGGCGGAACTTGGGCTGACGCACCGTGGTGAGCGGGACGCGAAAATATTCGCTGGTGAGGAGATTGCCGAAGCCCATCACGGAAAGGTTTTGCGGGATGCGGATGCCCTGGTCCAGAAGCGTGTTGGCGCAGCCGATGGCGACGAGATCCGTGACGGCCTGGATGGCGGTGGCGGGAGGAGATTCGTTGATGAACTGGAGCGCGGCCTTGGCGCCGTCCTCGATGGTGTTGCCCGATTGGAAGACCAGGCGGTCATCGATTTCGAGACCGGCTTCGCGCAAGGCACGGCGATAGCCTTCAAAACGTTCCTGCGCCCAGACGGCGGCCTGCGGTCCGGCGAAGTAGGCGATGCGCCTATGGCCGAGCTGGAGCAGATGTTGCGTTGCCGCGTAACCGGCGAGAAGATCGTCGGTCTGGACGCAGAGGAATTGCCGGCAGAACGGCGCGGCGTGGCCCATGATGACGACGGGGACGTTGCGCGCCTGCAAGGTCTGGTAGATGGGCGCCTCGGGCCGGAGACGGTAAACCGGGTAAATGAAAATTCCGTCGACGCGGCGCGAAAGAAGGCGCTGGATGCAGGCGGTCTCGCGTTCCTCCTGATTGAGCGTTTGGGCGAGGATGATTTCGTAGCCGAGTTCGTGGGCGCGTTCCTCGATGGCGAGCAGCGTGCGGGCGAACATCGGGTTGGCGATCGAGGAGATGACCACGCCCAGGAGATGCGTGGTGCGGGTGCGGAGGCTTTGGGCGCTGGAATCGGGGACGTAGCCCATTTGCTGGGCCAGGAGTTTGACGCGGGCCTTGGTGGCAGCGGAAATGTCGGGCGCGTCCCGCATCACCTTCGAGACGGTCATGACGCTGACGCCCGCGCGCTGGGCGATGTCCTTCAGTCGCACCATGGATCGAGACGAAGTCTACACATTGGCGCCGCTCCAGTTCAACTTGCGCCTCAGGGTATCGAAAAACGAGCTTCCGGCCAGGTGCATGAGGCAGACCGAGTCGCGGCTGCGGCGGATGGTGATGGTGTCGCCCGCGGCAAGTTCGCTGACACTCCGGCCGTCGGAACTGAGGATGGTTTCGGGCTTGGGATTGACCACGCGCACCTGGATGGTGGAATTGAGACTTACGATGACCGACCGATTTGAAAGCGTGTGCGGGCAGATGGGCGTGATGGCGAATACATCGGCCGTGGGATAAACCACCGCGCCGCCGGCGGAAAGGGAATAGGCCGTCGAGCCGGTGGGCGAACTGACAATGAGCCCGTCGCAGCGATAGTGGGTGAGCGGCTCGTCGTCCACGCTGACGTCAAGCGTGATCAGGCGGGAGACAATCGCGCGGCTTACGACGAAATCATTGAGGGCGGTCGAGCGAATCGACTGGCCGCGGCAACTGCCCGTGGCCTCGATGAGCGCGCGCGGCTCGATGATGAATTCGTTGTCCCAGACCATCTGCAAGGCGCGCGGCATTTGATCCGAGGGAACCGCGGTGAGAAAGCCGAGGCCGCCCACGTTGATGCCGAGGATCGGCGTGGGCGATCCGGCGATTTCGCTGGCGACACGGAGCATCGTGCCATCGCCGCCGAAGACGAGCAGCAGGTCCACTTCGCGGGTGAGCGTGGCGGCATCGGGAAAGATGCCGGACTTGAGCCCGGCGAGATGGGCGGTGACGGCATCGCAATACGCGCGGCGTCCGCGGCGGGCGATGAGGCGGGCGGCCCTGGCGATGAGCGGGCCGCAGGAGACCTTGTCCGCGTTTCCGATCAGCCCGATGCGCCTAATCACTGGATTCGACTTTTTCAATCAACGCAAAAAACTCTTTATTGCCCGCGGGGCCGAGCAGCGGCGATTCGGTTGAGCCGCGCCACGCCATGCCCGGCTGCCGCTCGACGAATTCGTTGAGTTCGCGCAGCACTCGGGCGTGGATCGCCGGGTCGCTGATGACACCGCGTCCCTTGTCGGCTTCGGCCTTGCCGGCTTCGAACTGCGGCTTGATCAGCGCGGCTATCTTACCGAACGGCTGAAGCAAATCAATGGCAACGGGAAGAATCCGCGTGAGCGAAATGAAGGAGCAATCGATGACGACAATATCGGCGGCGGAGAAGGGCGCGGGAAAACTGGCGCGGGTGAGATCGCGGGCGTTGGTCTTGTCCATGACGATCACGCGCGGGTCCTGGCGGAGTTTCCAGGCGAGCTGACCATGGCCGACGTCAACGGCATAGACCCGCGCCGCGCCGTGTTGCAGGAGGCAATCAGTGAAGCCGCCGGTGGACGCGCCGAGGTCGATGGCCGTAAGCCCCGAAACGCTGATGGCGAAGTGGGCGAGCGCGTGCTCGAGTTTGAGGCCGCCGCGGCTGACGTATTTTTCGGCGGAAGTGAGGGCGAGCTGGTCGCCGGGTCGTACGCGGTCGCTGGGCTTGCGGGCGAGTTGCTGGTTGATGGTGACCTGGCCGGCCATGATCGCGCGCTGCGCCTTTTCGCGGCTTTCGCATAAGCCGCGTTCGACGAGCGCCTGGTCCAGTCGGTCAGTTGCCATTGCAGGGTCAGTGTAAGGGCGTTCGGGGCAGCGGGACAATCCGGCAGTGGCCGGGGTGCCGTGTGTCCAAGCTTGGGACAATTTTGGAGTTTGGGAAGCAAGGGGCGGAACGCTGCCGCGATGCGTATGTTGCTGCGTATTAGGCGCGTATGAATGAGGGTGTTCGGGCAATGACGCAACATCTGCCGAAGTGTCTCCGACAAGAGATTGTTGAACTCGTGGAGTGTCAAGGATCGGGACAATCCCAAGTAACCGGCATGAGGATGCGGATGGGAAACAGAGGTCATGGCGAAGGTTCGTGCGTTTCCGAAGAGCAGCGGTGAGGCGCGCATCCGGCTTGGAAACAGGTATTTACGTGATTCGCGGACAAGGGAAGGCCGCGCGGGAAAATCGGGCCGGTGAGCGCCGTAAGGGTCGTTGGCCTGTGTCCTGCTTTGTTTCGAAGCACGCGTATGAAACCCGAATCCGAATCTTTTGCTTCCGCTCTTGCCGCACTCAAAGCCGCCAATGCAGCGGTCGACGCCGCGAACAGCGCGGTGGCAATTGCGACCGAGGCGGTGGTGGCCGCAACCAATGCGACCGCCGCGAAGACGGCCGCGATCGAAGCGAGATTGGATGAACGGGAAACGCGCCAATGCAATCGCCCGCGTCCGTCCGTCTGGATGGCGCCGGTGGTTTCTCCGAGCTTCTGCCCCGGCCAATATTCCGCTCCCGCCTCTGTGATCCTGCCGAAGTCCCGGCGGATCGCGCTCAACTAGGATTCTTACCCGGCATCGTCCGGCGGGCAGAGGATTGCCCGTCCTATCTTCACGCAACAGGCGCGCTCAACACGCAGTCGAGTCGCGACCGTCCAATTGTACGATTTGGTCCGGGATGATTTCCCGGCGGGGAGGAACTGATTACTTCTCCTCGGAGTAGAGCGTGGCCTGCGCCTCGCGGAAGCTGTGGAGGAAGAAATTATTGTCGGAGACCGCCTTCTCGATCAATTGGCGCAGGAGGAAGATTTCGGATGGATTGATCACGGCGTGCACGCTTTGCTGGAAGGCCTGCATGGGCGTGAACGTCTGGAAGGAGGGGCCGAAGAGAATGACGGTCGCGTGCCGGCGATGATTCATCGGCATGTGCTGGAGGGTGGCCAGGGTGGCGTTCTCGCCGATGGAATTGGCGGCGAACAATTCCTCGATGATCACCACCTGGTAATGGAACTGGCTGAAGCGGATCTGGAAGTCGCTGTGGGTGGCGGCGGTGTGGACCTTGTAGCCGAGTTCGTTGAGCGCGGCCTTGGCGGCCTCCAGCCATTCCGGCGTGGAGAAAGCCAGCAGGGCCGGCTTGTCCGTTGCGCTTATGAAATCAAATTCGTCCGCCATGGGTTACTTGAGTTTGAGGGTGGCCGGAATGGGAACGGGCGGCTTCTTGTTGGCGCCGAGCTCGGCGGTGGGCTTCATCTTGAGGCCGTTGAGCTGGGTTGTGGATTCACCGCGGCCCTTCTTGATGTTGTCGATGCCGCGCGCAACGGGGCCGCGTTTCGAGCAGTAGAGCAGGGCCATTTCCTCGGTGATCAAACCCTGCTCATAGGCCTCGAGGGCGGCGTGATCGAAGGTGCGCCAGCCGAACGAGTAGCTGGATTCGATGATCTCGTAAAAGCTTTTGCCCTCGCTCTCGCCTTGCACAATGGTTTCCTTGGTGCGCAGATTTGAGCCCATGATTTCGAGCAGCGCCCAGCGGCCGCCGCCGATTTTGGGGACGAGCCGCTGGCTGACGACCCAGCGCAAAGTATCGGCGAGGCGCAACCGAATCTGTTCCTGTTCCTCGGTCTCGAACATGCCGAGAATACGGTTGATGGTCTGGCCGGCGTCGACGGTGTGCAGCGTGCTCAAGACGAGGTGGCCGGTTTCGGCGGCGCTCAGGGCGATCTTGACCGTCTCACGGTCGCGCATTTCGCCGACGAGAATGATCTTGGGCGCCTGGCGGAGGGCGGCGCGCAGGCCGGAGGCGAAGGTGTCGAAATCGGTGCCGAGCTCACGTTGATTGAAGGTGGACCGGTCGTGGAGATGCACGAACTCGACCGGGTCTTCCAGCGTGATGATGTGAATGGCCTTGGTGCGATTGAACCGGTTGAGCAGGGCCGCGAGTGTGGTGGACTTGCCTGAGCCGGTGGCGCCGGTCACAAGCACCAGGCCTGTTTTCTCGCGGGTGATTTCCTGGAGAATATCCGGCAGCTTCAGTTCCTCGAAGGTCGGGATCCTGGTGTTCAGTTTGCGAAGGACGATCGAATAATTGCCGCGCTGCGCGAAAATGTTGATACGAAGGCGCGCCTTGTCCTGCACCGTGTAGGCGGAATCGCAGGAGCCGCGGCGGAGGAGATCCTTGATGTGCCATTGATTCTCGCCCATCAGGTTCAGGGCCACCATTTCGGTCTGGAAGGGGGTGAGTTTGTCGATGGGCGGATCGGAGGTGACGGGGATCAGTTCGCCTGCGGATTCCACCTGGAGCGGCTTGTCCACGGTGAAGAGGAGATCGGACACCTCGGGAGCGGCGTCCAGCATGGTGGACAGGATGTGGTCCAATTCGGGCCGGCGCATACGTCAGTTTAGAGAACCGTGCTCAAGTCTCGTCCTCATCGGGCGGATTCGGCAGGAAAGTGCGGAATTTTTTCTTGTCGAGGCATTTGTCGTAAGCCTCTTCGGGAGAAATGCGCTTCATGCGAAGGTGTTCCATGATCGCGTCGTCCAGGGGCTGGTTGCCATGCTTCTTGCCGACCTGGATCATGCCGGGAATCTGGTGCGTCTTGCCTTCGCGCACGAGGTTGGCGATGGCCGTGGTAAACACCAGAATCTCGAGCGCGGCCACGCGGCCCTTCTTGTCGATGCGCTTGAAAAGATTTTGCGCCACGACGCCTTTGAGGGCTTCGGAGAGCGTCGCGCGGATCTTGTTCTGCTGCTCCGCGGGGAAGACGTCAATGATACGGTCAACGGTCTTGGCCGCGCTCTGGGTGTGCAGCGTGCCGAAGACCAGGTGACCCGTGCTGGCGGCGGTGATGGCCAGTTCGATGGTTTCCAGGTCGCGCAACTCGCCGACCAGGACGATGTCCGGGTCTTCGCGCAGCGCGCCGCGCAGGGCCGAGGCGAAACTCTTGGTGTGAACGCCCACCTCGCGATGATTCACCAGCGAGTTTTTGCTTTCGTGGACGAATTCGATCGGGTCCTCGACGGTGATGATGTGGTCGCGGCGGTTTTTGTTGGCGTAATCCACCATGGCGGCGAGCGTGGTGGATTTGCCGGAACCCGTCGGGCCGGTCACGACCACGAGACCCTTGTGAAGCATGGAGAGCTTTTTGAGGACCGGGGGGAGGGGAGCGTCAAATTTCTCGAAATCCTCGAACGAGAGCACGCGGCTGGGAATCTGGCGGAAGACCGCGCCGATGCCGTTTTTCTGGTTGAAGAAATTCGCGCGGAACCGGGAGATGTTGGGGATTTCGTAGCCGAAGTCCACGTCGCCGGTTTCTTCGAAGGCCTTGATCTTGAATTCGGGGGCGATCTCGTAGAGCATGAGCTTCAGGTTGTCGCTTTCCAGCGGCGGATAATCCACCCGGTGCAACTCGCCGTTGATGCGCAGCATGGGAGGGTTGCCCGACGACAGGTGCAGGTCCGAGGCCTTCTGCTCGAACATGAGATTGAAGAATGCGTCGATCTTCGCCATATAACGGCGATAGATTCAGCAGGACTTGTGCCCAAGCGGGCGTAAATGGCTCTGATGAGTGATGTTCGCGAAATTATTGCCGGGGAAGCCCGCCGGGAAGGGGTAATCACCTTCAGGCGGTTCATGGAACTGGCCTTGTATTGTCCCAAATCTGGATACTACGAGCAGGCTGGTATGGCTCCGGGACGCGAAGGGGACTTTTACACGAGCGTCAGTGTCGGGGGTCTTTTCGGAGAACTGCTGGCGTATCGTTTCGCGGATTGGCTGGAAGGTGCAGCGTCCGGGGTGCGGCAACTGGTCGAAGCCGGGGCGCACGACGGTCGGCTGGCTTTGGACATCCTGGGCTGGGTCAAGGCGAACCGGCCGCAGCTTTGGGAAGCGTTCGAATACTGGATTTTGGAACCGTCGGAAGCACGTCGAGCGGTGCAGCGGGCGGCGTTGGCCGGGTTCGCGGGGAAGGCACGGTGGTTTGGCTCGTGGGAAGAGATTTCGGCGGCCGGTGTGCAGGGGATAATCTTCTCAAACGAATTGCTGGATGCCATGCCGGCGCATCGCCTTGGTTGGGACGCGGGCAAACGGGAATGGTTTGAGTGGGGTGTGCGTGTGGCGGGGGACGGCGCGCTCGAGTGGACGCGGCTTGCGGCCAGACGGGAAGTCATCGAGGCGGGCGGGTTGGCGAAGCTTCCGCGGGAGTTGTTGGAACTGCTGCCGCAGGATTTCACGACGGAGATTAATCTGGCGGCGATCGATTGGTGGCGTTCCGCAGCGGGCGCGCTTCGCGCGGGGAAACTGGTTGCGTTCGATTATGGCCTCGACGCGCTGGAGTTTTTCACGCCTGAACGGCGCGACGGAACGCTGCGGGCCTACCGGCGGCACCAGGTTGGCGCGGACCTGCTGGCGGACCCCGGGAAACAGGATTTGACGGCGCACGTGAATTTCACGGCGATACGCGAAACGGGAGAAGGTGCTGGGCTCGCCACCGAATGCCAGCAGACGCAGTCGCAGTTTCTGGTGGGAATCGTGAAGGAGATGGAGCGGCGCGGGCAATTGCCGCCGGAGTGGGATTCGAAACGGACGCGCCAGTTTCAGACACTCACGCATCCGGAGCATTTGGGGCGCGCGTTCCGCGTGCTCGTGCAGTCGCGCTGAGCGTCTACTCGTAGCGGGATTGCAATTCGTAATTCAGGACGGCGAGAGAATATACGGCGGCGGTTTCGCTGCGGAGCACGAGCCGGCCGAGGGTGATGGGCAGCGCGCCGGCGCTCTTGATGGAGTTCATCTCGGCGGGGGTGAAGTCGCCTTCGGGGCCAACCCAGACGCAAACGGTTTTGGGCAGGCGTTTCCGCTCCTGGTGGAAGGTGCTGAAATATTCGCGCGGATGTTTGCGATCATTTTGCAGCGAGGCGACGAGCGGGAGTTCGAATTTTTCACCGCGGGCGAGGTATTCCCTGGGCGAGACCGGCGGTTCGATCTGCGGCAGCCAGGCGGAGCCGCATTGCTTGATGGCTTCGATGGCGGTCAATTGCCAGCGCTCGCCGCGTGCTTCGGCGCCTTCTTCGTCGAGTTGGGTTGTGACGCGATCGGAGAGCAGCGGCACCACGCGGTGGACGCCAAGCTCGGTGGCCTTTTGAATGATGGTCTCGATGATTTTGCCCTTGGGAATCGCCTGCAAGAGGGTGATCTGGTAGGGCAGGGGGGGGACGAAACTCCGCTGGACCACGGTCAGGGTCAGTTGGTCCTTTGAACCGGCGCGGGCTTCGCAGAGCAGCTCCTGTCCGGCGCCGTCGAGGACCATGAGGCGTTCCTTGTCGCGCACACGCAACACGTGCAGCGCGTGGTGCGCCTCACGCTCGGTCAAGGTGAGCGTGTTGTCCTTGCATTGTTCCGGCGGGAGATAGAAGCGGTGCATGTTGCTGGTTGTTGTGTGTCGCCCTTTCAGGGCTCATCCGATTCGAACATTTACCCAGGGCAATGCCCTGGGCTTTCTTGTTTTGCCCCGTTGGGGCGACGGACTGATCGGGAGCGCGTTGATTTCATCCACAGTCAATGGTTCAAGTGCGCCTGCTGCCAGGTTCAACTGAAGAATTTTTTTGCCTTCTCGAAGAATCCCTGGCTGAGCGGGTTGACGGTTTCGTCGCAGAGCGAGGCGAATTCCTGCAGTTTGGCTTTTTGCTCGTGATTCAAATGCGTGGGCACTTCCACGTGCACGCGAACATGCAGGTCGCCGGTGCCGAAGCCCTGGATATTGCGCACGCCCTTGCCCTTGAGGCGGAAGGTTGTTCCGGTCTGCGTGCCCGCGGGCACCTTGATGTGGGTCTTGCCCTGCAACGTCGGCACCTCGACATCGGCGCCGAGGGCGGCCTGGACGAAGCTGACGGGAACGTCGCAGATCAGATCATCGCCGTCGCGCTGGAAGATTTCGTGCGCCTTGACGTGGAGGACCACATAAAGGTCGCCGGTGGGGCCGCCGCGCACGCCTGCTTCGCCGTTGCCCGAGGAGCGCAGTCGCGACCCGGTGTCCACGCCGGGCGGAATCTTGAGCTTGATCTTGGTGGTTTGCTCGTGACGGCCTGCGCCGTGGCAGGTTTTGCAAGGCTTCTCCAGCACGCGGCCGGAGCCTTCGCAACGGGGGCAGGTTTGCGCGATGCTGAAAATTCCGCGCGAGCTGATGACCTGGCCGCGGCCGCCGCAGGTCTGGCAGGCTTTGCTTTTCGAGCCGGGCTCGGCGCCTGAACCGTGGCAGGTGTCGCAGCGATCGTTCTTGGTGACGGTGATTTCCTTCTCGCAACCGCCGGCGGCTTCCTCGAAGGTGATCTCCATGTCGTAGCGCAAATCGGCGCCGCGCTGGGGTTGCGTGGGGTCCTGCCGGCCGCCGCCGAACAGGTCTTCGAAAATGCTGCTGCCGCCGAAGACTTCGCGGAAGATGTCGGTGGGATCGTGAAATCCGCCGCCACGGAAACCGCCGCCGCCGGCGCGCATCCGCGGATCGAAGGCGGCGTGGCCGTACTGGTCGTAAGCGGCGCGTTTCTGCGGATCGCTCAGCGCCTCGTAGGCTTCGCCGAGTTCCTTGAACTTCTCCTCGGCCGCCTTGTCACCGGGATTTTTGTCCGGGTGATGTTTGATGGCGAGCTTGCGGTACGCTTTTTTGATTTCATCGGCGTCGGCATCGCGCTCCACGCCGAGCACCTCGTAGTAATCGCGTTTCGCCATGTTAGCTGGATGGTTTCTTGGCCACCACCACGCTTGCGGGGCGGATCAGGCGGTCGCGCAGCTTGTAACCCCTGCGCAATTGCTGCAACACGTGCCCCTCCGGGACATCGGCGGATTCCTGCTGCGACACGGCTTCGTGCAGGTTCGGGTCGAAGACCTTGCCCGTGGCGTCCACTTCCGTGAGTCCCGCTTCCTGCAGGATCTGGCGCAGTTGCTGGAGGATCATGGCCACGCCGGTCTGCAGGGATTGGACCGCGCCGGCCTGGGTCTGATTTTGGGCGGCGGCAAGGGCCATGTCGAAGTTATCAAGCACCGGCGCGAGTTTGCGGATCAGGTCTTCATTGGCGAACCGCACCGCCTCTTCCTTGTCGCGGGCGGCGCGTTTCTTGAAATTGTCCGTCTCGGCCATGGTGCGCAGGAGACGGTCCCAGTTTTCGTCGGCCTTGGCCGCGCGGGCTTTCAAAACCTCGATCTGCTCGGGAGTCAATGGTTCGGGGACCAAAGTGTCGGCCTGCGCGACGCCGTCGCCTTTTGGTTCGGTGGCGTCCTGCGCGTCTTTCTCTGTTTCGAGTCTGTTTTTCGGTTTCAAATCGTTATCAGTTGCTAATTTTTGCCATGTTTGATGCCTGCCTGCCGGCGGCACCCTTCCTACCATAACATGAACATCCGGCAAAATATACGAATCCCGGCAGACGGGCAACAGGTGGTTATGCGGGCCATCTCAACCGTCCAAAGGCCGGGAAGCCGGGTGGGGAATTCCTCCGAAACATCGAATTAATTGATGTTTACAAAAGTTTTTTGAAATCACATGCTGCCAAACATTGTGATAGCCTGGTCCGCAAATGCCTGAGGGAGAGGTGGCGTTTGAGCGGGTTATTGCTGACGAGTTATGTCATGGGTGCAACAGATACTTGGTCCATCTGTGCCGTTGAGTGACGCGACACTCGTACTTCTTGGGGCTTATCTGCTGGGCGGCTTCTGCACGGGATACTATCTGGTCCGCTGGCGCCTGGGGCGGGACATTCGCGAATTGGGGAGCGGCAGCACGGGGGCGCGGAACGCGGGCCGGGTGCTGGGCGCGGGAGGATTCACACTGACCGTATTGGGAGATTTCGGAAAAGGAGCGCTGGCCGTGTGGGTGGCCCGGCATTTGACTCTGGACGACCGGCTGGCGGGAGCGGCCTTGCTGGGAGTTGTGGCGGGGCACGTGTGGCCGGCGCAACTTGGCTGGCGTGGAGGAAAGGGAGCGGCGACATCGCTGGGAGGATTGCTGGTATTGGATCCGGCGGGAGCGCTCTTGTTCGCGGGAGTGTTCGCAGGGATGGCAGGCTTGACGAGGAAGACAGTAGTCAGCGGGCTGGCGGCTTTCGCCTTGGCGCCGCTGATGGCCGTGTTCATGGGACGGGCGAAATGGGAGGTCGTGGTGCTGACGGTGCTGGCGGTGCTGGTGCTGGCGGCGCACGGAAAGAACCTGGCGGAGGAGGCCGCGCAACTGGCTGGACGGCAGGTGGCGGAACCCGAGGCCGACAAACCACTGGAGCAAGCGCATGGAAACAAATGAACCGCTGGTATTCAAGGTGGCAACCGAGGATTGGGAACTGGACCTGATCCATCAACTCAACTACAAGACGTTCGTCGAGGAGATACCGCAGCACGCCGCTCCGCCAAATCAACGGCTGGTGGACAAGTTTCACGCGGAAAATACGTACCTGATCTGCCTGAGCGGACGGAAGCTGGTGGGCATGCTGGCGTTGCGGGCGAACCGGCCGTTCTCGCTCGATCACAAGCTGGAGGACCTCGATTCGTATCTGCCGCCGGGGCGATCGCTTTGCGAGATACGGTTGCTGGCGGTGGACAAGAAATTCCGGACCGGGCAGGTGTTCCAGGGGTTCATGGCCATGGTGTGGCAGCAATTCGTGGAGCACGGGTGGGACATGGCGGTGATCTCGGGCACCACGCGACAGCGGAAACTGTATCATCACCTCGGGTTCATTCCGTTCGGGCCGCTGGTCGGGAGGGAAGGCGCGCAATTCCAGCCGATGTACCTGAGCATCGAATCATTTGAGGCGGGGGCGCGGGATTTTTTGAGCACGCGCGCGCCGCGGAGTTTGAAACGGACGCTGGTGAATTTTTTGCCGGGACCGGTGGCCGTCAGCCGCGCGGTGCAGAGGGCTTTCGAGGAGACGCCGGAATCGCATCGGTCCGAGGCGTTCCTTGCGGACTTCCAGGACGCGAAGGATTTGTTGTGCGGCTTCACGGGGGCGCGGCATGTGGAGATTTTGCTGGGTTCGGGGACGCTGGCGAATGACGCGGTTGCGGCGCAATTGGCGCTCGAGCCGGGGCGCGGATTGATCGTGGTGGACGGGGAGTTCGGCGAGCGATTGGCGGATCATGCGCGGCGGTTTGGGCTGGAGTTTGAGGCGCTGAGATTCGAGCGGGGTGCGGGTGCGGACTACGAAGTGGTGGAGCGTGAATTGGCGGCGCAGGGGACGGAATGGCTGTGGTGCGCGTATTGCGAGACCAGCACGGGCGTGCTGCACGATCTCGGTAAATTGAAACAAATATGCGCCGCGCGAAAGGTGAGGCTGTGCGTGGATGCCATCAGCACGCTGGGGACCATGCCGGTGAATCTGGAGGGTGTGCATCTTGCGACGGGATCGAGCGGGAAGGGATTGCAGGCTTATCCGGGACTTGGTCTGGTGTTTTACAACCATCTCATCGAGCCGTCGCCCGAACGGATGCCGCGGTATCTGGATCTTGGTTTTTATGCGGAACAACGCGGCGTGGCGTTCACGCATTCGTCAAACCTGGTGAACGCGTTGCGGGCGGCGATGAAGCGGCGGGATTGGCCGGAGCATTTTGTGGAGCTGCATGAAACATCCGTATGGCTGCGGCCGGCGTTGCGGGAGCTGGGATTGGAATTGATTGGTGATGACGCGGAAGTGTCGCCGGCGGTGGTGACGATTGCGCTGTCGCCGGGTTTGAATTCAGTGAAGGTGGCCGGGCAGTTGGAGGAGGCGGGATTTTTGGTCAGTTGCAACAGCGAATATCTGCGGCGGGAGAATTGGATGCAGATTTGTTTGATGGGCGAATTTCAGCGGGAGAAGTTGGTCTCGTTGGTGAAGCATTTGGGAAGGATTTGCGGGAGGGCGAAGGCGGGGAAGGTAATGGCAAAGGAGGGGCTGGTGGCGAGCTAGCAAGATGTTTGCGTGACCGTACTTGAGGTGAAGATTTCCGATTGCCGGAATCCCGGTCAGGATGTTTGCGGGCCACAAGGTTTGGTCAGAGACGCTGTGGAAAGCGTCCCTACCGGGCGGTTGGAGGTTCGAGGACGTGCAGGGAAACGTCAGTCCCCTTGTTTCATCGGCCAGTTTGCCTTGACCATGGCCTTGTAGCCGCCCATGACGGAGAAGACGTTCTTGTAGCCCATGCGTTGAGCGGAATCGGCGGCGAGCGCGGAACGATACCCGCCGCCGCAATACATGAGCAGCTCGGTGTTGGGGTCGGGGAAGGAGGTCTCAATATCGCGTTCGAGGATGCCTTTGCCGAGGTGTTTGGCTTGGGCGGCGTGGCCTTTGAGCCATTCGGAATCTTCGCGCACGTCGAGGAGGACGGCCTTGGGATTGCGCGCGAGGCGCTCGCTGGTTTCATCGAGGGTGATTTCCTCGACGCGGGAGAGCGCTTCGTTGACGGCCTTGAGAAAACCGGGCGAGTGATCCATGGCAGGAACGTAGCGCGGCGGGCCGTGGGGTCAAATGAATTTCGAGTCGTGTTCCGGAAAGAGGCAAACGTGGTTTGGGACGGGCAATTGGGTGTTTTAGGCGGTCAAGTGTGTCGTCATCGCTGCGACTGGTTCTGTGGACACAGTCGCGCTCCGCGAGATTGGAAAAACTGCGCGTTTTGCGACGCGAATCACCGGCGGGCGGAAATGAAATTGCGATTGCGCTGGGGGGGCGGCGGGAGGCTTACTCAAGCGTGTGGTAGCGAAGAAGTCGAATGGCGCGGTGGCCGGGATGGTGTTGATGGCGGTTTTTTTGTGGGGGGCGAGCAACACGGGAACGAAGTACCTGGTGATGGAGTGGCCGCCGATTTTTGTGGGAAGCACGCGATTTGCGGCGGCGGGCCTGGCGATGCTGGCGATCATGCGGTGGACAAACTGGCTGGGGAAATTGACGCCGCTGACCCCGAAGCTGGATAAGGAACTGTGGCTGCGCGGCGGTCTTTGCCTGGGAGTTTACATCGTGGTTTTCAATTGGGCGTTGCGGTATACGTCGGCTTCGCACGTGGCGCTGATGCTGGGGGCTTCGCCTGTCTGGGCCTTGGTATGGGAGGAGCGGCCGTCGCTGCGATGGCGGTCGGTCCAGCGTTATGGCGCGGCGGGACTGGCGGTGGCGGGTGTGGCGGTGTTGTTCTGGCCGTCGTTGCGCTCGGGCACGACCAGGTGGCTGGGGGAACTGCTGGCGTTGGCGGCGAGTTTGTTGTGGACGACTTACAGCCGGCAAAGCCGGGCGTTGGGCGCGCGGTTGTCGGGGGTGGAAGTGAGCGCTCACGTGATGTGGCGGGCGGGTGTGCTGTTGTTTCCGCTGGCGCTGGTGGAATTGATGGCGACGCGCGGGGTGATGCTGCGTCCGGGCCTGGTCTGGGTGCAGATTTATTGCGCGGTGGGCGGAGGGGTGGCGGCGTATGCGTTCTGGAACGGGGCGCTGCGATATTGGCGCGCGAGCCAGGTGCTGTTGTTCAACAACCTTGTGCCACTTTCCACGATGGCCTGGGCGTGGGTTTGCCTGGGGGAAAAGGTGTCGCCGACATTCTGGGCGGCGATGGCATTGATCGCGGGCGGCGTGGTGTTGGGGCAGGAAGGGTGGGAGAAGGTGTTGGGGGCGAGGTTTGTGCCGGCGGAGTAAGTTGATTGCGGATTTGGAAAGAGTTTTCAGTTTCAAGTGTTCAGTTTTCAGTGACCGAGAATTTTGCGGAGTAGCTATGGATATCAAGAATCTGAAGGACATGGCGGCGTTTATCACGAAGGATGGGTCGGAAATTCGCGAATTGCTGGCGCATCGAAACTCGGCGATTCGGAATCAAAGTCTCGCGGAGGCGCGGGTGCCGGTGGGCGGGAGCACGCAGGAACATTATCATCCGCGCGCGGAGGAGATTTATTACATCACGGAGGGGACGGGGCGAATCCGGATCGAGGGCGAGACGCGGGATGTGAAGGTGGGGGACGCGATCGCGATTCCGCCGGGCCAGCGGCATAAGTTGTGGAATACCGGGAAGGAGACGTTGAAATTATTGTGTTGCTGCGCGCCGGGGTATGAGCATGAGGATACGGTGATGACGGAGGGGTGAATAGGAGTGGGAAGAGAACTTTACCGCAGATGCACGCAGATACGCGCAGATGGGGAGCGGGTGAATGTGGGAGCCTCCTGGAAGCCCGTCGGGAGTGCTGGGCTGATGGAAACCGGGAGGAGGAGTCAGGGACCGAGTGGAATCCACTAGTGTCCAGCTAATTTGGAGCGGAGTGCGCTAAAGACCCTGATTTCATTGGTGATTGGGTCGAGCCACCGTGTTACCGACATGGAGCCGATTCGCGCTTTTTCACCCGTTTCAC
>Ga0070741_10007126_pt1 | contig 23420 bp, 19 predicted proteins | sample Coa_R1_4_FD_66440 | JGI IMG/M metagenome (GOLD analysis project Ga0070741, IMG submission 66440) | Surface soil microbial communities from Centralia Pennsylvania, which are recovering from an underground coalmine fire - Coalmine... | ecosystem: Environmental > Terrestrial > Soil > Unclassified ...
CGCCGGCCGAGTTCCCCACCCAGATGCCTTCTTCGCGTGCAATGCGCCCCGTCATGATCGCCGCGTCCTTGTCCGTCACCTTCTCGAAGTGATCGACGATGTCGAAATCGACGTTGCGCGGCAGGAAGTCCTCCCCAATCCCCTCGGTGATGTACGGATAGATCTCGTGTTTGTCGAAGACGCCCGTCTCTTTGTACTTCTTGAACACCGACCCGTACGTGTCGATGCCCCACACTTTGATCTTGGGATTCTTCTCTTTCAGGAACTTCCCGATACCTGACGCCGTTCCGCCCGTCCCGACGCCGACGACGAGGTGCGTCACGCGCCCGTCGGTCTGATCCCAGATCTCCGGACCGGTCTGCTCGTAGTGCGCCGCCGAGTTCGACAGGTTGTCGTACTGGTTCGCTTTCCAGGCGTTCGGGACGTCCTTCTCGAGCCGCGACGACACCGAGTAGTACGACCGCGGGTCTTCGGGATCGACGTTCGTCGGACAGACGATCACGTCGGCGCCGAACGCCTTCAGCGCATCGACCTTCTCTTTCGACTGCTTGTCCGTCGTGGTGAAGATGCAGCGATACCCTTTGACGACGGCGGCGATCGCGAGCCCCATGCCGGTATTACCCGAGGTGCCTTCGATGATCGTTCCGCCCGGCTTCAGCAGCCCCGCGCGTTCGGCGTCCTCGATCATCTTGACCGCCATCCGGTCCTTGATCGAGTTACCGGGGTTGAACGTCTCGACTTTCGCGAGGACGGTGCCCTTGACGATGCCGCGCGGGATGCGATTGAGACGGACCATCGGCGTCGAGCCGATCGCGTCGAGGATCGAGTCGCAGATCTTCTTCACGAATCAAGTCTATACTCAGAGTTCGTGCCGAAGCTCATCGCCGCTCCCGCCGTCGTCGCTGCCGCCGGAACGAAACCGAAGCGCATCGAGGAGTTCGCCGGACGCATCAACTCGGGACACGCGCGCGTGAGCGTCGCGCGCATGGTCTCGCCGGCCGGGTGGGTCGAGCCGGGACAGCGGCCCGAGTTCGAGGAGATCACCGTCGTCTTGCGCGGGATGGTGCGCGTGGAACACGAGGGCGGGACGCTCGACGTCCGCGCCGGGCAGGCGGTCGTCACCGCGCCGGGCGAGTGGGTGCGCTACAGCACGCCGGAGGCAGACGGCGCCGAGTACGTCGCCGTCTGCATTCCCGCGTTCTCGCCCGACACCGTGCACCGCGATTCGTAGCCCCGATCAGATCGGACGCCGCGTCGCGATCGCCGTCTCCACGGCGCGCCTCAAGGCGTCGGCCGTCAGCGTGGCGAACGACGTCGCCTGCGGCGGCGTCGCCGTCTTCATCGCACCGAGCGCATCGGGCGTCACATCCTGCCGCGGACGCGCGGTCGGCGACAGCCGGTAGAAGGTGATCGCCACATCGCGCGACCGCAGCGCCGCCAGCGTCGCCTGCTGCAGGTAGACGACGACGTTCGCCGAGTCGCGGCGAGCGGCCGTGTGCGGCGCAGCCGGCGATCCGGCGTACGACCGCACCTCGAAGGGATCGCCGGGCACGACGGCGGTGTCGATCGTCTGCCCGCCGTCGGTGATCTCGTACGCGATGTCGCCGACGCGAGCCCGCGTCGAGGCCGGCAGTCTCGATTCTTCGCTGACCGACGTGACCGCGACGTCGCTTGTCGCCGCGTTCACACGGACGAGCAGCCGCACGGTTGCGACTGGTGGCGGCGGCGGCGGTTGCATCGACGCCTTGATGATCCGGATGTTGGTCGGCGCTGCCGGCGGCGGCGGCGGAGCGATCGCCTTGTTCATCAGCGACAGGCACACCAGACAAAAGTCCGACGTCAGACGCTTCATGCGGCAGTCGTCGTACGCGTGCACCACGCCGGCCGTGTACCCCATGCACCCGGGCGCGTTGGTCGCGGTCATGAACGCCGCCTGCCACCACGGCGGCGGCGCCCCGCTCCAGCAGTTCTCGTTGACGAGCGCCGGACCGCTGTAGGCGAAGCTGGCGGGCGGGTCCGGAAAATATTCGTCCTTCAACCCGCCGATCGCGTGACCCAACTCGTGCGGGATGACGTCGGGATAGAACTGCGCCTCCTGCGCGAGGTAGATCCACTGATCGTAGGCGCAGCCGAAGTGGTAGTCGCGGTTGCCGATCACGATGACGCGAAAATGCGCGACGCCGGTCAGCACGGCGTCGATCGTCGCCGACGTCGACGGATCCCAGTCGATCGCGCATTCAGTCGCGCCGGTCGGATCGTGGAATCCGACCGTCGACACGCCCGACGTCGCCGCCGCGTTGAACGCAGACGTGAACGAGAACAGCCCGATGTTCGCCGAGTAGAAGCTGGCCGCCTGCACCTGCGCTGCGATCGTGGCGGCGGCGGAGTCGAAGTCGCTTTCTTCGTCCGGCGTGAAGCCGTCGGCGAGGATCACGATTGGGAACCGCGTCGCCGCGGTCGGCGCCAGCAGGACATGCGGGTTCAAGGGATCGACGATCGCGCGGGCGCCGAGCACCGCGGCGCCGACGACGGCAGCGGCAGCAAGGACGAGTCGCATGCTAGAACCCCATCGCATCGCCGGGGCAGACGCCTCCGGGCGAGGCCTGTCCCATGCCGCCCGGCGTGAGCGCGTCGCCTTTCCAGTGCGGCATCAACCAGGCGGTCGCGTCGGGAACCGGATCCAGCAGTTGGAAGAACGCGCAGTAGTGCGTCAGCGGCGCGTCGACCGGAATCGTGGACGGCGGATCGTCGTGGACGCCGACCAGTTTCAGCTTGACCTCGTGGTGCACGCTGTCGGCCTTGACGACGATCGACGACGGCGTCTGGCCGCTGGCGTTCGCGAGAGTGATCGTCACGGTGTCGCCGGGCACGTCGACGGTGTATTCCGTCGCGTCGGTCATCGCCTGCGTGAACGACGGCGGATTGCCGCGGGCGTTCTTGAGTTCCCACGTTCCTTTTTGCACGAGCGGATCGGTCGGGTGGTGCGCGAGGAGCACGCCGCGGGTCAACTGCACGCGGCCCGACACTTTGTCGAGCCACGTCGACGACAGTTTGTTGGCCGAGTAGCTGTTGTCCACGCTCGCGACCCAGACGAGGTCCTGCCACGAGACGTCGTTGTTCACATCAGCCGGCTGGTTCGGCGAGGGCGGCGGCTGGCCGCGGAACGCGATGAGCGGTCCCGACGTCTTCGCGTCGAGCGGCGTGAACGTGATCGTCGTGTTGGCCACATCCCAGCCGGCGAGCGGCTGCGTCGCCGGCTGCACGAGCACGCCGGAGGCGATGAAGAGCCGCACGCCGAGCTGATGCACGTCGCAGGTGTGCTCGCCGGCGGCGTCGGTCGCGTGGACGTCTTTCAGGAACGCGATGTCCACCTCGCCGCCGCCGGCCGCTGGCGGCTTGACGTACGCGAAGCCGCCCTCGGCATCCAGCGTCAGACGCGTTTTGACCGTTCGGTCGCAGTTCTGGAAGGCGCATCTCGAGAACCAGCCCAGCACCCCGAGCACGAGCAGCACCGCGGCGATGACCCACGTGGGTACCCTCATACGGTCCTCCTGTCGAAGTCGCGTCAGCGAGACATCGTCCCGAGCGCGAGGAACCCGCCCCAGCTCGCCGGTGTGGCGAGCGAGGGATCGGATCCGTGGAGCAGCGATCGCTGCGCCGTTTGCAGCGCCGCAATCGGATCGCCGGTCGACGTCAGCGCGCGATGAAACGCGACGAACAGCGCTTCGGTGGCGCGATCGTCGACGTCCCACTGGCTCGCGATGACGGTCGGGACACCGGCGGCGAGAAACGGCCGCGCGATGCTGACGACCCCTTCGCCGCGCGAGATCGCGCCGGCCGCGGTGCTGCATGCGGCGAGCACCACGAGTTCGGTGCGGCGCAGGTCGAGGCTCGCGATCTCGTGCGCGAACAGCGGCTGCGCGTCGGCGCCGTCTCCGTCGGCGGCGAAGAGCAGCCGCGACAGCAGCGGGTATTCCGCGTTGACCACCGCATGACCGCCGAAATGCACGACGGCATGCCGCGGCGCCTCGTCGACGAAACGTTGCCGCGTCGCCGCGCGGCCGATCAGCACGTCGGCGTTCGGGTAGAACGCCGCGCCCGCCACCGCCTCGCGCGCCGCACCCGGCAGCGCCGCCGGTCCCGCCTCGGCGCCGCCGCCCTGCGGGTCGCCGACGAGCAGCGCCGTGCGCGCGGATCGACGTCCCGGGTCCGCGACGCGCGCGCGCGTCGCGACGAAGAGCGTCGCGCTCGGCGCATACACGATCGGATGATCGTCGACGAGGTAGCGACGCTTGGCCGGATCGATGAGCGTGGCGAACGGCAGCCGCTGCAATGCGCCGTCGGCGGCGACGATGAGTGTCGCGCCGGCGGAGAGGCGGCCGGCGAGCGGCGCCAGCACGGCGGCGGCCAGGGCGTCGTTCGCCGGCGAGCGGCCGCTCCGCCCCTCGGCCATCCACGACAGATGACGCGCGACGAGACGCGCCAGATCGCCCTCCGCGACACGCGTCTCGATCAGCCGCACGTCAGTCCGCGTCATCGCCCACACGACCAGCCGATCGCGCAGTGTGACGTAGTACGCGAGCACGGCGCCGTCGGGCAGCGCACGCTGCACGTCCTCGACGCGTCGCGGGCGGCGCTCGTCGGCGGACAGCGCCGATGCGGCGAGCAGCCTGGCGCGCGAACGCTCGGCGAATTCGAATGCGCGCGCTGGGTCGTGGCGCGCGAGCTGCGCGGCGATCATCTCGGGATAGAGCTGCCAGCCCTCGTCGAAGTACGACATCTTCAACGACGCGTCCGCGAGCTGCGATTGGCGCCGTTCGAGCTGCTCGATTCCGCTGGCGAGTGCGAGTTCGCCCGCCGTCACGTCGCCGGCACGCAGCCTCGTCGTCGCCAGCGTCAGAAACAGGCGGGGCACCATCGCGGGTTCGGTCGTTCCAAAGAAGCCGATCGCCTGCTGCAGGTCGTCGACGCGCGCCGTGCCGTCGCCGGCGGCCGCCAGCTGCGCCGCGGCGACGTCGACTTCCGCTTGCGCGTACCGTCGCAACGCCGCGGCCGGCACCTCGTCGAGCCGATCGCGGGCGGCTTGCACGTCGCGCGCCGCCGCGGTCAGATCGTGGACGCGAAGCCAGAGCGACGCACGCTCGGTCAGCGCCTCGATCGTCGTGAACACGCCGCTGCGGCGTCCCGCCGCGCGAAGCGCGGCATCCTGAAACACGAGCGCGCCGTCGAAGAGCTCCTCGCTCGAGGCGAACAACGACGCGTTGTAGAGGAACAGGTACCGGCGCGTGGGCTTGCGCATGCGCGAGAGGCTTTCGAGCGTCTTGCCGATGTACATCCAGCTCTCGTGGTGATCGCCGAGCGCGCGCAGGGCGTCGGCGAGCTGGTTGGAGGTGCCGGCGGCGTATTCCGCTTCGCCGGCCGCCTCGAACGCGGACGTCGCCTCGCGCACGGCGGCGAAGGCGTCCATCAGGCGCCAGCGCTTCGACTCCACGAGCCCGCGCAGGGCCAGCGCGCGACCCAGGAGCGTGCGATACCCGCCGGTCCGCGCCCGCCGCTCGATCTCCGTCAACTGCCGATCGGCATCGTCGAGGCGGCGACGCTGGTAGAGGATCGTGGCGCGCAGCAGATCGGGCCACGCGCGATACGGACTGCCGGCCGCCGCGAACGCCGCCGCCGCGGTGGCGAAGGCGGCATCGGCGTTGGCGTAGTCGTCGGCGTCGTACCGCGCCATGCCGGCGATGTAGGCGGTGTGCGCCTTTGCGAGCAGCCGCGCGCGCGGCGACGCCGGTTCGCGCGACGCGGCCTCGATGAGACGTGTTTCCTCGGACGGCAGCGGATCGCCGGTGGCCGCGGCGATCGCGCCGGACAGCCGACGCGACGCACGGACGGCGGCGGCGGTGCGCGCCGCGTCCGACGCGAGCACGGCGAGCGCCCAGTCCGCATACACCTCGCGATCGAGCGTCTCGAGCGAGCCCTCGGGAAAGAGCCGCGCGGTTTCGTCGACGTAGGCGGCATCGCCGGTGTCGAGCCGCGAGCGGAGCGTCGCGTGACGATCGTTCCAGCGGTCGCTCGCGTCGGCGTCAGGCGCCAGCGTCGCCGCGCGGACCCGCGCGGCCTCGCGCCACGCCGCGTCGCGCTCGCCGGCGATGTACTCGGTCCACGGATTCGGCGCGCCGACGTAGCGCGCGAGCGATTCGAGCGCGAGCGCCTTGTTGAACCTCGCTTCGGACGAGTCGCGCGCGCGGAGCGACCGCGCGGCCGCGTCGAACGCGCGGACCAGCGACTCGATGCGCAGCCCGGGAGCGCGCTGCGCCTTGACGAGGTGCGCGGCACTCAGATCGTTGAGGACGCGCGCGTCGGCATCGACGGCGGCCGCGTCTTCCAGGACGCGCACCGCTCGATCGACGTCGCCGTTGACCAGGTACGCCACGCCGAGCGCGTCCTGCGTCGCGGTGTCGACGGCCGCGGCGGCACGTTTTTCGATGCGCGCGATGGCGATCCGAACGTCCGGCGACGCCGAGATCGACGACGTCGCGACGCCGCGCGTTCGCGCCGGCGGACGGAACCCGCCAGCCGGGCGCGCGTCGAACGGCAGCGAGGTGCCGACCGCGGCGACGAGCGCATCGAGCTCCGCGTCGCCTCGACGGCCGCCGCCGATCGCACAGCCGGCGCACGCGGCGACGAGCGCGACGACGCCGAAGGCCCGCAACAATCGCATCACGGTCACCCTGTCACCGCGACTCGAGCTCGCGCAGATGCGCCTGGGCTTCGCCGGCCCAGCCCGAGTCGCCGTCGATCTGGAGATACGCGCGCCAGGCGTCGCGCGCGGCGTCGCGGCGCCCTGCGCGCTGCAGCGCGTCCGCGCGGTTGAATCGCGCTTCCGCCAGCGACGGATCGGCCGCGAGCGCTCGCTCGGCCATCTGCAGCGCCGCCGTCACGTCCGCGTCGCGCCGCTCGCGATCGGCGCGGACCAGATACGCGGCCGACAGATCGCTGAACGTGCGCGCATCCGCCGTCGGCTCGTTCGCCGCCGCTTCGAGTGTCGTGATCGCGCGGTCGACGTCGCCGACCACGAGATGCGCGAGGCCGAGCGTCCGCATTGCTTCCTGCGTGCCCGACGTGCCCGCGTCCTTTTCGATCTGCGCCGCTGCGATGCGGACGTCCGGCGACACGGTGGCCGCCTCGCCCGCGCCGCGCACGCGGCCGCGCAGCGGACCGTACGCAAACCCGCCGGTCAGCCGCGGCTCGATCGTGCGATCCGTCCCCACCGCGGCCACCAGCGCCTGCAGCTCCGGCCGCGCGTGCCGCCACGGCAGCGTGCCGCCGGTGGCGACGACGAACCAAACCGCGGCCGCCGCCGCGAGCGCGCCCGCCACCGTCGGCCACAGCGTGCGATGACGGCGATACCACGCCGGCGGAGCCGGAGCCGGCACGTTGCTCGCGCCGGCCGCCGTCTGCAACCGCGCCGTTTCGGTGAACAGAAAATAACAGTCGGCGCACTCGGCGAGATGCGCCGCGACGCGCGCGCGATCGCGCGCGGCGAGGCGGTCATCGAGATACGCCGCGATCGTCTCGAGATCCGGACACACGCCGGCGTCGCGCATCATCGCCTCTGCAGCCACGATGTCCTCTCGGTCTCGCCGTCGGGCGCCGGCCCGGCAGCCGCTGAATGGTGGCGGGGGGAATCGACGGCCGCGAACGCGCCGCTCGCGAAGAGCGCCCGCATGTCGTCGCGAGCGATGCCGTCGGCCTCGAGCCGCGCGCGCAGCATCGTCAGCAGTCGATCGATCGTCCGATACAGGCGCTTCTGATCGAGATGCAGCGCGCGCGCGATGTCGGCGACCGGCGTGTCGTCGAAGCGCATGCGGAGAATCAGCCGTTCCTCCGGCGTCAGCGATTCGCACGCGCGTGCATACGCGGCGCGCACGCGCTTGACGACGAAGTCCTGCTCCGCGCGGACGACGTTGGCGTCGGCCGGCGGCGCGGCGCTCTCGAGGAGATCCGCTTCGTCCGCGGACACGCGCTCGCGCCCGGGCTGCCGCTGCGCCAGTCGCGCGCAGACCGGCGCCAGCGTCTCGTCGATCGCCACGTCGAAGTGCGTCTTGAACGCCTCTGCCGCCTGCGCCAGCGTCCACCCGTCGCGGACCACCATCCGCTCGAGCAGGATCGCGTCCGGACCGAGCCGCACGGCTTCCGACGAAGGACGCCATTTGCCCCACAGACGGTTGCGGTAGTCGAGAAAACAGCGCTGCACGCAGACCGTGATGTAGGTCTTCAAGCTGCTCCGCCCTTCGAAGCGCCGCAGCCGCTCGTAGTGGTTGTCGATGAAGTGCAGGTGAACGTCCGAGGCAAACTCCTCCGCCTCCGACGCGGCCAGGCGATGCCGGCGGCACACCTGCGCGACGACCTCGTCGATGACGGGCAGATTCGAGAGGAACAGCGCTTCGTCCGTCACATCGGTGCGTGTTTCGAACCGCGTGCCGCTGCCGCCGACGACCTGTGTGGGATGAGTCGGGCGCGGATTATATCGCACGTGCTCATAGACGGCCGGGCACGGCGCTTTTCTCATTCACGCGCGATCGGCACGTCATCGAGCGCAGCCGCCAGGTGCTTGGCCGACCCAAACCGCTGGTCCAACGGCTTTTGCAGACAGCGCGCGACGATGCGCAGGACCGGCCCTCCGACGTGCGCGGGGAGCGGCGCCGGCGGCCCGCTCAGAATGGCCGCGGCGACGGCGTAGCCGGTCAGTCCCGAAAACGGACGCACGCCGGCGAGCATTTCGTACATCAGCACGCCGAGCGCCCAGATGTCGGACCGCGGGCCGCCGCGTGCGCCGCTCAACAGCTCCGGCGCCATGTAGGGCACCGTGCCGGCGCCGGTCCGCGGATCGAGGCGCGTCGTCTGCCAGTCAGGCAGCGACATCGTGGCGCGGATCGCCAGGCCGAAGTCGAGGATTTTCACCGCGCCGCCGGCGCCGATCATCACGTTCGCGCTCTTCAGATCGCGGTGGACGACGCCGCATGCATGCGCGTGCGCCACGGCATCGACGATCTGCCGCGCGTAGTGGAGCGCGGTTTCGATCGGCAGACCGCCTGGCGGGATGACCGCCGACAGCGGCTCGCCGGCGATGTGTTCCATGACGATGAACGGCTGATCGTCCACGCAACCGATCTCGTGCACGCTGCAGATCGCCGGGTGACTGAGCGACGCCGCGATGCGCGCTTCCTGGAAGAGCGCCCGCCGGGCGACGGCATTGCCGCGATCGGCCACTTTGATCGCGACCGTCCGCCGCAGCGCGCGGTCGCGCGCCGAGTACACGGTGCCCATGCCGCCGACGCCGAGCAACGCGTCGATTCGATACGCGCCGAGCCGTTGACCGATCTGAAGCGACGCCGCCGACGTCGACATGATGTCCACTCCGGCGGTACAGACGGACGCTCGGTCGCGCCTTTCGCGCGGTGGAAACCGCCGCGGCCGGCCGTCTACTCCGGTGCGCATGCAGCGCAACAAGGAGGAGAGGATCATGGCAACGCGTCACTTCTGGAGAACGCTCGGCGTGGTGTGCGGGTTCGTGTTCGCGGCGGCGGCCGTGCAGGCGTGGCCGCCCGTCAGCGGGCTCACGTATCTCACGTTCAATCGTCCGGTGTCGCTGCCGGGCGTCACGCTCGGCACCGGCACCTACGCGTTCGAGATCGCGAATCCGGACAGCGGCGGCGACGTCGTCGTCGTGCGCGATCGGGAGCGTCGGCACGTGTACTACCTCGGCATGACCCACAACATCGATCGCCTGTCCGACGGGCGCCGCGACGGCGCGGTGACTCTCGGCGAAGCGGGCGCGGACCAGCCGGTCCCGATCGTCGCGTGGTTCCCGGCCAATGCCTCGCACGGTCGGCTGTTTGTCTATGGCCGATGATGACCCTAGCGCCGACGGAACCGTGCCGAATCCGGACACGTCTGGTATAAGTGCGCATGGTTCCGTCGGTCCGCGTCCAGGGCCTCGACAAACACTACGGTGCGTTCCACGCGGTCAAGGGGATCGACTTCGAGATCTTTCCCGGCGAAGTGTTCGGCTTACTCGGCCCCAACGGCGCCGGCAAGACGACGACGGTCGAGATCCTCGAAGGGCTGCGGCCGCGCGACGGCGGCGAGGTCGCGGTCCTCGGCATCGATCCCGGACGCGACAGCCGCGCGCTGAAAGACCGCATCGGCGTCTGCTTGCAGTCGACCAATCTGCCCGGACGCATCACGCTGCGCGAGGCGCTGCAGCTCTTCGCGAGCCTCTATTCGCAATCGATCGACGGCGACGCGCTGCTCAAGCGGCTGCAGCTCTGGGAGAAGCGCGACAGTACGTACGAGTCGCTCTCCGGCGGACAAAAGCAACGTCTCGCGCTGGCGCTCGCGCTCATCAACGATCCGCAGATGCTCTTTCTCGACGAGCCGTCCGCCGGCCTCGACCCGCAGGCGCGGCTCGAGATCCACGCGCTCGTGCAGGATCTCCGGCGCGAACAGCGGACGATTCTGCTGACGACGCATTACATCGAAGAAGCCGAGAAGCTCTGCGACCGCGTCGCGATCGTCGACGAGGGGCGCATCGTCGCGCTGGGCACGCCCGAGGAGATTCGATCGCGCGCGGCGGGACAATCGCGCGTCGAGGTCCACTGCGCGCAGCCGCTGCCGCCCGGCGATCTGCCCGACTGGGCCGACGTCGACAGCCGCGAGGTCAGCGTCGACCGGCGCGCGATCGCGCTGACGACGCGGCGGGCAGCGAGAACGCTGGTCGACCTCGTCCGCTGGATCGACCAGCAGGGCATCGAGCCGACCGACGTGCAGCTGCGGCGTCCGTCGCTCGAGGACGTGTTCATCGAGCTGACCGGAAAGAGCCTCCGCGAATGAACGCCTATCTCGCGCTGACGAAGAACGAGCTGCGGCTCGCCTTCCGCGACAAACAGGTGCTGTTCTTCAACTACCTGTTTCCGCTGATCTTCCTGTTCATCCTGGCGACGATGCTCCACGCCGAGCGCGGCGGGGCGCTCATCACCGTCGTCGTCACCAACGTGCTGACGATCGCGGTGCTCGGCAACGGCTTCTTCGGCGCCGCGATCCGCGCCGTGCAGGAGCGCGAGCAGAACATCCTGCGCCGGTTCAAGGTGGCGCCGATCTCGCCGGTGCCGATCCTGGCGGCGTCGATGACGACCGGCCTCCTGCTGTTCGTGCCGACGGTCGTGATCGTCTTCGCGATCGCGCACAACCTGTACGGCATGCCGGTGCCGGCGCGGCCGATCTCGATCGGTGTATTCCTGGCGCTCGGCGCGATCGCGTTTCGCGGGATCGGCCTCATCATCGCGGCGGTGGCGAACTCCGCCGCCGAGAGCAACCTGCTCGTGCAGATGATGTACATGCCGATGATGTTCTTCGGCGGGGCGATGTTCCCCGTGTCGATGCTCCCGCGGTGGATTCAGACGGCGTCGGCGTTCCTGCCCTCGTCGTATCTGGTCAGCGGGATGCAGTCGATCGTCACCGAGCAGCAGTCGATCCTCGCGACATGGAAAGCCGTCGGCGCGCTGCTCGTGACGCTGGCGATTGGCGTCTTCGTCGCGACGCACCTGTTCCGCTGGGAGAAAGACGAAAAGCTCAAGCCGGCGGCGAAGCTCTGGGTGGCCGGCGTGCTGATGCCGTTCGTCGCGCTCGGCATCTTCCAGTTCAAGTCGGACGAGCAGGTCGTCCGGAACCGCATCCAGTGGCGACGGCTGCAGCGCGACGACTCGTTTCTGATCCGCAACGCGAAGATCGTCGTCGGTGACGGACGCCTCATCGAATCGGGATCGGTCCTCGTCCGCCACGGCACGATCGAGCAGATCTTCGACGGCACGGCGCCGGACGCCGCGGCGCTCAAGGCGGAAGCCGTCGAGGCGGCGGGCAAGACGGTGTTGCCGGGCCTCATCGACGTGCACGTGCACCTCGGCGCGCCGGGAGCGTTCGTCCGCGATTTCAAATCGATTCAAGGCGAGCATCTGCCGGAGCGCGCGCTCGTGCAGTACCTCTACAGCGGCGTCACCACCGTCAAGAGCGTCGGCGACGCGCTGCAGTTTTCGATCGCCACGCGCGCGCGCGCCGCCGACGGCGAACTGCTGGGCGCCGAGCTCGCGATCTGCGGTCCGCTCTTCACGACCGAGGGCGGCCACGGCACGGAGTACTTTTCGTTCCTCGACGGCCCGGCGAAGGCGCAGGCGATCGCGGAGTTCGTCCGCACGCCGAAGAGCGCGGACGAGGCGCGCCAGCAGGTGCGCGACCTGAAGCAGGCGGGGGTCGACGGCATCAAGGCGGTGCTCGAAACCGGGCGCACCGGCATGCTGTTCGAGCGGATGGACTCGGGCATCTTCCGCGCGGTCGTCGACGAAGCGAATCGTCAGCGATTGCCGGCCGTGGTGCACACCGGCGGCACGCGCGACGTGACGGACGCCGTGGACGCGGGCGCGGCGGGCGTGGAGCACGGTTCGTTCACCGACACGCTGCCGGACGCGCTGCTCGCGCGCATGGCGGCCAACGGCATCACGTACGATCCGACGCTGGCGGTGCTCGAAGGCCAGCGCGATCTCGCCGCCGGCCGCCTCGATCTGCTCCGGCGTCCGCTCGTGCAGCAGGCCGCGTCGCAGAAGCTGCTGACCGACGCCGCCGCGATCCTGAAGGAGGGCACGTACACGAACACCGAACGCGCGAGCGGTGTCGCGGCGGCGCTGAAGATGGCCGGCGACAATCTGGTCCGCGCGTGGCGCGCCGGCGTGCCGCTCGTCACCGGCAGCGACGCGGGCAACCCGCTCGTCGTGCACGGTCCGACCGTGCAGCGCGAGCTCGAGCTGTGGGTCGAGGCCGGCATTCCGCCGGCGGTCGCGCTGCAGGCGGCTACGTGGAACGCGGCGAAGCTGCTGCGCGAAGAGAAGCGCATCGGCCGCATCGCGCCGGGATACGACGCGAACCTCCTCCTCGTCGACGGCGATCCGACGCGCGAGATTGCCGCGACCGAACGGATCTCGCTCGTCGTCCTCAAGGGCGAGCGCGTGCGCCGCAGCGAGCTCTTCGACACGACGCGCAATCCGCTTCAGTAGTAGCATCGTCGCTCATGACCGCCGACACGACGCTGACGCACGCCGGCGGCGTCGTCTTTCGCGGCGACGCGGATCGGCGCGTGCTACTCGTACGCGCCAAGCCGGCGCCGCACGACTGGGTGCTGCCGAAGGGACACATCGAGCGCGGCGAAACGCCCGAACAAACGGCACGGCGGGAAGTGATCGAGGAAGCGGGCGTCGACGCCGAACCGATTCGCGAAGCGGGTGTGCTGGAATTCGTGACGCCGAACGGCAAGCACGTGCGATCGGCGTTCTTCCTGATGCGTTTCGTCTGCAGCGTCCCCGCGCACGAGTCGCGCGAGGTGCGATGGGCGACGATCGACGAGGCGCTCGCGCTCGTGCAGTTCGAGGACACGCGCGCGCTCGTGGAGCAGGCGCGCCGCGCCTGACCGGTGCCAGGCAAGTGCCAGGCAGGTGCCAGGCAAGTGTCAGGCAAGTGCCAGGCAAGCGCCAGGCAAGTGCCAGGCAAGTGCCAGGCACCGTGGACGCCTCAGCGGCCGCCGCTGACGTCGACGAAACTCCCCGTCGTGTACGACGACTCGTCCGACAGCAGCCAGAGAATCGCGCGCGCGACCTCGATCGCCTCGCCGGCCCGCTGCATCGGCAGCGTCGGCCCCAGCCGATCCGGCCGCCCCGGCTCGCCGCCCAGCGCGTGAATCTCGGTGCGGATGATCCCGGCCCGCACGCCGTTGACGCGAATCCCTTCCGCCGCCACTTCCTTCGCGAGCCCGACGGTCAACGTGTCCAGCGCCGCCTTCGACGCGGCGTAGTCGACGTATTCGCCGGGCGCGCCGAGCACCGCCGCGCGCGACGACACGTTGACGATCGCGCCGCCGCGCCCGCCGTGCCGCGTCGACAACCGCCTGACCGCCTCGCGCGCGCAGAGAAACGCGCCGGTGACGTTGGTCGCGAACACGCGGCCGATGCGCGCCGCATCGATCGCCTCGACGCGCGCCTGCGTCTCGAGAATGCCGGCGTTGTTGACGAGTCCGCCCAGCGGACCGAGATCGCGATCGCACGTCTCGAACAGACGCACGACATCGGACTCGATCGCGACGTCGGCCTGCACGGCGATCGCGCGTCCGCCCGCGCGCACGATGTCGGAGACGACGCGATCGGCCGCCGCGCGGTGGTGCACGTAGTTGACGCAGACGCCGTCGCCGCGCGCGGCCGCGAGCTTTGCGGTCTCCGCGCCGATCCCGCGGCCGCCGCCCGTGATCATCACGTTCACGGCAACAGTCTACAGTCGGCGGTCGGCCGTCGGCAGTCCGACGCTACTCGGCGCGGAGGGCCGACAGCGGATCGACCGCCGTCGCGCGGCGCGCGGGCAGCCACGACGCGGCGATCGCCGCGACGGCGATCACGACGACGGCCGCGCCGTAGCTCGCGAGATCGCGCGCGCTGACGCCGTACAACTGCGCGGCGATCAGCTTCGCGGCGCCCGCCGCGGCGACGACGCCGACCGCGGCGCCGGCCGCGGCGAGGACGGACCCCTCGCGCACGATAGCGCGCACGACATCGCGCGGCTGCGCGCCCAGCGCCATCCGCACGCCGAATTCAAAGCGGCGGCGCGTCGCGGCGTACGCGATCACGCCGTACACCCCGACCGTCGCGAGCACGAGCGCCACGGCCGCGAATGCCGCCGCCAGCAGACTCGAGAAGCGCTGCGCCGCCCGCGCGGCGACGACATACTCCTCCAGCGGCCGAATGTCGGCGACCGGCAATTCCGGATCGAGCGACGCGACCGTGCGGCGGATCGCCGCCGGCAGCGTCGCCGCGTCGCCGCCGCGGACGAAGTACGCCATCGGATTGCGCTGCACCTGACGTTCCGGGAAATAGACCTGATCGCCGAGGTCTTCGAGCGCGCTGCGATGCCGCAGATGCCGGACGACGCCGACGACCGTCGCCCACACGACCGGATGTCCGGTCGAAAACGGGTCCGACGCGATGCGCTGGCCGATCGCGGATTGCCCCGGCCACGATCGCCGCGCGAGCTGGTCGTCCACGATCACCACGTTCTCGCGCCGTGCGTCATCGTCCTCGGTGAAAAATCGTCCGTCAACGAGATGCGCGCCGATCGTCTCGAAGAGGCCGGGCGTGACCGCGCGGTTGTCCGCCATGACGGCGGTCGACTCTTCCTGCCCGGGCCGCGAGAGGTACGGCCCGCCCCAGTTCGGCACGTTGTCGTACGGCACGTGGCTGAACGCGCCGACGCCCGTGACGCCCGGCAACGCCGCGAGCGCCGCCTGCAGCTGCCGGCTGAACGCGTTGAACTTGTCGGCCGAGGCGTAGCGCTGACCCGGCAGCGCGACGCGGAAGGTCAGAATGCGGTCCGCGCGAAATCCCGGATCGACGCGCTGAACGGCGGCAAAGCTCCGCAACAGCAGCGCCGCGGCGACCAGCAGCACGACGCTGAGCGCGATCTGCGCGACGACGAGCGTCGAGCGGACGCGGTAGTGGAGCGAGCCGCCGGCGCGGCGGCCGTCCCGCTGGAGCGCCGCGATCGGATCGGTTCGCAGCAGCTCGGCGAGCGGCGCGAGCGAGAACAGCACTCCCCACACGAGCGACACCGCCACCGTGAACGCGAGGACGGCCGTATCGATCCGCGCGGCGTCCAGGCGGCTGAGCGCGTCGGGTCGCAGCGTCAGCAGCAGGCGCAAGCCCGCGGATCCGGCCGCGACGCCCGCCGCCGTGCCGATCGCGGCGAGCACCAGCCCTTCGACGAGATATTGCGCGAGCAGCCGCGACCGCCCGGCGCCGAGCGACAGGCGGACCGCCGTCTCGCGCGACCGTGACGCCGCGCGCGCGATCAGCAGCGCCGCCACGTTGACGCACGCGATCAGCAGCAGGATCGCGACTCCGCCAAACAGCGCGAGCAGCACCGGCCGGATCTGCCGCACGTCATCGTCTTGCAGGCCGACGGTGGTGAAGCGGCGGCCGTTCGCGCCGTACGACGTGAACTCGCGCGAGATCTGCGCGGCGACGCCGTCGACGTCGCGGCGCGCCTCGTCGAGCGTCACGCCGCGCTTCATCCGTCCGACGACGCGGAGGAACTGCTGGCCGCGCGGCCCGCGCGTCAGCGCCTGCGGGTTGAGCAGAACAAACGCCTGGAGATCGTCCGGCACGGCGGCGTCGGGCGGCATCAGCAGCCGAAAGCCCGCCGGCATGACGCCGACAACCGTCGTCGTCTGGCCGTTGATGCGAATGGCGCGTCCGACGATCGACGGATCGCCGCCGAATCGGCGCTGCCACAACGCGTCGCTGAGGAGGATCGTGCGCGGCGCGTCGGTCGATTCGTCGTCGACGGCGAACGTGCGGCCGATGGCCGCGTCGGCGCCGAGCAGCGAGAAGAAATTCGTCGACACGAGGCCGACGCGGAGCTGCTCGGGATCGCCGTCGCCGGTGAGCGCGGCGGTCGTCGACCAGATGCTGGCGAAGCCGTCGAACCGCGTCGACCGCTCGCGCAGGTCGTTCAGCTCGGGCGCGGAGAGCGGCGCGCGCGGGTAGCCGATCGCGGTCATGTCCGACCAGACGAACACGAGACGCGACGGATCGCGGTACGGCAGCGGCGAGAGCAGCATCGCGCGCACGACGCTGAAGATCGCGCTCGTCGCGCCGATGCCGAGCGCGAGCGTGACGACGGCCGCGGCGGCGAAGCCGGGCGATCGCCGGAGGCCGCGCAGCGCGTATCGCGCATCGCGCAGCGCCGTCTCGATCCAGGAACCAATGCGCACGGCGCGGACCTCCTCTTTGACGCGCGCCAGGCTGCCGACCTCGCGCAGGGCGTCGCGCCGCGCGGACGCCGGATCCACGCCGGCGGCGATCCGCCGCTCGGTCAGCAGATCGACATGCGCGCGGAGTTCGTCGTCGAGATCGCGGTCGAGGGCCGCCGAGTGGAAGAGCGTGTGCCACAGCGCGGTGATCCGCGACGCGAGCGGCACGCTACGCCTCGCCGAGCACCTGCGCGACGGCGAGCGCGATGCGCGCCCACTGTTTCTTTTCGGCGGCCAGGCGCCGGCGGCCCGCCGCCGTCAGCTCGTAGCTCTTGATCCGCCGTCCCTCGTCGTTGACCGTCCACTCGCCCGCGACGAGGCCGTCGGCTTCGAGGCGATGCAGGGCGGGAAACAGCGAGCCGGGCTTGACGGCGAACGTGCCGTGCGTGATCTGTTCGAGCCGTTCGGCGACGCCGAGGCCGTGCCGCGGCTCGAGCTCCAGCGTGCGGAGGATCAGGAGATCCAGCGTGCCTTTGAGCAGCTCGGTTCGCGCCATGGCCGACTCAATATAGATATCCGATATCGAACAGCAAAGTCAAGCGGGGAGCCACGGCACGAGCATCGGCACGCGGGCCGCGTACGCGTCGTACTCCGCGCGCCCGAGCTGCTCGCGCAGAAAGCGTTCCTCGCTGCGCGCCTTGATCGCATAGCCCGCGATCATCAACCCGGTGCCCGCGACCGCCGCCGCCGTGCCGTAGAGTCCCATCGTCGCGAGCGTGGCGAGGATCAGGCCGGTGTAGATCGGATGCCGCACGAGGCCGTACGGGCCGGTGTCGACGATGTGGTGGTCGGCCTTGCGCGTGATCTGGCCGGACCAGAGCCTTCCGAGATGGATGCGCGCCCACCACGTGAAGAGAAATCCGACGGCCGCGAGCGCGACGAGCAGCCACGCCACCACCGGCGCGGGGCGCCACAGCCGAATCTCGATCGGCCGGAAGAGACGCGGCCAGAACAGCAGCACCGCGCCCGCGGCGATCACGACGCGGTAGCCGGCCTGCTTCGGCGCGCGCGCCACCGCGCGGGCGGACCACAGCGCGGCCGTGAACCACGAGACGATCCACGCAAGCCATTCGAGCTGGTTCGCCAGCGCCGGCGTCATCGACAGACGAAGTTCTTCTCGTCGTCGGTGCTGCCGCTGCCGGAGTACACGGCGTGCTGCGGATACATGCACAGCGGCCGCGAGCGCGTCACCTGCTGCTTCTCGACTTTCCGCGCGACGATGCGGCTCGGCGCTTTGCCGTTGCCGACCCAGGCGTCGATGGCGGCGGCCCAGTCGACGGTGTCCGGGCCGGGACCGCCGTCGCAGTGCAGGACGCCGGGCAGCATGAAGAGGCGCGTGTAGTCGCCGGCTGCGGCGTCGCGCGACTTCACATCCTCGTAGTACTTCACCGTGGCGAGCGGCGTCAGGCCCGCGTCGGCCCACCCGTGCCACAGGATCAACTTGTGCCCCTTCGCCTTGAACGCGCTCAGATCGGTGTTCGTCGTGTTGAGGATCAACCCGGCGCGGCGGCCGTCGCGCGCCGCGTGCGACACGTCGTACTTCGTGTAATCCCACGACGGATCGCCAAAGACGAAGAACTTGAAGAACTGCGTCCCGAACGCGTAGCGCAGGCTCGGTCCCTGCGGCATCTGCATCGGCGACCCGCCGGTGATCCACGACGGCCACCCGGCGGCTTCCGTCTCGCCGCCGAACGGCTGTCCAGGATAGATCGTGCCCGTCGGAGCGTAGATCTTCTTCAGCGCGGCCTTCTGCTGATCGGTCAGACCCTGGAGCGCCGCGACGTCGACGCTGCACGTGCGCGGATCGTCGATGATGCCGTCTTTCACGCCGTCGGCCGCGTCGCACTTCTCGAGAATCTGCGCGCCGACCGACTTGATCGCGGCGGGCGTGAAAAGCGGCGTCTTCCCGTCGGGAAACGCGGCCTGCGCGTCCTTGATGAACTGCGCGCCGATGCCGACGAAGTCGAGCGCGGGCGCGCCAGCGACGATGCCCTCGAAGTCGTCGGGGAAGCGCTGCGCTTCCATCAGCGCCTCGCGGCCGCCGTTCGAGCAGCCCATGAAGTAATCGTGCGCTTCGTTCGTGCCGTAGTAGCTGCGCACGATCGCCTTCGCCACCTCCGCGGTGCGATGGACGGCCAGGTAGCCGAAGTTGATCTGGCGCTCCGGGTTGTCGAGCGCCCAGCTCGCGTCGGTGACGAAGCCCTGATGCCCTGTGTCGGTGCCGACCGTCGCGTAGCCGTCGTTCACGGCGGCGCGATACTGGTTGTCGACGCCGCCGACGTATCCGCCGCCGCCGCCCATCAGGAACTTGTGGTTCCACTCGTCGGGCAGCAGCAACTGGAACTTGATCTCCGTCCCGATGACGCCGTCTACCTTGCAATGCGCGGCGCGGATGGCGCCGGTCGACGCCGCCGGCACCGACGCCGCGGCCGTCACCTTGACGTCCGGGAATTTCAGCATCACCAGATGCGAGCATTCCGCATGCGAGGTCTGCGCCGACGCCCCCGACGCCACTGCGAGACACACGACGACGAGCAGCTGGTTCTTCATGGCGCGATGATAGACGAAGTCGCCGCGTCCAGGACCTGCCGCGGCGTCCAGCCCCGTGCACGCAGGTCGCGGACGCCCGTGTCGCCGTCGGACTTGCTCAACTTCTGCGTCGGCGTCTTCATGATCAGCGCGTGGTGCAGATAGACCGGCGGCTCCTCGCGCCCGAGCAGCCGCGCGAGCTGCATCTGGCGTCCCGTCGACTCGATCAGATCTTCGCCGCGGACGACGCACGTGATCCCCTGATCGAGGTCGTCGACGGTCGCGGCGAACTGATACGTCCAGTTCCCCTCGCGATCGCGGACGGCGAGATCGCCGCATTGCAGGTACGGCCGCTGCTCCTGCGGGCCGAGGCGCAGGTCGACGAAGCGTTCGACGCTCGGGTCGAGACGGACGCGCAGCGTCATCCCCGGACCGTCGGGCAGCCCGCGCTCGCGGCACGTGCCGGGATACGCGGCGGACCCCGAACGGCCCGGACTCCGGCGATCGCCGCGCGAGCACGCGCAGGCGTAGACGAGCCGCTGCGCGCGGAGCCGCTCCAGCGCACGTACATAGATGTCAGCCCGCTCGCTCTGCCGTACCGCCGCGCCGTCCCACCGGAACCCGAGCCAGTCGAGGTCTTCGCGAATCGCGGCGTCGTATTCGGGCCGGCTGCGCTGCCGATCGTGATCCTCGATCCGCAGCCGGACGCGCGTCGCGACGTTCCAGACATAGGCGGCGTTGAGCACGTGACCGAGATGCAGGTAGCCGGTTGGCGCCGGCGCGAACCGCGATATCATTACGCGCATTATGCGAAAGGTAGCCTTACTCTCGCTCGCTTCGGCGCTCGTGTGGCTGAACGTCGGCGCCTCCGCGCAGGTCAAAGCCAAGCTCGGTGAATGGTGGACCTACGGCGGCGATCTGGCGAGCACGCGATACTCGCCTCTCGATCAGGTCAACAAGGACAACTTCAAAAACCTCGAAGTCGCGTGGCGGTTCAAGACCGACTTCCTCGGCCCGCGTCCCGAGTTCAACTTCCAGTCGACGCCGCTCGAAGTCGACGGCATCCTCTACTCCACCGCCGGCACGCGCCGCGCGGTCGTCGCACTCGACGCGGCCACCGGCGAGTTGCTCTGGATGCATAGCGAGAACGAAGGGCCGCGCGGCGCCGCCGCGCCGCGTCAGCTCTCGGGCCGCGGCCTGTCCTACTGGAGCGACGGCAAAGAGTCGCGCATCGTCTACGTCACGCCCGGCTACCGCATGATCGCGCTCGACGCGAAGACCGGCGTGCCGGTGAAGACGTTCGGCAAGGACGGCGTCATCGATCTGAAGACCGAGGACGATCAGGCGGTCGATCTCGTCAACGGCGAGATCGGCCTGCATGCCACGCCGATCATCGCCAAGGATGTGATCGTCGTCGGCGCCGCGCACCTCGCCGGCGGATCGCCGAAGAGCAAGACGCACGAGAAGGGATTCGTCCGCGGGTACGACGTGCGCACCGGCAAGCGCCTCTGGATCTTCCACACGATTCCGCAGCCCGGCGAAGAAGGCAACAATACGTGGGAGAAGGACTCGTGGGCCTACACGGGTAACGCCGGCGTCTGGGCGCAGATGACGGTGGACGAAGAGCTCGGCATGGTCTACCTGCCCGTCGAACTGCCGACCGGCGACTATTACGGCGGCAACCGTCCCGGCGCCGGGCTGTTCGGCGAGAGCCTCGTCGCGCTCGACATCAAGACCGGCAAGAAGAAGTGGTACTACCAGTTCGTGCACCACGGCATGTGGGACATGGACATCCCGTGCGCGCCGATTCTCGCGGACATCACCGTCGACGGCAAGAAGATCAAGGCGATCGCGCAGCCGACGAAACAAAGCTGGCTCTACGTGTTCGACCGCACGAACGGCAAGCCGGTGTGGCCGATCGAAGAGCGGCCGGTGCCGAAGGGCGACGTGCCCGGGGAGTGGTACTCGCCGACGCAGCCGTACGTGACCAAGCCGCCGGCGTTCGATCTCCAGGGATTCCAGGAGAAAGATCTGATCGACTTCACGCCCGAGCTGCACGACGAAGCGCTGAAGATGGTGCAGCGCTACAAGCTCGGCCCGCTGTTCACGCCGCCCGTGATCAGCAAGGCGGAAGGTCCGCTCGCGCTCCTGATGACGCCGTCGAGCGTCGGCGGTCCCAACTGGCCGGGCGGCGCGCTCGATCCCGAGACGAACATCCTCTACATCTTCTCGCAGACGCTCGTGACGCCGATCGGACTGGTGCCGGCCGATCCGGCGAAGTCCGACTTTGGATACGTGCAGGGGATCGCGCGGCCGCCGGCGAATCCGTCCGCAGCGGGCGGCGCGGCGGGACGGGCGGGCGCCGCGGGACAAGCGGGAGGACGCGGCGCGGCCGCGGGGCGCGGCGCGGCGGCGGGTGGTGAAGGCGGCGGACGCGGCGAAGGCGGCGGCGGACTCACCGTGCACGGCCTCTCGATCGTCAAGCCGCCGTACGGCCGCATCACCGCGATCGATCTGAACAAGGGCGACATCGTCTGGCAGATCGCGCACGGCGAAACCGCCGACGACGTGAAGAACAACGCGGCGCTGAAAGGCGTCACCATTCCGCGCACGGGACGGCCGGGACGCATCGGCGTCCTCGTCACCAAGACGCTCGCCATCGCCGGCGACGGCGGCGTGTCGACGACGCCGAGCGGTCAGCGCGGCGCGATGTTCCGCGCCTACGACAAAGCGACGGGCACCGAAGTCGGCGCCGTGTACATCCCGGCGCCGCAGACCGGATCGCCGATGACCTACCTGCACAACGGCCAGCAGTACATCGTCGTGTCCGTCAGCGGCGGGAATTACAGCGGCGAGCTGATCGCGTTCAAGCTGCCGCAGGACACTCGACGCACGCAGTAATGACGACCGCAGGCCGGGTCCTCCGGGCCCGGCTTCCTTCTCTCCTTCTTTGCGCGCTCGCGATCGACGGCTGCCGATCGAAACCGCAGCAACAGCCGCCGCCAGCACAGCCGAGGGTCGTCTACCACACGCTCGGCACCTGGTCGGGCCGCGGCAACCGCCAAACCGAGTCGTTCACGAGCGACACCGGCACCCTCCGCGTCAAATGGCACGCCACGGCAATTGAAGACGCCGCTGGTTCCGGCCGGGGTGCGTCCCGCGGCCGTTCCGGGCCGATCCCGCCCTCGTTCAAGCTCGACGCTCACAGCGCCATCAGCGGACGCTTGTTACAAACGGTCGTCGACAAGGGCGGCCCGGGCGAAGGGACCGGCTACGTGCAGCAGGATCCACACGTGTTTTACATGGTCGTCGAGGCCACCGGCGTGAACTGGACATTCACCGTCGAGGAGGCAATCGGATATCCTTAGTCTTCTCAAGGAGTGCGTATGACCGATCGGGCTCCTTCCGACGTTTCCCGTCGCAACTTCATCAAGGGCGTCATCGCCGCCGGCGCGGTCACGTCCACGTCCGCGTACTTGTTCCGCACGACGACGGTCCACGGGCAGCCCGCGGCCGGCGCCGTCGAACGGCTGATCACGTTGAACGTGAACGGGCAGGATCGCCGCGTCGACGTCGCGCCGAACCAGACCCTCGCGTACGTGTTGCGCTACAGCCTCGGGCTGACCGGCACGAAGATCGGCTGCGACCGCGCCGAATGCGGCGCGTGCACCGTCCTCATCGACGACGTGCCGCACTATTCGTGCTCGGTGCTCGCGCACCGCGCGCGCGGCAAGAAGATCACCACGATCGAAGGGCTCGCCGATCCCGCGACCGGCACGCTCTCGCCCGTGCAGCAGGGCGTCGTCGAGGAGCAGGGCTTCCAGTGCGCGTTCTGCATGCCCGGCTTCGTGATGGCCGCTACCGGCTACTTGAAGACCAATCCGAACCCGACGCGCCAGGAACTCGCGCACGGCGTCTCGGGCAATCTGTGCCGCTGCCAGGACTACGACAAGATTCTCACGGCGCTGATGCGCGGCGCTGAGCTGATGCGAGG
>Ga0070741_10007127_pt1 | contig 23418 bp, 21 predicted proteins | sample Coa_R1_4_FD_66440 | JGI IMG/M metagenome (GOLD analysis project Ga0070741, IMG submission 66440) | Surface soil microbial communities from Centralia Pennsylvania, which are recovering from an underground coalmine fire - Coalmine... | ecosystem: Environmental > Terrestrial > Soil > Unclassified ...
GGTGCCGGTGTGATGGTGCCGGTGTGATGGTGCCGGTGTGATGGTGCCGGTGTGATGGTGCCGGTGTGATGATGATGGAGCGCGCGCTCTCTACCGTGCCGCCTGCCCCTGGGGCGGTGGATCTGATTGGCAGCTATGTCGAGGAGCTGCACGCCGCCCTGCGCCGGCTGCTGACCCCGGCGCTCGAGGAGGCAGTGCAGCTGCTGCGTGACGCGCGGGCGCGCGGCGCGACGGTCTACTTTTGCGGCAACGGCGGCAGCGCCTCCACCGCCTCGCACTTCGCGGCCGATCTGGCGAAGAACACGGCGCATCCGGTGCGCGGGCGCTTCCGTACGGCGGCCCTGGTCGATAACGTGGCCTTGCTCACTGCTTGGGGCAACGACAACGGCTACGAGCAGGTTTTCGTCGAGCAGGCGCGAAACCTGCTGCGGCCGGGCGACGTGCTGGTGGCCATCTCTGGGAGCGGCAACTCGCCCAACGTGCTGCGCGCCGCCGACTATGCGCGCTCGCTGGGCTGCCCGGTGCTCGGCTTGATCGGCTTCGACGGCGGCCGCCTGCGTGCGCTGTGCGATGTGGCGCTGGTGGTGCCCGGGCGCACGATCGAGCAGGCCGAGGATGGCCATCTGATCCTCAACCATGCCCTCTGCACCACCATCCGCGTGCTCGATGCGCGCGACGATGCTGCCGAGGCGGCTCGTTCCGGTGGCAGCGGCGCAGAAGGGGACACACCGATGGGGCCAGGGCGATGAGCCGCGCGCTTGCCAGCCAGGTGACCGGCGATGCATCATGGTGCCACGAGCACACTGGCCGGGTCGGACGGCGGCGCCGTCGTCTTCCGTCACCCACACCGGGCCGCATCCGTTGGTGCCATTGATGGCCAGGCAGGAGTTACACCCCGACATGGCGCGGGCGAGAGGCGCCATGCATTGCTTCCCAGGATGCCGTTCCGGCGGCGGGCGGCCGCCTTGGGGCCGTGGCCGGGTGGCCGGCTGGCGCTTCTGGCGGCGCGGGGCGGCGGCGCCACGTCGCCTGCCGGCGGCGCCGGACGGCGCCACGGGGGACGCTCCTCCGGCCCAGAGAGATTACGGCGAGCTGTGCCAATCGGCCGGCGAGCTGCTCGCCAGCGGGCGCGCGGCCGAAGCCGCGGCCGAAGCGCGGCAGGCACTCAAGCTGCTGCCGCGTGGCCTCGAGGCGCAGCGCACGCTCGGCCTGGCTCTGCTGGAGCTCGGCGAGTATCGCCAGGCGCTCAGCGCGCTCACCAGCGCACTGGCCTGTGACCCGCAGGACGTCGTTGCCCAGGTCGGCGTCGCCGAGGCCACCGAGGCGCTGCAAGGCGCCGCGGAAGCCGAGCCGGCCTGGCAGCGAGCGTGGGAGATCGAGCCGGGGCTGGCAGAGGTGGAGGAGCGTCTGCAGGCAGCGCGCCGGGCGGCGGGCGCGCTCGATCACCTAGATGGTGCACCAGCCTATACGCGCGCGGCGCTGGCCCGCGTCTACCTGCGCGGCGGCATGTACGAGCACGCCGCTGCCGAAGCAGCCGCCGGGCTGGCGCGCGAGCCCGAGCGCCCGGAGCTGCAGCTGGTGCTGGCCGAAGCGCACTGGCGAGCCGGTGATCTCGATTCGGCCGCCGCTGTGGCCGGCACGCTGCTGGAGCGGTATCCGGATTGCGTGGCAGCGAACCTGCTCGTCGCCGCCCAGTGGCAGACGATGGGGCGCGATCCCGCGCCGCTGGTCGCCCGCGTGCGCGCGGTCGATCCGGCGGGACGCATCGCGGCGCGCCTATTCGACGACCGCGAGCTGCCGGCCGCGCTGGAGGAGATCACCGGCGAGCTACCGATCGTGGAGCCGGTGGCGGCCAATCCAGCCGTCCCCGATGCTGCCACGGCCGCGGCGATGGCAGAGCCCGCTGTGCCGCCGCCGGCTCGGCCAGAGCCGGCGGCTACGGCGGCGCCAGCCTGGGCAAGTGTTTACCGGGGCACCGGCTGGATCGGCGGGCCGGTGGCCGCGGCCACCGGGCGAGGTACCCCCGAGCCCGAAGCGCTGGAGCCCGGCACCCATCCTCCCTCGCCAACGCTCGCCCCCCTCCTGGCGGCGGCTGCAGCACCGGCTGCGATCGCCCCGCCATCGGCCGAGCCGCATACCGACCGCGCGGGCGTGGAGCCTGCCCCACCGCCGCCGGACCAGCCGCCGCCGGGGGTAGGCGGCGCGCTCGCCGCCCTGCCTTCAGCGGACCGGGAGGCTGCAGCCGCCGCGCGCGCCCAGGGCGATGCCTTGATGCGCGCCGGTCGCTACCGCGAGGCACTGCGGGCCTACGGCGCGGCGCTGCGCGCGCTGCGGCTGGCGGAGGTCTCGCAGCATGAGGCCGCCTGAAAGGTCAGTAGGACTATTCTGGTGGAGAGTAGCTGAGTGGAAGAAGTCTGACAGCCGAGGCGCGCCAGGCTCTTGATGAGCGTAGCACTATCCTGGTGGAGAGTAGCTGAGTGGAAGAAGCCGGCCCAACCGACAAGCGAGACGAGCCATTGCCACCGGCGAGCCGCGCCGACCAGGCGGCAGAGGCCGGGAGCGACCCGCTGCCGGCGGCGCTGCGCCGGCAGGCCGGGGTGCTTGCCGCCTTCATCGTCGACAACGAAGGTGTGCGCAGCGCCTCGGCGAGCGATGAGCTGACCACCACCCAAGGCGCGCTCCTCGCCGCGCTGGCCGGTACCTTGCGCGAAGCGGCGGAGCATCTGGCGCTGGGCACGGTGACCGAAGCGATCATCGAAGCCGAGCGTGGGGCGGTGCTGATGGGGAGCCTGCCCGGGGAGCGTGCAGCGGTCGTGGTGGCCGGAAGCGGTGCCAACCTGGGCCTGATTCGCGTCGAGCTGCGCCGCCTGCGTCGCGGGGGGTAGGGCCGGCTCGAGCGAGCCGGCACCACTGCCTGAACCGCTATCATCCGCATCCGGAGCACGAAAGCCGATGGCTACGCCAACCGAACGCACCCTGATCATCGTCAAGCCCGATGGCGTCCAGCGCGGGCTGGTGGCCGAGCTCCTCGGGCGCTTCGAGCGCCGCGGGCTGAAGATCGTGGGGCTCAAGATGATCCAGCTGGACCGCCCGCTGGCGGAACGGCATTACGCGGTGCACCAGGGCAAGTTCTTCTACGACGACCTGGTCGCCTACATCACGATGAGCCCGGTGGTGGTGGCGGTGCTCGAAGGCCCGCACGCCATCGAGGTCGTACGGGCCATGCTTGGCAAGACGCGCCCGTACGAGGCGGCGCCGGGCACGATTCGGGGCGACTTCGCGCTGGAAGGCCTGCGCAATCTGCTGCACGCCTCGGATTCGCCGGAAACAGCGGCAAGCGAGATCGCGCTGTACTTTCAGGATGGCGAGCTGTTCTCGTACCAGCGCGATCTGGATCGCTGGATCCTGGAATAAGCGCCGGGGGAGAGCACACCTGCTCTCTCACCCAAGACCCGGCCGCGCGTACGCCGGGGTACCGCATCTCCAGCCGGCGCCTCGGTGACGTACACCGGCTGGTTGCTGCCGTACAGGCACTGGCGCCGGGGTACCGCATCCCGGCGCGCGCTGCAGTCTGCAGCAGCCCTGGTGCGCTCTAAACCAGAGCCAAGGGGGAACCCACAGCCGGGCCAGGACCGGGGCCATGGGGTTCCCAGCTTGGCTTCAGTAGAGCGTGCGCTCTAGGCGCGGTTGGTCGTCTCTGGGGCGCGCGCCACCGGGCCATTGGCCGGCAGGGCCGACGTGGTGGAAGAGGATGGGGTGGCCGGCGGCACAGCGGCTCCCGTACTCTGCATCGTCGAAGGCGCGGCCTCTTCCTCTTCCTGCGCCCGCTTGAACTCCCGCACGCCACGCCCGACGTCGCGCATGACGTTCGGTAGCTTGCCGGCGCCGAAGACGATGAGCACGATGACCAGAATAATGATGAGCTCTGGCCCACCCAGGTTGAACGGCATGGGATTGGCTTGCCTCCTGATCCTACGGCGCAATCATACCGCATTCGCTCGCCCGCCGCGCCGTTGCCGGAGCGAGCGCCGATATCCCGCACCACAGCCGGCAGTGGGCCGGTAGGGGATTGACATATAGACCTTGCGCTCATTAATATAGACGTGCGGATTCTTGAAAATATTGAGGATGGAGTGAGCATCGTGAATAGTGGCCCGATACGGCCGGAGGTGATCGGTCGCTGCCCGATGTGCGAGGCCGAGCTGGTGGTGACGCACCTGCGCTGCGAGCGCTGCGGCACGGGGCTGGAAGGCGCCTTTCGGCTGACCAAGTTCGATCGCCTGCCGCGCGAGCAGCTACGGTTCATCGAGGTATTCATCAAGAACCGTGGTGTCATCCGTGACGTCGAGCGCGAGCTCGACATCTCGTATCCCACGGTGCGCAGCCGGCTCGACGAGGTGATCCGCTCGCTGGGGTATGAGGCGGGCGCCGAGTCGCCACCGCCGCCGCCGGCGGGTGGGGTGAGCCCAGAACGCCGCCGCCAGATCCTCGACCGGCTGGCGGCCGGCCAGATCAGCGCCGACGAGGCGGTCGCTCTCCTGCGCGGGGAGGTGCCGGAGCAGGAAGCCGGCCGTGCCGCCGGGGTGGACGCGGCCGAGACGAATCGCGCACCCGTGGCGCCGGCGCACGCCGAAGGAGAGCCAGCATGACCGACCTGACCTTTGCTGCCGGACAGCGCGCCACGCTCGACCTGCGCGAAAGCGCGGGTGTGGTGGCGCTCAAGGATTGGGACGAGCCGTCGATCCGCGTGACGGTGGAGGGAGCAGCCTCGCCCTTCGTCACGCGCGAGGACGATACCTTTCGCCTGCGCCTGCCGGAGGGGGGCACGATTACCCTGCCGACGGGGTTGCCGGTGGAGGTGCTGGTGCCGCCGGCGGTGCAGCTCCGCCTGATGCGCGTGATGCGCGCCGGAGGCGAGACCACGGTGCGCCCGGTGGCCGCTCCGGACGAGGCACCGCGCGGGCCAGCGGCGCAGCCGGCCGGTGCCGGAAGCACGCCGGACTTCGCCCAGTTCGCCAAGACGATGTCGGAGCATGGCCGGCGCATTCTCGAGGAGATGGCAGCAGCGCTGCGCGCCAGCGGGGTGGTTGCCTCTGAAGATGCCTCGCGGCGGCTGGAAGAGGCGGCCAAGCGGCTGGACGAGCAGGCGTGGCGCGTGGCCGAGCGGCTGCAGCACGATTTCGAGCGCGCCTTCCAGACGGCGGAGCGGGCGCAGGAGCACGCCCGCCGCGCGGCCGAGCGCGCTGAAGAGCGCGCGCGGCGAATCGCCGAGCGGATGCGGCAGCGCCGGGAGGGCCCTTCCTGGTGGTCGCCGGAGCAGATGGGCCATTGGAGGGCCGCGGCGCGGGCCGCCGCCTCCGGCCGCGCCGGGCGCAGCCGCTGGTGGTTTACAGAGGGGGCGGGCGAATCGCCGGCCGGGGCGGCCGCCGCGCCCGGCGCCGGCGGCCAGGGCCGGCCTCTCCCCGGCAGTGCTGCCGCGCGCGAGGAGCGACTGGCCATTCTGCAGCTGCTGCAGGAAGGGAAGATCACGGCGGACCAGGCCTCGCGCCTGCTGGAAGCGCTGGGCGGCTGATACCGGTTCGCTGGAACGTCGCCGCGCATTACGCCAACGACGCACCGCTGAGTAGGATGGGCGGTGGGTCCTGGCCACCAGGGGCTGGAACGGTGCCGCGCGTTACGCCAACAACGCACCCCGCCAGCGGCCGGGGCCTCCTGCTTCCAGCGGGTGCTGCACGTTAGAACCGGCGTGCAGCCGGTGAACGCAAGAATCCCAGTGGTGGAAGACGCAGCACCGATCGCGGATGGGCGCGGCCAGTGCCAGGGCCGGCTCCAGGCCCGAGCACCATTCGGCGTAGAGGAGGGCACGCCAGCGCGGCGGGCTCAGCACGGGGAGGGTGGTTCTTCGCCGCTATCTCATCTGGGGCATCGACGAAGGGTTTCCCAGCCGGGGCATAGTCGGCGTGCGGTGCTGCAGCGCGTGGTGCCCGTGGCTGTGCTGGGCGCGTTGGCGGCCGCGCGCTGCGCCGGTGCTCCTGCGCCGGCGGCAGCCATCCAGCGCCTCACGCTCGCCGCGCCGGCTACGGCCGACCGAGCCGCGCGCGTGGCAGCCTGGAATCGGCAGTTTGCCGCCGCGCAGCGCTTCGAGGTGGCGCTGGCCGGCCTGCCGGTGGCGGCCGGCGCGGCGGCGCCTTCGCTGGAGCAGGTAGCTCGCCTGCTGGCGCCGGGCCTGCCGGCGCTCCACCTGCTCTGGCTCGACCTGGGCGATGTGCCGGCCCTAGCCCGCCTGGGGCACCTCCGGCCGCTCGGGGACCTCGCCGCGCGCAGCCGCTACGACCTCAAGCGCTTCATGCCGGTGGCGCTCCAGCCGGCCTATGGCTTCGATGAGCAGCTCTATGCGCTGCCGGAGGAGGTGGAGGCGCGGCAGGTGTACTTCAACCGCCGGCACTTCGAGGAGGCTGCGATCGACTACCGCCGCGCGGGGTTCGACTTTGAGGCGCCGCTGATGACCTGGGAGGCGCTGCGCCGGGCCGATCTGGACCTGGCGGCGGCGCCGCGTGCGTCGCAGCGGCTGGCGTTCCATCCGGGGCACGAAGGCGCGCCGTTGGAGCTCTGGTTCTGGCAGCAGGGTGCGACCGCGCTGGCGCGCGGCGGCCGGCAGGCCACCTTCGCCGGGCCGCTGCAGGTGGAGGCCCTGGCCTGGCTGGTGGCCCACGCGCGGGAGCTCGGCGGCCCGGCGCGCCTGGCCGCCGCCGGTTCCTTCCCGCCACCGGCGCGCACCGGCGGGCCGGCCGATGATCCCGACCACCATCCCTTTCTGGCCGGTCGCGTGAGCATCTGCTTTGAGAGCACGCGCTTCGTCTCGACGGTGGCGGTAGCCAGCCCCGACTTCCCGCTCGGCTGGGTCGAGCCGCCGCGGCGCCGGCCCGGCGCGCCGCTGGTCAGCTGGTCGCGCGCCTGGGGCTATGCGCTCGCCTCCGGCGCACCGGACGGCGCGTGGGCGCCGCTGGCCTTCCTGATTAGCGAGGAGGCAGCGCTGTCCGGCGCCGCGGCCGCCGCTCCCGCCGACCAGGGTGCCGGGGAGGCCGGGCGAAATTCGGCGACGGCCACCGTTCGGTGGTTTCCGGCCTTCACCGGACAGCTAGCGGTAGATCTGCACCTGGCTGCGCGCTACCGGACGGGGATCAAAGGGCTCGACGACGCGCGCGACCACGGGCTCCAGCAGCTACGCCACGCGCACTTTCGCCGCCCCTGCCCGGCGCCGCCGGCCGTCTGGGACCTGCTAGCCGCCGCCCGCCGGCGCGCCATTGGCGGCGAGGCCTCCGCCGCCGAGGCGCTTTCCGATGCCGAGCGAGAGGCGCAGGCGCGGCTCGATGCCGCATGGGCCGCGCGCTAACGGAGTGGTGGCCTGGCCACGAGGATCGGAGGCCTGCCGGGGGCGAGCTCAACGCGGTCGCCAGGGGAATGGCCGGCCAGCAGATCGGCAGGCAGCGCGCGGAGCGGCTTCAGATTGGGGCGAGCGACCAAGCAGGAGATGCGAACGAAACGCTATCGTAATAGCGTCAATGGACGGATTTACCGCCGCGACGCTCTCTACCCTGCCGAAAGTGCCACGTATACCGCCGATGACCGTGCGGCGCCTCTCGATGTACTACCGCGTGCTGCGCCAGCTCGAGGCGCAAGGCGATACGGAGCCACTTTCGTCGGAGAAGATGTCGCGACTCACCGGATTTACCGCGGCTCAGGTGCGTCGGGACCTGGCCTACTTCGGCTCCTTCGGCAAGCGAGGCGTTGGCTACGACATTGCCGAGCTCCAGCGGAGCCTGCGCGCCATCCTGGGCATCGACCACCCGTGGCACCTCGCCCTCATCGGCGTGGGCAACCTCGGCACGGCGCTGCTGGCCTATCCCGGCTTTCGCGCCGAAGGCTTTCACATTGTGGCCGCCTTCGATACCGATGCGACGAAGCACGGCCGGCGCTTCGGCACGATCGTGGTGCGGCCGGTGGAGGACCTGCCACGCGTAGTGCAGGAGGAAGGCATCTTGATTGCCATCCTGGCGGTGCCGGCGGGGAGTGCACAATCGGTGACCGACGCCTGTGTTGCCGCCGGAATCAAGGGCATCCTCAACTTTGCTCCGGTGCAGCTGCACGTGCCGAAGGGAGTGGCGCTGGCCAGCGTGGATCTCTCGATCGAGATCGAGTATCTGTCGTACCTGCTGACCAACTCCTAAACCGGAGCCAAGCCGGATGCGCTCAGCCGGCCCAGCGAGCGCACTCGATGAGGGGTGAGCGCGAGAGGGCATCGAAGCCGGGCAGGGGGCGCTCCATGCGCAGCAGCTCGTAGAACGGCCGGAAGCCCCGCGCGCGGAGGAGCGCCGCGGCGCGCTGGTAGCGCAGGTTCACGTCGCAGGTGAGGCTGGCCAGCCCGCGCGCGGCCGCGCGCGCCTCCAGCGCTGCCAGCAGCTGATCGAGCCGCGCTTCGTCGGCGCGGGCGGGCTCCTGGGCGGCGGGGGGCGCGACGACCAGCAGGCGCACATCGAGCGCCTGCACCGGCTCACCGCTGGGGCGCTTCGTGTAGCAGAGGGCGAATGCGCCCGGGTCGCCGTGGCCGTCAGCCAGGGTGCAGAGCTCGGCCCAGCCGGCCTCGACGGCGATGCGCACCTCGTCGCGAAAGTCGGCGACTGGCTCGCCGCCGGCCGTCGCGGCGAGCCGGGCAGTTACGGCGTGCACGCGACGCAGCGCCGCCTCCAGCGCAGCCGGCTGGCCGGCAGCCACCCACTCGACGCCGGCCACCGGCTGCTGGCCCGGGGCACCGGCTATGGACGAGGCAACCGCGCGCGAGCAGCGCACCGTGCTCCGGCAGGGGAAGAAGCCAAGCTTGCCATAGAGATGGCGAACCAGTGGCGCCGTGGGCCACGTCTCCAGGCCAATGCGCCGGCAGCCCCGGCCGGCCAGGTACTCGATCGCCTGCCGGGTGAGTGCCTGGCCGATCCCCTGTCCCTGCGCCTCAGGGGCGACGGCCAGCGAGCCGAACCAGCCGACCTCGCCCCACACGAAGCAGAAGACGGCGCCCACCACGGTGCCGTCCGCCGCCTCGGCGACGAGGCTGGCCTGGGGATCGCGCGCCAGATACATGGCCATGAAGCGGCGCGAGCGCACCTCGTACTGCGCGGCTGCCTCCGCACCATACAGCTCCAGGAGCACGGCGGCGTAGGCGCGATAGGTCAGCCAGCGGACCGGCTCGATATCGGCGGCCTGCATTGGGCGCACGCGCACGTGGCCGGCCGCGTCCCGGCGGTGGGCCGTCTCCTGGCCGGGGGATTCTGGCGGCTGCATCGCTCTCCAGTGTGGCGCGGGCCCGCCGGACTTGGCAACTCGTTAGAATCGGCTGAGCGCCTCTGGGTAGCAATCCATGCTCGATTCGACTCCCTCCTGGCTCAGCGCCTTTGTGGCCTGGCTCGCCTCGCTGTCCAGCTGGCTGCAGCAATCGCTGCACCTCTCGAGCCCGGTGGATCTCCTGCTGCTGGGCGTGCTGCTGCTCTACGGGCTGGACGGCGTGCGGCGCGGGTTTGTCGCCGGCGCGCTGGGCTTGATCGGGCTCGTGGTTACCGTGCTGGCGGCGCTGCGCTGGTTCCACGCTGCCGGCGAGCTGCTGCGCGCCCGCGCGGCCCTGCCGCCGCTGGTGAGCGATGCGGTGGGCTTTCTCCTCGTGCTGGTGGTGGCCCAGGTGGCGTGGGCGGTGGTGGCGCGAGTGGTGCACTTCCTGCTCCGGCCGCTCCGCCTTCTGCTTGGCCCGCTGCTGGTGCTCGAGCATCTGGCCGGGTTCTTCCCCGGCGTGCTACAGGGGCTGATCATCCTCGCGCTCGTGCTGACGCCGATCGAGCTGTTTCATGTGCCGCCCGGCTGGGCCGGCGCGCTCGACCGCTCGGTGGTGGCCCAGGCGATCATCCAGCGGGTGCAGGCGCTGGAGCCTCAGCTGGCTCCCCTGGTAGGAGGCATGATCGGGGCCGGGCTCGCCGCGCGGCCGAGCGTGATCGACTCTGGGGGCGAGACGACGATCCCGCCGCAGCGGATCTTCGAAGCCGATCCGGCGGCGGAGCTAGCCCTGTTCAGCCTGGTCAATGCGGAGCGGGTAAAGGCCGGGGTGGCGCCGCTGGCGTGGGACGAGCAGCTCCGGCAGGTGGCACGGCAGCACAGTGCCGAGATGTTCGCGCTCGGGTACTTTGCGCACACCTCGCCGATTTCCGGATCGCCGACCGACCGGCTGCAGGCAGCGGGCATCCGCTACTACACTGCAGGGGAGAACCTGGCCTATGCGCCGTCGGTGCAGGCGGCCCACGCCGGGCTCATGGCCTCTGCCGGGCACCGGCAGAACATTCTCAGTGCAGAGTTCACGCGCATTGGCATCGGCGTGATGAATGCCGGGCTCGGCGGGCGCATGTTCACTCAGGAGTTTGCCGGCTAGGGCGATGCCGGGCGCGCCGCCCAGCGGCACGGGCCAGCGGCACGAGGAGGAAGAGAAGCTGTGCCATCGATCGCACATCGTATGCAGCAGCTGGGCACCGAGGGCGCCTTCGAGGTGCTGGCGAAGGCGCGCGCGCTCGAGGCCGCCGGCCGGCGCGTGGTGCACCTGGAGATTGGGGAGCCGGACTTCGAGACGGCCGAGCACATCAAAGCCGCCGGCAAAGCGGCGCTCGACCAGGGATACACGCACTACACGCCTTCGGCCGGGCTGATGCCGGTGCGCGAGGCCGTGGCCCGCTACGTCGGCACCACCCGCGGCCTCCAAGTCTCTCCCGAGCAGGTCATCATCACCCCGGGTGCGAAGCCGGTGGTCTTCTACACCATCATGGCGGTCATCGGCGAGGGCGACGAGGCGCTGGTGCCCGATCCGGGCTTTCCCATCTACGACTCGGTCGTCCGCTATGCGGGCGGCACGCCGGTGGCGCTCCCGCTGCGCGAATCGCGGCAGTTTCGGTTCGACCCGGACGAGCTCCGGCGCCGCGTCACCTCGCGGACGCGACTGATCATCCTCAACTCACCGCAGAACCCCACCGGCGGCGTACTCACGCCCGCCGATCTGGAAGCGGTGGCGGCGATCGCACGAGAGCACGATCTCTGGGTGCTTTCGGACGAGATCTACTCGCGCCTGATCTACGAGGGCGAGCACCATAGCATTACCTCGCTGCCGGATATGGCTGCGCGCACGGTGCTGCTCGACGGGTTTTCGAAGACCTATGCCATGACCGGCTGGCGGCTGGGCTATGCCGTGGCGCCGCCGGCGCTGGTGCCCCATCTGGTGCGGCTGCAGACGAATGTAGCTTCGTGCACTGCCGGCTTCGTGCAGCTGGCGGGCATCGCCGCGCTCGAAGGGCCGCAGGAGCCGGTAGAGGCGATGCTGGCCGAGTTCCGGCGGCGGCGTGCGCTCGTCGTCGATGGGCTCAACCGCATCGACGGCGTGCGCTGCCTGCTCCCCGGGGGCGCCTTCTATGCCTTCCCGCGGGTGGAGGTGCCCGGGCTCACGAGCAAGCAGATAGCGGACGCGCTGCTGGAGGAGGAAGGTGTTGCGCTGCTGGCCGGGACCGCCTTCGGGCCGCACGGGGAAGGCTTCCTGCGGCTGTCGTTCGCCAACTCGATTGCCGAGCTGGAGGAAGGGCTGCGGCGGATGGCCCGCGGGCTGGCGCGTCTGCGAGCGGCCCGCGGCACGTGACCGCGCGCCGTGCTGCTCGAGAGTCTGACGTGTAGCGTCCGGCGGCCCGCGGTTTGCGAGGTGCCGGCCGCGTCCCGCCCCCGGACACGCCGGCTACGACGCATGGGGCCAGCGGGCGATCCGGCGAGACGTTGATGCGCCGCGTAATTGCGCCACTGCTGGCCGAAGCTACGACGCATGGGGCCAGCGGGCGATCCGGCGAGACGAGCGCGCCGGCCGTATCACGAGGGGCGGGCAGGCCCTTCGTTCCCCTGCCGGGCCGCCTGCACGCTGGCGACGAAGGCTTGTGCCCGCCGCTCCAGCTCGGCGAAGTCGCGCCGCTCGACGATCGTCCGGTCGACCAGCTCGCTCCCGGCCCCCACGGCGCAGGCGCCGGCGCGGATGAAGTCGGCCACGTTTGCCATCGAGACCCCGCCGGTGGGCACGAGCGGGATATCCGGCAAGGGGCCGCGCAGGTCGCGGATGTAGCGTGGCCCAACCGATGAGACGGGGAAGACCTTGACCAGGTCGGCGCCGAGCTCCCAGGCGGTGACCACCTCGGTGGGAGTGAACGCGCCGGGGATCACCGGGAGGCCCAGCTGCTGGCAGAGGGCGATGACGTTCGGGTCGGTATTCGGTGCAACGATGAAGCGCGCGCCGGCTTCGGCGGCCTGGTGCACCGCGTTGACGGAGAGCACGGTGCCGGCGCCGACGACGAGGCGGCCGGCCAAGGCAGCCGAGAGCTTGCGGATCATCTCGGCGGCGCCGGCGGTATTGAGCGTGACCTCGACCACGTCGATGCCGCCGCGCAGGAGGGCCTCCGCTGCCTCGACGGCCAGGCTCGCGCTGGTATGGCGCATGATGGCGATGACGCCGGTGTGCCTGATGCGCGAGAGGACGGCATCCTTGCCGGCGGCCACCGCCATGGCATCTGGGGCTCCAGCCTGACCTGAAGGTGCTGGAGAAGCAGGGGAGGCAGGCGACGTGGGCATGGGTAGTGCACTCCTCTCGATCGATGTCGCTCTTTGCTGCGCTGGTCCATCTCGTAGGATAGCCCGCCGCAGCTAAAGCTGATGAGGAGGATGAGCCCATCCCCACCAGCGAGCACCCGGTGATGGTCCATCTCGTAGGATAGCCCGCCGCAGCCCCGAGCGGCCGGCTACTCCGGTAGAATGTTGGCGGGCCGGTAGCTCAATCGGTAGAGCAGCGGACTTTTAATCCGCGGGTTCAGGGTTCGAGTCCCTGCCGGCTCACCCCACGTCCCAGATGGGAAAGGCCACCGGATCCGCACCCGGTGGCCTTTTTCGTGTCCGCTGCTAGCCAAACTGCTAGCCAATCGTCCCGCGGCGCCAAGGGTCTGGAACTTGTCCAAAGTGGCTCCTGGGCTGTGTGGAGGGTGGGCCGGTGGGCTCACGCGCCGCCGCGCTGGCGCCGCCCCATCCACTGGAGCAGGTCGTCTGTCGGCAGGTCGAGCAGCATCACGAATGCACCTCCATGGGCAGGTGGGCCAGGACGAAGCGCAGCACCTCACGCGCTCGCTGCAGTACCGCCTCGGCCAGCTGTTGATCGGGCTCGTGCACCGCGCCCGGGTAGCGAGGGTCGACCGCGAACCTGGTCAGGAACTGCGCGGGCTCCCGGAGCGCGGCGAAGGCTCCATCAAGCGCCTCGCCCTGCTCCACGAGCTCCAACTAGGTTGTGCGTCCTGTGGGGTCATGGGCGAGTAGGTCGGCTGCCGGCGGGCGGACCACTCCAGCCGATTCGCTCGCCGGATGAGATTCCTGAGCCCATGGACGACGCGGCGGCCGCCGAGTTCTAAGCTCTACAGCACCCACGAGTTCGCGCCGTCGGTGCTCGATCAGCTGCCGGAGGCCAGCGCCGAGTTTGCCGGCGGATTCGTGCGCACTCGGCCCATCTCCATCCGCGTCCCGGAGCCGATGCTCGCCCAGATCAAGCGCCTGGCCGCGCAGAAGGGCGTGGCCTGCCAGGCGCTGATCAAGCTCTGGCTGGACGAGCGTCTCCAGCAGGAGCGCCGCGCCGATCTGGCGCAGAGACGATGCGCCGGCGCAGGCGAGCACGCCTAATCGGTCAAGGCACCTGCGGGGGAGTCTCTCGTAGACGTTCTCGATGCGGCATCGACGCAAGAGCGCCATCCCAGTGCTTAGCTCCATGGCACCTCGCCGGGGCAGCGAAGCACGCGGGTGGCGATTTCACGGTCGTCGGTGGGACGCGCGCCGACCAGCTTGAACCTGCCACGGCGGCCGGCGGGAGCAATGCCCACAGGCGGCCGGCGGTCTAGATGGCCGGAATGACTGGCCCATTAGGGTGAGGGGGCAGGTAGATGGCGGCCATGCATGGTACCGTCTGCTGGCCGCGATGGGTGCTGCCAGTGGAGCTTCCGCCGGCGCCGCGTCCGGTGAGCATCGAGCTGGAGCCCGATAAGGAAGGCCGTGATATCGCTAGCAGGCCACCGGCGAGGAGCCTGCCCATTCCTACCAGCTAGCCAGAGAGCCAGAGAGTAGAGAGTAAGGAAGGGCCACACGCATGCCGGATGGCCCACGAGCGGATCGACTGAGCGTGAGTGCGGCGCTGCCAGTACCATGGCCATCGTGGCTATCGTGGCCATCGTGGACATGGTGGCTGTGGCACGGCGCGCTGGCTCACCATGGTGTGGGGGAGGTGGCTGGTGCGGGTACGCTGCCATGAGGCGTTCGGGAGGTGCAGCCGCGCCGGAGCAGTGGCCGGGCAGCCCCCACCCACCCAGGCGACGATAGCCGCCCACGCCGGCGCTGGCGCAGTCGATGGGCCGTCCAGACGGTGGCCGCCGGAGGCCGGCTGATGCACCCTCGGCTCCGGCAGTCGCTCAGGCGGTGGCTTTGGCCGGCCCGGCGCGGACTTGGACGGGCGCTGGCAGCCGGCGTGCTCGGCCTGGCCGCGGGGCTGCCGGCGCTGGGGCTGCTCTCCCCATGCCGGCGGTGCCGGTGGGGGCAGCGCCAAGCCTCTCCGGCACCGGGCCGGTCCAGCAGGCTACCGGCAGCACCAGTGCCTCCAGTAGCCTCGTTGTTACCCTGCCGGCAAACGTCACCTCCGGCAATGCGCTCGTCGCCTTCGTCTCGGCCACCACCTCCACCTTCTTCGTCTCCACGGTAACCGGCGGCGGGGTGTCATGGACACGCATCACCTTTTTCAGCGACGGTGCGAACGTCACCACCGAGGCGTGGTACGGCGTCAACTCCAGCGGCGGCAGCGCCACGGTCACCTTCACCTTGAGTAGCTCGTTGAGCGCCGTGGCGCACGTCTCGGAGTGGGCCGGCTTCGATCTGCAGGCTACCCCGCTGTTCGAGACGTACGCGCGGGCCAGCGGCACATCGCTCACGGCCGGCGCCGGCACGCTCACCACTACTACGAGTGGCGACCTGCTGCTGGCCGCCAGCGGCATCTCCACAGCGGGTGCCATTGGCAGCGTGAGCGCCGGGTTTGCCGATCTCCTCGCACCCTCTCCTATTGCTACGCTCCACCAGGTCGTCGCCTACCGGGCGAATGCAGCGCCGGGGAGCCACGCCCCCTCCTGGCTCCTTGCCGGCCCGGCGAGCTGGGCCGGCGTCGCCGTGGCCTTCAAGATGCTGGCGGTAACGCCGACGCCGACACCCACCAGCACGCCGACTGCCACCCCCACCCCAACTGAGACCCCGACGGCCACGCCGACGCCGACGCCTACCTCCACGCCGACGCCCAGTCCGACGGCATCGCCCACGGCGACGGCTACCTCCACGCCGACGCCCAGTCCGACGGCATCGCCCACGGCAACGGCTACCGTAACGCCGACGGCGACCGCGACGCCCACGGCGACGCCGACCGAGACACCGACGGCGACACCAACGAGCACGCCGACGGCGACCGGGACGCCGACGAGCACCTCTACAGCCACCGCGACCCCGACGGCCACCAGAACTCCTACCGCCACCTGGACGCCAAGCCCGACGGCTACGCCGGTGGTGCTGCTCACGGGGCAGCTCGTGCTGCATCGCGTGGCTGGTGCCGATCCCCCGCAGCGGGCAGAGACCGATCTGGCCATCTGGCTCTACGACGCCGGCTCGACCGTGCCCCGGCGCATCATCACCACCGACGCCGCCGGTCTCCCCCTGCGCACCGATGCGGCCGGCGCCTTCGCCGTGCCACTCCTGCCATGGGAGGTGAGCGATCCGGCGCGGCGGTTCGATATCCGCATCCGTCCCGCCCATGCGCTCTCCGTGCAGGTGCGCGGCCTGGCGCTCATCCCATCGAGCAACGGCATCGTGGCGCTGCCGGCGCTGCCCATCCCCAATGAAGGCGACGTCAACGGCGACGACCACGTCTCGCTCGCCGACTTCTCGCTCTTCGTCACCACCTTCGGCCGCAGCCAGGGCGAGCCCGGCTACGACCCGCGCACCGACTTCAATCAGGACGGCCGCACCGACATCCTGGACTTCAGCCTCTTCGTCGCGGCCGGCAACTTCGGCACGCGCGGGCCACTGGAGGTCAATCTCTCGGCCGCCACCACCCCACCGGCAGCGGGCGCCGGCCCGCTCGACGCGGCGGCGCCGGTGCCGTGGCCCTGAGTCCCCTGAGCCGCCCGCCCCCACGGCGCCGCCAAGCGCCATCGAGCACGCGGTATACTCCCGCCGCGCGTGACCATCCAGCTCGCCGAGCCGGCCGAGTGCTCGCCGACGCCCGCTCCTGGAGCAGGGCCGGACGCGGCCGGGGCATCCCCTTCCCATTCCCGGCCCCGACCCGCGGCGCGCTTCCGCGCCATGGCGCTCCTGGCCGGCGATGCTGGCCGCCTGCTGCGCGGCAGCATGCTGCTCATCGCTGGCACCATGGCCGGCAACGTGCTCAACGTCGTCTACACCTTCCTGATGGCGCGGCTGCTGGCACCACCCGACTACGCTGCGCTCGTCGCGCTCATCTCGCTCTTCATCGTCGCCAGCCTGCCGGCCGGCACCATCCAGACGGTGGTCGCCCGCGAGGTGGCCATTGCCGAGGCTGCTGGCGATGCCGGCCGCCCTGGCGCCATCGTGCGCCGCCTGCTGGCTCGCCTGCTGCCGGTGGCGCTGCTGGCCAGCGCCGGCCTGCTGGCGCTCGCCAGCCCGGCCGCCGGGTACCTGCAGGTTGACGACCCCACGCCGCTGCGCGTGCTGGCGCTCATCCTGGGCGTGCTCTTGCTGCTGCCCGTGCTGCGCGGCGCGCTCCAGGGGCGGCAGCGCTTCGGCGCGCTCGCCGGGCTCGGGCTGCTGGACGTGCTCGTCAAGCTCGTCCTCGGCGCTGTGCTCGTCCGGCTGGGCTATGGTGTCACTGGGGCTTTCGCCGCCATGCTGGCCGGCGCGGTGGCCGGCCTGGCACTCACGGCGGTGGCGCTGAGCCACGGGCACACCGCCGAGGCCGCGGCGCCCGACTTCGCTCCCCTCGCGCCCGCGCTCGAGCCCGCAGGGCCGGGGCCCGCCGCCGCGGTGGTGGCCGGCGGGAAGAGCGGCTGGCGGATGGGGCTGGCCACCTTGCTGGCACTGGGCGGGCTCAACGCCATGGTGACGCTCGACGCCGTGCTGGTCAAGCACTTCTTCCTGCCGCCGGAGGCAGGCGCATACGCCGCCGTCTCGGTGCTGGGCCGCAGCCTGTTCTGGGCCTCTGGCGCCATCACCCTGGTGGTGCTGCCGCTGGCGGCGCGGCGCAGCGCCGCCGGGCGGAGCGCGCCGCCTTCCGGCCGGCTAGGGGCGGTGCTGGGCGGCCACGAGCTGCTGTGGCTTAGCGGAGCCATCGTGCTCGGGCTGGGCGTGGTGGCGCAGGGGCTCTTCACCGCCGTACCGGGGCTGCTGCTGGCCCTCCTCTTTGGGAGCAGCTACCGCCTGGCGGCGCCGCTGCTGCCGCTCTATGGCTGGGCAGCGCTGTGCCTGGCGCTGGCCAACGTGGCCATCTACTACCTGCTGGGCCATGGCCGGGCGGCGCCGGCGCTCATCGCGCCGCTCGGCGCCCTCCTGCAGGTAGCGCTCATCGTCGCGCTCCGGCAGAGCCTGCAGGGTGTGATCGTCGCGCTGCTGGTGGCGAACGCGGCGCTGCTGGCCGCCAGCCTGGTGGCCCTGGTGGCCGCGGGCGGCCGCACCCGCGGCGAGTCCCAACCGGTGGCGGAGCAGGAGGAGCAGGGGAGCGCATGCCGGCGGCAGCAGTGAGGCCGGAGACGAAGCCGCTTGCTCCGGGAGCAGGGAACGTGGCCGGCGCCGCGGTGCGCTCGCTGGGGGTAGCCATTGGCACGGCGGTGCGCGGCCACACCGCGGTAGGGCTCGGGGCGCTCATGCTCGCGGCCGCAGCGCTACGCGCCTTCCGGCTCGGCTTTCAAAGCTTCTGGCTCGACGAGGCGCACACCGCCTTCTACGCCGCCGATCAGTCGCTGGCGCTGCTCTGGGCGCGCCTGCAGAAGCCCGGCGAAAATGGCCCGCTCTACTACTTCCTCCTGGCCCCCTGGCTGCATCGCTTCGGCGGCGGCGAGGCCAGCCTGCGCGCGTTCTCGGTGCTGGCCAGCCTGCCGGCCATTCCGCTGTGCTACTACGCGCTGCGGTGGCTCGCCGGCCGGCGCGTGGCCCGGCTGGGCACCCTCCTCTTCGCCTTTGCTCCCTACCAGACCTGGTACGCGCGCGAGGCGAAGATGTATGCCCTGCTGCTCAGCGCCACTCTCGCTGCCCTGGCGCTCTTCCTGGCAGCACTCGAGCGCGGCCGGTGGTGGCGCTGGGCGCTCTATAGCCTGGCGGCGCTGGCCTCGGTCTTCATCCACTTCTTTGCCCTGCTGGCCGTCGTCTCGCACGGCGCTCTCGCCCTCTGGCTGGCCAGACGGCACCGGCAGTGGCGGCGTCTCCTTGCGGCCGCGCTGGCCATCGGCGTGGTGGTGGTGCCGGTGCTGGGCCTGGAGCTGCTCGCCATCCGGCGCGACGTGGCCGGCAGCGGGCGCCTGGGTGGCTTCACCCTGGCCGAGCAGGCGGGCATCCTCCTCTACGCGTTCACGCTCAATACCGCACCCTTGCCGTTGCCCATGGTCCTGCTGGCGGCCACCACGCTGCTCCTTATAGGCAGCGCGATCGGCACGCTCCTCCCGCCGCTGGCCGGCGGGCCCGATGCGCCGCCAGCGGGGCGCAGCCTCGCGCCGGTAGCCCTGCTCTGCTGGGTGCCACTGCTTGCCTACGCACTGGCGAGCCGGCTGCTCACGGCCGCCCTCTTCGCCGACCGCTACTTCATCTTCGTCACCCCGTGGTTCGACGCGCTCCTGGCCGCGGCCCTGCTCTGGCTGCATGACCGGTGGCGCCTGGCCGGGGCCCTCGGGCTTGGCGTGGTGGCGCTGGCCTGGGCCTACGGCACGATCCAGCCGCAGCTGGCGCTGATCAAGCAAGATTACCGTGAGGCCATGGCCGAGGTGAACCGCGAGCTCCAGCCAGGCGATGCCATCGTCCCCGTACCGGCGCCGATGGCGTTCCCCATCGGCTATTACGCGCAGACGCCGCCGGCGTTTCTCTACGCCGAGTCGCTCGACGACACCAGTAGCGACGCCGAGATCGAGCGCTGGCTGGCCGGCCATCCGCGGGTGTGGATCATCGGCACAGCGGGCGAAGACTGGCCGCTGGTGCGGCGCTTCAAGCCCTGGCTGGATCGCCACGGCCGCCTGGAGCGCACCGCCAGCTTCCCCGGCGGCGTCCATCTCTGGCGCTACGCGCTTTCGCTCCCGGCGCCCGCCCCCTCCTCTGCCTGAGCGCGGCCGGCGATGCGCATTCTGCACCTGGACTACGACGACCTTGGCCATCCGTGGGGAGGCGGGCAGGCGCGGCGCACATTTGAGATCAACCGGCGCCTGGCGGCCGAGCACGGCTGGGAGATCACCGTGGTCACGGGGCGCTACCCGGGCGCGGCGGCGCGCGAGGTGGCCGTGCCGCGAGGACGGCTGCGCTACGAGCGGCTCGGCGGCGGCCCGTTCCCCCTGGGCGTGCTCAGCTTCCTGGCGCTGCTGCCGCTGGCCGCGCGGCGCGTTGCGCACGATCTGCTGGTCGAAGACTTCACCACCCCCATCGGCCCGGCGCTGGCGCCACGCTGGACGCGCCGGCCGGCCATCGGCTCGGCGCAGTTCCTCTTTGCCGGCGAGATGGGGCGCAAATACCACCTGCCGCTCGCACAAGTGGAAGCGCGGGCGCTACGCTGCTACCGCTGGCTGATCGCCCTGACCCAGGCCGGCGCGCAGCACCTCCAGGCTCGCGCGCCGCAGGCGGAGATCGCCGTCATCCCGCAAGGGCTCGACCGTGCCGACCTTGCACCGCCCGAGGCGATCGATGGCTCGGGCGAGCACGTCCTCTATCTGGGCCGGCTCGACCTGCACCAGAAGGGGCTGGACGTGCTGCTGCGCGCCTGGTCGCTGCTGGCGGACGGCAAGCGTCCGCCGCTGGTGCTGGCCGGCGAAGGGCGCGACCGGCGCCGCGTCGAGCAGCTGGTAGTGGCGCTGGGGCTCGGCGCGACGGTGCGGCTGGCCGGTCGCGTCGGCGGCGAGGCCAAGCGCCGCCTGCTGCATGGCGCGCGGCTCGTCTGCCTGCCGTCGCGCTACGAGACTTTTGGCATCGCCGCCATCGAGGCGCTGGCGGCCGGCAAGCCGCTGGTGGCCACCAGCGTGCCTGGGCTGGCCGAAGCCGCGGCGCGCGGCGCCTTGCTCGTCCCGCGCGACGACGCGGCCGCGCTCGCCGCCGCCGTGAGCCGCGTGTGGCACGACCGCGAGCTACGGGTGCAGCTGGGGCGTGAGGGCCGCGCCGCCGTCGAGCCGCTGACCTGGGACGCCATCGCCGCGCAGCAGGCCGCCTTCTACCGGCGCGTGGTGGGGGCCTGAGGTCGGCCGCCTTCGCCTTTCCCGCTTGAGGGTGCCACCAGGTTGCTGCGTCTCAGGGGGACCCTTACTCACAACCCCCTCCGAACTTGAAACGGTCTCAGCACGCGCTATCCGGCGTGCCGGCGGGCGCACCCTCCGCCATTGGTCCCGGCAGCATCCCCCACCATTGGTCCCGGCTGGTGGCAAGGCGCGCGCGGCTCCGCCATCATTGCCGGCGCATGCGTCTTTTGGTGATCAACTGGTTCGACTGGACGCATCCCCTGTGGGGCGGCGCCGAGGTCTACCTGCGCGAGGTCTTCCGCCGGCTGGCAGCGCGGGGCCACCAGGTGACGCTCCTCTGCTCCAGCTACGCCGGCGGCCGCCCCGATGCGGTGGAAGAGGGAGTGCGCATCCTGCGCCGCGGCTGGTTCTGGACCTTCCACCTTCAGGTTCCTTGGCTCTATCGCCGGCACCTGGCAGCCGAGCGATGGGACTGCGTCTTTGAATACACCAACAAGGTGCCCATGCTCACGCCGCTCTACGTGCGAGCGCCGCTCGTCGCCGTGGCGCACCACCTCTTTGGCGCCACCATCTTCCACGCCAGCGCGCCGCCTATCGCCTCCTACGCCTACCTGATGGAGCGGCTGCTGCCGCTCTTCTATCGCCGCACGCCGTGGATTGCCGTCTCAGAGAGCACGCGCGCCGACCTCATCCGGCGGGGCATCCCGCGCGAGCGCATCCACATCGTGCCCAACGGCATCGACTCCACCTTCTTTGCGCCACCGGCGGCGCCGCATAAGCTGGCTGCCGGCTCCACCATTGCCTGGATCGGGCGCCTGCGGCGCTACAAGCGCGTGGACGTCCTGCTCCGCGCGCTGCCACTCGTGCGCGAGCAGGTTCCGGAGGCCACTCTGGAGGTGGCCGGCGAGGGGCCGGAGCGCGCGCGGCTGGAGGCGCTGGCGGCGAAGCTTGGCCTCGGCGCGAGCGCGCGCTTCCTGGGCAGCCTCTCGGAGCTGGAGAAGCGCGCGCTCCTCCAGCGCGCCGCCGTGCTGGCCCAGCCTTCGATCAAGGAAGGCTGGGGGCTCACCATCCTGGAAGCCGGCGCGTGCGGCGTGCCGGCGGTGGCGAGCGATGTGGCCGGGCTGCACGAAAGCGTGCGCCACGGCGAGACCGGCCTGCTGGTGCCGCCGGGTGATCCGGTGGCGCTGGCCGAAGCGCTGGTGGCGCTGCTGCGCGATCCGGCGCGGCGCCGGGCGATGGGCGCCGCCGCGCGGCGCTGGGCAGAGCAGTTCGACTGGGAGCATGCGGCCGCGGCGACCGAGGCGCTGGCCGCGGCCGCCGGCAGCACGGTGGCGGCACAGCCGGCCGGCGGGCTTGGCACCGTTCCCCATCGGATCGCGGCCCGCTAGAGGGGCGGGGACGAAGGACGAGAGGACGAAAGGACGGAAGACCAAGGACGAAAGATGGCGCGGCTGCTGTCGTTTGTGGTGCGGCTTTCGTCGCCACAGGCTCGGCAGCGACGACATGATCGATGCTCTAGGGCGGCTGGTGAGAGGAAGAGAAACGGGAAGGCCTACCCACCCGGGCGGCTGGAGCCCGGCCATACCGGTGCCGGCGCGGATAGCCCGTAAGTACCAAGCCGGCGCCAGATGCGCCGGCCCTCATTACCATCATGCCCGGTGCTGTAGTGGCCGGCCATCTGGGCGCGGGTGGGGAGAGGCCTCGTGGAGGCCCCGCGACTTTGCCCAAGGGCGGATTGCTGCGTGCCAGCCTGCCTGCGAGCCGGCGCGACGCTCAGGCAGGTGATCCAGCCAGGGGGATGAGGAGTGAAATTGTCGCTGGTCGTGCCCGCGTACCGGCAGGAGGCGACGATTGTCGAGGACGTACAGAGAATCGAGCACGTCTTGCGCTCGCAGCACCTGGACTACGAGATCCTCGTCGTGGTTGATGGCTTTGTGGACCGAACGTACGAGCGGGCACAGGCTCTTCAATCAGGTTGGATCCAGGTACTCGGTTATCCAGAGAACCGTGGGAAGGGCCACGCGGTGCGCTACGGCATGCGGTACGCGAGCGGCGATGTGGTTGGGTTCATCGATGCAGGCATGGACCTTGACCCGCAGGCGCTGCCTCGCTTCCTCTCCATCATGGAGGAGACTGGTGCAGACATCGTGATCGGCTCCAAGCGCCATCCTGAGTCGCGGGTGAAGTACCCGCTCCTTCGGCGGTTCTACAGTGCCGGTTATCAGGCGCTGGTGTGGCTGCTCTTCGGACTCAGTGTGCGCGACACGCAGGTAGGGCTAAAGCTGTTCCAGCGAAGGGTAGTTGAAGCGGTCGAGCCACTGCTGTTGGTGAAGCGTTTCGCGTTCGATGTTGAGCTCCTAGTGGTGGCATCGCTAATGGGATACCGGGCGGTGGTAGAAGCACCGGTCGTGCTAACACACGACCGGTTCAGCAGCACGATCCGGCTGCGTACCGTGTTCGACATGCTTTGGGATACGGCCGCCGTGTTCTACCGAGCACGGGTCGTGCGCTATTACCACCGACAAGCCCGTCTGCAACGATCGGGCCTGGCTACGGGGATTTTGATGGGGCAGGGTCTGGCATTACCCCTCACTCGTGCCGCGTCCTCCACTACCGATGGTAGTGCCGACCCCTGAACTGCACTTCCTGAGGCCAGCGCTCCAGCGCGTGCAGCGAGGACATTCACTCTTGAGCACCTGTCGATGATTACGGCCATACGTGCACGCGGCGGGCTTGTGCATGCCGAACGAGCACTCTCTGCCGTAGAGCGATTTGCGCGCCTGGCAGCAGTCAGCAAATGTGCCGGGGCCAGCCATCTGGACGGGTCGATCATTGGTGGACGTGGGGCGGGGTC